>Ga0255763_1000464_pt1 | contig 45047 bp, 26 predicted proteins | sample 041ome_2_FD_179963 | JGI IMG/M metagenome (GOLD analysis project Ga0255763, IMG submission 179963) | Coastal salt marsh microbial communities from the Groves Creek Marsh, Skidaway Island, Georgia - 041406US metaG (version 2) | ecosystem: Environmental > Aquatic > Marine > Intertidal zone > Salt...
CGCGCTCTTTGCGCGTTCGCGCGCGCCGTCGCGTCGTCGATTCGCGTCGCGTCGCGTCGCGATGTGACGCCTCGGCGATCGTCATTCGCGCGCGCGTCGCGTCGCGTGATGTCGCGTCGCGTCGCGAGACCGCTCGCGCGGTCGGTGGCGACGGTCGGCGACGCGCTCGAGCGCGGCGCGCGATGCGGCGGCGCGCGCGACGCGCGACGGCGCGGCGAAGACGTCGGACGAAATCATCGCGCGCGCGAGCCGCATCGCGTCGAGCGGCGATGGCGGACGCAGGGCGCGACGGCGCGCGCGGACGAGCGCGCGGTGGTGCGGGCGCTGCGAGCGATGGCGCCGGAGGCGCGCGCGCGGGCGGTGGGGACGGTGGTGGCGGAGGACGCGGCGACGCGGGACGCGGTGACGGCGACGCTCGCGAGCGCGGGGACGCTCGATCGCGCGTTCGAGGACGCGGACGCGAACGGGGACGGGGTTTTGGATAAGAAGGAATTTTTGATGGCGCTGAGTCGCGACGAACGGCGGGACGCGGCGTCGGTGGGGCGGGAGGAGGCGAGCGCGACGGCGAGCGCGACGGCGGCGCAGTTGCGAGCGGTGGCGCTGAGTCAGGCGGTGCCGTTCGTGGGGTTCGGGCTGTGCGATAACGCGGTGATGATCATGGCGGGGGAGTCTATCGAGACGGCGCTCGGGGTGGGGTTGGGGCTGAGCACGATGGCGGCGGCGGGGTTCGGGAACACGGTGAGCGACGTCGTGGGGATCGGGTTGTCGAGCAAGATCGAAACCTTCGCCGAGCGGTTGGGGTTCCAGGCGCCGCAGAATTTGACCCAGGCGCAGCGAATGACGGCGGCGGTGCGATGGGCCAAAGTCGCGGGCGCCACGGGGGGGGTCACCGTGGGATGTCTGCTAGGGATGTTTCCGCTTTTGCTCGGTTGGTGAGCGACGTTGCAATATCGACTTCGTAGCGATTATTATTTCTATTTAGCGCGCGTCAAGCTAATCGCCGCGACGGTGGGCGTGATCGCGCGACTCGCAAGCGGTGCGAAGCTCATCGTCGCCGTGTCGAATTTGAGCGACGCCAAAACGGACGAGCCGGCGACGTATTCTGGTCCAGAGCCGTGGATGCGTTTCAGCGTATCCTCGTCGACGACGGCGTACACGCCTCGCAACTTTCGCGGCGCGACTTCGGCCGATCCTTTCAGCAACAGAACCACCGATGGGAACTCGCATTTGTCAATCGCACGCACGGCGGCGACGTAACCATCGCGATCGGGCGGCCCGACGAGCACGCGAAGCGCGTTGCGAATGAGGCGCTTGTTCGAAGGCGCGCGCGCGGGAACGTAGCACGCGGCGACGCCGATATCGCTTCTACGGCGTTCGGGAGACGAAGCCCCGCGACGCGCGACGGGCGACAGCGACGACGCCAAACGTCCGCGTCTTTGCGCCGCGCGTTGCAGACTCGCCGCGTCGTCGCCGTCGTCGTCGCGTTCGCCGAACCACGACACCGCGATGGGCTTCGACGGCGGCGACGTCTCACTCGACGACGTCGACGCCATCAGCCGCGCATTGCGACCGGGAAACCAGGTCGGCACGCGCCCCGATGGTTTCGGTTCGTCGAACACGACGTCCCACTTCACCGGTTTCGCGGACGGGGACGGAATCAAGCGAAGCGCTTTCGGCACCGGCGGCGGCGTTCTCGTCAGCGTCTTCGTCTCCCGCGACGCCGCGCGCGTGCCGCGACAGTACGCATCGCTACCGAAATCATCACACACATCTTCATCGAGCGCGTTTAAACTCAACTCCTGCAACATATCCGAAGCCTTGACGAACCCGGCGTCGACTCGCGCCTTCGTCGATTTCGCCGCGGGCGATTCCAACGCCCGCCAATCCTCCGTTAAATCCAACTCATCCACGTCCTCGTCGAACGCACCCGCGTCAACGTCATCACCTTCGATCTCAAACGCGCCGAGCAAATCTCGTCCTTCCTCCTCTTCGTCTTCGTCTTCGTCTTCGTCTTCGTCTTCGTCGCGTCGTCTCGACGGCGACGGCGTCGCGTCCCCGAATCTCGCCCCCTCGTCCCTCGCCGCGTCCACCGCGAACGCCGCCACTCGTCGCCGCAGACTCTCCGCATATATTTCTCGCACCACCCGCATCGTTCCTCGCGCGTCGCGCGCGCGCAGCGCGTCCGAGCCATCGAACACGCCCGCGCGGCGCAGCTGTCGCCCCAAGATTTGAATCGAATCCTCGTCCGCGCGCGCCGCGCGCGCCTCCTCCGCGCCCGTCGCGCGCGCGAGCGCGTCGAGGAGTACCTTTCCGTCGTACAGATCGCTCGCGTCGGCGACGTCCGCGCCCGCGGTGCGTCGCAGCCAATCGAACAGGGCGTCGTTCGGCATCACTTCGCGTCGCGATGTGCCGCGCGCTGGGCGCGCGCGTCCCGCCTCGCGCGTCGCGCGCGTCGCGTCGCGTCGACCGCGGTCCGGCGCCGCGGCGCGCGGTCGAGCGCGTGGACGTCGCGCTGAAGGAGTGGGCGTTCGTCGTCGACGCGCTGCGACGCGGCGAACAAGTCGCGCTCGCGCGCAAGGGAGGCCTCCGCGACGCGCGCGGGTTCGAGCTGCGCGCGGACGCGTTCTGGTTGTTTCCGACGGCGTTTCACGCGGATCTATCGGCGTACGCGCGCGCGGCGGGGACGGCGAGCGCGCCGAAGGCGCTGGACGCGCTCGCGGCGGCGACGGGAACGTTTGAGGTGCGCGCGGAGGACGCGCCGAAGGCGCTGAGGGTCCTCAGCGCGCGATCGGGCTGGCCGGAAGATTTGTTCGCGCGGCGGGCGAATTGGAAACCGGACGCGCCGTTGGTGATTTTGGAGGTTCGATGCTACGAGGCGCGGGAGGGGCTGACGATCGATCCCGACGACGAGCGGTACGGGGGGTGCAAGTCGTGGGTCGACACCGACGCGTGGGTCGTCGACGACGCGTCCGCGCTGCGCGCGTGCGTTTCGGACGAGGAGTTTGAGGCGATGTCGAGGTCGTTGCGCGAGGATTTGTTCGCGATAGGCGCGACGCAGACGTCGTGACGGATTTCGTCGCGCGGGCGATCGATCGTCTTCTAATGTAGTGTTACTGTATCAATCCTGGTTCTAATGTAATTATCATCGATCATCGGAACTCGTCCTCGAGCGCGCGGAAGGCGGACACGATGTCGTCTTCGAGCTCGGCGAAGCGAGCGCGAATCGCGTCTTCGCCGTCCACCGGATCTTCAAACTTCATGCTCGCGATGCGATACATGAGCTCGCTCATGCGCGCTCGAATGACGTTAAACGTAATCTTCGGCCCATCGCTCGTCGTTGCCGCGCGCTCGACGGCGGCCGTGGCGAGCGCGTGGAAACGAATCATGTTTCGCAACATGCCGATGGATTTGTAAAAGGGGCAATACTTGTCGTACGCCGTGAAGGAGTTTTGCTGCAAGAAGTCCTCCTTTAAGAATTTTGCCGTCTCCAAGACAACCTTATCCGTCTCCGCCAACGAATCCTTACCGACCAACTGCACGATTTCGTTCAGTTCGTCCTCCTTTTGCAACACCTCGCGCGCGACGACGCGCAATTGCACAAACTCTGGATCCGTCTTTTCGTAAAACGGCTCCAACGCGTTGGTGTACTTGGAGTACGAAATCAACCAGTTCACCGAAGGAAAGTGCTTGCGCTGCGCGAGTTTTTTATCCAAACCCCAGAATACCTGCACGATACCGAGCGTGGCCGAGGTGACGGGGTCGGAGAAGTCTCCACCAGGGGGGGACACGGCGCCGACGACGGTGACGGAGCCCTCGCGATTCGGGCTGCCGAGGCATCGCACGCGACCGGCGCGCTCGTAGAAGGACGCCAGTCGAGCGCCGAGGTAAGCGGGATATCCGCTATCCGCGGGCATTTCCGCGAGACGACCGGAGATTTCACGCAACGCCTCGGCCCAGCGCGAAGTAGAGTCAGCCATCATGGAAAAGTTGTACCCTTGATCGCGAAAGTATTCGGCGAGCGTGATGCCCGTGTAAATACTCGCTTCGCGCGCGGCGACGGGCATGTTTGACGTGTTCGCCACCAGAGTCGTACGCTTCATGATTGATTCCTCGCGTCCGTCCGGCATAGTCATCGTGAGCTCGGGGAAATCGTACAAAACTTCCGCCATTTCGTTCCCGCGTTCGCCGCATCCGACGTAAATAATCCCGTCAGAGTTGGAATACTTCGACAACGCCTGAGAAATAACAGTCTTCCCGCACCCGAACGCGCCGGGAATCGCACAAGTCCCCCCTCGCACGCTCGGAAACATCACATCGAGCACGCGCTGTCCCGTCAACAACGGATGATCCGCCATCAACTTCTCCGCCACCGGCCTCGGCGCTCGCACCGGCCACTGTTGCTTCATCGAAAACTCCTTCACCACTCCCCCGAACTCGATCTCGATCACCTTCTCATCGATGCTATATTCTCCATCCGGCGCGATCCACGTCACCTTTCCCTTCGCGTTCGGCGGCACCATCAACCGATGTTCGATCAACGCGTTCTCTTGCACCGTCGCGTATATATCGCCGCCGCTCACGTGATCGCCCGCCTTCACCCCGCTCCTCCCGCTCACGAACTCCCACGTCTTCGACGCGTCCAGCGCCGGCACGTTCACTCCTCGCGGTATGAAGCAATCGCCGCACATCGCCGCGATCGCGTTCAGCGGTCGCTGAATCCCGTCGAAGATGTTTTCCAGCGCCCCCGGTCCCAAATCCACGCTCAGCGGCTGTCTCGTGCGCTCCACCGGGTCACCGACCGCGAGCCCGCTCGTCTCTTCGTAGCACTGGATCGTGGCCGTGTCGCGCTCGAGCCGGATGATCTCACCGACCAGCGCGTCGCCGCCGACGCGGACGAGTTCGTACATCGCCGCGCCGTACATGTTATCGGCGACGACGACGGGGCCGGAGACCTTGCGCACGCGACCGAGCGCGCGCTCGGGCTCGGCATCGTCGTCGCGCATGACCGCTTCGTCCGGTCTTCGATCGAGGCGTCGAGCGACTCGACGCGGGTCGACGAGGAGGCGCGGTGTGACGAGACGCGAGGGACGATCGATCGCGGCGAGACGCGGCGACGAGGCGCGAACGCGCGAGACGGCGAGGGTGAATTACAAAGACCGCGACGGCGTCGCGCGCGAAGGATGCGCGAAGCAAGGGTTGAGATTTGAATCGTCGACGTCGACGTCGACGTCGACGTCGTCGTCGGACGAGGCGATGATGACGAAGGGATGGGATCGAGCGACGACGCGCGAGGTCGTCGTCGGGAGAAGGTCGCCGGCGTCTTCGACGACGCAATCGCTGTCGGAAGAATCGGGCAGGGCGGTGACGGAGGGAAGGAAGCGTCGGATAGATGCGGCGTCGGCGACGCGCTTGCGTTTGGCCGCGCGTTGCTTGGCTTGCGCCTTGGTTTTCTTGGCGTGGCAAATCACGCAGAGCGTCTGCGCGTTTTCCACGGCGCACGTGCCGCCGCCCTCGAAGACGGCGATTTTGTGATCGCACTCCCACGCGCGTCCGCCGGAGGGCTTCTCGGCGAGTCTGTTGAGATAACTCTTGCTTCCTCGCTCGCCGAACGCGGGCGCGAATCGCAAGATTTCAGCCACGCGTTTGCTTCGCTTTCTGTGCACGCGTACCTTCTTCACGAGCGCATCGCAATCGAGTTTACACTCGACGCACACGCCTCGCTCGAGGGCGAAGAGCGCGCGACGAAGCGCCGATGCGCTCGAACCTTGATCGTACACGCGCATGCACTCTTCGCCGCAAAACAAGTCAACGCGTCTCGCGACATCCGTCGTGATTCGATCTATGTCGCTCACGCAGTGCAAGCACAGCAACGTACGCCGGGACGTTCCCTCGGCGAATCGACATGGCACGCGCATCTCGTACTTCCTACCCGCCTTCGCGATGTCGGTTACGACAATCGTGCACCAATCGGCCTCCTTCGGTAACGGCACTAATCGCCCATGTCGAGTCGTGGATCCGGTGGCGGACGTGGCGGCGGCGGTTTTGGAGTTGAGCGCCTCGGCGAGCTCGTTGAGTTCGTGCGCGCGCGCTGGCTGTTGCCTGGCGAGTATCGAGTTACGATCACGCGCAGTCATCGCGTTCCAGGTATTGGAGAAATCCACGGCGGCGGCAAAGGCGATGGGATCGCTCGCGAGCGGCTCGGGAAGCTCCTTCGCGTACTTGGCCGACAAGCGAGCGCGTGTGAGCTGAGACCGACTCACGCTCGCACCGAGCGGAGCGCTCCCATCCGCTTTCCCGTGCAAATGCAGTCGTCCACTCGTAGCGCTGACTTCAAACCACATCGGACATTCCTCCGTCTTCATTTCGGGCGCGGATTCGAGCGCATCCGCGACGACCTCCGTCGCGACGGATTTGGACGTCGTGGCGACGGAAAACGCACTCTTTCTCGTCGCCTCGAGTTCTATTTGCGTCCCGTACGCCTCGACGTTCAAACCCACGCGTTCTCCATCCCCGTCCAAAGCTTCTCTGCACAGATCCAATTGACTTTCTAGACGCGCCCATCTGTCTTCGTCGTGCGCGCACGCGCCGCCTCGCGCGCAAAGAAAGTAAACGTTGACGCCGCTGTCGTTCCCTCGCCTATGCGCGCGATCCTCGGCTTGTTCCAGCAAAGACGCGTCGTCCGGCAATTCGGCAAAAATCACACACGATGCGGTGGAGAAATCTAATCCGGTCCCAGCTGCTTTAACGGAGAGCAACGCGACGCGTACGCCGACGACGCCGTCTTCGCGCGTCTGCGCGCCTTCGCGAAACTTGTCCACCAACACCTTGCGCTCGTCCGAAGGTGTCGAACCGTCGATGCGAACGTATGAGCCACGATTCTGGTTTTGGATTCTGACGCAAACTTCGCGCTCGAGCGCGTCGAGAACGGCTTGATGATGGGCGAAGATGACGAATTGCATCGAGTCATCCTTGAGCACGCCGCTCTCCAACCACTCGACGATCGGCTCGACTTTGAGCATGCCGACGATTTGCGACACACTCACGCGCTTGCCCCGCTCGAGCTCGCCTATTTTCTGATTCAGTACGTACTCTATGTCGTCCTGTTCGTCGTCCTCTTCTAAAATATTCCCCGCATCGTCGTCCTCGCCGTCGTCGTAGCGCAAGTCGTCTCGCGGCGCGCGCGCCACCTTTGCGATTTTCGACCAAATTTTCGGCCCGCCCACGCGGGCGATCGATTGCGTGATGTCGATCGGCACCACTTGCCGACGTTTCGGCGGCAAGTCGCGCATGACGTCGCGTTTCAATCGACGGACCATCGTCGTGTGCGTGAGCAACGTGCGGAGCTCGAGTAAACGCGAACCGCCTGAGACGTCCGATCGTCCTTTTTGATCGAATTGAATGTCGCAGTAGTGCTCGGCGAAGTCCCACTTTTTGCCCAACATCCCCGGCCGCAGCGCGTCGATTTGGTAAAACATGTCAAAGGGTTTCGTGAGGGACGGCGTCCCGGTGGTGAGCACGGCGTACTTGGCGCGCTTAATCAATCGCCACGCCGCGTCCGTGAGCTTCGTCTCGTCGCCGCCGTACTTTTTGCTCACGTGCATCGTGTGGCTCTCGTCCGCGATCACGCATCCCCACTTTACGGCTAAGAATTCTTCTAAGAGCGGCGCGAGCATGTGATACGACGTGACGACGACCCGTCGCCCTCCCGTCCACGTCTTCGCCGTCTTGCTCTCCGCCGCGAGCTTGTCGAGCATAAACTTGTCCGAACTGCCGAAGATGACGCTCAACTGTCGCGGCGTCATATCCGTCAACCACCGCTCGAGTTCGTCCGCCCACACGAATCGCATCGCCGCCGGAACGACGCACAGTAACGGTCCAGCGTCCCTGTACGCGTCCGCGATCGCGATCGCCTGAAGCGTCTTCCCCACGCCCATTTGATCCGCGATGAGCGCCCTGCCTCGCCGGCGCAACGCGAACCGCACGCCCTCCTCTTGAAACGAATACAGCGCCTCGCGAATCCTCGGCGCGATTTTTTCGTACACCGCGTCCACATCGTTCTCCTCATCGATCTCATCCCCGCCCCGATCGCGTCCGCGATACCCCGGTCCGCGACTCAAATACTCCACCGTCTGCGGCGGCGGCGTTCCGATCGGCGCCGTTCGCCGCGTTCCCTGCCTATACCCTCGCTCGAACGCGTCCATCGCGCACAGCCCGTCGTACACGCGCTTCAGCGCCGTCATTTTCACCCTCCACGCCGCCCCCGCGTCGTCGCTCGTCGGCGTCGTCGGCGCGACGTCTCCGATCCCCGCGCCCGCCGCCTCCGCCAGCGTCCCCGCGAAGCCGTGTCGCAGCCGTTCGCGCGAGCACGACACGATCGCCCCCTCGTCGCCGACGACGTCGATCCACACGTGCGGTCGCGCGCGCGCGCGCGTCGGCGCGACGCACCGCGCGTCCGTCGTCGTCGTCGTCGCCGTCGTCGCCGCGCGTCGTCGCGCGTCGTCGTCGGCGTCGCGCGCGGCGCGGATCGCCGCGTTCACGTCGAGCGCGGCGAGCGCGTCGTCGTCCGCGTCGAGCGCGACGTCGCTCGGCATCGTCGTCGTCGCGATCACGCGCGCGCGGTCGTCGCGCGCGGCATGGCGATTCGCGACGCGTCGCGAAGTGACGCGCGCGCTCGGGTCGCGTTCGGAGCGAATGATTTAGGATCATTTGATGTGAGCATAACGGTAAATCTACCCCCGCTTCTGGCGCTTATTATCCAACACCGCCTTCGTCGCCACCACGCGCCCGCGCCGACCGTACCTCCACCGCTCGTACGCCGCCCGCGCCATCCTTCCCGCGTCCCAAATCCTCCGCTCCTCGCGCGACAGCAACCGCTCCGTCGTATCGTCGTCGCCTACCCTTCCGATCGAATCCACCAGCACTTCCCGCCACCGTCGCTCCAACGCATCACTTATCTTTTCCTTCAACTCGATCACCGGTTCCATCGCCTCCGCGTCGTCTCCCGCGTCTCGTTCGAGCGCGTCCAACGTCGCCCTCGCGAATCCAAAGTACGACTCGCACGTCGTCCTCAAGTTTGTGATCTTCGCCCCGTCCTCCGCCTTCAACAGCGCGAACACGTCGTCCGCGAACGCCGCGGGCGTCTCACAAATGTACACGTCCTTCGCCATCTCCCCGTCCAGCCACCACAGCGGCACGGGCGCGCGATGCTCCTTCGGGACGTCGGCGCGACCGTTTGAATCCTTCTTCGCCTTGGGACCGATGACTTCCGGGCCGACCGTCGCCGCGCCCGACGCGAACTCCACCGTGACCGCGTGTTCGCGCGCTAAGAAATCATCGATGTCGTAGTAATCCCGCCGCATCTCGCCCGCGCGATCGACGCGCGCGTCGCGAAGTGTCGCCGCGAGGTTGCATGTGATGCTCGTGACGACGCGTCGCGCGGAATCTAGGCACCCGCGGCGAAGGCGGCGAAGTCACGAATTCGCGCTCGAACGAGCGAGCGCGCGCGCGAAACGCGCGAAGGCGTCGTCGCGCTCGGCGACGGCGGGAAGGGCGTCGATGCGAGCGGCGAGACGGGAGGCGCGACGACGCAAATCGTCGTCGATTTCGTCCTCGGTGGGGGCGACGCGTCGCGTCTCCACGCGCCAGTCGTCGGCGATGTCGGCGAGAAGGCGACGGTTGGCGCGCGCCGCGAGCGCGACGGCGTCGCGAACGTCGTCGAAATCGACGAGCGCGAAAGAGGCGTCGGATTCGTCGTCGAGCTCGCGCGGTAGGACTTCTCGACAGATCGGGCACGTCATGGAGACTCGAAGCCAACGCGCGTGGCACTCGTCGCAAAACGCGTGTCCGCAATTGACGACGACTTGAAGCTTGTTGTCCATGCATATCGAACACTCCGCGTCCTCGCCTTCGCCCGCGGCGTCGACGCCGTCGGACGAAGACGCCGTCGCCGCGCGATTCGCCGCGCGGCGCTCGGCGTCCAAATCAATCGCCAGCTGTTGAATAGTCGGCTTTAACGAACCATAAAACTCCTCGAACGTCGCCCGACGAATGACGTGCACGATCTCGAACCCGTCCTCGTCGCTCGTCTCGCCGTTTTCGCCGTCGACGCCGCCCTCGTCCGCGACGATTTCCCCCTCGCCGCTCGTCCCGTCTTCGCCTCGTCGCCGCGGCTCGGCGACGTACCCGTACGCCGCGCGTCGCCATCGCCCTCCCGACCCACCCTCGCGCGCGTCCGTCTCGCGATCGACGCCGACCGCCTCAAAGTCCACCCCGCACTCCGCCAACGCCTTCCTCGCGAACGTCGGCGCCCACCGCGGGCACTTTCCCTCGTCGTACGAGAGCGCCGCCCGAAACCGCGCGCGGCCTCCATCCGTCCCCAATCCCAGCGCCGTCGCCAACCGCGCCAGCGCCGCGTTCACGTCCCCCAGATCTCGCAGCGCGCTCTCCACGTCGCGCGCGCCCGCGGCCTTCGCCACCGCGCCGTTCGCCGCGCGCGCGACGCGTCGCGAAAATCGTCGCAACCGTCGCCGCAGCACGTCGTACTCGCTCGCGATGCGCGCGCCGTAGCGATCCCACGCCGCGCGCGCGACGACGACGCCGTACACCACGAGCACCGGGTCGACGCTCATCGCGACGCGGCCGCGCGCGCCGCGTCGCGCGCTGCCGCGCGTCGAGCATCGATCCGAACGATTCGCGCCGGCATCGCGCGACGCGCCATGTCGCGCCGCGCGACGCCGCGCGCGATCGTCGCTCGGCGCGCGCCGTCGCGACGCGGCGCGCGCGGTCGTCGCTCGGCGCGCGCGACGCGCCGCGACGGCGACGCGCGCGCGGCGTGGGAGTCGCTCGACGCGATTCATCTGCTCGTGTTCGACCTCGACGACCCCGAGCGCGAGGCCGTGTACACGACGTCGCGACGCACGGCGACGCGCGCGACGAACGCGTTCGTGTGCTTCGAGAGCGCGGAGGACGCGCTGCGGGCGGCGATGGCGGTGAGCGAGGTGGCGCGGGACATGCCGGCGGTGGACGCGGCGCCGCCGGCGGCGCTGGCGCTGCTCGCGACGAGCGCGGGGTACGACGTCGAGTTCGTCGAGCGGGGAGGAAAGTTTGAGGTGCCGACGACGATCGTGGACGAGGGCGCGACGGTCGGGGGCGAGGATTTCGCGGTGAGCGCCGCGGCGTTGGCGGCGTATTTGACGGGACGCGAAGACGAAGACGAAGACGAAGACGAAGACGAGACGCGCGCGGTGAGGGACGCGCGCGCGCGCGCGGCGTCGACCATGCGCGACGCGCTGCGCGCGCCGGCGAAGCGCGTGCGCGACGCCGCGGCGTCGAGCGCGTCGCTGCCGGTCGCGGGCGGTCGCACGTTTATATTCGGCGCCAGGGCGGCGCTGAGCGCCGTCGCGCGCGCGGCGCGCGTCAGAGCCGCGCGCGACGCGCGAGAGTGACGCCGTCGTTGTAACATACAGTAGTGACGCTCGTCGCGCGCGCGACATGCCGCGCGGTCGATCGCGCGCGCGCGAACGCGCCGCGCGCGCGTCGATTGCGATCACGATGATCTGCGTCTCGGTCGCCTTGCTCGCGCGCGCGACGACGACGCGCGCGCGCGCGCTCCCGCGCGAACGCTCGGAAACGACCGCGCGCGTCTCTCCCGCGGCGCCGCGCGGCGACGTGCGCGCGCTGACGATGGCGACGCTCGGGACGCTGGGAACGGCGCGAGGCGGCGGCGACGCGCGCGCCGACGACGACGCGGCGGTGGTCGAGTTTTACATGCCGTGGTGCGGAGCCTGTCAACACTTCGCGCCGGAGTTCGCGGAAGCGGCGAATGCGATAAAGGATCGCGTCGCGGCGTACGCGGTGGATTGCACGAAGGAGGGAGCGATGTGTAAGACGTTCGGCGCGACGTCGTATCCGACGGTGTTGCTGGGCGAACCGGGCGCGTTCGCGCGGCGGGAGATGGATAAGTTAAAGAAGTTTACGCGGACGAACGTCGCGGCGGAAGTGGTGAAGTGGGTGGATGAGGAATTGGGGACGACGTACGCGACGCGAGGCGCGGGTGCGAGGGCGGTGGAGAACGCGCGGAGGAGCGACGAGGAACGTCTCATCACGCGCCGGGGGCGAGAAGAGGCGACGAGTAGAGATGGGAGCAAGGTGACGTGGACGAAATTCGCGAACGTAGCGGATTTAGAACGCGCGACGATCGAGATGTACGCGCAGATGACGTCGGAAGCCGTATTCGTGTCCTCGCCCGAGGCACGACAGGCGTTCGAGAGCTTTCTCGCGTTCGCGAGCGAGACGCATCCCATCGAGACTTGCCACCGCGGTTTGACGAATTTGCTGACCACGCTCGATGACAAGTGGCCAAAGGATGGACGTGCCACGACGGGAATGATTCGCGCGGCGCTCACGCTGGATGTTCGAGTTTGCGGCAAGCCGCGAGGCGAAGACGTCACCATCGTCCCGCAATGGGTCGAGTGCGCCGGCAGCGTTGCGGGCTTGCGGGGATACACGTGCGGAGTATGGATGCTCTTGCACTCCCTGGCGGTTCGTGTTCCGGGATCGTCGATCACAAACATGGAATTCATTCACGCCATCGAGGGATGGGTGCGGCATTTTTTTCCGTGCGAAGAGTGTCGGACGCACTTTTTATCGCTCATCGAGAGCCCGGCGACTGGGTTCGGTGATTTCATCCAACGCACGGATGGTGCGTCGATGTGGTTATGGAAGGCGCACAACATCGTGAACGCGCGCTTGGCGGCGGAGGACGCGAAGGAGATCCCCAACGAAGTCAATATTCGAACGGGGGACGTTTTGGCCAAGAGCGACCCGTCGCATCCCAAGGTGCAATTCCCGCCAAAGTCGCTGTGTCCATCTTGCTACGAGCGCACCGCAGGCGGTGAAGACTCGTGGGACGAAGTTCACGTGTCAGAATTCTTGTCGTCGTATTATTTGGCGAGTGACGAGCGGCGACAACCGGACTTGAACGCCGCTACGAAGAAGGCGGAATTTCTCGCCAGCGTCTTAGACGCGTCCAGCATGCGCGACGAAGCCTCGTCGCGATTGCGCAAGGCGCTGAATTCGGGTGAAGACGTGTTTACCGTTTACGATGTGTTCTGGATGAGCGCGCGGACTTTCTCCATGTTTGCGTTCATCCTCTTCATGGCTGTCAAATCGGGGGCGCTGAGTCTGTTTCACAGACGAGCGCGCGGCGGGAATACGTCCCCGCGCATCACGACGTACGCGCGCGGGAAATACGCGTAACGTACGCTACTGTAGAACACTAGTCACAATTAATTAGAAATACAGCTACTTCGGAAAACCTCCATCCCTTTGCACGTCGATCGCCTTACTCGCCTCCGCGATGACAATCTGTTTGTTGGTCTCCACGACGTTCCCGCACATCACCATCTCCTCCAGCATGCAATACACCTTATCCAAATGCATCATGATATCTAATTCGCACACGTTTCCAAAGTGCCTGTCCAACGTCTCCACCACGCCGTGCACGAACTCCAACATCGCGAGCTCGTTTTCCTCTCCCTCGCACCCGACGACGAAGTACAGGCTCGCGTACCGTCTATAAATCACCGTGTACTCTCGATGCTCCACGAACGCGCACTCATCCGCGCCGCGCGCGATGCACCTTCGAACGATCGTTCCCTCCAGCTGTCGCCGCTCGTCCGCGGTGAGATTCGAGTCAAAGTATTGCGCCAATCGCGTCTGTCCCTGCTTGTTCACCATCAGCAAGAATCTACGTCGCGCAAAGAATTCCCCATCGTTCGTCGTCGTCAGTCGTTCGACGTCGCGTCGAGCGTTCGCGTCGCGCGAGACCTTTCGCGCCGGACGCCGTCGCGCGCGCACCGTATCGTCATGGCGCCGCGACGCCGCGCGCGCGTCGCGCACTGACGCGCGCGGCGGGCCCGTCCGCGTCACATCGCGACGCCGCGCGCGCTCGACATGCGCGACGACGACGCGTCGACGGCGTCTCGATTCACCGAGGCGTCGACGACGACCGTGCGCGTGCACGTGTACGATCTAAACGCGAATTACAACGACCTCGCGTATCCAATCGGACTCGGGATCCATCACTCGGCGGTGGAAATCTACGACCGGGAGTACGCGTTCGGGTACCACGACGACGCGAACGTCACCGGCGTGTTCGACATCGCGCCCAAGAGCGCGCCGCACCCGGCGAAGTATCGGGAGACGATCGAGATCGGGACGAGCCTGCTGACGGAGGATCAGTTCGCGGACGCGTTGGAGGCGCTGCGGCGCGACTTTCCGGGACCGAGCTACGATTTGTTGAAACGGAATTGCAATACGTTTACGGAAACGATGGTCAAAGTTTTGACGGGGAAGAGCGTTCCGGGATACGTGAATCGATTGGCGAATTTAGGGGCGGTGGCGCACGATTTCGCGCCGTGTCTGTTACCGACGAGCATCGTCGGCGATTTGCAGACGCTTCCGGCGACGACGGGACAGAACGAAGAGACGGAGGACGTCGACGGAGGGGAAGAGGTGCAGTTGTTGGCGGTGCCGACGGAGGAAATGCACGCGAGTTGATCGCTGTAGTCTGTAGAGAAGTGTTTGTATAACGTCGCGATATCACAAGTAGCTCACGCATGTCGCACGACCTAAAGGACGTCATCCTCCGTAACTACGGGCTCGTATTCGTCGTCGTCGTCGTCGTCGTCATAGTCGCGTTCTTCTTCGTCGTCTGTCTCGACGTTGTCGCCGCTCGCGTTGGGATCCTCAAAGTCTGTGTACGGAATGTACGTCGTTTGCGACACCGCGCAATCGTACACAGATCCGATGTCGTAGGCGTATGAGTGCATTAGCGTCCCCAACACGCGGATGAGCGCCTTTCCCACGCACGCGCTCGCCTTCTGGTACGAAGTCTTTGTCTTGAACACGATCTCCACGGTGTCGTTCGTGGCGGTGTCGCTCGTGGCGATGAGTCGAAACTCTTGCACGGACGCACACATGCGACCGTCAAAATATTCATCAGATACTTCGCGTAAGTACTTGTGTGTGCGCTCGAGCATGACAGCCAAGCGGCTCGCCACGATGACATCCTCCTCGTGTGACACCAACGAACTCAAGCCAAGACGCACCGCGAGACGGTGATCTGGACGTTTCATGCGTTCGAAAAACTCCTGCACAGTGCTCATGAACGTGCGCACGCCGTCAGGGCGCCCCGTGAGCCCTTCGAGGCGCTGCGTTAAATTGTGCGGTCGCTCGGGCGCTGGCTTGAGTCCGATTTGCCAAAGTAGCGAGTGATACAAGCAAAACTTGTCCGGCGTACGCTTGTCCGGCTCGTCGTCGTCTCGCATATTTTTCATCACCATGGATCCGCCACGCACGATCGATCGCACGAGTGAGGCCGCAGTATTCTTCGCCGCCGTCGTCGTAATGGATGAAAACGTTCGAAACGGTCGACCGCGATTGTCTCTCGCTCCAATGCCCGGTTTGAGCGGTAAAATGTGCGCCTCTGTGGTGAACAAATATGGATACGGCCCGCCATCCACGATGTTCTCCCGATCTAAAGCCGCGTCGAAGAGTAAATATAAGTACTTCAACGTCTCCGATAAGAAGAAACTTTCCATTTTGTCCACGAGCTTTTGCGTCGAAACGTCCGCCATGTGAGCGTAACCGCAATTCGTCTTGAGCAAACGCAAACTCGCCAAAAAATCACGACCACAGGCGATGTACGTCACGTCGCCCGTGGCCTTGTACAATAAATACGTGCTTTCGATGAGCTCTGGGCGCAGAGGATACGGCTTTTGCCCTGGAATCGCCGCCCCCGTCCGCACGTCAAAGCCTTCAGGTGTGAAACCGTAATGTTTCCACACCTGGAAAAACGCGTCGTGCGTCGTCGTCGCGGTTTCGATGTCACCATACAGCGCCTGTAAGCCGGGCCAGAACGACATCAACGAGTCATATCGTGAGCTAATCAACTGTCCAGTCATCATACCGGCCTCGACGTACCACGGTGCTAACCGCACGTGTGCCTCTACCGCTGCGTACGCTTCTTCAAATATTTCCAAATGCCTTTCGTTACCAAACAAAATGTATGACTTCAACATGTACTCGTAAAATGAGTCGATTCCGGCCCCGACGCTCGCCTCGGCTTGCGTCCACTGTCCGGTTTCGATATCAATATGTGCACCTACTAAGCCTATGTCACTCCTGTGATCCCACAACGCTTCCAACGCGGCTTCGGCGACCCGCCTAAATCGCGGATCCCCCGTTAACGCGCTCAACGTCCCAAACTCTAAAATCAACGAGCCTCCCGCAGCAGTGCTCGTAATGGTCGTCTCATTCACTTCTACACCGTACTTCAAATTCACCGCACCATACGGTATGCCCGTCTTCGTCTCAAACGCTGGAAGAAACGCCTCACCCAAATCGTTCGCCAGCTCCAGCAACTCGTCCTCGTACCACTCAATCCCAAACCCCGTCGCCTCATCGCTCGCCAGCAAATGCGCGCTCAGTAGTCCGCCGAGGACTCTAATATTCATCTCAAACAAGCTCACGTGCGCGTCTACGTCGAATCTCGTGTTATCGATCACCGCTCGAACGCCGCGCTCGAACGCCGTCTTGTTCCCCATCACCACCATCGCGTCTAACGCGTCGATGAGCGTCACCGCGAACCCCGATTCGCTGCCGAACGTGTTCACACCCTCGCAAGACATCGGCTTCAGCTCATCCGCGGGGTAGGCGTGGACGTTGTACGACTCGAGCGTGTCGGTGAACATTTCTTTGACTTCGTCTCGGAGCGCTTCGATTTCCGACCGGGACAGGCTCGTGGACGCGCCGCGCGCCAGCCGCGGCGCGACGAAGAAGCAGACACCGATAACGCATAAAATGCGTTTTAGGCGCGCGCGCGCGGGCGCCATGACGGCCCGCGCGCGCGGGTGTGTCGAAACGAGTGTTTCTCTGGGGTTGGTTGCTACAAGACGTCGGGAAGGCTAAAGCCGAACGCGCGTTAAAGCCAATCCTTGAGACCTCCGCCGCCTTTCTTGGCGTCCGCGGAGAAATATCGATCGATGAGGTCGTCAGTGCGATCGCGCTTGTCCGCGCCGTGGGGCTTCTTCTTTGGCTTGACGGATTCGGGCTCGCGCTCGCGTTTGCGGCGCGCGTCGTTTCGGTCTTCGCGCTTAGCCTCGGCGGCGCGCTGAAGCATCTTCGGCGCACCTCCGCTGGGTTTCGAGGGCTGCTGTTTCGTACCGCGTTTGTCGCGCGGTTTAGCGTCGCCGTCGGCGTCGGCACGGGATGTGGGCTTTGGGGCCCGATTGGCGTCGTCGCGCGGCCGCTTTGGAGCGACGCCCGCGGCTTTCTCCTTCTTGGCCACGCGTTTGGCCGCTTGCTCCGCGCCTCGAGGCTTGTCCTCGTCTTTACTCGCGGCCCTTTTCTGTTGTCCCTCGCGCTGCTTCGCCTTGAGTTCGAGCTTACGCACGGCTCGCGCGTCTTCTATGGAGAACTCGACGATCGGGCGCCGAGCGCGAGAGAACGCGTTCGGATTATTGTTCAACGCTCGCAACGCCGTGAGCGCGTGCTCGTGCTCTGTGAACTCGATGAATCCCATACCTTTACTCCTAGGCTTGCCGTTTTCATCCATCTTCTCATTATCGTACAGAAGCTTGGCGTGCAACACCTTCGGTACGGCTTGCGTCGCGCGTTGTTGCACGGCTTCGATGAACATCTTTTTCAACGTCTTTGAGTCGATTTCCGGCGGAATATTCCGCACCGACAGACGCGTTCTCGAGATGAAAAAGTTTGGATTCTTCAACTTGAGCTGGCGCTCCTCGTTCGATCGTCGACGCTTGTCAATATCGCTCTTGCTCACGCCGTCAGCGGCTGCGGACGCTTCGTGAATGTCGCCCTCCTGCGCCAAGTACAGATTTCTATTATCACGGTGTTTGTTCGCGTTGCGATATTTCGCACCCTGTCGGGCCATCATGTCAGCGGCTTCTGCCTTGGAAAGCGCGAGGGCGACGGTGATCGGTCGTCCTGCGACGAAAATACCGGCGCTTTCGCTTTCGCCCGCCTCAACGGCGGCGTTTGCAGAATTCGCATTGGTGAAATCAACGAACGCGTTTCCAGTGTGCTTGCCCGTGGTCTTATCCTTCACGACTCTGCAGCTCGTTACTTTACCGAATTTCATCATCTTTTCCTTCAGCTGTTGCCACGTCGCCTCGAGAGGTAAATTCCGCACGAATACGGTGACGTTTTCTGGCGTCTCGCCTGAATCCGCATCGACGCCCTTGCGTCCTTGCCACGCGGGATCCTGACCGTCCTTGCTATTCGACGCTTTGACATCCGGTGCTACTTGTTTCTTTGCTGCGATCGGTTTTCGCTCAGGTCTCGCCGGCTCAGCTTCCGCGATGACCTTGCCGAGTAGTCGAGACATCATATTCTTCTCCTGAGTTTCTTCGTCCTCGTCGTCACTCGAAGATGAGCTAGATCTATCGTCGCCTCTATCATCGTCGTCCTGGCTAACATTTGTCTTCGGTTCATCCTCAGCAACCTCCGGCGCGGTCTTTGCCGCCGCGTTTTGCTCTGCTTGGTACTTGGACTTCCCCAACGCAATGTCCACGGCGACTTGCCTACCCGCGATTTCCACCCCATTGCAATCGCTCACCGCTTTGTCCGCGTCGGATTTACACGTATACGTCACGAATGCGAAGCCTTTGGGCTTGTCATGGAAATCTGTCGGCACGTTGATGTCCCAAACAAAGCCCGCGGCGCTCAGCGCTTCTCGAATCGATTCCTTCGTCGCTTTGAACGACAAGTTACGAACGATGACGCGCCATTGCTTCGGCTTCGAACCTTCACCTCCGAGCGCACGCGCCCAAATGTACTCTTTAGGCTCGTCTGCGTCTTTCGCGTCCGTGTCTTTACTCTTCCGTCTCCGATGCGACTTTGCCTTCGGCGATTTCCCGTGCAACGCCCGAACGGCTTCTCGCGCCGTTTCCTCATCCTTGTACACCACCAACATCGCCCCGCGCTTGCACCCATCCTCACGAATCTTCGCTAACTTCATCACGTCGTCCGGACACGGCTCCGTGATCGTCTCCACCTCCCCACACGCGCGCGCGAGTTCCTTTGCCGCCTCCGCGTCCACGCCTTCGATCTCGCCGCCGAGTCTCACCCCGCCCAGCACCACCGTGCGCACCGCCGCGTTCGTCGCCATCGCACCGCTCCCCGCGCTTCGTTTCACGCGTTCCCTCTTCACAGCGTCCGCGCTCTTCCGTTCCCGTTTCTTCTTCTCCGCCTCCGCCTCCGCCTCCGCCTCCGCGCGCTCGCCTCCGCTCGCCTCCGCCGTCGTCTTCGATCTCTTTCCCGACTCCCCCTCCTCTTTCCGCTTCGCCATGACGATGGCCAATTTACGTCCTCCCATCTCAACCTTTCCCGACTTCTCGCACGCCTCTCGCGCGTCGTCGGCGATGGCAAACTTGACGTATCCGAACCCGCGGTGCGTCGTCGAACCCTTCTCGCGCGCCACCCAGCACTCCTTGATCGGGCCGAAGTGCTCCCCGAACGTCGCCTCCAGCGCGTCGTCGTCGCAATCGTACGGCAAGTTCCGGACGAACACCATGACGTTCTCGCGCGGCGGCCTCGCGGCGTCGTCGCGTCGCGTCGCCATCGCGGTTCGTTCCGCGCGTTCGTTCCGGCGGCGGCGCGCGCGCGCGGTCGGTGCGCGCGACTCGGGGCGTCGCGCGGCGCGCGCGCGCGGCGGACGAACGAAGACGGTGGCGCGCGCGCGCGCGCCGCGCGTCGGCGCGCGAAGCGGTGCGAGCGCGGTGCGGTGCGCGTCGGAGTGCTGCGGCCGCACTGCGCGACGCATCGCGATGAGCGCGGCGGCGGTTCCCGCGCGCACGCGCGCCATACGGCTGTACAGGTGCGACGGTGCGCGCGCACGATCGATCGCGCGCGCGCGAGGGCTCGATCGCGCGCGACGGGCGACGCGACGACGCGCGGCGACGCGGGTCGAGCGCGTGACCTAAGACGATCGCGCGACGAAGGCGCGGCGACGCGCGCGGGCGACGCGCGACGCGCGATGACTGACGAAGGCGCGGATTTCGTCGCGCGGCTCGAGCAGGCACACGCTGCGAACGGTGCTGTCGTGGTGCGTCGACCGACGAATCTTTTACGACGAACGGGATCGCGTGCGGTCGGCGTTCGCGGCGAACGCGTCGCTTCGCGATCTCGGCGAGATCGAGAAGGCGCTGCGCGATGGGGAGAAGACGCTGGAGTCGTACGCGCACCCGGATCCGTACATCATTCCGACCATGTACGGGGGGTCGAAGTACGCGAGAAATCCAGAGGTCCCGGCGAACGCGGCGATGGTTTTCGATTTCGGACGAGAGCCGTACGCGAAATAGACTGAGACAAACTTTGTAACCATAGCGAGAGAGATGTACGTGACGGGGACGCGATCGCGGTGGTGCGCGCGGCTAAAGTGCTACGACAATGCGCTAAGGCTATGATTCGGCGCGCCTACCGCACGCCGGCGTATTGCGAAAAAGCGGGCGACTGGAAATCGAGTTGGAGCGAGCGGCCGAGCGCGCGCGCCTGGTCGCGCCTCGGCCCGAAAATCTTAATCTGTCGCACGTGCGTGTCGCGACCGTTCTGATGATTCGCCAACACCGCGATTTGAATGAAATACGCGCGTAAATAGGAGGAATCGTCGACGCCGCGCAGGCGCACGCGCACCCAACCGTTCGGTTGCTCGAGCTCCACCAGTCGCACCTCGCGTAAATCGTGACACGACGCACCCGCGCGTATGGAGATCAAACTCGGCGTGTAACTCTCGTCCATCTTATACTCGCACCAAAGCGCGATCTCACACAGCTCCGCCTTGTGTTGAAACTGCGCGTTGACGACGTGCGGCTGCGCGCCGTCGCTCTGCCAAAACGTCGCCAAATCGTCGTCTCGCAACAGCTCCACCCCATTCCCCGGTTTCGCGCTCGCCACGCTCCAAACCGCGAGATGTCCGACCTCTCGCTTCTTATCTCTCGTCGTCGCGCCCTCACCGCGCCTTTCGCCGCCTCGATCGCCTTCCTCGTCGTCGTCTTCCTCGTCGTCGCTCAGCGTCGCCGCCACTCGCGCGACGCCGTCGCCCTCGCGCCCGCCTCGCGCGCGCGCCGCGCCGCGCGCCCCGAGCCGCCTCCCCCCACCGTCGCCATCCTCGTCGCCGTCGTCCTCGTCGTCGTCGTCCTCGTCGTAGTCGTCGTTCAGCTCGCGCTCGCCGTCGTCGCGCGTCTCGCGCGCGCCCTCGCCGTCGTCTCTCCCTCCGCCGCGCGCGCGCGCCGCGCGCGTCCGCGCGTCCGCGCTCGCGACGATCGCGTCCACGGACGCGGCGTGCGCGGCCTCGTCCTCGCTGTCGCTGCGCAGCATCGCGCCGCGCCGCGCGCGCGCGTCTGCGGCGTCGCGCGTCCAGACCGACGCAGCAGACCGCGCCGCGCCGTCGCGGTCGCGCCGAGCGCCGCGCGCGCCGCCGCACCGCGCGCGCGCCGTCGCGCGCCGCGCGCGCGTCGCCTCGCGCGCGCCTCGCGCGCCGCGCGCGCGCCGAGACCGTCGAGCGATCGCGCGAGAGCGTCGCTCTCTCGACGCGAAAACGATCGCGAGATGCGACGCCGCGTCGCCGGACGCGCGATCGAGACGATCCCGACGGCGCCGAGCGGCGCGACGATCCCCGCGCGAGCGCTCGGCGAGCCGACGCGCGCGCCGACGGACGCCGCGGCGCGCGAGCGCGCGAACGAAGTGGTGAAGACGGCGAAGACGAGGTGGTTGCGAAACACCGAGGTGTGCGACGTGCTGCTGAATTACGCCGCGTACGGCTTCGAACCGAGCGTGGACGCGCCCGTGCGACCGCTGGGGGGGACGCTGTTCCTGATCAATCGAAAGGTGGTGCGGTTCTTTCGCAAGGATGGACACAACTGGCAGAAGAAGAAGGACGGGAAGACGATTCGTGAGACGCACGAAAAGTTAAAGGTGGGGACGGTGGAGCTGTTGAATTGTTATTACACGCACAGCGAGGAAGACGCGAAGTTTCAACGAAGGTGTTATTGGTTGCTGAACATGGACGAGGGGGCGGTGTTGGTGCATTACTTGAGGGTGAAGAAGGAGCCGCAGCGGCCGTCGAGCGGGGTGGCGACGCCGGGGGGAGCGGCGAGGGGCGCGCTCGGTTCGATGGGGAGGGATGGGAAGAGGGCGATAGGGAGTAAGGCGCCGTTGTCGTCCAAAATCGGGAACAGGGCGCTCTCGTCGAAGATTGGGAGCGTGGCATCGAAAATTAAGAGCGCGTCCACGGCGGGGCGACGAGGGGCGGGAAGGTCGAGGAAGGACGTCGAGCTCGAGTCGTTTCTCGATGGCGCCGCGGACGATTTCTCGCGGCAAAATGTGAGCGATATGTTGAATCGCGATGATGAGGATTTGGCGCTCATTTTTCAAGAAACGGGTCTCGACGACGCCGAGCAGGGAGCCAGCGAGTGGAAGTACGCTCTGGACTCTGAATATATGAGCGACGACGACGCGCCGGCGACGTCTCTTTCGCGACTGATGCGCGAGTTCAACGGATTAGATGACGAATATGATGATGATTACGATGACGGACGTGCGCGAGAAAACAGTGATCAGCAAACTCCGACGTTCTCGCGAAGTTTAGTTCATTCTGACTCACCGCGGACCGGCGGCGAGATGTCCATTGAAGAGTTTGAGAGACGCATTGAACGCATTCGATCGCAGTGGCAGAATCAAGTCACCGGCGACGGCGATTCGACATCGATGGAACGAATCGAACGTCAAATCAACACACTCGAACAAGACGTTGAGCGCGCGATGGCATCTTCGCTGCAACGCGCGAGCGACGATCCGGGCGGCGAGCCGAGTACTAGCGCCGGCGATGCGGATGCGGCTGATGAGTTAAGCGGACACCGCGCAAACGCTACGGAACGCGGTGATGCGGAGACCTCTATGCATACGAGGCGCACGTCGGGCATCGTACGACACGTGCCTGCGACGCCTTCCGGTGTGCACGTCTTATGGAGTATCGTCGACTTTACGCCGTCATGGGACGACGTATCGGGCGGCGCGAAGGTCATCATCACGGGTAACCCGCTCGTCGAATTGGAACCAGGAATCGGAATGTGTTGCGTGTTCGGTACCATCGCCGTGCCTGTGGAGCAACTCGCGCCGAATGTTTTAAAGTGCTACGCTCCTGCGCATGCCCCAGGTGTCGTTTCAATGTTTCTCGTCATGGAAAGCGGCAACGGACATCCGGTGAGCGAGATATCGTCGTTCGAGTTCATGGAAAGTCTTGATCCGTCGAGAGGCGTCGATGTAGATCGACGTGATATGATTGATCAGAGTGCGAACATGAGCGATCGCGACTTCCAGATGCGTTTGGTTCAGTTGCTGACGACGTTAGGCTCCGATTCTTCAAACTCGGTCGGTAACGACAGCGGCGAAAAGAGCGGCGACAGAACGACGCACAGCTCGGCCTTGGTGAACGATTCGGTGATGCACATGAATGCATTAAGCGCGCTTCGTGCTGCAAATCGGCTTGAACTAGATCCATACAACTTGGACGGCGTCAAGAATGAAGAATTGGTTGTTCTTCTTTCTGGCATGCTTCAAGCGAGACTCAAATCAGTCATCGTTCACGAAAATAGGCGCATGAAAGCTCGACGCGCGCTCCCTTCGAGTGCAGTTGCGATGCAAGAGGTGGAAGAAGTCGCGAAGACCGGCGTCATCAGCGATAAAATCGTGGAAACTGCCGTGGAGAAGACTCAACAGACGCACAAAGCGCTCTTGAAGGTAGCCTTCACACCGTCGGCGTATAAACGAAAGGATCAAACTGGACTCACATTGTTCCACTGTTGCGCTGCTCTCGGCATCGAATGGGCGGTGCGTGCGATGTGCGTCACCGGCGTCGATCTCAATCACACAGATGCGTACAACCGCTCGGCTCTGCATTGGGCAGTCGCGCGTGGTCACGAAATGGTCGTCGCGACGCTTTTAAATTACGGGGCAAAGTCGCGTTCGATGTGTCAATGGGAAGGCGAAAGTTTTACCCCGGCTGAGCTCGCGGTGCGTTGCGGCTATGAAGGCATATCGGCATATATTAGCGAAGCTAACTTAGCAAGCGCTTTGGAGAACATTAATCTTCGAAACAGTGGCATTCCAAGGCAAAGATCCCGGACCTCTCGTGGCGGCGGCGTGTTTCAGGCGCATCGCTTTCGTCGCACTATTTTGAGCGATACGGAAGGATCTGATAGCGAAGAACACTCGGTGAGGCGCTCGACGAGGGTAAACAGCGAGAAGAAGCGAGCGTACCATCGTCGGAAAACGTCGAGACTCACCGCATCAACGACTGCAGACGGCGATGATTCTGAGACAGAAGCTGCGTTTGTCGTCAAGCGCGCGGAAAATGCACGCAGGTCGTTGCTCGACACGCTTTACAATTTGAATGTCAAGCCGGAGTTTATCGACGCCGACATCCATGCGCGTCTTGGAAAGAGGCGTGGGCGTAGAGTACGACAAGTTGACGTGCAAAGCTTGATGAGTGAGCTTCTCACACCAGTCGGTGACAACCCGACTCATTCTGAAATGACGTCTCCTTCGCGACGACCCGTCTTGCGCGCGAGACGCGCTCCAAAGCCTGTTGTCGGTGTGTCAATCACAAATGATGTTAAAGGCAGAGAAGACAGTGAAGACAGCGAGTCACTGGACGACGACGAAGACGAAGAAGCTATACAAAAGAACTTTTCGAGAATCCAAACTTCGCTCCAATCGGCACATTCGCGTACTCAGTACCTGCGATTGAGAAGACTTACAAACCAGTTACGCGTCGAATTAAAGAAACTTAAAGACGACGGTCAATTTTCTGATGATGATGATGATCGTTAGTGGTACTATTCGTACGAGTGATAAATGTTGTCGTGCCCTTAGGAATACTCGTTCTGTATTGTTACATCTACTATGCTAAGACAAAACCGTGCGGCAGTTGGGACATGTTGCATGCGTGTGCAGCCACGTCGAGCAACATGGAAGATGAAAACTGTGCGAGCAATCGAGCGTAAGCACCTCCTCGCCGCGCTCGATTTCCAACAAACAGATCGAACACGTGTACGACTCGTCGCCCGCGATCGAGCATCTTTGTTTAATCGCATTGATGGGGAGCCGGGCGTCGCATTCGCGAAGCGCTTTGTCGACGTTATCGTACGCGATGATCATGCGTGCCTCTTCAACACGCAAAATTCCCACCATGTTTTTCACGAGCGCCTGTCGATCGTTTCTGGGCATATCACTTCCGTAGAAGAGACGCCAAAGTAAAAGATTCATGTTACTTAGAACGCGATTCATTTCATTGTGACATTCGGACCGCAACGTTTTAAACTCACTGAGATACTGTTGCTTTTCCTTGCTCGTCTGGAAGACACGAGCGCGCAACAAGCGAGTATACATTCGAAATTTGCATCCCAACAACTCGGCGTTCATTCTTTCTATCGTCCAAATATCGCACCAATCGATCTCAGCGGGCCCGAGTGCGATCGCTTCCAATCCGGGCGACGGAAATGTCGTCCAGAGCATTTGAGTTGGTCGACGCATCAAACGATTCATTTGATCTTGTAAGAGCTGCTCCGTAGATTCAGGCGCCATCTCATATGAATCAATTGCAGACTCACCAGTCGTTTGTCTTCCCGCCGCCACCGCTGCCGCTGCGAATGCGCGCGATTGTGCGTCATTCGTCTGCTCCAAACGCATGAGTTTCGTCTCGAACGTGATCTTTCGCAACATGTAATTCCACATGTGTTCGCTCCGCATCGTATCCTTGATGAATTGTATCACGCGATACGTCGCAGATAGAACGTTTGCACTACGACTCCACTGTGCGATAAGTTTGCGTCGCCGCATCACGCGAGAGATCTGTTCCCGACGCTCTGGTTCAAGCGATGCGTCCACTTCGTTGGTCGAGTCGTCGATGTCAACCGGTTTCAGCAAGAACGTGTTCCGCAACGAATCCGCTCGTTCAAAGAATCCCTCTTCTGCACGCAATAACTGTCCGACGGTTCCGGAAATCGTCCCCGTCGCCCCGTCAATCGTGCCAGAGCAATACGTCTCGTTATCCGCAAACGAAAGCGCCATCGTCCCGCTTTTACCGTCGTCGTGCAACGTCAAGTGGCACAACTGCTCGTCCCCTTGCGCGGTGTGTGAGACCAAGAACGCTCCCGCAGCAGCATCGAACCACAGCACTTGAAACGCGTAAGGCGACCCGGTCGCCTCTTCGTCCCCCGACCCGGGAATAGAAATCGTTCCTTCCCACACCCGTCCCGGCGAGCATAGATGCCGCACGCACTCTGATGGATCCCTATACAACTCTCCGAACGCCCTTCGCTTCTCGACGTTCCCCAGCGTCGCCAGCTCCATCCGCGAGTACCCCAACGCCGCGGTGAGACCGCCCGCGTGTAACCCTTGCACGCGTCTCGCGTGTCGCTCCGCGTGCTCTCGCGTATCGAAGCTCGTCCGCCTCGGCGGCGTCGTCCCCATCACCGTCGACCCCATCGACGTCGACGCGCCCTTGCCTCCACTACTCTCGTTCTCTCCGCCGTCGCCGCGCGTCGCGAGCGCGTACGTGAGCAACGGCCACGCCGGCGTCAACTCGCGTCCGTCCCGTCCCGTCCCGCTCGAGCCCGCGAGCGCGTACACGCCATCGATGTAGCTCTTCCCGATCGGCAACCGCGCGTCCGCGTCGTCATTCGTGAACGCATGCGCGGCGTCGGCGTCGTCGGCGTCGACGTCGCGGCGTCTGTACGCGCGCACGTCGTCGAGAAGGCTTCGGAATTCGTCCCAGCCTCGAGACTTTGTCTCGCGAAGGATGAAGGCGTCGACGCCGTCGTCGTCGTCGTCCGACGACGAACCATCGGCTCGACGATCTCGCGAACTCGCGTGAACGGCGCGTCGCGTCGGGCGCGCGTCGCGCATGACGTCGTGACGCGCGCGCGAGTGCGGCGAGGACGCCGGCGCGGCGCGGCGCGGCGCGGCGGCGAGAAAACGCGACGCCGGCGGTGGATTACACGGAGGTGCTAAATAGTTCTAATAATGTACAGGGTGGATGAAAGCGCGCGCGTTACTTCTTCGCCGCGCTGCACGCGTCGGCGAGCCAGTCGAGACCTTCGAATAAGCCCTTGCCCTCGAGCGCGCTGCACTTGAAGATGGACCATGTGCGGTTTTTGATGGAACTCAAACCGAGCTGTTCCGTGACTTCAGCGTCGGAAAGCGCGCCCGGAAGATCCTGCTTATTCGCGAAGACGAGAAGGATCGCATCCTTCAACTCTTCTTCCTCTAGAAGGGCGTGGAACTCCTCTCGAGACGTCCCCACGCGCTCGACGTCAGAGCTATCGACGACGTAAATGATGGCTTGAGTATTCGGGTAGTAACACCGCCAATACGGCCGTATGGACGTCTGCCCGCCGAGATCCCACACCTGAAACTTGACGTTCTTGTGCGTCACGGTTTCGACGTTAAACCCGATCGTCGGAATCGTGCTCACCACCGTTCCCACTTGCAGCCGGTACAAAATCGTCGTCTTTCCGGCGTTGTCTAAACCCAACACCAATATTCGCGCCTCGCGATCACCAAAGTACGAGAACAACCGGCTAAAAAACACCCCCATCTCCCTGCGACGGAGCGCGCGCGCGCGCTCGAACACCGTCAGTCACCGCGCGCGCGTTCGAATCGTCCGACCCCGCCGCCCGACCGTCGACGCGTTTCTTCAGTTCAGGTCTCCAATGCTTTCTCGACACCACGCATCGTTTACGATCAGGTCTCCAAACATAGGTTTATCATCAACAGAAACGCGTCGACGCGTCTCGCGCGCGTCGTCCATGCCTCGCGCGGACGTCGTCCATCCCTCGCGTCGCCGCGCGCGCCGATCGCCGCGCGTTCGCGAACGTTTCCTCGGTTCTCCAAGGTGATGTTGTTCCCCAAAGCGCATGGGCTGTTCGGAAGAACGAAAGTATCATATCTTCCTCATCGGAAACGTTCGCGAGCGCGCGCCTTCGCGCGCGCGCCTTTGCTCGCGCGCGCGCCTTCGATTTCGTCGCTGCCCTAAACGCATCTCTTCCGCGTCTCTTCCGCGCCGCGCGACGTCGCCTTCGTCCGGCGTCGTCGCCGCGCGTCGCGCGCGCGTCGCCCGCGTCCGTTCGCGCGTCCGCGCGCGCGCGTCGCGTCGCGTCGCGTCGTCGCACCTGCCGATTCGCCGCGCCGAGGAGTGATGCGACGCCGCGCGACGCCCCGCGTCGCCGCACACGCGCGCGCGACCGCGCGCCGCGCGATGGCGGACATACGCGACGCGTTCGCGCGCGCGCGACGCGCGTCCGCGGCGTCGACGGGACGCGACGCGCGCGCGACGCGCGACGACGACGGACGGTCGGCGCGCGGTGAAGACGCGTCGAAGGACGGCGACGCGACGCGCGACGCGCGATGCGCGCGCGCGACGCCGAACGACGACGACGACGACGACGATGACGCGCGCGGACGGACGCCGACGATGACGTACGCGCGACGGCGGAAACGAGGACGGGCGGAGACGGCGACGGAGACGCGGCGAGCGACGGCGTCGGCGACGAAATCGCGCGCGGCGACGATCGCGAGATCGACGACGAGAGCGGGAGAGGGAGGCGAGGGGAAAGCGCGGGCGGACGCGCGCGCGATCGGGGACGCGGAGAAGAGGCGGACGCAGATGTGTTTGGATTTGGGGCAGTCGTCGATGCGGCACGCGACGTGCGCTCGATGCGGGTTGGTGTACGCCAAGGGAGATCCGTCGGATGAGAAGACGCACGCGCAGTATCACGCGAAGTTTCTGGCGAATGCGAACGGGGGCGGCGCGGGAGCGATGACGCTGAAACCGGGGGAGGGTCAGAGCGCGGTTTGGGAGAGCGAAGACGGCGAAGCGCGATGCGTGGCGCTCGACGGAGGCAAGGCGACCAAGAGTGCGATCGAGCGCGTCGCGCGAGGTATCGAACGCGAACTGAATATGCCAGAGGATTGGATTTTACAGCAAGCGAAGGGCGCGGTGAAGGCGTACGTGTGCGTGTCGAAGAAGGGTCATCGAGTCGTCGGCGCGCTGTTTGCGGAAAAAATCGCGCGCGCCTATCGTACGCTTCCCGACGTAAAGAACGCTACCGACGCCACGGAAGGCACGATCGTGAGTCATGGGGGCGTCGCTGAAAATGCAGTGTGTGGTATCCGTGCGGTTTGGGTGCACTCGAGCGCGCGACGAGCGGGTTTAGCGCGCGCAATGCTTAACGCCGCTCGAGCGCGAGCGGTTCCCGGATACGTCGTCGCGGCGGCCGAGTGCGCGTTCACTCAGCCCACCGAATCTGGAACCGCCTTGGCCTTGGCGTATTGCGAGAGCGATACATTCTTAGTGTATTGAAGTTGATGATTGTTTGAATGATTTACGTAGATTGAGTGACAATCCGAAGTGGAAGCGAAGCGCGCTCGCTCCCTAGAAAACTAGTGTGTATAATAGAAAAAATGACTCAGAAGCGTTTAGCGCGCGCGGACGCTCGCCGCCTCCTTAGAGCCCGTCCAACCGTCAAGTTTAGTCAACTGCTCAGCGTCAAAATTCGCGAGTTCGGCTTCGTCGGCGTCCTCCATGACCTTGCCGCCGCCGAACGCGAATTCAGATTCGCCAACGACGCCGAGCGGTTCCTTCGCCGGACCGATGGAGTCGATGATACTCTTTTGAACCGCCTTCAAGCCTTGCGTCTTCATTCCCTTTGCGCGCGACGCGACAACTTCGGCGGCGAGCTTACCGCCCAACACCGCACCCTCCATAGAACCCAAGAACTTTTGCGACGTGTAGTCGCCCGCCAAGGTGAAGTTCTTGATCGGGGTTTCTTGAGACGGGCGGAACTTGTTGCGGCCCGGGATAGCGGCGTACACGGAGCGCGGCGTCTTCACGACAGCGTGCTTGAGCAGCTTGGCGCCGACGCCATCGGGGGATTTCGGGCCAATCTCCAGCGGGAACAAGCGTTCGAGCTCCAACATGGTGGCGTCGACGATTTCTTGGTTGCTCTTCGCGATCCAGTTCGTCTTGCCGCCCGCAATCGGCGAGCACGGCGCGAAAACGAGTTCAAGCATGGACTTCTCTTCGTCGTAGTACTCCTTGCACGTCGTGCTCATGTCGGCGTAGACGGAGAGCAACGGCGAGCGCGAGAAGCACAAGTGATCGACGTTTTTCAACTTGCGATCAAACCAAAGGTGAATGTTAATCACCGGGATACCCTCGAGCTCCTTGAGCTGCGCAAAGTGCGGCATTTCAGCCCACGGCTTGGGCATCATGCGCTTGATGACGTCCACGGGCATGGCGGAAATGTACTCGTCGGCTTCGATGATGTCGCCGTTGGCCATGGCCAGGTGCTTCACCGAACCGTCTTCGTTGAGCACGAACTCCTTGAGTCGCTGCTTCGTCTTGACGGAGCCACCATTCTTCTCGATAGAGTCCACCATGGGTGCGCACAGTCGATCGGGCTGGTTACCGTCCAAGAATGCCATTTGCAATCCGTCCGTTTCGTTCAAGAATCGGTTCATCGCCGTCAACACGACGGTCATCGAAAGCTTATCCGGGTCAATGAAATCCAAAGCCTTGGCCATGGAAATGAACACCTCCTCATTGATGCGCTCGGGCATACCATACTTGCGCATGAAGTCTTGCACGCTGAGTTCGTCTTGCTTGTCGATGAAGTCTTGCCCTTCAATCAACATGGGCAACAGCGGCGGCGCCGTCTGCAACTTTTCAGGCAAACTCAACATTTTTTGATTCATGAGAATCGCCAAACCAAAGTTGAACGGCGCAGGGATCCCCTTAATGAAATCGAACGACGTGAACTCTCCCGGAAGCTCTTGCATGGCGAAGATCATCTTGTGCACCTTCCACTGTAACCTATCCTCAATCTTCAACTCGTTGAACAAGTTCATCATGTTCGGGTACGCGCCGAAGAAGATGTGCAACCCAGTTTCGATCCAATCCCCATCCTTATCTTGCCACGCGCTCACCTTCCCGCCCAACACATCTCTCGCCTCCAACACGATCGGTTCGTGCCCAGCCTCAGCGAGATACTTCGCGCACGCCAACCCGCTCAACCCGCCGCCGACGATGGCGACTCGCTTCTTCTCCGTCCCATTCGCCTTCAGATCCGTCGCGAATCGCTTCGACAGCTCACTGGCGATGCGATAGTTATCCGTCTTATCGATGTTATCCGGTTTCGGGTAATCCTTCGCCTCGACGCGCATTCCAGAGCGTCGCGTCGCGCGCGTTTTCGCTTTTGTCCCCGCGCGCGACGTCATCGCGCCCTTCGCGAACGTCCCATCGCGCGCGTTCAGCGCCAGCGCGCTCGTCGATCGCGCGGATGCGTACATTATATCCGTGCCTCGCTTTCTACGTCTCTATTTCGCGCTCCGTCGCGCGCGCGTCGACGTAGGCGTCGTCGAGTGCTGCGTCATCGCGCCGTCGTGACGTTTTGGATAACGTATCTACGGTAAATACTTTTCATGGCGTTAAAACGACGTTTTATGCGTAAAGTTGCGTTTTAACGACGAAGCACACCGTCCCGACGGCGTCAAATCGCGTCGACGACGCGAACGCCGCGCGCGCGCGCCGCACGCGCGCGTCGAGCGACGCGCTGATCTCGCATCGCGCGATCACCCTCGCGAACGCGGCGAACGACGGCGCGAAACCGCGCGAAACGCGTGGTCACCGAGACATCTTTCGAACGATCGCGCCGGCGACATGGTCACCAACACGGCGTTCGTGTTCGTGAAACCGCACGCGGTGACGCCGGAGACGCTGGAAGTGGTTCAAACTGAACTCACGCGCGCGGGGATGCGAATCACGAGCGAAGGTGAGGTGAGCGCGGAAACCATCGATGCGAATCAGTTGGTGGATCGACACTACTACGCGATTGCGAGCAAGGCGACGCTGCTGGACGCGGAACGATTAAACGTGCCCGAGGAAAAGTTTCGTAAGGCGTACGGAGTGTCGTGGAGTGATGTTCTTGAGCGAGGATTGGCGATGAACTCGAAGAAGGCGTGTGAGAAATGGAAAATGACGCCGACGCAGCTGGACGCGGCGTGGCAGCAAGCGAAGAGCGACGGGAAGATGACGAAGCTCGGTGGGGGGTTTTACTGCGCGAAGATGAGAGATTGTTACGTGTTTAACGGGTTTTACATGACGATGCGATCCAAGTTCGTGAAGCCGGGGACGTGCATTCATTATTACGTGGTGGAGTGGGAGAGCGAAAAGATGTCGTGGGCAAAGTTTCGGGGAGAGTTGTTGGGACCCACGGAGCCATCGACGGCGCCGGAGACGTCGCTTCGCGGGATTATTTATAACGATTGGGAAGCGCTCGGTTTGAAAGCACAGCCGACGACCGGAGAGAACGGGGTGCACGCGAGTGCGAGCCCGTTTGAGGCTTGCGCGGAGATGAACAATTGGTTGGGGACGCCGTTCGCGGAGACGGCGTTTGGGTCCGTGCTTTTAGACGCTGGGATCGCGGAAGATACCGTGAAGGCGTGGAGTGTCGACCCTCAAGTGACGTATGGCGCGCCGGCGATGCGCATCACCGGTTCGCTTTTCGACGCGCTCGAAGATACGGACGCGGATTACTGCGCCGCGCTGTGCGAGATGATCGGCGCCGACGGCGTTAGCGCAAAGGATGGTATTCGTATCGTCGCTGCGAGCGTCCTAGGCTTAGCGTTAGGCTTCCTGCTTCCCAAGAAGCGGTAGTGACATATGGGAACGCCGCAACCCCATCGCGTTTTAATCATCAATCCACTGAGTAATTACAACAGCATCAATCGTCTTCGTCTTCCACCCGAAAGGCGGTGATGCGCTCTCGCGGCGACGCACCACTGGCTCGAGCGAGCGGCGCGCCGAATTGCGGTGAAATGTTATCCGGTCCTACTTTTCGAAATCTGGCAGCCATCGCGGCGAAACCATTCGCCGATCCGGGCGAAGGCGATGGCCCACTCGCCCCGCCAGGCGAGTTCGGCGAACCATCCTGGTACGATCGGCCGAACAAAGGCCTAGGTTGACGTAAGCCTCGGAAAACCTTCTTTCTCGGGCGCGTGTTCAAAGATCCGACGCCAAAGCTACGAGCTTGATCGCTCACACTCGATCGACTCACCGACTCCATCGCGTCGTCGTCGTCATCGTCATCGTCGCCAGAATCGTCGGAATCGCTCGAAAGCTGCAGGTCCTCGTCGTCGCTATCGATGAGACGATCGACCTCGCTCCCGTGCCAGAACACGTACGTATCGGATAAATGAAGCAGTTCCGCACTGCGTCGAAGCAAATACGGATCGAATGGAAAGAACATGCGAAGCGGAAAACGATTTCTCGTCGTCGACGCGACTTGCGTGCTCGTAAACTCCATCGAGTTTTGCCGAGAGAGCGGCATGTTTGAGGACACGTCTGTCTCACGTCCGGTCGCTATGCGGTCCATGTGCTCCTTCAGTAAGACGTGCGTGAACCCATTCATACTCGCTCCGACCGCTCGGTGAAGAAACTCGGTCACGACCGAGGGTAAACACGTCGAAAGAGGTCGCAGATGCGAGTACAAAACCTCACACAACGGCAACGACCGCAACGTCATCGCCGACGAACCTTCGGCGCGCATAATGTCCTCAGCTCGATAGCACAAAACGTACATCGCCGCTTGGCACGCGCTGTCGAATACGGCGAGCGTCTGCTGCGGTACGGGTGGCGGCATGCCTACTTTCGTCTTCTCCGTCGCCCCGCTCAACGCAGCGCTTCCGGGCGTTGTCCGCTGCTTGACGTGTACGAGACACCAATCCACCAAACGTCTGAGTAATTCGCACACAAACTCTGGTTTGAGATGTTTCGCGCGAGCTAAGAAAGAAGCGAAATACGCCGCAGCGGCGAGTCGAATCGATCCCGCCACCGAAACGTCCGTGAGCTTCGTGAACAACAGCTCCGTCAGCTCTCGACAAGCCCTCTCGTCCCTCGAGCACAAATGAAATACTAAAAATTGCACAAACTTTGAGCGCGGCGCGGGAAGCAGCGTGACGGTAAACGCGTGTATCAGAGCTTGTCGAACAGCATCAGTCTCCCCGCCGTCACAACGCTTATCGATGTGCGCCACGGCGAGCTCCATTAATCCGTCCAAGGTATCCGCCGCCTCGTCCACCGCCAGCGGCGCCGACGTCGTGGGTCTCTGTTCCCACTCCGCTCGACACTGCTCCTCGATCGTCTTCTCGATATCATCCAACTCAAATATCGCGTCGTCTTCCTCTTCTTCCCTCGCCGCCCCGCGATCAGCGCTCGTTCTATCCGCGCCGCTCATGACGTCGTCCCACTTGATTTCGACGTCCACCTCCAACAAGTGCGCGACGACGACTTTTAGGAAATCATCTCGCAATCCGGCGCCGTCCTCGCTCTCGACCAGCGCAAACGCCGCGCGCATGAACCCGATCTGCACATCCTTCGGCGCCGTCTTATGCGGCACGCCCGCCCGCAACGCCTTACGCGCCGCCCGTTCGCTCTGCGGCACCAACCTCAAAATGTTCCCGAGCGCGCGCGTCAAATCACCCACGACCACTCGCCCGATCGTCCCTTCGCCCTCGCGCATCGCCGTTCCATTACCATCGCCGTCATCGCGCCACCACGCCGAACCCGACGGATCGTTGAACGAATCCACCAACTTTCCCACCACGCCGCCGCTAAACGCCCCGCCCTGCGCGCACACCAACTGCGTCCCGAACCTCAGCGCCGCCTCTCGCATCTTTTCTCCGCACCGCCACAGATCCACCCCCACCAGCGCTCTATCCACCAACTGTTCGTGCGCTCGCGCGTCGATCAGCGTCACGCACGATCCCAGCGCGTCCATGAGCGCCACCGCGCCGTCGTCTTCTCCCTCGTCGCCGCCGCGCGTCGCGTCCAGCAGCTCGTAGTACCTCGCTCGGTTCCCTCCCTCGCGGTGTTCGTCCAGCGCGCGCTTCACGAACAATCGCAGCGCGTCACGCGCCGTGGCGTCGTCGTACACGACGTCCGGGTCGTCGTAGTCGACGTCGTCCCGCGTCGGCGCGGCGCCATCGGGCGGCGGCGGCGACCGCGACATCGTCCGCCGTCGCGCGTCCCGTCGCGACGCCGCGTCGCGCGTCGCGCGGGTCGCGCGTTTCGCCCGCTCGCGGTGCGCGCGTCGTCGCGCGCGCGCGAGTGCCGCTCGAGCGATTCACCGATGACGGATGAATGAATGAATGAATGAATGAATGAATGAATGAATGAATGAACGCTACGCGGCGATTGCGACTGCGACTGCGACTGCGACGAAGAGGTCACACGGCGACGCGCCAGGAGGGCTCGTCGCCCCAATCGTCCCACGCGTGACCGTCCTGGGACGACAACGCGTCCGAGGCGCCGCCGCCGAGGAGCGCGAGCTCGGCGACGGCGGCGACGGCGTCGGCGACGGCGTCGGAGGCGCCGCGAGAGGGACGGACGTCGTCGTCGTCGAGAGACGACGGGAGGGCGAAATCGTGGCCGCCACCGGCGAAACGGGGAAGGTACTCGGCGCCGGCGCCGCGAAAGGCGTCGCGGCGAACGCATTCGCGCACGAGCTCGGCCCATAGGGGATTCTGAAGAAGCACGAGGGGATGTCCGACGATGACGTTTAACGCCATCGCTCTGGAGATTGCGACGTTGAAACGTTTGGGGTTGTTCAGGAAGCCAATCTCGGAATCCAACGCGTCGAGGGTCGTTGGACGCGTGACGACGGTGGAGATGAAGATGATTTTCTCCTCTTGCCCTTGGAAATCGTCGACGGTACCGACGCGAATGGCGCCGAGCGAGCGCGCGCGAAGCGCGATGCGAATGAGCACGACTTGTCGACGATACGTCGCCATCACGGCGACGTCGGCGGGTGTGAGGTTCGTGCTATCCAGTAAGGCTTCGAGTAAGTCGACCAGTTCGGCGCATTCGATCGGATTGGTCCAGCTGCTCGTGTTGCCTTCTCTGCGCTGTCGTCCCTTGACGCCGTAGAAGAGGAAACGACTCGCGCGTCCGTTGCCCGCGCCTCGAGAAAAGTTCTCCCAATTCGCTGGCAAATCCGTGTTTGCCGTCGGCGCGCAACTCTCCACGGTACCGTCGTAAAACATTCTCGATGGCAGCGCGACGATGTCGGGATGCGAGCGGTAGCACGCTCGGAGTTGCGTGCCGTTCCAGACGCCTCGAGCGACTTCTTCCTTTGAGTGATCCATCCACATTTCGAGCAGAGACTTTCGCAAACCAGCTTGCGCAGCCTCTTTCGAGTGCACGTTGGGACCGAGCTGCTTGGAATCGCCGGCGAGAACGATGCTAGTTTCCGAACTGGCGAGCGACAAAGGAATGAGTGTCTCCGGAACCAAAGCCTGCGCCGCCTCGTCGACAAAAATATGCGTCGGCGTCCAGTCCTCGACGACACTATCGACAGGCATCGGCAGCTTGCGCAACAAAGCAGCGCTCGTGCACGTGCACACGACGACGCGCGCATGTTTCAAATGTTTCAGAGGATCCGGTCGCTTGAAGAAGTGAAATGGCACGCTCGCGTACTGTTTCGCTTCCTCCGGGTCGTCTCGCCAAATTTCGAGCGAATGAAATCGCACGTCGGCTTTCACGGATTCAGGCGTGCGACGAACGTCGTTCACGCGTACGATCATTTTCTTTTTGAAAGGGGTGAGTCGCTTCGCCAAGCGCGAGCAAAGAATATCCGCGGCGAACGCCGAGGGCGCCGCGAGCAGTACTCTCGCGTGAGGGAACATCTCGAGCACGTGCGCGACGCATTCCACGATCGTGAGTGTCTTTCCGGTACCGGGCGGCCCCCAAACAATATATGGATACTGCTTTCCCGCACCTGACACGACGTCTTCGACCACACGCAACTGTTCGTCGTTCAAAACTTTAGACTTCACGGCTTTGCGAGTGCTCGGCGTCATGGCGCCCCGTCTCTCTCCTCCCGGCAACGCTCTATGCAGGTGCGTAGCTCGCGTACGCTCCGCGCACGTGTTCAACACTGCTTCGTGAAACAGGTCGAACACTTCAGTGTTTAAAGTGAAGCGCACGTGCACGTTCATCCCCTCGCCCGCGTACGCGGCGTTGAGGACGATGAAAATTGTAGAAAGTCGAGTGCTCACGTGCCGAACGACGACGCCGTACTCCAACGCGATGTTTGCCGCCGGACGAATGAATATCACGTCGCCCGCGAGCACGAGCGGTCGATTTTCCGCCAGTCCGGGGACTTCTATCGCATACATCGCATCGTCATCGTGTAGATTGCCAAAATGTAGCGCTTTGTCCGCTTTGTCCACCATCTTCGCGCGGCAGTTGAACATGTCGAGCTTTTCTAAGGAATCTTGCTGCGCGATTTGCTCGAGCCGCAACAAACGCACCCAGCGCGCGAGCTCGTTCGCGCCGAACGCATTGCCAGACTCGCGGAACGCCCGCACGGCGTGCGCCTCGCGCTTCGGGTCCATGCCCCGGAGCCCGAAACGCCGCGCCTTCCAAGCGCTGTGCTGCGGATACGAAAACTCGCTCGAATTAAACAGCTCTCGCAGCCGTTGCGGCACGAACGGCGCCGCCTCCACGTCCAACACGCGCTCGACCAAACTCTTCGTGTGCACCATCACCGTCACGCGCGTCGCCAGCACGACGCACTCCGCCGCCAACGCGTCCGCCGCCTTCTCCGCGCCCTCGACCTTCGCTCTCGCCTCCGCCTCTCGCGCCGCCCGCTCGGGCGCCATCACGCACACCACCCACGTCGCGTGCGCCCCATCCTCCGCGCACTTCTCTAAATCAAACTCCACTCGTATCGTCACCGCCTCCGTCGCCGTCGTCGTCGTCGCCGCGTCTCCCGACCGCGCGCGCCGCCGCGCGACGGCGACGGCGCGATGCGTCCCTCGTCCCGGCGCCTTCGCCAGCGCGAAGTACGCTCGACTCGGCGTCGTCGTCGCTCGAACGCACGCGTAATCTGCGTCCACGGACGCGTTGTCGACGCGCGCGCACCGCGCGTACAGCGTCGCGCCGTCGCCGCGCTTCATTCGTCCAAAGTCTAAATTCGCCGGCGTCATCTCGAGCGCGCCGCGCGTCGCGCGCGGCCGCTCGAGCGCGTCGGCGACGCGAGCGCGCAGCGCGGCGCACGCGTCGAGGGCGTCGTGCAGCGCGTCGCTCAGCGGACGCGCGAGCGCGACGGCGTCGGTCGACATGACGACTTTGACGTCACGACGCCATCGTGTGACGCGCGGCGCCGCGACGCGCGGCATGGCGCGCGCGACGACGCGCGCGACGACGCGCGCGACGACGCGCGTCGTCGCGCGGGACGGCGCGGCGCGGCGCGGACGCGCGCGAGGCGTCGGACGCGACGCGGCGGCGCGACGACGACGGGCGGCGACGACGCGCGCGAACGGCGACGACGACGACGCGACGGACGCGGCGCGCGACGACGACGACGCGACGGATAAAGCGTCGCTCGCGACGGAGGACGTGCTGCAGTTTCGCGAGGTGTGCGCGCAGGCGCGGGCGTTCGCGGCGACGACGCGCGGACGACGCGCGGCGAGCGGGACGACGCTCGCGGCGACGGCGGACGAGGCGCGGGCGCGGTTGGCGCGCACGCGCGCGTGCTTCGGACGGGGGAAGAATCTCGACGACGACGCGTTCGATGGGGCGCGGGACGTGCGGTTGGTGGTGGAGGGAGCGAGGCGAGGGACGACGCTGGCGGCGAGCTCGCTGGGGGACGTCGGGGCGACGTGCGGGACGCAGAGGAGGTTAGGGGCGGCGTTGCGCGAGAGAGGGGACGAGGCGATGCGCGAAATCGAGGAAGCGTTGATGCGAACGCCGTTGGAGGTCGTGGAGGCGATCGAGCGGTGCGTGAGCGTGCCGGGGGGGGAGGTGCTGGACGCCGCGAGCGAGACGCTGAGGGCGATTCGCGTCGAGCAACGGCGGATTCGAGAGGAGTTACGAACGATGCTGAACGCGACGAGCAAGGAGATGGCGAGGAAGAATTTTGCGGAGCGCGCGCAAATCGTCACCAGACTTGGCAGACAGTGCATACCGATGAAACTCGGGAGCGCGGGCGAGCTCCCGGGAGTCGTGCTCGACGTCTCCGGCACCGGGAACACGGTGTTCAAAGAGCCGCAAATCGCGGTGCCATTGAATAATGCTCTGGCCACGCTTTCCGCGAGCGAAGATGCGGAAATAGAACGAATTCTAGTCGAGCTCACCTCAATCGTGCAAACGCACGCGGATGTTCTGCTCGACGCGAACGAGGCGTTGACAGAGTTGGACGTGGCGAACGCGCGCGCCCGGCACGCGGAGTGGTTCGACGGCGCGGAGCCGACGATCGTGGACGCCAATCAAGGCATGTGCGTGCGTGAGCTGCAGCATCCGTTGTTGTTAGAGCGGCATCTGACGCCGTTGCCCAAAAAAGCCGCCATTGGAGAAGAGGAACAGGTATCGGCGTTCGGCGAGAACGACGCCTCCGAAGACGATTCGGCGCATTCGCAGCGACACGTCAATCGTCGAGATGTGCGCGATGTGGTCGTCCCGATTGATTTCAACGTCGATTCGTCTATCAAATGCGTCGCTATCACCGGTCCGAATACGGGCGGTAAAACCGCGTCGTTGAAAGCGATCGGCGTCGCGTGTTTGATGGCGCGCGCTGGTTTATATCTGCCATGCGAATCCGGTTGCGAGATTCCATTCTTTCGTCACGTCATCGCCGATTTAGGAGATTCGCAAACCCTCGAGCTCGACGGCGGCTTGTCCACCTTCGGCGCGCACCTCAAAGGTCTGCAACGCATTTTGGACGCCGCGACCGACGATACATTGGTCTTGCTGGACGAGCCCGGGAGCGGCACCGACCCGGCGGAGGGCGCGTCTCTCGCCGTCGCCGTCCTGAACAAACTCTCACGCACGTCTCGTTTGACGATCGCGACGTCGCACTACGAAGAAGTCAAGGAAGCCACACTCGCATCCGACACAGCTCAAGTCGCGGCGGTGGAGTTCGATCTTCAGTCGCTGCAGCCGACGTATCGGTTGCTGTGGGGCGAAACCGGCAAGAGCAACGCGTTGCACATCGCAGCGGGGCTCGGATTAGAACCGTGGATACTCGCCGAGGCGCGCATCGCGCTAGCCAAGGCGGATGCCAACGCAGAGGTAGACGCCAGTGGCGCGATCGCGCGGGAAAATCGCGCGAAGTTGGCCAGCGCACTTGATGAAGAATGCGACGTGCAGCTCGCCCGCCGAGCCGCGGCGGCGGCGACGCTCGAAGAGACGCGCGCGCTGTTCGACGAAGTCAGGAGTAAATCTGCGCACTTGGATCTGAGGAAACAAATCATCAGGGATGACGCCAACAATGAGATCGAGCGAAAGATTGAAGAAGCTCGCGAGTTATTGGCGGCGTGCGACACGCGAGAGGACATCGACGATGTCGTCGGCGCGTCGCTTCCCGCCGGATGGGTCGTCGACGCGAGCGGCGAAGCCGTCCCGGGCGACAGCCTTGACAGCGCGTCCTCGCGATGGATTCCCGAAATTGGCACGCTCGTCGTCGTCCGTCAGCTAGGGAGCGCAGAGGCAGAAGTCATCGAAGTCCACCCAGATGCGAACGAAATCACCGTCAAGCTCGGTCGGATCAGTACTCGGGTTTCGCTCGCCAGCGGTGTGAGTAAGGTTGACGTGAGCAAAACGAGTTGGCGACGATAGCTGTACTGTAGTAGAAGTATATTTTACATTCATTGCAAACACACAACGCTGCGACAGTGAAGCGGTCGCGGTTAGTCGGATAGTCGGCGCGAACGGAAAGCCAACAGCGCGCCACGGATTCCTCAGTCGAGTTGTCATGAATCATCTTCATGAGGATGGTCAGCAAAGATTAAGCTATTTGAAACATCATCGGAAACCACGAGGGCGAGAACAGGTTCGATCATCGCGTGTACGCACCTAGCACTAAAACGTCGGCGCGATAGTGGACTCTTCCGTGAACACGCCCTGCTCTACTGCGACGTCCAATTCTCGAAACGCCAACACGCGTCTGGAAGACTCCTTCAACGTGCGCGCGACCCAGTCGTCCTTGTCTTCCCTCAGATCGAACATAATTTTTTCATGAAGCTTTAAGAGCAAATACACGTCTAGCGCGGCATACCGTCGAACGTCATCTGTTAACGGACGATCCGCCCAAAGCGTCGATTCCTCGACGGCGTACAACTTCTTCACGCGAACCTTCAAGTCATCAGCCACCGCGGTCTCCGCGCTCGTCAGATGCGTTCCCGCGCACTTCACGATCCCCGCGACGCGATCGATCATCTTCCCGAGAGCCCGACGCGCGGCGACGTCGAGCACCTGCACGTCCATCACGTTTTCCAATCGCACGTCGAATTGATGAAACAACGCGTCCGAATCCATGCGACAATCAAACATGAGCTTCATCGGCGCCTCACTCGACTCCAGGACATCCCGCAACCCTCCCGCGTTTCTGTCTCCGAACGCTCGTCCCCCGAGCGACTGCACGTCGATCAAGTAAATCGCGTCGCGCGTCGCGCACTGCACCACCGTCACCGGACCCGTGCGCGACATTCGCACTCCCTCGCAATCAACCGCGACGACGCTCGACGCCTTGATCGTCTCCACGCATGCCGGCATTTTGATTTCATAATTCGTCGCGTCGATGATTTCGCACCGTTGATCCAGCGTGTTCACGATCTCGAGGCACATCGGATCCGACTTCGCGTTCGTCGGCGCCGCCGGCTTTTTCCGTCGCTTCTTCTTCTTCTTCGCCGCGCCGCCGGACCCACCGGCTTCCGCGCGCTTACCGCCGCCCTCGAGCGCGCCGCGTTCGAGGCCAGACGAATCATCGCCGTTCGCGCGCTTGAATCCGAGCACGACGCCGCCGTACGCGTCGTCGTCGTCGTCGAGCGTTTCGCCCTTCGCCGAGGCGGCGGCTCGGCACGGCTTACAAAACCGCGTCGACTGCGCGGTCTGACGCTTGAACGTCGACGCGCACTTGGCGCACACGAGCCTGGGTTTGTTGCCCATCCGCGCGACGCCGCGCGCGCGCGCGAGCGCGAGAACGCGCGCGGGCGGGCGCGCGCGCGAGAGCGCGGCGCGCGACCGGGACGCGACCGCGACCGCGACCGACGACGCGCGACCGCGCGCGGACGCAGAGGACGACGCGCGCGCTGAAACGCGCGCGGGGATGAGCATACACCGAAACGACGCGCGATCGGCGCGCGAGCGCCGGTGCGCGCGACGGTGTGACGCCGCGACTCGCGCCGACGCGCGTTCGGCGTCAACCGACGCCGGCGCCGAGCGGCGCGCGACATCGCGTCGACGTCAAGTCGCAACCGGGATACGCGCGGCGCGCGTCGGAGACACCCAAATCGCCGTAGCACGCGCATCGACTGCTCGCGCGCCCTTCGGCGTCCGTCGTGGTTTCGTTGCGCGGGTATCGCGGTCCCGAGTCGTCCTCGCGGCAGCGCACGTCGACGAAGTCGCCGTCCGACGTGGAATCGCAATCCGGGAACATGCGCGCGCGCTGTTCGCGCGCCGCCGCACCCGCGTCGTACCGCTCCAACCGCGCTCGAATCTCGAGCGTCAACGCCGTCGCCGCCCCCGTCTCGGCGTCGTAAAACTCGCCGTTCGCCAAGACGCCCGCGGCGCGATACTTGTCGCGCATGAAATCCCTCCACCCTCGGATCGCCGCCAACTCCCCGTTCGTCAGCCCCGAGACGTCGCTCACGCACCCACTCTCGCTGAAGTCTCCCGTCGCGAACGCGCGGCTCGCGTCGCGTCCCGCGAAGCACGTCGCGTAGTCGCCGTCGCCCGCGTAAAACCGTCGCCCCGCCGACACGTCGAAGCACTCGCCCAGCACCGCCAGCCACACGCGCGGCCGTCGTCGCAGCGCCGCGCGCGCGCGCGTCCACGTCGACGCGTCGCTTCGCCGCGCGCGATCGACCCTGCGCGCGAGCGCGTCGGGCGCGACCATCGCGACGCGCGCGTTCGCGCGCGCGTTCGCGTTCGCGTCGCGCCGACGCGCGACGACCGCGACGACCGCGACGACGACGGCGAGCGCGACGCGCGCGAGTCGCGCGCGCGCGTCGTCTCGCGCCATCGCGCGCGCCGTCGCGTCCGCCGGCGCCGTCTGGCGTCGCGCGTCTCGCGCCGCGCGTCCGACCGACCGCGTCCGACCGACCGCGTGTATGCGTAAACAGTGAGACGTACGAACCCACGGCATTCGGCATCGAATTCAAACGACCGCCCCGTTCGCCGCGGCGCGCGACACCGCGACGCGCGCGCGACGTCCGACGCGGTCGTCATGCTCCGACTGAAATCGCGAAGCGTTCTGTGCACGCCGTCCAGCGGGCTGTCCAGAGCGCTGCGCACGCTGAACGTCGCGACGCCGAACGCGCGCGCGAACGACGACGACGACGACGACGACGACGACGGACGACGCGACGACGACGCGATGGACGACGACGACGACGCGATGGACGGGGAGAGACGCGCGCGGGACGACGACGACGCGCGAGACGCGCGGTCGGGCGGGACGCGCGCGAGCGCGAGCGCGGACGAGGATGGGACGAATAAATCGTTTGATTTCGCGGGGTGCAGTCAATCGCAGCGGGACGAACGACGAGGCGCGACGCGAGGCGGCGCGGGAGGGACGGCGCGGTCGCAGGGGAACGGAGAGAGTCAGGAATTCGGAGGACCGGATTTTATAACGCCCGCGGACGCGCAGTTCGACGCGTACGGGGGGTACGAGGATAAGGAAAACTTTCGAGGCGCGCGGTCGCCGTGCGCGCTGTCGCCGGCGAGGAATAAACGGCCGCGGTTCGGGTTGGATTTAGGCGCGTCGCAGGGGACGCAGGAGTTTGCGAGTCAGCCGCTGGACGCGACGCAGCCGTCGCAGTCGCAAGGGGAGTTCGGGGGCGGGTTCCGCGTGCCGAGGAATCGGGAACCGACGCGAGGGGTGGGGTCGAGGTCGGGGTTGCCGCGCGCGGCGACGTCGCCGCCGTGCGCGAGAAACGCCTTCTTGCCGGATGATGAGCAGCCTCCGGAGACGAGCGCGCACGCGCGGAGGGCGAATTGTACGAGCGCGGCGCAGTTGGCCACCATGTCGAGGTTTCGCGCGGATTTCGTCGACCTAGGGTGCATCGCGCGCGGCGGATTTTCCAAAGTGCACAAAGTCATCGGGCGCTTGGACGGGTGTCGGTACGCGCTCAAGCGCACGGATAAAAAGCTCCAGACCGAGCGCGAGAGAGCGGAGGCGCTGCGCGAGGTGCAAGTTTTGGCGAGTTTGACGCAGTGCGCGGAGATCGTGCGCTACCAAAGCGCGTGGTGGGAGAACGACCATCTGTACATTCAAATGGAACTGTGCGACGGGAGCGCGTCCAAGATGGTGGATTCGCAGAGCGGCGAACGCGCGAGCGAGGCTGCGTTGATGCGATGCCTCCTCGACGTCTCCGCCGCCTTATCCTACGCGCACGCCCGAGGTTTGGCGCACATGGACATCAAGCCCGATAACATCTTCATTCACAACCAAGGATACAAGCTCGGCGACTGGGGCCGCGTCGCGCTCCTCAACGGCGACCGCCGCGACGCCGCCGTCGACGAGGGCGACGCTCGATACCTCTCCTCCGAGGTTTTGAACGACGACTTTTCCGCCCTCGACCGCGCCGACATATTTTCATTGGGCGCATCCATCTACGAGCTCGCCTTGGGCGCCTCCCTCCCCTCGCACGGCGCCGAGTACCAGTCGCTTCGCCGCGGCGTCGTCCCGCGCGTCGACGTCCCCGCGCGCGTCCACGCGTTCGTCCTCGACGCCATGTCCCCGACGCCTTCCGCGCGTCCCACCGCCGGCCGTCTCCACGCCCGCGTCCGCGCCGCGCTCGACGAATTCGCGTGATGTAATCCATCGTCATCGCGATCACGCGCGCGTCATCATTCGCTTCGCCGCGCGCGCCTCGCGATCCCCGCGATCCACAGGCCCAACAGG
>Ga0255763_1000467_pt1 | contig 44832 bp, 20 predicted proteins | sample 041ome_2_FD_179963 | JGI IMG/M metagenome (GOLD analysis project Ga0255763, IMG submission 179963) | Coastal salt marsh microbial communities from the Groves Creek Marsh, Skidaway Island, Georgia - 041406US metaG (version 2) | ecosystem: Environmental > Aquatic > Marine > Intertidal zone > Salt...
TCTGTCCTCAGTGTTCGTGCCAGACGACAATCGACCACTCGTAGCACAACCTTGGTTGTGAAAATGGTAGAGCCCCAGCGACTCCTCCTGCGTGACACACAATCTACTTGAATGGAAAGACTGCGGAAAACCCTAAACCCTAAAAAAAGAATTTAGCGAATTATCACTTCGCTTCAGTTACATCGACTATGAATTCCATCGAACGATTTACGATCCCACTCGTCGCGTCCCAACCCTCGCGGCTACAAATCGTTTGCACACCTGTGCGCGATAAATGGATGCCTCAGCACTCGCGTCGCTAAAATCAACAACCACGTCGCTTTCGTTTATGCCGCCTCCGGGCAAGAATGAGTCGAGCAAAAGCTTTGGCGTCAACGTAAGCTTCTCGTATGTTGAAGAAAACGCTCGTTTACTCAAGTTATCGTAATCGTTTTCGCGAACGGCAAATGCAATTCTTTGATAAAGCCCGGCGATTAACTTCGTCGGCGGTCGCGCCAGTGGTGGCAAAAGATCGATGCCTTCGAGCGCTTTCGAATAGTAGAATAGAGCGCGCTGGATTTGATACTCTATGAGCGCCATGTAATTCGTCGTCGGCGTTTTCATACTAAGGACGTCGTCGCGAGTCAGCTCGAATAATTTCAAATCCTCGTCCGCGATATAAACTCTTCCCCTCTGCCTCGCGTCTTCACCCACGTCTCGCACGATGTTGGTCAACTGCAACGCGATGCCTAATGCGACTCCTCTTTCTTCACGTTTCGCCGCCTTCTGCTCGTCGTCGACCGAACCTAGCGTCAAAATCGGTAGAATCATCAACGCGACAGTTCCGGCGACTTGGTACGCATAGTTCAGGACGTCTTCGACACGCTCGAAACGCGCGTCGTCGATGTCGCGTCTCATTCCCGATATCATGTCTTTGAAAGGCCCGATACGTAGTCCTTCCACGCGCGCCAGTGTATCGCTCAAAGCGACATCAGCGTACGATGGCTCTGTGAGCGTTCCTTTTCGAAACATCGCCTCCAAGTTTGCTTCAGAACGGTTGAGCTTGGCGCGTCTCTCCTCGTCCGCGCCGTCTGCGCCGTCGACGATTTCATCCAGTTCGCGACACCAGCAGTACAACGCGTACGCATCCTCGCGCCCCTTGGTCATAAACTGCGACGCCCAGTAGAACGACCGAGCGTACGTCCTCGTCGTTTCTTTCGCTTGCGCTCTCGCCTGCTCCACCGTCGCCGCGCTCGTGCTCGTCGCGCGTTGCGCACGTGCTCGTGCGCGTCGCGCCCCGAACGTCGCCGCGCGCGTGCTCGCCGCCTCTCCGCTCGTCCCGCGTCGATGATGAGGCGAGTACCTGCTCGACGGTGCCGCCACGGCGCTCGGCGCGACGATCGGTGTCGACATCGCGCGCGTCGGTCTGACGCGCGCATTTGGCGCAACCATCCACAATACGCCGCGCCGCGTCGCCATGTTGTCTGGACTGGCGTTCACGGACGAGCGCGAGACGAGGAAGGAGAGGAAACGTGACGACCGGAAATCGCGCAAGAAGGAGAGCAAGTCCAAGAAGCAAAGACGCGCCGAACGGGACGCGAGCGAAGAAGATGCCACCGAAAGGCGGCGAAGAGATTCGACGAGCGCATCGGCGAGCGAAGAGCGCACACGGGTACACGAAGGCGCACGAGAGCGGCCGATATCGCCACAACAGGCGACGGACGCGGACGCGCCAGCCGAGCAGTCGGACTTCTTCTCTGCAGCGCTCGCGTCCAAGGCGAGGTCGCGAGCTGATGAAGGCAAAGAGGCCGAGCGGCGCAAGGAGGAGGAAAGAGCGGCGAAGATTGTCGCGTCGCGCGAACTGAATCCACAAATGCGCGGAGATGGTGGCGATGCTCCCGTCGCATCCACGGCGCCTATGAGCGTAGTGGGCGATGGAGGTGCGAGCTGGCGACTCAAAGCGCTCCGTCGAGCGCAAGAGCGCGCCGCGGCGGAAGGTAGAAACGTCAACGAGGTCGTAAGCGAACATTGGGGTTCGGTGAATGAGCTTGTTTGTAGTATTGGTGATAGTGCAGCACACGGCAAGGCGCATTTACACGCCCGCCGAGGTAGGGCTGGAGGAAGGCAGCGCGGCGGCGGTGAAGACGGCGCTCGCATGCAGGTGCCAGAGACTTTCGGCGCGCGTCACAGACCTCGCGACGATGGACGCCCGCAAGAGTCTGAGCGGTTGCGCGCGGAAGATAAACAGCTTATCAATTCGGCGCTCGAGACGAAGAACAAGTTCGCGTCCGATGGATCGTTCATGGATGAATTTCACAAAGTTTCGAAGTACGACGCCAAACCTACAAACTTTGAGCGGGAGCTTCCACGTGCCGCTCGAGAACTTCCGCCCACCAGACGACCCGTTCCTGAAAGTAGAAACTTGGTTCAGCACGGCTCGACGAACATGTCCGCTGCGGCAGCGCTCAAAGCGAGACTGTTTGGCGGCAAATCGCAAGCAAAGACTGAGGAAGCTTTGATCGAGGCGCTGCCGATGGTTACGGCAGACGGCCGTGCGGCTCCGGGCGCGTTCGGTAGGAACACCACGGTCAAGGGCGGGGCGAATGTCGCCGAAGGACAGGTTCGTCGAGCACCGAAAACGACGCAAAGGTTTGACGATGGCGAGCGGTCACGATACTTCGCCGACGACGATGGCAAGTCGTTGCGCGACTTAGTCGCTGAACAAAAGTACGAGGGTACGAACGATTACGATCGCAATTTGGCGGATAACATTGCGCGTCACAAGAGATATAGGGGTAAAGAGTTAGATGTCGACGATGAGTACGACCACGACGGAGGCTTGGAAATGTACGAATCGCGCAACAAGAAGTGGTCCGGCGCGAAGCAGCAGGCTCGCGCAAAGGAGCAGGCTGTACGAGATTTCAAGCGAGCGCAGGCACTGCACAACAAGTGCTTGTTCTGTATGGATGCACCCAACAAACCGAAGCACCTGCATGTGGCATACGGTAATTTAGCGTATCTTATGCTTCCTCCGCACGGCCGACTCGTCCCCGGGCACTGCCTCATCGCGCCCATCGCGCATGCGCAGTCTTCGCGAGCCGTGGATGAAGATGTTTGGGAAGAGATGAGAAACTTCAAAAAGTGCTTGGTGAGAATGTTCGCGCAAGAGGGTAAGGCTTGTTGCTTCATCGAGACGGCGATGAAATTCGGACACGGGGGAATGCACGCCGTCGTCGAGTGTATTCCGATACCGCAGGAGATGAGCGAGAAAGCCAAAATGTACTTCCGCAAAGAGATAGATGAGTGTGAGTCTGAATGGTCGACGCACGACGCGAAGAAATGCTTGTCAACGGCACCACCAAAAGGTCTGAGAAGCACCATCCCTGCGAACTTCCCATATACACATGTCGAGTTTGGAATGCAAGGGGGGTTCGTTCATGTTATCGACGACGAAAGCAAGTGGAATCGTAATTTCGGTCGGAACATACTCATCGGGCTTCTAAATTTACCAGAACATCTTACAGATGCAAAGCAGCGACCGCTTGCCCCGGCGCTTTTGCGCGACGAGATGGAAGCATTTCTTAAAATGTACGAGCCGTGCGATTGGACAACGCAATTAGATTAGCTTTCTTTGTTTGCTCAAATTGTAATAAATGTTTTGAGAAATTTCATCTATTCGTCATTCCGCGGCTGAGCCGAACTTGTTGCTAACGTATTCCATCGCTCTTTGCTTCACGTGCGCTATGCGTTCGTCATCACCCTCCGATCTTTCAAAGTCCAGGTAACGCTTGAACAAAAATTTCATGCTCTTTGCGTTAAGATCGAGGTGCGTCGCTCTCTCGAATAATGCTCTGATGCGTTGAATGTCACCTTGCTTGATTTCTTGATCAATGTACACTGACCAAATATCAGTACGTCGCGGGTAGTTTCGTAATATACCCTCAAACATCGTGCGGCCGCGCTCCGGATTTCCCTCTTTCATCTCGAGGAGAGCCGTACGCGTGAGAATCTTTATATGTTTGTGCTTCGGCAATGACTGCGTCGCGCGATCCAAAAGTTTTCGCGCCTTTTCCGAATCATTTTTCAACACAGCAGAGCGTATGTATGCGAGCCAGATTTTCGCACTGTACGAAAACTTTTTGGCCGCCTTCTTCAAGCTTTCTTCGAGCGCATCCTCTTGAGCGTTTCGCTCATACATCGATACGAGCGTCAAGTGCATATGCTTGGCATCGGCGATTTGAACCGCGCGCGTAAAGAGCTTTTTCACAGCTTCTTCCGGCGACGGAGTGCCGTATTTGTTTTCCAAGTTCAAATACGCCGCCCACACATTCATGCGCTCAGCCTCTTCCGAGGCGGGTATCGCTCCGAGAGCTCGTTCCGCGACTTCTTTAGCCTCATCGTACGCGCCACAGCTGACGTGAAACGCCATATATCTTACCCAAAGAAACGACGAGCGAGGCGATGCGATGAGTAACTTTTCAAACTCCATCGCAGATTCGGGAATGTGATCGCCATCTCTCATCTCTTGCTCTTTTTGTAAAATTTCGAGCTCCCTCGCCTCTTTCAATCGTTTTTTTTCGCGTTTTGACGGCGCTTTGTCGGCACCCTTCTTACCCGCCTTTTCATCAGCGACGTCGGTCATACTGGCGTCCGTTTTTTCGGCATCCCAATCGAACCCTAAATCGTTGCCGATCGGCGCGTCCTCTGAATCAGATGGATCAGATTCCTCGTCTGTCGATTCGCCCTCGTCTGCATGCAGCGGTCCGTCTTCGTCAATGTCGGAGTCTGACTCGCCACTTTCTGAGGACTCTTCTTCTTCTTCTTCTTCTTCTTCTTCTTCTTCTTCTCCTTCTTCGCTACTCGCCTCCGTACTTTCACTGGCGTTTGCTTCGTCGCTGGAGCCGTCGTCGTCGTCGTCGTCTTCGTCGTCGCTGGATTCACCATCATTGTCGTCGTCCTCTCCGTCGTTTTCACCATCCACATCCATCAGTGGATCAAACGTGTGCGCTGTGTTGACGTCGGCCATCTCTTCGTCTCCGTCGCCGTCGTCGTCTTCAAAGAGCGAAGCCTTGATACCGAGCGATATCTTGTTCGTCTCAGTGTTGATTTCTAACACTTTCGTTCGCACCCTTTCGCCTTGGCGCACGTGAGACGCCAAATCGTCGCTAATTCGAGCGTCTGCGAACATAGAGATGTGACAGAGTCCAGATAACTTCGTGCCATCGAGACTGACGAACACTCCGTACGGTTGTACGCGGCGAACAGTGCCAATGAGCACGTCTCCCACCTTCACCGTCGAAACATCTGCATTTCCTTGCGTGGCGTCCGTCTCGCGGAACGCGAGCTCAACTCGTCCTTTAGCCGCATCGGCACTCACGATCCGTCCTTCGACAAGTTTTCCAGGAGGAAACGTTTTCGCTGGATCCGCGATGAAACTGTCCGCGAGGTTTGACAGCTTACACATAGCGTCGATGCCGCGGGAAAGAGCGATGAAGCATCCTTTCTTTGAAGTCGCCTTGACGTATCCCTTTACGCGTTGACCAGGAACGAGGTTGCTGATATCCGTGATCTCGGGATCCGTCGGCGAGGTTCGCTTGCTACTCAAACGAGACGCGCGCATAGATAAATCGAGTTCTCCGTTCGAAGAAGCGTTTAACACGCGCACCTGCACGACTTGTCCCGCTTCGTACTTGGCGCACGGATCGTCGTCGTACTCGTCCGCCATGTCTGTCAAGTGTACTCGTCCCACGGAATGCGATCCGAGTTGAACCATGAGACCGACGTTTTCCACGACTCGCGTAATAATACCTTGCACTTTAGCCCCGACGCACACGCGAGACGACCCGGATGCGCCGTCCGTTCGAAGGCTGAGGTCGACTCGCTTCTTGGTCGCCTTAACTCCAACGATAATCGCGGACACGCGCTCTCCCACGGTGAAGCGAGAGCTCAGCTTCATGGCGAGCTCAGATGATTTGTCCGACGTTTCAATCTTCGGAATGAAGGATGTGATTCCGGGAGCGATAGTCACCTTGATCCCATCGTCCGTTACGGAAACGACGTACGCGCTCACGTCGTCGCCAACAGAGACATCTTCAAGCACAAACGCGGATTTCCTATGCATCGACAGGTCCAGAAGTCCTCCACGGTCTCCAGCAAGACCCATCACAGTGGCTTCAACAGTTGAACCCACTGAAATAGACTCCAGTGGGGTATCTTCACCGGGGCTGAACTCGCTAATGTAAAGTCGTCCCCGAGCGTTATTTGGCAAAGCAACCAATGCCTGCAGATTTTGAACCTCTGACACGACACCCTTGACGAGCGTCCCGGCGGCAATTCGTCCGCTTGCTGTGGTTCCTTTAGTAACGGGAACCGTCAGGAGAAGACGCCCCATTTCACCCTCTGGAAGCTGTGCGATGACAGCCTTGACGCATTGCGTCGGCGTAAAGCGTTCCGACGCGTCTTCGTAACGAAGGTTCAAATGATGCACAGGAGCGAAACCTATCAAGCCGTTATGCTCTGGTAAAGAAAGTGCCACATACTCAGCCTTTATGAGTTCGACCTCAGCGGAGACTTGATCTCCCACCTTAAGCTTCTTCAAACTTTTGCCAGACGACGTCTTGTTTCGCTTGAATTTGCCCAATCCATCCCGCATGCCGATGTCAACTACGCCTTCTCGGCGGCTGACGTCTAAAACGTAACCTTTTACCTCATCCCCCGCTGTGAACGTCGTGTCTACTGGTATCTGATGAGGCGTCACCAGACCGACGACGTTGGAATCGATCGGAACATCCATCAAAACGCCGTAATCCTTTGTTTCGTTAACTGACACATCCATCCACGTACCGGGCTTGAGCGACTTTGCGGTTTCAGGTGATATACCCACGTCTTCGGCTCCGACATCTCTGTCATCGAGAAACTCAATATCCTGGAAAAACGAGCGAACCAACGGTGCATCGCTGAGAGGCGACGAAGTGGCAGAAACTTTCAATGAGAGTGACAACCTCGGCGTCGGCGTGGACGTATCCACAGACAGTATTAATGCGTTGACAGTCTTACCTACCGGAAACATTTCGTGCACGTCTCCCGTAGTACCGTCTGTGAGCTGTGAAGGCGGTGCAAGACCGGTGAGTCGACCTAAAAAGCGAACGAAAACGCCCGCAGCGGTGGCTGATGCGACGTAGCCTGGGAACACTGCGCCGAGCGTCGCTTCCTTCGCCGTCGCTGGAAGCTTCCCTTCTCGCGAGCTTTCCACGAGTGAAAGTTTGCGCGACATCACTGCTCGAGTTGATTTGCCTTCAAGAACTACTAAAGGACCAATCTCGTCACCGGGATTGAGAACAGCGCTCAATCCTTGCGCCGTCAGCGGATGGTCAGATAAATGGGCGAGCGGCACGACGCCTGGTATGTTGCCTTCTTCCATAGAAAAAACCACCTCGACATTACCTGTGCCCGACGCCACGTGCGTGACCACTGCTTTTTCAACGACATGACCCGGCTTCAAGGCATCTGCGGACGTATTAATAATCATGCTCGCAGAGTTTCCATCCGCGTCGCCAGACGCGAGCGAAAGACGTAACCGACCAGACGTGTCGGCTGAAACAACCTGTACTCGAACAACTTGTCCGACACCAAACGCGTCGGACGGTTTTTGATCTCGCAGAAGACCCAAGTCATTCAAACCAGCCAGACCCTTCAAATCACCGTACAAGGAGACGAACACACCGTACTCATTCACGCCCGTCACCACGCCGTGCGTGATTGATCCGGGCACAGCGTCTTCAATCTGACCAATCACTGGGAGCTCCGACTTGATGAGCGTTCTTTTATGCGATACCGTCGCTCTCCGGCTATTTCGATCCACGTTCAATACTCTGAACTTTAATTTGGCACCAGGGGCGACTTTCGCAGAAGTCGTTCGGCCGACAATGTCAGAAATGTGAAGCGGGGGACACAGCGCTTTAATGCCCTCGGCAAGTTTCACTATGGCTCCGTAATGCTCAACGGCGAGAACTTCGCCGTTCACAAGCATCCCTGGTGTGAGTTCATCCAATGAAAAGAAAGGTTGAGCCATGACAGATGACTTCAAACTGACGCTAACCACTCCATCGAGCAAACGATGACCGATGACGCGAACACTTACGCTTCTTCCGATTTTGAACTTCTTCTCCACCTTTTCCACGCGTTCGTCAGAAAGCTGTGAAACGTGTGCATATCCAGCGATATCGTTCTTACCATCTGAAATACTCAGCGCGACCCCTTGACCCGCATCCACGCGCTCAATCTTGGCAGTTTGGAAAGTTTTGCCAAGCTTTGGAAGTTCGATGGACGCGTAATCAAGCAGATGCGGCAGCAAGGTTAGGCTAACACGCTTCGACGCAGAGTCGACAAAAATGATTCGCGCACGCATGCGTTGCCCTACTTTAAACGCGGACGAAACCCCTTTCGACGTCGCAAGAGCCCCAGTGTGAAAACAGTCCACGGTGCCACTGAAGTAAGTCATGAAAGAAACTGAGACACCGTCAGAAAGTATTTGCTTGATTCTAGAATTTACGAGCATCCCCGGAAGCAATGTATCGACATTCGTCGCCGACGTCTCGTGGGCGACCGAAGTCTTGATTCGCTTCTGATCGCTCGTCACGGTAAAATAACCTTTATTGCCCTTTGGTGCGCCGGTGATGACTACATCGATGATTCTGCCTTTACGAATCTCGCCCAAATCGCTCGCCACATTTTTCTTCGGTAAGAATCCGCTCGTATCTGCGATACCAAAACTCAAGATGTAGCCGTGATCTTCGACGCTTTGAACTACGGCTGGCGCTACCGAGCCTTCGGTGAGACTTTCCTTTGTGAGGCCCTCGCACACCTTTTCTAGTCTGAGAGACAACTCGATTCTCTTGCCACCCGTTTTACCTTTCTCCAAACTCACCACCGCGCATCGAAACACTTGCCCGGGCTCGTACAGCAACTCCAAGCTCGCCTCTGCGTCATCGTCATCGTCGTCGTCGTCGCTGCTATACTCCTCCCCCGAAGATTCCGAGCCGTCGGCGGCGGCGGTGCGGTTGCGTCGACTACTCCCGAACGTGCCAGCAACTTCCGCGCGCGCCACGGTGCCGCGCAAGCCGTCTGGTAAACTCATCACTAATCCCCGCGCGGTAACTTCGGAGATGATGCCCAAAAGTTTAGCTCCAGGTCGTAGCGACTTGTACTTCAAAGTCTCGACGTACTTCGCCCCGCCGCCGCTCGAAGACACCGCTCTCAAACTCGCCCCTTTCGCCGCGCGTGAGATTCGCGAGAACGGATCATCGTCATCGTCATTGCTTCCATCGCCATCACCGCCTCGTTGGCTCGATCGACGCTTCCTGCCCCGTCCGGCGTCGTCACCGTCGCCGCCGCCGCCGCCGCCTCGAGGAAACGCATCTTCATCGCCGCGTCCACCGCTCGCGGCGCCGCCTCGAGGGAAGGCCGAGGCGTCGACGTCATCGTCGTCGTCCTCTACCTCGGCTTTCGCCTTGTCTCTGGTTCGTTTGCCCATCGCGCGCGTGGACGTGTGCGGCGGCGGTGGCGCGCCCCGTGCGTTGGGTCGTTCGGTCGCAACGCGTTCTGCCACGCATCCGAGTCGCCTACCTCAGAGGCGCGCGCGCGCGAACACAAAGCGACGCATAGACCATGACGGACGCGAGTTATCGCGAGTAAACTCGCGCGCGATCACCGTCGGCGCGCGCGGGCGTCGTCGTCATGGACGAAGACATCCTGCGCGCGCACATCGCCTCGTTTTTTCAAAGTCAGGATGCGAGCGAACGTGCGAACGCGGAAGCGGCGCTTTCGAGCTTCGGCAAGAGCGATGGATCTTGGAGCGTGCTATTGCGCGTGTTAGAGCGAGACGATGCGACGGCGGTCGAAACACTGTTCTGCGCGCGCACCCTGCACGTGCTTTTGCGTCGCTGCGTCGCAAAGGAGGAGCGGACGCAGGCGTCGCACGCGGCGTTCACGGAACGCGATTGGATCGATCTTCGCTCGCGCGTGTTGAAGCTGACGATGCTCTTTGCCGTGAATTCCTCGTCGTTCGCGCACGACGAGTCGAACGCGTCGCGTGCGGTCGACTTGAGAAGCACGCTGACGCAACTCGCGCTAGCCACGTCGGCGTTGGCGTGTAAAATGCCGACATGGGATCCCACAGCGGTCGTGCGAGACGTCATCAAGGTGTTTCAGGAAGACGCTCGCGTGTCGAATGAAGCCAAGTTGTTGTGTTTGTGCACATTTTTGGCGTTCGTGCCGCAGGAAGCGAGTTCCCGAGAGTTGTCCATACATCCGGCGCGCCGCGAGCAAGTATTGACTGGTTTGCGTAGCACCGCGAACGACGTCATGGACTTGCTCCAGCAGCTCGCGACGTCAGCCAGTGGCGACACGCTGTTACACAAGTACATACTCGATGCTCTCGCGGCGTGGGCGGACATCGCAAACGTCACACCGAGATTTCCTCGCGTCATACTTGAAGGCGCGCTACACATCGTGTGCTCGGAAGATCACCACGCAAACATCAAACAAAGCGCCGCGAGCGCGGCGTGTGCGTCACTGGTGCAGTGCGTTTGGACGAGTGACACTGAGCTTCGTGCGTTGCTTGCGACGAGTCTAGCAAAGTTGCGCGCTGAAGTCGTCAAAGCTGAGAGATCGGAGGAGAGTCGCGCGCTGATCGTGGACGTACTTTCGAGCGTAGCGATGAAGGCTTTGCGAGACCAGAAAGACGCGACCAAAAGTCCATTTGCGACAGGACCAGATGCGGCTGGCGATCGCACGTATGTCAAGTACGCCGAATTCAAAAGTTTGCAAAGACAACAAAAGAAGACGCAGCGATCGGAGCAGAAGCAGAAGACAAATATCGCCGTGGATATCGACACAGAAGTGTTGCTTTTCGCACTCGATGGCTTATCCGAGGCGCTTTCTGTCGGTGCCTCCATGGCGTCGGCGCTGGAACCTTGGGGTAAGCTGGCGAAATCATTCACGCCGGATTCGTTTGTGGAGTTGCTTCGCCCGGTGGCGGAGCGATGCGTTCACGCCGCAGTGCTGTACGTTCAACTCTTGCCCAAGCACGATCTGGACGACGACCAAGTGAAGGAAGAAATTTCTGATTGTCTTCGCGACGTCATTTCAGCCGTGCCGATTGAAGAAATACTCGGCGACTTCAATCAGCGCCTCTGCGCGGAGATGTCCGCCGCACAGAGCGGTGGATGGAGAACGCTAAACGCGCGTCTGTACGTATTGCTCTCACTAGCGAAATCCTTCCGAGCTGAAGCTAATCAGTCGTCTTTTGCGATCTTGATTGAAAATTTGTGCACTTTATTGACGAGTGAAGTTGTTCCGAAAGCGACTTTGGAATCCACTTGTTGGGTTCTGGCGGGTGTCGCCAAGTGCATTTCGCAGCTTGAAGACAACATTCTTCTTGGCGTTTCGCACGCGCTGATTCGTTCGATGAGCCATTCAGAATTTGTTGTCGCACGAGGTGCCGCTGTGGCGATGATGAAGCTCTCTGAATTTGCAGCTTCGCGACTTGGCGCCACGGACGTACCGTCTCTTTTAGCCGAGCTTCACGTTCGCGGTGGGCCGACGCCGTCGCCGACTTTGCGTCTGGGTCAAGAACACGAATCAACCGTTTTGCTTCGCGCTCTTACGTTCTATGTGAAGTGCGAGTGTCGAGAGCAGACAGAAAGTGCTTGCGCGTCGCTCGCCGAGCCCGTCATCGAGGCGATGAATGTTTCCCTTCACCGCGGCAGCTCGGAAGAATATGTTCGTCGTTTGGTTGATTTGGATATCGTGCTTCGAGCGATGAAGAGCGCGTATGAACACATTCAATCGCCCAGTGAGGTGCTCGCCGGGTTGGCAACGCGTGCCGCGATTGCGGTTGAGCAGACGAGCTTGCGAATTGTCGATCATCGAATGGTCGAGGAGCGCTTTAAAGTCGCATGGGCGATGAAGGCTCTCGTGGAGCTCGCGCGCTTCGTCGATGGGCTCTTGGGAGCTGTCGTTCGAATTTCAGTCGAGGCGTACATGCGAGCACCGGGTCTCGGCGCGTGTTACCTGGATGCGTTGTCTGTTATGCTGGAGTTCTATGGCGATAGCCGATGCGAAATTGAGATTGGAGGGACGAAATTTCAATCCGTCGGTCACGTTGTCGTCGAGCTCTTGGCGACCGTCTTACCTGCATCTCTCGAAGATTGCGAAGGGTGGACGAGCGCGTTCACGCTCGCGCGCGCGACACTGCGCACTGCGTGTGTCGCAATAGTTCCGCATCTTCGTATGATGGTCGAAGTCAGTCAGGCGTCGCTGCGCGGAGTCTCCGACGAACCCGCGGCGGCGGCTTTGTTATTCGCGACCGACTTGCTTCGAGCGCCGGTGATGTTGAGTGCCGAGTTGGCGTCCACTGCGAAGAATGCTTCTGCGAGCGCCATGCACGCCGGTCTCGGGCGTCTAGCGGCGGAGATCTCGGGTCAAAGTAACAAAAAGCGAGGGACGTGCGAGTGGGATCGACGTTCAGCCAAGCCGGTCGCGGACGCCGTCGCCGCGGCGATGGAATCTCACAGCGTCGTAATCGTGCGCAAAATCCTCGAAGCAGCAAACGGCGAGATGCCACCGAGTATGATATCCGATATTTCTGCGGCTTTGCACCTCGTTTGGAGCACGTATGGCACCGAGAGATTTCAAGGCGTCATGTTGGCAGCGCTCGGCGGCGAAGACGACGCCTTCCCGAAGCCCAAAACAAAGCTATCCGACAAGCGCGAGTGGGTCGCGTTTTTGACGAACGAGACCTGCGCAAACGATTGTCGAGTATTTAAACGATTCTTAAAATCGTTCTTGGGAGGGAAAAAAGTAGGCAAAAACTAAGTAGGGCAAAACTAGAAACCGAACATGTAAAATGCACGCGACCCCAACGCGACTGCCGTCGACTCATTCTTGCCCGGAGGCGGCATAAACGAAAGCGACGTGGTTGTTGATTTTAGCGACGCGAGTGCTGAGGCATCCATTTATCGCGCACAGGTGTGCAAACGATTTGTAGCCGCGAGGGTTGGGACGCGACGAGTGGGATCGTAAATCGTTCGATGGAATTCATAGTCGATGTAACTGAAGCGAAGTGATAATTCGCTAAATTCTAAAACGGAACAAACTTTCGCGCCACCGCAACAAAGATTCGGGGAATCAGAGGCTTTTCGTCGAACGTATCCTGCAAACGTCGACCAAAAATGCAGTTCGTGATATCATCGAGCAAGATATCTCGACCAAGGATCGGATCAGTGACGAAAGGGTCGGTGTGCGTCTTGTCCGGGTAGTAGCGCTCGTCCACCGCGATGCCAACATTTTTCAACGCGCGAGCAAACATCTTTGATTGCTCTGGCGGCGCCGACGTGTCCGCCTCACCGTGACAGAGCATGACGGGCGGTATGATTCTCACGTTTTGTCTCACGTCGTACTCGCGTAAGATTGAAACCGGCGACGCGCGAGGAAGAGCCTCCGCAGCGCGTGCGCCTGAAAATCCAGCCTCCATGATTGACCAAAACACGTTCTTGTACAGGCCTTGACGATGGACGTGCTCGATGAGCGCCTCGTCGTCCGGGGCGTACACGCCGGATATTCCTATGAATTTCGAAATCGCTGCAGGCGACCACGAGCACGGCGCGGCGACACCGCCGTCGCGTTGCGACCGCGACGTCCACTCCGTTTGTCGCAACAACGCCGTCGCCGAGATGTGCGCCCCCGCGGATTGTCCGACGATGACGACGCGTCTCTTATCCCCTCCCAGCGCCTCTAAGCGCTCGAGAACCCAGCCTATACCGTTTCCCACGTCTGCGATCATGTCTCCAACCGTACCTTGTGGGAAGTTTCTATAATCTAAGGACGCCACAATCACCCCTCGTCGCGCCAAACGCTGCGCCAGGAGGGCGCCCCACGCCTTGTAACCGATAATCCACATTCCACCCGTCACGAAGATCACCACCGGTTTCCGTTCATCTTCGCTCCAATCGTCGTCATCTTGCGTTTTATCTCTCTCGCTTCGCCCGATCGCGCGTTTCCTCCGTCGTCGTCCTCGCGCTCCGCCATCGTTCGGAAAGTATAAATCCAGCGCGTTTCTCCCCGCGGTTCCGTACGCGACGCCGCGTTCGATGTTGGCGTCGGTCAAGTACGTCCACGCGACGCGCACGAAGGCGGGTGACAACACCGCGGCGTACACGATCAATCCCATGAGCTTGAACACCCACGCGATGGTTGAATATCTCGACAGCCGTATCGTCAGTCGCACGACGAGCGCCAACTGGCGACAAGTTTGCCGCGGTCGACGCGCGATGACGACGAAGAAGACGGCCAAGGCGAACACGCGCGCGGTGCCGAACGTGGACGTCGACGTCGACGCGGACGCGTTCGCTGCCATCGTGAATCGCTTCACGACCGACGACGGCACCGCGCACGCGCGCGCGCGGACGCGTCTCGATGTGATGCGATGGGTCGCGTTCCAACGCACCCCGCGTTGGCGCGGCAACCACCCGTCCGCTGACCGTCGTCCACGTCGTCGTCGTCAGTCCTCGGATCGAAGCGGTTCGTCGTGCATCGCGGCACCGCGAGACGCGCGTCGACGATTCGCTCGAAGATTACCATCGCGACGCGCGTCGTTCGCGATGTGGACGGCGTACGCGCGCGTCGCGAGCGTCGTCGAGAATGCGCTCGGCATCAACTTTCACGCCTTTGTCGCGTGCGTGACGCTCGTCATCGCGCTCACGTACCCGAAACTCGCCAAAAGCGTGAGCGATCGTCTAGACAGTCGAGCGATGAACGATCGAGAGCGATTGGAGCGGTATCAAAGAAACCGACAGCGCGCGTTGGAGAAGCGAGAGGAAGAGTTGAGACGCGCGGCGAGCGAAACCAAAGGAGGAAAGGCGGAATTGGACCGCGCGGCGGCGTTGGAGGCAAAATTGGCCGAAATCGACGCCAAGGCTGCGCGATTGGGGTTGACGGCGAACGGTAAGGGCAGAAAACTGGGTGATAGTGGACCATCGAGGCCGGAGTGGAATCCTTTAATGGGCGGCGGCGCTTCGCGAGGATATCGGCCCACTGGGCGACCGAGGCCGGGAGGTGGCGGATGAGGGCGGTAAGCCACGACGAGCGACGTCGTGGCGCCGTGAAACGATGAGGAGGAGGAGACTTAATTCCATGCGAGGTGACGTGACGCTGACGAGCGAAAGATTGAACTTAAATCAGCTCATTGGCCGATTACGCTTCGCGAACCGCGACAGGTGTATGGTTTGTATACGATGTAAAACATGAACTTCGACGCCACCGTGCATTCCACGCGATATCTTGACTACTTGCTACTTGCTATTCTCGCAATACGGCTATGCTACAACGATTGATGGAGAGAAGAAAAACCTGGGGACGCGTCACGTCAACTCTCGATCCGGCGACGCTATCGCCAAATGTTGAAGTACAGTCTCTGGCGTGCACGGATTCTCGACAAGAATCAGGTGGAAACATCCAACTCCACTATCCCACTCGTCATCCGAGATGTCGATGACGACGTCGCCGTCGACGATGCGCTCTCGACGACCGCCGACATAGGCGACGTAAAATTCAGGCCTCGGGATTTCGTTTGGACTCAAACCAAGCGTTGCTATGCGATCGGCGATGGAGTTCATGGTACCCTCGAACATGGCTTCCCAATCGCGGACGAAGTGCGTGTTAAACGGATTCGCTTGCGTTCTCGGGCGAAGTATGTGCGTCAACGTGATTGCGGCGCCAAAGTCTATGAGTTCACCGAGCAGGTAGCGAACCCACGCGTCGTCTTCGAGGAAGAGTTCTGTCACGGATGAGGTAATTTTCGCAGCGACGTACCAGAAGACCAGTCCTTGCATGCGCTTAAATATAAGCTCTTTTGCCTCCACGACGTGTGCATCTCCCGGATTTTGCGAGTGCGAGATCATCAAATGTTGCAGCCGCAGCGATTTAAGATTTCTAGTCGCGTTCGCCACCGTCGTGGCGAGCAATCCCGGGTATGCTAGATAAAACCCAATCAAAACGAGCGATGAAAACATCGTTCGACACAAAATATTTACCCCAAACATTCCAAAGAAAAAGGTGTTCGTCACGAACACTTCCCATGACTCCATTCGACGCCGCGTGATGAGCCAACCGTAGGAGACGATTATCCAGGTGCAGAAAAACGTCGACTGATTCAAGGAGAGACAGCCTATGAACATGAGCGCCTCCGTGCCCCCGCCCGTGGGAGCGTCAAAATTCGATTTCGACAGCGGTAATCCTGCACCCGTGTTCTCGGCGTTTATCCAAAACCTGTTTGCCGCGATGAGCCACACCAGACGCGTCACGACTGGCGCCAGCAGCAAGACGTGAAGCCACGTCAACGCGTCTCGTCTCTTCCAAAAGTACGCCCCTTTGACGGCGAACACGATGACCCAAATGATGATAAATCCCGCAAACATCCGCGCCGCTGGTGCGTATTCAAACCCCACGTGCCCACTCTTCGGATTCAACTTCACGAACGTCCCCGAGAAATCCACCTGCGCGTTGGCGTCGCACAGCACCACAATCGTGACTTCGCGAGACTTTTGCGTCTTCGTGATCCTCACCGTTTGTTGGTTCGACAGTAGCGCGGCTTGACACCCACGCGTGGCCACGTAATCCGCCGCTATCATGGCCGCACACATCGGAGAGCCCAGTCCTCCCGCGTCCAAGGGCGCTTGTAGCTCGCCCTTCGGACACGACACCGCCCACACCTCGGCGCTCGCGGGCGTGATTTCGTGCGCGGTGACGTCCAAGGTCCCACCTTTGGCGAACCCGAACGTCGAGATCTCCGCGCTCGCCGTCGCGGTCGCGGTCGAGTCTAATCGCACGCCGACGTTCGTGATCAACGCCTCGCACGTCCCGCTCGCGAGCGCCCAACACGCGAAGAAGATTGCCCCGGCGCGGGCCGTCGCGTTCGACGACGCGCTCGACGACGACGCGCGACGACGACGTCGACGTCGCTCGGAGACGACGACGCGAGCGGCGCGCATCGTCACCGTCACCTGCGCGCGCGTCGCGCGTCGCGCGTCGTCCGTCGCGCGTCCGTCGCGACGCCCGCGTTCGCCAGTGACGCGCACCCGCGCGTGACGTCGCCGCGCGCCACGGCCGAGCGCGCCACCGTCAGACCGCGGCGACGGACACGACGACACGACTCGACGGATTCGCGCGCGCACTCCGACGCGCGCGAGGCCCGGGTCCCGCGAGATGCGCCCAGAGACGTCGACGACGCGCGATAGATGGACCGTCGCCCTCGAAGACGCCCGCGCGTCGGCGAACGAGTGCGAAGACGCGCTGCGACGACGCGAGGCTGATGCCGAAGGCGACGACGATGGAGCGTGGTCGAAGCGCACGCTCGAGGCGCGAAGAAGCGTGAGCGGGTTGAAAACAAAACTACGCGCGTTAGAAGAGATGATCGCGCGCGATCGAACGGTGACGGCGACGACGAGCGAGGTTGAGAGAAGACAAGACGCGCTCAGAGAATTGCAGACGCGCGCGGAGGAGGCGGCGAGACTCGTGGCGAAAGGAAAGAAAAGGACGCAGCAGAAGAAAAACAACGACGACAATGACGACGGCGCTAGGCGTCGCGATCGCGCGTCTTCGTCGAATTACGACGAGGAGCGCGCGGTGCGTTCGCCGCAAGAAGTTTTACTGCTTCAACGAGAAATGCTCGACGAACAGGACGAGGCGTTGGACGACTTATCCGTGGCGGCGGAGCGAACGAAAGACATCTCACTCGCGGTGAATGACGAGCTCGATCTCCACGCCAAGCTTTTAGACGGTTTAGAGGACGACGTCGAAGATACGCGCGGTCGTTTGCACTTGGCCTCGCGCGCGGTGAAGCGAATGATGCGACGAGGCTCCAACTGTCGGCAGTATTCCATCGTCGCTCTCGTCCTCGTCGTGTGCGTGCTCATGCTTTGCTTGATCATCAAATTGCAAGGGCCTTGACTGCTCTCTCTAGAAAGTACATTGTGTAGTAAGACGTAGCGCGTGATAGTCCTCTCTGACGCCAACCGACTTGAGCCACTCCAGCCGAGAAAAATGTTCGAAACGACACAGCGACGCGCTCGCACCGCGTGCGGTCGCTCGTCGTCGAGCAAAGCACACAGAAAAGGCGTTCGAAGTCGTCCACGTCGTCGGCATGCCCGTCGCGAGCGTCGCGCCGTTGCGTACGTCGTTTCGTGGCGTGAACGCGAACGGGAGCGACGCCACCGGGGAGCGTCGTCGCCTCCTCTCGTTTCGTCGCGCTCCATCGCGCGCGCGCCGCGATGAAGCGGTAAACGCTCGCGTTCGAGCGAGTGGGACGTCTGTAGAACCGAGTGTGGATGAAGACGATGAAGAAGTCGACGTCACGGTGACGTCTACGTCGGACCGGTTGGAGGCTCTTTTAAACAAAGCTTCCACGTCGCCGGTGAACGTGCATGACATAGAACAGTTTTACCCGTACGAATTAGATGGATTTCAAGTCGAAGCCACTGAATTATTGCTACGCGGGTCATCGGTCGTGGTGTCAGCGCCGACGGGGAGCGGGAAAACTTTAGTCGGTGAGACGGCGATTTTAACTGCGCTGGCGCGCGGAGAAAAGGCGATATACACGACGCCGTTGAAGGCGTTATCGAATCAAAAGCTCAGAGAGTTTCAAAAGATTTTCGGTAAAAGACGGTGTGGGTTAAAGACTGGTGATGTGGACATCAACGGCGATGCTGACGTCATGATTATGACGACAGAAATTTTGAGGAATATGCTCTATTCAAGCGCTGCAGGTGGCCGCGACGACGAGCGACTCGCCGACGTGAGTATCATCGTTCTCGATGAGGTGCACTATCTCGCAGATAGATCCCGAGGAACAGTGTGGGAAGAAACAATTATTTACTGTCCTTCTCGCATTCAACTTTTGTGTCTGTCCGCGACAGTCGGTAATCCAGAGGATTTGTCGGGCTGGATTGAGGAAGTTCACGGCGAATGCGAAACCGTCGTGTCAAGTTACAGACCTGTTCCCCTCACTTGGCAATACAGCATGAAGCCGTCGCGCATGTATCCAGGGTTGGGACCTTTGATGAATTTCAAATCCACGAAAATTCACCACGATCTACGACCTTTTACGCGCGAAGGTCTTCAACAAGGATCGTACGGTAACAACGATTGGGCACCGGATGCGCAAAGAGGCGCGAAAGAGTCTGAGCGCGTTCTCAGAAGGCGCTTCGTGCCTCACGTCGAAACCACGGTACAGCAGCTCATCGCGAGCGATATGATTCCCGCCGTGTGGTTTATTTTTAGTCGTAAAGGTTGCGACCAATCTGTCGATTATCTCGTGCAGGCCGGCGGAAATCTCGTGACGAGCAAGGAACGGCGAGAGATTGATGATGCGTTGAAAGAATTTTCGGAGAAGAACAAATCTGCTGTGCGAGCAAGCATGGTTGAGCCTCTAAGACGTGGCATAGCGTCACATCACGCCGGGTTGCTTCCAGCGTGGAAAGGTCTAGTAGAGAAATTGTTTCAGCGAGGACTAATCAAGGTGGTTTTCGCTACGGAAACACTCGCCGCAGGAGTGAACATGCCGGCACGATGTTCCGTGTTAAGTGCGCTTTCCAAGCGAGATGATCAAGGTCCACGACTACTAACTTCCAATGAGTTCATGCAAATGGCTGGTCGAGCGGGCCGTCGTGGGTTTGACACCGTTGGCCACGTCGTGTGCTGTCAGTCACCATTTGAGGGCCCGGACGAAGCTTTCGAGCTCGTTCTTGCGCCACCTGAAAACTTGAAGTCGCAATTTTCTATTTCTTACGGTATGGTTTTGAATTTACTCCAAGGTAGAACGCTCGATCAAGTCAAGGGAATCGTGGAGAGAAGTTTTGGCAACTACCTTGGTGGTAAGGCGCGTTCGATGCGCGAGCGCGAACTTCTTCGTGTCAATGATCAGATCAGAAAACTGGTGAGCGAGATGGAGACACTCGATGATGATGAAGAAGCCGCGGAGTGGAGACGTTTCGTGAAGCTGGATGAACGGCTACATGAAGAAAAGCGCTTGCTAAAAATCTTGATTCGGCAATTAGCTGAAATGCGGGCAATTGAAACGCGGGATCAACTACAGTTCGAGCTCGAACAGACGGGTGCTCCAGTCATCGTTACGATTGATATTGGTGACAACGTTCTCAAACGGCGCAAAGAACGACGATCGGCTACGATCGCTCTATTTGAAGATGATTCTTTGAAGATGGAGGGTCAAGACTTTGCGGGCGAATGGAGATTGCAAGATATTGGTGGCGACGATGCTCCCGGTTTGGACGAGTTATTCGGCGATTCCGACGATGAAAGTCAAAACGATGATTTTTTGCAGTCTTTTGACGACGACGACGGTAAGTTCCCCAGAGGTCTCATCACCGCCGCAATCGTCGAGGCTGTTCCGGCGATGAAAATTGCGGCGACTGCGAGCACAATCGGTAAGCCATATCCGATGGGCGAATTCACCGCCCTAGGAAATGATGGTGTCTGGTACCGTTTGTACTCCGATCGAGTAAAATCTATAAGCCTCGGCGCCGATGCGGTGCGCTTGGAAAGTTTTGGCGACATCGGCGTGCCGCCGGCTTCGAGCAGTCTTCGATGGATCCGCGCGAGCGGCGGAGGTTTGTGGAAGGCGGATGTGTCTAAAAAGACCAAGTTGGTCGCTAATGGGATACCAACTAACTTGAACGACTTTGAAATGATCGTCGAATCGTCGGATTCGATGGAATTTATCGACGCGCAGAAGTTACAGATTCAAAAGACGCGCGAGGAGATAAACGGCTTGAAAAACATCGCCACCTTGCGCCGCGCTGCGAAGCAGCAAAAGCGGGCGGAGACGAAACTGAAAAAGCTAAAAGAAAAACGTGATGGAATTGAAAAACGTATCAAAGAGTATTCTGCCGCGGGCTGGGACGATTTCTTGAGAGTTGTCGATATTCTTGTCGAGTGCGGCGCGATCGAGAGAGACACCCTAAAATTGTTGGAGTTTGGTGAGACCTGTGCTGACTTGAGAGGGGAAAATGAATTATGGCTTGGCATGGCTATGTCTTCGCCGAGTATCGAGAATTTGGACGCCGCGACTCTTGCAGGTTTTGCAGGGGCGCTCTGTATGGACAACCGTCCGGCTACATGCTACTACGGCGCTTCGCAACACCTCGTCGAAGTGCTTGAAGAGCTCGAACCGGAGATGGGCGACCTTCAGTACTTGCAACAATCTTCTCGAATCGACATGCCTCTGAGCTTGAGTTTCGAGATCGCGGCGTTGGTAGAGTCATGGGCATCGGGAACGTCGTGGGACCAGATACGCCGTGATACTTCCTTAGATGAGGGAGACATCGCTAGATTGTTTCGACGAACTGCAGAACTTCTTGCGCAAATTCCGCGCACCGCACATCTACCGGAGAGTCTCAAAGCGACTGCAAAGAAGGCGAACGATGTCGTCAATAGACCTCCGATTAGTGATCTTTCTTGATCATTATCATTGTTTCTTAGCACTTTTGAATCCATGACATAGTGATGTTACAACTGTTTCCTCTAGAAGGCTCGTCTCGAGCCTTTCGACACGCGGCGTTTGTTCTTGACAATTTGGCCACCTTGTCCTCCAGATTTGAAATCGGCTTCTTGCTTTTCCAAGAATGATAAAATGTCTTTCTGGCGAGCCCCGCGTTCTTCCGCGGCTTGGAACTGTTCCTTCGAACGAGCATCTGCCATAAATCGATTGTCCTTGCGCAATTCGCGCATGGCGCCGCGAGTTTCTTGTTTGACTTGCTTCTTGAGCTTTCTTGCCTCGGCTCGTTCGCGATTCGGATCGTAGTCCCGACCTTTTTGATAGCCGTCTTCCTCGTACATGGGATTGAACGTTTTGATTGCCTCCGCCGTCTTGGTGTGGTACGCCAAAGGCGTTTTGACCGCGCCCACGAGAGCGTCGTCTAACTCCTTGACGAGCTCGTCGCACAACTCTGCTAAACCACCGTTCGACTTTTTCAACGATTTTCTAAGCGCCTTCACGGAATCACGAACAGGTGAGAGAATCTCAGACGCTGACGCAGTCTTTATCACTGGTTTAGATAGTTGCCTTAAGCAAGAAAGAGCAGCCCTTAGTGTTGCGGCCGATAACTTCTTCTCTTCGAGTTTTTCGGCGTAAATGCCATCCAACATTTCTGGCAACGTCATGGGTTCCATCGCAGACGTAAGCGCTGAAGATAACCAGGGTCCGCCAACTTGTTCGACTAGGTGTGTTGACAAACCCGCCGCCCAATTGGTCTTTGATCGCGATGCGCAATGAATCAAAGCATTCATGAGAGTGAGGGCTTCAGGAAATATCCTTTCGGCGCCAGTCGAATAAACGCTTGCCATTGTAGAAAGGATGACCGCCAAAGCTGCATCTCTCACTGATCTGATCGCGCAATGCGCGAGTAAGTTTCCAATATAAAGTGTCGCCGAAGTCATAACTGGGTGTGACTTATCCGTCGTAGGAAAGATGGCGGCGAATAAAGAAAGGAGCAGAACCGTACGAGAAGGCGGCCATCCCGTCTCCCCGGCACGCAGCGCCTGACGAAGCCGAGTGCTCATCTTTTCTACGCGGGCCTTGGCTGCGGTTGCAGCGAAAAATGGAACTTGTGTGCTCAAGTCTACAATGTGTTTCGATAGAACGTCCAAATGATCTACCGGCAACGGCGCTTGACCGGCTAAAATCTCAAACCGTTGTAACAGAAGACCGAGCAAAGTCTGGATTCGCTTTCTATTCTCCGCCGCGAGCGTGGGCGCGTTGCAGGCCCGGATTCGCGTGATGATCGTAAACGCATCTTCAGCGTTATGATCACCTAATATAGAATTAAGATCTTCGGCGCTCTCTGGCATGGGGAAAGTGAAGGGGATGTCCGTTCTCGTCGGCGTAGAAAACTTCTTCTCTTTCGCCGTGGACGCTTCCTTTTGGGAAGATTTGCGCGCTGTGTTCGACGCATCTTCTTTTTCAACGTCTTCCTCGTCTTCAATCTCTCGCAAAACATCTGCATGTGCATCTTCTACTTCCTGAGAATCGTCGCTGCCCTCATCGTCGTCGTCTTCATCCTCATCGTCGTCGTCCTCATCGTCCTCCGAATCCTCAGCCTCGACGCCATCTTGAAGAATACCCAACTTTCGAAGTCGATTCTTACCTTGATCTAATTCTGTATCGACATTTTTTAGCTCAGACTTGAGTGACTTGCGCAGACGCGCTGCGTCATCGAGCGCGTCGTCATCTTCTGATTCAGATTCGTCGTCCGACACATCCTCTTCGGAACCCTCGTCCTCGTTCTCTCCATCGTCATCACTTTCGAGCTGAAAATTCTCGTCCAAATCTTCACCTCCTTCATGCTGCTTGCGATTATTGCCGTGTAATGCGTCGTCTGTTTCGTCGATGTCACCCTTTTTCACCTTGCGCCTTCGAGCGGCGTATCCTCCCTGAGGGCCGTCGTCGTCGGAACTTTCATCGTCAGAGCCGACGTCGCGCATGCGCTTCAACCTCTTGCGTTCGGCTTGCTCTAGCGCGAGCTTTGCTTGCGCCTCAACTTCTTCCTGCGTCTTTGCTCTATCACCCGCCTGACCACGTCTTTCGAACGCTAAAGTTCGGGCCCACGTGTCGTATTCATCCTTCTGCTCGGGAGCCTTGGTTTGTGCAGCCTTCGCGGCGGTCGGCTTCATGTGCCCGACAGCTTTTCTCAACGCGCTCGACAATAGTCCACCTTGACTTATCGCCTTAAAATCGGAGTCCAACTTATCCAACATATCTTCATCGTCATCTCGCTGCTTCTGCTTCTCAGCTTTGTAGAACTTACTCTTGGCTATGAGTTCCTCCATCACATCCTTTTTGCTCTTTCGGCGTTCCGGCGCATCCACATCGTGCTCCCCATCGCCTCGCTTCAAAGTTGGTTCAAATTCGCCTCCACCGAAATGGAAATTACGCGTGATTTCGTCGTCTAGATTTTCATCGTCTTCCTCGTCCCCGTGCGACGGTTTCGCGGTTAAATCTCTCTCCCCGAGCGGCTGTCCCAAATGCGTGAGCGTTTTAAAGCCGTCGTCGTCATCGTCTTCATTCAGGGCGAAGGCTTTGGATTTCTTATACTGACGCAACCGCGCCTTGGCCAATCTTCCAATATTTTTCTCTTCGACGCTTAAGCCACTGTCGTGTTCACCGAATCGTCGGTCCAAGAATGCGTTCGCCTTGCCGTTCGCTTCGTGTTCCACGAGCAGCGTGCGCCGACGTTTTTCAATAGCCTCCGTGCGCGCTTGCAGCACGTTACCTCGCTCGCCCTTCACCTTGCGACCGAGAATGTCGAATTTTCGTCGATGGCTGACAGTCTCGAACGCGCTCTTCACCGTCACACCGCTCGGGCTGGGACCGCTCGCGTCGCCATCGGCGCGGAAAAACTTTCGCTTCGACCCGCTGCCGCCGGGATTGGACGGGCGCTTCTTCTTCGCCATGTCGCGAAGATGGCGACGCTCGAGAACTCCCGTCGAGTTTACGAACCAACCCTCGCGCTCGCCTCGTCGAAGTCGCCGTGTGTCGAGGCACACCAGACGAGGCACATTTCGCACCGCCGCCGGCGGCTTTCCTAAACCCCAGCGCGCGCGCCCGGCGACGCCGACGGCGCTCGTTTGGTCGACACGCGCGAACTAAAAAACATCGACACACGCGAATGAATCGATACACGTTACGATCGTGGCAAATAATGATTATATTAGCACAAAAAGCAATCAATGCGTTGAAGCGAAGCATGGATATTGCCGCGCGACGACGGCAGTCTACGTCGCGTCGATGACTGGAACTGGACGCCACGGCACCGCAGAACCGTCCATGAGACCAACGCCGCGCGCGGAAAGTTCGTCGCGTAAGCGGTCGGACTCCGCAAAGTCTTTCGCATCGCGCGCCTTATTGCGTTCTTCTATTTTAGCTAAGAGATCGTCCTCAGTCAAGCCCGCGCGGTGCAACGCGCGCGCGCGAAGCTCCGCAAGAATGACGTTTTCTTCATCCTTGGGCATGCCAACCGCCTCCATTAAACCCTCGACAGTGCTCAACAACGACTGAAGCGCCCCAACACGACCGACTGCTTTCTTTCCAGCCTTGGTGGTCATGAAATCATTCATTGATTTGAGCGGCGCGGAGAGCGTCGCGATCACTCCGGGCGTGTTCATGTCGTCATTCAAAGCCTCGGACACTTGCTTCTCAGCCTCACTCGCGAGCTTCAGCGCATCCGCAACGAGCGGTACCGGCTTTTTAGCTGGCTCTTCCGCCGCGGCATCGCGAAGAATTGCTCGTACATCGTGAACTGTTTGGTACAAATAGTAAACGCGATCGGAAGCCTCCTCCAGCGCGCGCTGTGTGTAGTTGATGGGCGCTCTGTAGTGCGCGCCAAGAAGCATGAAACGTAGCACGAACGGATGGTACTTGTCCAACACTTCGCGAATAGTGAAAAAGTTGCCGAGCGACTTGGACATCTTCTCAGAATCCACCTTGACGAAGCCGTTATGCACCCAGTAACGCACAAACGGATTCTCATCCGCGTGCGCTCCACAACCGCACGCCGCCGAAGACTGCGCCAGCTCGTTTTCGTGATGCGGAAAAACTAAGTCTTGGCCTCCACCGTGGATATCAATCGTCGGTCCTAGCATTTTTTCAATCATTGCGCTGCACTCAATGTGCCAGCCCGGTCGTCCCTCGCCCCACGGACTCGTCCACGTTGGCTCACCCGGTTTTGCAGTCTTCCATAGCGCAAAGTCGGCTGGATTTTTCTTGCGCCCGTCCACGGCCACGCGCTCACCCGCGCGATTGTCTTCTTGATTTCTCCCTGACAACGCCCCGTATGCGGGCAAGGTGTCGACGGAAAAGTAGACGTCCCCTTCCGTCTCGTACGCGTTACCTTTGGCGATTAAACGCTCGATGAACGCGATGATGTCATCCACACACTCCGTCGCACGAGGCTCGAGCGTCGGACGCAGGCATCCGAGCGCCGCCATGTCTTCGTGGAATGCCTCTATGAATTTATCCGTGAGCGCCTCGCACGTCTCCCCGCTCTCATTTGAGCGCTTGATAATCTTGTCGTCAATGTCGGTGAAATTTCGGCAATACGTCACGTCGTACCCTAAACGCATCAATTGTCGATATAATACGTCGAACGCGACGTACACGCGCGCGTGACCGATGTGTGAATAGTCGTACACCGTGACGCCGCACACGTACATTTGCACCTTTTTCCCCGCCGGGTCTCGCGGCGTAAAAATCTCCTTCTTTCGCGTCATCGTGTTCGTGAGCCAAAGCCTGGAAAGATCTCGTCCTTCGTTTGACGTCTCCACGTCCTCGCTCGCGGTGACGCTCTTCCCATACACCCCTCTCGTCGGCGCGTCGACGCGCACGAGCGGCGTCCCGTGTCTTCGTCCGGCGTTCGTCCGCGATGGCGTGGACGCGGTGACGACGAGCCCTCTTCTCGCGTTCGTCGTCGTCGTCGTCGTCGTCGTCGTCGTCGTCGGTATTCTCGCGCGTCCCTGCATCGTTCTGTTCGTGTTCGTCGTCGCCCGTCGCATCCCCATGCGCGTCACCAACGACGACCCTTGCTGCGAGGCGAGTCGCATCATCCTCGACGACGCCCCGCGACGACGCGCTCGGGACGACGACCGCGAACGGACGACCGCGGTGAGGAAATCGAGCGATCGCGTCGACGGCGCGTCGGCGTCTGCCGCGGGGCACAGGGCGGGTCCTTCACGAGGCGACGGAGACCCGGCCCCCCGCCCCGCCTCGCCCCGCACCGCACAGCGCGACGACTGATTGCGGTGACCCACGACGATGTCGCGCGCGTTCTCGTCCACGAAAGCGTCGACGAGCGTGACGAATGCGTCCCAACAACATCGACGAAGACGCGCGTCGTCGTCGTCGTCGTCGCGTCGTTCGACGCGCGCGCGCGCGTCGTCGCGACGCGCCGTCGAAGCGCGCGCCGCGTCCGAGGGCTCGCTCACGGATACTTTGGAACTCACCGCGGATAACATCGAGAGCGTGCTGGACGAAGTGCGACCGTACTTGATCGCGGACGGTGGTGACGTCGAACTCGTCGAAATCGACGGACTGTCGGTGAAGCTGAAGCTCAAGGGCGCGTGCGGATCGTGCCCGTCGAGCACGGTGACCATGCGCATGGGGATAGAGAAGCGCTTGTTGGAAAAGATTCCAGACATCATGGAAGTCATACAGGTGGAGGAAAAGCTCGAGGGATTGGACCTGAACGAAGAAAACGTGGAGGCAACGTTAGACGAGATCCGACCGTACCTCGCCGGCACGGGCGGGGGAGAACTCGAACTCATCGACATCGAAGAACCCATCGTCAAGGTGCGCCTGACGGGACCGGCGGCCAAGGTGATGACGGTGCGCGTCGCGGTGACGCAAAAATTACGCGAAAAAATCCCATCCATCGCCGCCGTACAATTGACGGAATGAGCGCCGATTTAATCACCTCGGAATTGATTTCATATTAACTTGTAACCAGCGACGACGCTCGAGACGCGCCACCAACCGCCTCACAACTCGGACGACCAAGCGCGCGAGCAGACGACGAACCGTTCGAGCTATCGAGCGGTGCGATCTGTTCGTCAACACGACCTCGCGTCTCGCCGTTCACGACGCACGAACAACGAGCGCGGAACCATAGAGGGAAGAGTCGTCTTAGGAGGCGATGAATCAGCCTGATCGAGGCGGTTTAACGCGTCGAAATGTCGGTCATGGCGGTCAAGACGACGAGTATTCGACACCGAGTAAGCGTATGACGAATATACTCAAAGCGTTGGACGCGAATCCGAAATTAAAGGAGGATTACGTGAGCGAATCGACGTCTGGGGTGATCACTACTTTGGTGTGCGCGGCGTTGTGTTTGATTTTGTTCTTTGGCGAATTCTTCTCGTACAAGACGACGAAAATCGTGAGCGAATTGAGAGTAAATCCGCTCGGTGTTCATCAAACGGTGCCCAACGCGGAAAGACTGAAGATTGACGTCGATATTACCTTTCACAGTCTGGCTTGCAATCTCATCACGCTCGACACCTCGGATAAAGCCGGAGAAGAGCACTACGACGTGCACGATGGTCACATCGAAAAGAGGAGGATAGACAAGCATGGGAAAGTGATTGATGCTGCGTTTACTTCAGAAAAGCCAAACAAACACAAGGAGATTGAGCAAGCGCTGCAAAAGATGAACGAGACCGACTCCGCACACGCCGCCGACTCTCATGCCATGGAGCACGTGCAGCCGTTCGGTGGTATGTTTGGTCTACAAAGTTTATTGCAAGAAGTGTTTCCAGAGGGCGTGGAGCATGCGTTTAGAAACGAGAATCAAGAAGGGTGCGAGGTGAAGGGTTACCTTGAAGTGAATCGGGTACCGGGACGGTTTTCCATTTCGCCGGGACGTTCGCTCATGATGGGGATGCAAATGGTCAAGCTAAACGTGCAGACGGCATTAAATTTAACGCATACGATTCACAGGCTGTCATTTGGGGAAAGCTTTCCCGGTTTGGTGAGTCCACTCGACGGAACGCACCGCTCACTTCCGCCGAACGCGGTGCAGCAATATTTTCTTAACGTTGTGTCGACGACGTTCGAGCCTTTGGGAGAGAACAAAATCATCAGCACTCATCAGTATAGCGTTACTGAAACTTTCACAAGCTCACAGCGATCAATTATGGGGACGTCCAACGGCCGTGATCCGGGCGTCATCTTTACTTACGAAATATCGCCGATTCGCGTCGACTTCAAAGAGACTCGCACGTCGTTTGGTGCATTCGTCCTGGGTATCTGTTCCGTCATCGGAGGCGTCGTCACTATGGCGGGTATCACGCAAAATGCCGTTGAGTATATTATTTCTAATCGCAAGACCCTCTTCGCGTCATAGACATTAGCAGTTGTAGCGTCCTAGTGTACATCGAGTCACATCAAACCATGAGTTACGTCCTGTAGTCCTCGCGCTCTTCCTCACACTTCGCCGCAACTACAGATGACCAAAATAAGTATTAGCAATCTTGAATACCTCGTGCGCGCCTTCCTCGGGTGATGACGCGCGTGGTGGCCGTCGGTGCAATTCTCTTCTCCGTGACCCTGCTCTGTTCTCTCGTCGCGAGCGTGGGTGTATGTTCCAACGACCTCACAGGTGCATCCCTTCTCAATGCTTTGAGCGATATGAGGATAGGTACAGATACCGACATGAGTTTTGTATTCTTTGCCGCACTCGTAGACGTCGGTCTGCAGTCGTATTGCGGGAATACGCTGCGAAATTTGGGTAGTGCGTCTGCTCAGACTCTCATTCTCGTTCCCGACAGTGCCTTTGAGAGGGCGTCGATAGTCATGGATAAAGGATTAGAAGAAATAACAAGTGACAGAGTCCTCGTCTGTGAAATTTTGGAGTCATCCATCGTGCAAGCAGCATTGAACAGCCGCGATGTTCGAGACGGAGACGAGCTCTCTACCGCGTCAATGCGTATGCCCAAGCTTCGCGTAGACGTCGTTCAAGACATAAACGTTCGCAAATTACGAATTTTCACTGATGTTGGAACAACTATCGCTGATTTATTCGCGACAGATGTCGCTCTGTGTCCTCGCTTGAGTGCCGTGTTCGCCTCAGAGCTCTTGATACCATTAGTCGAGTCAAACGCTTTTCCCAGTGTGTGGAAGATATCAAAATCATTACCAGAGCTTAGCACGAGTGCTGAAGCATTTCGAATCACTGATTCGTTGCGCGTGATATTCGAATCGAGCGAATACGATGGCTACGATGGGACTGTGGGGAGGTCAAGTTTGCAGACATGTGTCTTTGATGGAACAAATCATGGATTTCGCGCTTATTTCTTACCATCGAATCGCGCCTGGAGACGGTTCTTTCGCAAAACTGAGCTCACAAAATCTGCTCTTTTCTCAGATTACTCCCTTCTTCTCAGTATCCTGCTTTACACTGAAGGACAGCTAACGTCGACACAGCAAAGTATTGACTTGAAGTCGTACTTGTCGACGAGCCTCGTCCCAGGACAATTGCTACGCCCCGTCGGGGCGTCTACAATTTTGAGTGCCTTTCCAGGACAAGTGGAGATTCCAGCTTTGCGAGTGGACGTGGACATATCTAAGGTCAGTTCGCGATACGTTAGAATTTCTGGTGGGAGCACGAGCAGTCGCTTTGATAACACCGCCGTCGTCGTCGCCGCAGATATTGTTTCATGCACTGGCATCGTCCATATCATCGATGATGTGCTAGTTCCACCAATGTTGACAGCATTTCGTCAGCTCTCATTGCGTAGCGAGCTGTCTATGTTTACAGATCTGTTACGAGCGCCCGCAATGCATGAGTTGATGCTCGAACTCGATACACCATCCGAAACGAATATATTTGCTGACAGCGTCGTTTTCGCGCCAACAAATGTAGCGATTCGACTAACTTTGAATTACATCGGTTGGACGTTCGAAGATTTGTTCCAGAGGGACGCACTGTTGCGACAATTTGTCACGTACCACGTCATAAGTACTCGAAGCGCCGAAGGAGCCCCTGAAAGACTCAAATTTCGTCTAGGACTCGGTCCCGAGGAACAGCAGTTTGCCACGCGCTTGGCATATCCAATCTTAGCGAAGAGCTACGCTAACACGTTCCAAGGCACGCCCATCGCTAAGACAGTGAAAGTACTCTCAACTCGCCGCGGCGTGAAAAAGTTCTTCACACCCCGCCATGTGCTTCGAGGACGTTTAAACTCTGCACGGTTCATCAAAAGTGACATTCCATCGACGAATGGCGGTATCGCTATTATCGATGCGGCGCTCATTCCGCCGACGGCGGAATTCGGAGTGACTCTTTACGATAGAATTCTTCGCACACCGACGCTGCGTGTTTTTCGTGAACTTACAAGCGTTCTCGGCCTCCAGCGCGAGTTTGACACGCAAGGTTTTGGAAACGGTGACTGTACCGTATTTGCACCGACGGATTCCGCATGGGTTACCTTACTTGCCGATCTCATGACGACGCAGGAGGAAATCGCAAACCGCGCCACAGCGATGCTGTACGATATTATCATGCTCATGCTCGCCCCTAGAACGGAAGAATTTCAAGAGATTGAACGCGAACTTTATGACCCATGGCTGTCAAAGGACGCACTGGATGGTGACGAGCTCGTGACCGCGCTCTCGGGGTATACGACGGTGAGAGTACTTTGATTTAATTATTTCTCGTTTAATTATTTTTCCAAATTTTCCAGCATGCAAACATTATCCATTTCGGCGCATTTGAGAGATGCGTTGGTCAGAGCTGCACTCCTACGAGCACACTAGTAGCCGTACCTCGAGTTGTGGGTCCAGTGCTGGCGCAATCGTCGTTTACAAGGTAAATATATCGTATTCATCAGTGCATCAATTTAATTAATTTCATCAGTACGACCTCATGGAAAAACTATGCAAGAATTATTTCGCCGGTACGCCGATTTTGTGCACGAGATCGCGCTATGAGCTCTGACAGCTCAAGTAGGACATGGCAAGCGGACAACACGCCCTGAACGGCGAGCTTTACGTGGTAAAATAATTAGTTTTGGTCTGAGAAATATTTAATTAATTTTCAATGTTCGTCCTGATTTCACAGATAGATACGGTGCTTCTACCGCGCCTTGGCGAGCGTTGCCGCACGGCAGACTTTACATACAACGCGGGCAGCGCATTTGAGCTGCGAGATGGGCGCGTTCGACGATATGAGCGTTGTTTAGCACCGCCGTGTTCCTACACTTTACCAGGTGGGAATTATTTTCTCGAATTAATTTTTAAAACATTTCATTTGCTCCTACACGCGCGCTTTTTGCTGACCTTTGATTTTTCTACCGATCAAACAGGACTTTACGGTCGCGCTGGTGTGCGTATTTCTGTAGAAGCTTTCGTGACGTACGACGCGTTACCAATTTGCGACTCGTGGTGCGTATTAATTTCTTGGTGGTGGTGTGTTCCGTGCACCGGAGTAGTAGCTCAAACTATAGCCACGATCGGTGGATGTGCGCCCTATCAATCTCAGTGCGGTGGTTCCCTCGTTGTTTTCGTCACGGACGCGGGTGAAGTGCGATTTGGCGCGCAAACGTTCATGGACTCCTACAATAATTTACCGCTCAGTTTGGGCGGTGGTTTGCGCATCGTCGACGTCTCGGTGCCAGGCAAGGGTTTTTTTGCGCGCGACGGGATCGCGTTCAAAGTGCTCTGCACGTACGATGGCGTTTCGAATACGACAAAGATTTACATCAATGATAAGTTAAGGGGTATAGCAGATCCGTTCGTCATGGGTCAGTTTTTGTTTCGCCCGTTCCACAACGTATCCGGGAACTTGCACGAGAAGATCACGATTGGCAACAGCATGCACTCGGCTGCTTCCGCCACGAACACTTTAACTGACTTTCAAGGTATGCACGAGACGAGTAATGGAACTCCAGATACACGAGATGGCACATTACCGGCAATTGGTCAATTTGCGACCTATGACGCCTCGCCGCTCTTCGACGGCTCCCCAACAACGCAATATTTCTTGCCGTGGAGGGGCACGATTCACGAGGTGTACGTGTATTTTGACAACGGACTATATCAAGGGATTAGATATCCTTCAACTTGCGTGCACTTAGAGCCCGTCGAACCCGAAGCCGATGATTTTAGTGATTTTGTGACTCGTCGCCGCCGTCTCCACGAGACGCCGGTTTCCAGAGTGCGCATTGGCCCTCGGCGGCGTAGTGACATTCGGGCTACTAGCTAGAGGTCGAAACTACACAAACTATAAGACTAATGATTTGAGAATGTTTGCCGCGAAAGTCGCTTCCCTACTTTCCTTCCTGTCACCATCAAAGCAACACTCAGGCACGATGGCAGAAACAGGGGGAAGACTGACTCGCTGCGATCCAGCCTCGGGCGCGACACTCCAGACTGGAGTGGGAATGTCAACCAAAAGACCGCCACGAGCCGCGGTTGCCATCGAGTATAGCCAAACTTCATCACCGTTGACTTTTGCGAAAGCACGCGTTGCGTTCGCTGCGACGAGTCGCAAAGCCTCGTCGTCCTCCATGGCAAGCTTGGCCACGACGGGCACTGCCGCCCCGAGCAAATCGTGTAGCGCTTGCTTTGATTTTTCGCACGATGCGATGGATTCTAAAGTATCGCATATTTTGATACGGATGCGTCTCGTAAGCTCTGATGAAATCTCCGACTCAGCGATGAAGCTTGCATCGACGGTATCTGCCAGCGTAAGAAGTTCGAGCGATCGGTGTCGTTTGTCAACGTGACAAACACCTTGTTGCAAAACGCGCGACAGTATAGGCCATAGATCCGAGTTCATGCGTTTGGCGATGAAATCGCCACCACTTGTCGAAGCCATGGTTCGAAGTAACGACAAACTCGCTTCGTACGCTTCAGCTTGAATCGAAATTTGAAATCGGTCGCTGAGCGATGATACCGCATGAGGCCAGATGTTATGGATGTGTGGCAGTACACGGGCATCTTTGTAGAGGGAAGCCACATCAAAAGGCGTGGAATTCCTGCCTCCGTAAGCTTTGAGTACTTTTAAGACGTATTTATCATGCGTCAATGCAGATTCTGCTGCTGAAAGGCTCTCAAGAGCGAACGAGCAAGCCGTTGCAGATAAACTTCGAACGCCGGCGTAAGGCGACTCCAGCAGCGCGCTGACCGATCTCAGCAAGTCTATCGCACAACCGACCATGGCCTGAAGGCGACGAACGCGCTCCAAGGACTGAGCCCGGGTGGTTTCAATGTCCTGCGAAAGCACCGAACGCATTTCTTCGACAAAGACCTCCGTCAGCTCGTTCTCGTCTTCGCTGTCTGGCTCCTCCGGGTGATACTTTTGTATGCTAGCCACAACACCTCGCGAGTGTGTCTCTATCTCTCGCACCTCGAGCAACACTGCTGAACAATATTCATTCATTACGAGCAGAAAATCTTCGGAGTGCTCCGCATTTTTTTCTCTATTGACGATCAAAAATGTGCGCAACGCCAATCGAATCGGCTCTGCGAGAAGCTTCACCATGCTCTTTGCCGCATCAGTCCTCCTTAGAATAGCCGCAAAGAGTCGAGGAGCGCGTGAGTGCTTATCTAAATGCCGCATTTGTCGAGAAAGCATATCCACAACGTAGTCTGCGTTCGCAACGACAAGACTCGCTATTGGTGAATCATCGGTTGAATTGTATTCTCCGCTTTGAGCCAACTTGAGCAAAACAAGCGCTGCGGTGTCTCGCACCTCAAGCGATTCTTCACCGAGCTTATCGAGTAATGGACAAAGTACGTTTGTCAAAAATGCACTTGTTCGTATGTGATCTTTGCCGAGTCCTTCTCCGATGATCCCCATGCCTTCCATCAACACGCGTAGTAAAAGAGCGTTGTCCGGTTCCGCAGCGTCAAGATTCCACACCTCGCTGCATACGTACTCTTCGACGATCAAACTGGAGACGCGAACAAGATATTCTCTTTCAACTGCTGATTCAGTGATGGCGCCAAAAAGCATTTCATTGAGCGCTATCAGGTGGGCTGCCGCGTTTCTTTGCCATGCACCCGCGGTGCCCAATGCGTCGAGCTCTGCATCATTTCTCAATGTGCCGAGAAAGTATTGCGCCATTGGCACAAAATACGTTTCCAGTGAAGATTCGTTTGTGATTGATGCCGCTCGACCGAGTAATCTTAGCATTTTTGCAAAACTTTTGTACATGGATGCGTCGGGGAAGTACTGCAACCTAGGAGGCGCCCGTGGCAACCCTTGCGCCGTCGACACGCTGGCTTCGGTCAAATCAATTAAACTTATCATCTGCGCGCTGCCATCTCGTCGTTGAGAAGAAAATGTTTCGATGAGCAGACACTCCGCAATGGTAGAGCACAAATGTTCTCTCGAGCTCGGACGGGCGAATAGCGTTTCTTTCAAGCGCCGAGCGCCGGCGAATTCCAGAGCGATGAGCAAGCGCTGAAGATGCCCGACAGCCTTATCGGAAGAATCACGCAGCGTGTCTGCTATGTTGGACAAATCGTCTTTTATGATTGCCTCCAAGTCTGCTCGGACGACGTAGCCGAGGTTGTCAAGAGATCTCAAATCTTCCAATATGGGCGTCGAGACTTGTGCCCAACTATCTCCCGCGAGCGTGAGTAAGCACTCCATCATTCTACGCCTCGTCTTCGCGCCCAGAACTTTTGCACAATGTTTTAAGACGCTACTCGCCATTTTTCCAGTCGCAAGTCTCACGGTCGCGCGCTGATGACTCGCTAAGGGTGGAATTGTCGCTAAGAGCGCCGCTTCAACGCGAGAGCTCGCGAGAGAGAGCCATTCTTTATCTCGAACCACCTTGAGATCTTTACCAGCGTTCGCAGGGGATACGGACGCGTTTTCGTCGTTCATATCCCTCGACATATTTTTTGCGTTCGATTCCAGCTGATCGTCTATCGATCGAGCGACGAGAGAACCCAGTGCGCTTTGCAACGCATTTGCACCTTCGCCCTCTGCGGAATCGCCGAGCTCTGATTCGTACAACGAGTCGTTCAGAACGCACGACAGAATGGACGCCATCGAACTCAGGGCAAACTCGACGCCATCTGCGCCAGTTCCTCCCGGCCCAGCGCCAACGTTTGGGCGAACACCACTCGCCGCGATTAACGCCTTGGTCAACCCAGACACCGTGCCCGGAAGGAAAAACGCGAGAGCATCGGCGTCGGCGACAAATCGAATCAAGCAATCGAGCGTGTTCAACGCACTCGAGCGCAGAAGCTTACTCCCTTGCGACCCCGCGCTTGTTTCTTCGTGCGAAATCGCAAGGAGCGTAGAAATCGTGAACCCGAGCATAGGTGCGATCTCGGAGGCGCCTCGAAATGCTGCTTGCACCTCTGTGGACGCCGCCGCGCAAAACGCGCGCGTCGCCTCCAAGACTTCCATGCATACCGTCTCGTACTCGCCTCGTCGCGGTAACGACAAGACACCGACAATCCCACTGAATATTCTCAATCCCATTTCTCGCGTACAGTCTTCCCCGCTTTTCGTCATCGCCTCTCCCGTCGTTCGCAGCGCGCTCTCGAGCAACCGCCGCCGGCGCGCCACATCCTTCGGCGCCGTCGTCGCTTCAACATCACTCGGCGCGCTCGACTCCTCCATCATTCGCGACACGTTCGCTCGAAGTATCTCCACGCACGGTATCGCGCACAGTTCCAGCGCGCGTCGCTCGCTCGGTGCTTCCGCGTGCGTCTTCCGTAGGCGCTCCACGGCGTCTCGCGCCTCGTCCGCGAACCGCGCCTCCGCGCGTCCTCGCGCCGCGCTCACCATCACCGCTCGACTGGCGTCGATGAGCGCATCGGTCGCGCCCGTCGTCGCCGTCGTCGTCGTCGTCGCGTCCCGTTCGTTCGTCGCTTCCGTCGACATCTCCGCGAAACGAGTTTCGCGCGGCGAATCCATCGAAATCTCTCGAATCAATCCAATCGACCCAATCGCTCGCGCGTTCGCGCGTTCGCGATCGGTGTCCGGCGCGCGCGCGATCGTCGACTCGAGTTCGTCGGTGCGTTCGCGCGCGGCATCGTCCGTCGCGTCCGTCGCGTTGTGCGACGCGCGTCGTCCGCAGTCGTCCTCGCGCGCGCAGTCAGTCAGTCGGTGCGGTCGTTCGGTCGTTCGGTCGTTCGTTCGTTCGGCGTCCCCGGTCCCGCCGCCGCCGCCGCGGACGACGCACAACTCGACGACGACGATGGGGAAAGAGGGCAAGAGGGAGAAGAAGAAGGAGAAGAAGGAGAAGAAGGAGAAGAAGGAGAAGAAGGGCAAGCGCGAGCGCGACGCGAACCGCGACGGCGGCGCGCGGGAGTCGTCGAAACCCACCACGGCGACGAAAAAGGCAAAGACGACGCGCGATGACGAGGGACAGACGTTCGGGATGGCGGCGGTGGGCGATCGATCGATCGCACAGTCCGGTGATACGTTTCAACGCGTGTTTTACGACGCCCCGGCGTCGTTGAAGTCGATGTCGGCGAGCGAGGTGCAGGCGGCGCGAGACGCGTTGGCGGTGACGCAGGTGGACGGTTTGTCGACGGATTTAGCGCCGGTGTCTTCATTCGCAGATGCGGGGTTTTCGAAGGAGCTGCTGCGAGTGACGGCACAGTTTAAGACGCCGTCACCGATTCAAGCGCAATCTTGGCCGATCATCATGAGCGGGCACGACATGGTGGGGATCGCGGCGACGGGTTCCGGGAAGACGCTCGCGTTTGGGATGCCGGCGCTGACGCAGATTCACTCGCAACCACCCTGCAAGCCCGGTCAGCCGATCTGTTTAGTGCTCGCACCGACGCGAGAATTGGCGCAACAAACGGCCAAGGTGTTTGACGACGCCGGCGAGGCTTCTGGGGTGAGGTGCGTATGCGTGTACGGGGGCGCTCCCAAGTACGAACAAAAGGCACAGATGAAGGCGGGCGGCGGAGCCGCGGTCATCGTCGCGACACCGGGTCGTCTTCGAGATTTCATGGAAGAGGGCGTGATTAAACTTGATAGAGTGACGATGTTAGTGCTCGATGAGGCCGATCGCATGCTGGATTTGGGTTTTGAGCCTGAAATTCGCGCCATCGCCGGCGCCACGCGCGCCGATCGACAAACCGTGATGTTTTCTGCGACGTGGCCTCAGAGTGTGCAAAGCCTCGCTTCGGAGTTTATGTGCAATCCTATCAAGGTTCGCATCGGTGCCGAAGGTTTGAAAGCTTCTCAAAGCATAACTCAAATCGTCGAAGTCGTCGAGCCGCAGGACAAGGATAGACATTTGGCGCGAGTCATGAAGCAATATTTGGGCAAAGGCAAAGAGGTGCCTCGAACCCTCATTTTCGGTTTGTACAAGAAAGAGTGCGCAAATTTGCACCAAAGACTTAGCCGTGAATGGCCAGCAGTGTGTATTCACGGCGACATGTCTCAGCATGATCGTGAAAAGTCGGTCGATGCGTTCAAGAAAGGCACGTCTCGAATCTTGATTGCCACCGACGTCGCCGCCCGAGGTCTCGACATTAAAGAGGTGGAGTATGTCATCAATTATACGTTTCCTCTCACCACGGAGGACTATGTTCACAGAATCGGTCGTACCGGTCGCGCTGGTGCAACGGGCTTGGCTCACACATTTTTTACATTGCACGACAAGGCGAGAGCGGGCGAACTCGTCAACGTGTTACGAAAAGCTGGCGCAGAAGTTCCAGAAGAACTCACTAAGTTCGGCACGCACGTGAAGAAGAAAGAAAGTAAGTTGTATGGCGCGCATTTCAAGGACGTGGACATGTCGGTGAAGGCTACGAAGATCACGTTCGATTAAATCTCTAGTGTGAACGCTACGTAATACGGGTATGCTATTGTTGTATGAGTGGTCGAAACCCTCCATTAACTTCTATCAACGAATCCTTTCCTAGCAAATCTCTAATCACTTTTTCTGGATCTCTCGATCCCCCGTGTCGCAATAATTTGTCACGAAGACTCTCCGCCGCGCCCGCCGCGAGGCTGTCGCCCTCAAAGTAACGCTTCCAAATGTCATCGGCCAGGACATCGGCGTACAGGTACGAGTAATATGTCGCTCCGTAGCCGACAAAGTGACCAAATCTAAGCTCCCAATTCGTACCGGACACAGGTTTGAACATACTGTGCTCGTTTTGAATCGTTGCAGCGAGATCAGCGATCGATTTTGACGATAGTTCGGATGTTTGGTTGTGAAGCTCGAGATCGGTCAACGCGAAGACAACCTGTTGTTGCGACTCAATCGAACGAAATATATTCCTCGACTTGCGCAACGCGGAAATCATGGCGTCAGGTATGGGCTCGTGCGTCATGTAGTGTTTTCCAAGAAGCTTCAAAGCACTTGGATCCCACGCAAAGTGCTCGAATAAATGACTCGGAACCTCAACGATGTCCATTGGCGCTCGAGTTCCAGACAAATGTTGGAATTCTGTATCCGAAAGCACAGAGTGCATGGCGTGACCAAACTCGTGTAACAACGTTTCCACTTCTCCGTGACTTAACAAAGATCGCCCTTTGCCCGATACGGGAGGGAAGTTACACACGAGAGCGACCGATGGGTGCTGCCGTTCTGTGGGCGACACCATGCGGCTACACCGAATGACAAAGTGTGCGGCGTGATTAAACTTTCCCGGCCTCGGGAGCAAGTCCAAATAAATCGTCCCTCGCATGTCTCCATCACGAGTCTTCACCACTAGTTTCTTCAGGTCATTCGTCCATCCTTCGCCAGGTGCCAACTCCTGCAGTTCGATGCGTAAACCGAGAACTCTCGCAAGAAGCTCGCCGATGCCGACGATGACGCCTTCCAAAGGGAAATACTCCGCAATCGCGGCCGAATTGAATTCGCACTCGTGTCCACGCGCTTGTGCCATCGCGTAAGTTTTGTCCCACACCGATATGTGTTTGCCGTGATTATACTTTTCAATGACGGCGTACTCGTCCTTTGCGCTCTGCCGAAGGACATCCGATAGACTCAACAAGAACTCGCGAACGGCGTCGGGTGATCGAGCAAGCAACGGTGCGGTGGCATATTTGGCATATGTTTCGAATCCTAGAGAATGCGCGACACCAGCACGAGAAGATATGAGGTTGGCCAAAACGTCTTTGTTTGGCTCGGGTCCAGTGTTCGCCGCTATGAAGACGTCTCGGCGCGCGTTTGAATCCCTCAGGTGTCTCAACATCAACGACGAGTTCGATGAATCTACCAACCCCGTCCATAGCTTACCATCATTACTTCGAAACTGGTCTCGCACTGTCTTCGGGAGCGAACTCAGCGTGCTCTTGTCGAGCGATACTCTGCTCGCTAACTCTGGGCGCAACAAATTCCGTTGAAACTCCATCCCGAGCTCAAGACTTCGCGACAAGCTCCCGTCGAAATCCCGTCGCCTCGCCGGGTCGAGATGAATACCTCCGCGTTCAAAATCTTCTTGCAAAGTAAGCGCCACGCGCGCGCCCTCGTCGCTCAAATTCTTTGCGTCCCTCTCTCGCGCGCTCCGCAACGCCTCGTACAAGTCGCCGTCGGCGTTCAAGCTTGCAACGTAATCTTGTAGTCGCACGTACGCCTTCTCCGCCGCGATGACGTATTCGCGCGAAGGATGCGTGTGACGACACACCTCCGCGACGTCCACGACTCGACAGACCTCATCAGATATCTCATCCAACGCCCCGACGCTCGCCGCGCTCGGCGCCGCCGCCTTGAGCGCGCGCGCCATCGCCTCGCACTTCGATATCGTCTCTCGCGCCAAGCGATCGAAATCTTCGGGCGCGCGCAAACCTTGAAGATCGTATAACCCCTGAGCGCTCGCCGTCGCCGTCGATCGCGCGCGATGCTCCGTCCACGGTCGACGAAACCCGTCGTGCGCGCCCAACGACCCATCGCCGTGTGACACATACTCGACCGTCCACGCGCGCGCGCGCCGCGTGAGACCGGTCCACGCGCGCCGCACCATGTCGAGCGAACGCACGGGCGTCGACGAGCGGCGCGGGCGCTCGCGCGTGCCCCCGCGCGCGGCGCTGTGCCGTTTGACGCGCGTCGATCGAAGTGTACATATAAATACATATAAATACTGATGATAGTACCATCAGAAAAGTCAGGGTTAATGTCATAAACATCCCGACACCCCGAACTCGCGCGAAAATGCACGGTCGCGTCGTCGTTTTCCTCGATCGAACGACGAGCGTTACTGCGAAACGGCCGACGCAGGACAGCACAGGCTGGCGCGACGGGGCGACGCGAGGCGCCACGGTGGACGACGCGCGCGGCCGGATCGTTTCATCAGACGTCCGTCGCGATGGTCGACGACGCAAAGACGGTGACGCGCGCGCCCGCGTCGACGAAAGATTGTCGATTCGGTCGAGGTGTGGTCAAGGCGAGACGAGGACGTGCGATGCGAGGCGAAGATGGGAGCGCGACGTCCGCGCTCGCGGTGATCGCACCGTTAGAAAAGGTGTTTCGCATGGATTTGATGTCGACTGAGGATGGAATGGGGCAGGAGCGCGACGATGATCCGCCGGCACGGTTTCCCGCTTCGACGGCGCCCGGGGGCGCTCGAGCGAGGCGCGATTTTGAATCAATGAACGCCAGGGAGCATCACGAGTGCATGGGAGAGATGATGCGAAGTCAACCGATCGCACTCGCGAAAACTGGAGTTTTGGGGGACGTGAGCTCTAGATACGTCGCCGATCGCGTCGAAGGGTTAGAGCAAACGTGGGATTTTGACCGAGTCGCGTCGTCGCTCGGCTCGAGCGAGTGGGAGTGTTTGATGTGTCCTTCAACCGAGCACAAATTTACGGTGTGCGACGACAGTAAGAACGCACACGGTTCTTATTATCACATACGTGAGCCCGCGGTTGAAAAGATGCTGTGTAAATTCAAAGACTTCGCGCAGTGCGCTCGAAGCTGGAGAGAAAAGTCAATCTTATTCGACGCAGAAATATTGCGCCCCGTGGCGAAGACGGGAGAGGACGGCGAGCGGCGAGACGATCTTCCGCTTGAAAGCGATTTTAATGGGAACTGTCCTAAGGACTTTATCGATGACATTCGTAAAGGTATCAATTGGAAGTGGTTGAACTCGCTGATTCGAGCGCAGCGCTTTGGCCGCCTGCTGTCTATGCGACTCGTCGCCGGTCATCGAGACGGCTTGACGCCGGCTCGATATATCTTGGAAGACTCAATTCATCTTCAAGTACACGGACGAAGGCGGATTTTATTGATTTCTCCAGAATACTCGTTTAAGGGTATGTATCCATACCCGGTAGCGCATCCTTACGACGGCTACAGCATGGTTGACCTCGACGACGTCAATTACGGCCAGACGCCGGCGTTTGCTGCGGTGCGCGGTCAAAGCTTCATACTCGAGCCTGGAGACTTACTGTACATTCCACGCGGGTGGTGGAGACACGAGCAAGGATTATCAAAAGAGCACATATCGCTCGATTTGAGGTTCTCTCCCGGTAAACGAGCGCGAGATCGCCATGTCGCGGTACTTCCAGTTTCTCGCGACATCGAGGAACGACTGGCGAGAACCGAGGGCGTCGAGCAGATCAAACATTGGATCAAAGTAATCGCAGAAGCGGATGATGCGAATTGGATAGACTTGAGCACTGTCAAGGGACACAGGCGTATTGTGATGGCCCAAATGGTGCGAGACGAAGTGGATTTGAGTCTTGGCCGAGGGACTTGGCAGGCGTTCCTTCGCACCGTCATCGACGGTAGACTCGACCCGACGCCTTGGTTGAACATCTCATTCAGAGAGCCGCTATACCTGTCAGACAAACCCGTTCACGTCCCAGACACGCGAAGTGATCTCGAGAGCGAATTTCCAGAGTTCTTCGTCGCTAAGCTGAAAAAAGAAGGGTACAACGTCGATTATACGCCCGTATCGGTTTTCAATCCAAATCATCCCGATACCATTGCGAAGGTCCCGCCGACGCGATAGTCCTCGCGATAGTCCTCAGCTGACGGTAGCGTTGAATTATAATGTACATTACAACAAAAATGTCACATCGTTTCATGAGTCGTGGCGCGATCGTGTCACGTCTCCTTGGGGGGGGCGAATTCTTTCATCGGCCCAGAAATCGACATATTCGTCAAACTTGGGGCAGCAGCGATGATGTCGAAACATTCCTGTTTCTTTTTCGAGTCGCTTGTAGACTTCGTTCACTTCCTCCGCCGCGGGTTTCCAGTCCATGTACGCAAAGTTGACCGCAGCTTTCCAGCCGTCGCCCAAATTCACGCCCCAGTGAACGGATCCGTAGTCGGTGACGACGTATTCGCCCGCTCTTTGAACGTGTCGATAAACATGGATCTTCTCTTCGCCATTCACGCGCTTTGAATTCCAATCCTGGATCCGCGCCGGATCGAGCCAAAGCCTGCGCATCTCGAGAATGTCAACCGTGTATTCCGCGCCGAGCGTTTCTTGCAAATACGTGTGCAGCAAGTACAGATCGGATCGAGGAATACTATACCAAACGACCGCCGAATGCGAGTCCGGACGAGCCAAGATGACATTTGCCGAAGCGAACGCGTAGTCCTCGAAATGCAAGGGGAAAATAGACCCGACACCCATGTAGTAAAGCCAAGGAGACACGATGCCGACGCCCCAGAGTCGAGTCTCGCTCGCCTTCTCCGTGGCCATCTCGGCGGCTTCTAAGACGGCGGCTTCTATCACAGTACCAGCGGAGCTGTGCTTTTTGCCCTTCTTCTTATCTTCTCGCCGTTCGATTCTCCGTTGAACGGCAGATTGGTCTACTTTCGTAACCACTCCGCCCGTTCGCCCTTTCTCCTCCGCTCGGGCCTCCTCCGCCGACTGCGGCGTTGCGCAGTCCAGGGCGGCGTCGAGAGACAGCCTCTTATTCACTACGTTCTGGGTTTCACACAGCTCCAAACACCGTCGTAACACACTTGGCTTTCTCTGACCCAGTAATCGAGGATCCCAAGGATGGGTTTGGGGCGTTTCAGACGCGTCCACGGCTCGAACATTCTTCATGAGTGCCTCCATCGCGATGCCTTGAAGGTATGGAAACTGGAGTGGAAAACCAGAATGAATTTGCTGTAAGAACCAGCATTCACGAGCGTTGACGTCCATGAGTCTAAACTGATCGGCGTGCGTACGACATCGCTCTTGAAAATCTTCCACAAAGGCGCCGATTTCCATGTTGGAGTCCACGTCATTCATCGCTCGAAACGGCTCGAGCAGGCCCGTCTTTCTGTCCGGCAAGTTTTGTCTAATGTACTGATAGTCGGGTCCAAGGGTGCGGAGCTTGATGGATTTGGTGCCGACCCAAGACAAGTCACACAGCGCGCTCGTATCGTCTAAGATGTCCCACCCATCGCTAATCTTGATCACCATCGCCCCTTGCTTGCCGAACTCGCTCCACCACGCTTTGTCTTCGCCTTGCAACAGTTGCTCTGGCGTCACGCCTAGATTCATGCAACTGTACACCGTGGGCAGCGTCGACGTGTCGTTTTTCCGCATGCTTTTGTGCGTGCGCAGCTCGCACAGTTTGATCGATTCGGGCCCAGTTCGCGAGGGCTTGGACGTCACCGGGGGTGGCGTTCGTCCGCTCGTCGTCTCGTGTCGCAAGTGCACCGCCGTCTCCTCGCTCGAGTTCGCCCCTGAGCTCGAGTGGTGGTTGTGATCGCCGCTAACGATGGCATCCTCAAACGTCGCACCTTTACCGTCCCAAATCCCGCGCGCGCGCGCCGGCTCCTCGTACCTGTACGCCGGCTCTGGACTCAACTCGCCCGCCGCGAATTTCGCCGCGAATCTCGCCCTCTTCTCCTCAAAGTCTCGCTTCTCCTCCATCTCGTGCGGCTCCATCCGTTCGCGTTCACCGTTATCGCACACGTTCAACGCCCGATGCGGTCGCTCGGCGTGATATCGCCGCATCGCTCGCTTCGCCGCGTCGTTCCCTCGCCGCCGCTTCCCGCGTCGGCGTTCGCCTTCGCGTTCGCGTCCCGCCGCCTCCTTCCCTCGCCGCGCCCCCTCGCCGCGCCTTCCCGTCGTCCGTCGACGCGCGTTCGCCTCCGCGCTTTCGCACCGTCTCGTCGCCGATCCCGGGCCGTCGTCTTCGCGCGCGCGCTCCCGCGCCATGTCGAGATTCGCGTCTCCGACGACCGACGCCCTCGACGTTCTCGGCGCTTCGCGCGCCGCGTCGACGCGCGTCGGCGCGCCGCGATCCGCGCGCGCGTCGTCGACGCGCGTTCGCGTCAGAGCGCGTCGGACGCCGCGCTCTGACGCGCGCTGACGCGCGCTGACGCCGACGAATGACGATTCGTCGA
>Ga0255763_1000469_pt1 | contig 44798 bp, 54 predicted proteins | sample 041ome_2_FD_179963 | JGI IMG/M metagenome (GOLD analysis project Ga0255763, IMG submission 179963) | Coastal salt marsh microbial communities from the Groves Creek Marsh, Skidaway Island, Georgia - 041406US metaG (version 2) | ecosystem: Environmental > Aquatic > Marine > Intertidal zone > Salt...
TTGGTACGGTGACCCCCTCAGCCAATCTACACGTCGTTGGAAATGTATATGTGTCCTCAAACTTGACTGTAGATGAGGGTACTCTACACGTGGATGTCGAGAACGACTCGATCGGTGTTGGTACGGTGACCCCCTCAGCCAATCTACACGTCATTGGAAATGTCTATGTGTCCTCAAACATACAAGCCACCACCTACCTTGGTGATGGCGGTCTCCTTTCGAATGTAACTCTCCAAGTAGTCTCCGACCATGGAAACACCACCACAAACACCATAGAATTCAAAAATAGCACCACGGGGCTCGTAGTCGATAGTAACATAGTGGTTGGTGGTAATGTGACAGCCACCACCTACCTTGGTGATGGCGGTCTCCTTTCGAATGTAACTCTCCAAGTAGTCTCCGACCATGGGAACACCACCTCCAATACCCTCCAATTCACCAATGCGCACACCGCCTTCACCACCGACCTCACGTCGAATGTTGAAGTGAAACTTGATCAATTGGCGAATGTCGTCATAGGTGAAAAGGCACTCGCCAACGAGGATATGCTTGTCTACGATGGTTCCAACTGGACGAACCAGTTGCAGAACCACACCTTCCTCTACGCAAAGGCGGAGGAGACCATCGATAAAGGTGACGCCGTGTATGCTACTAGTGCGATTGGGAACAATATGTTCTCTATTCAAAAGGCACAAGCCAATTCGAGTGCTACTATGCCCGCCCTCGGCGTCGCATATCAAGACTTTGCTCTCAACCAAGAGGGTCTTATCGTGACCTTTGGACGCGCCGATGGAATAAATACAGATAATTTCCAAACCGGTGAAACTGTTTATGTTAGTAACGTGACTGCGGGTGCTCTCTCGAATGTGAAACCTTATGGTGCCACTGACCTCATTCAAAATATAGGTTTGGTCGTGAAGGGACATCCCTCCACGGGTATCGTGTCCGTCACAGGTGTCGGTCGTTCCAATGATATTCCCAACGCCCCCATAGTTGCCGATGAGGGTGACATCAACTATGTATATGTCAACGATGCAAACAACGATATCAAAAAGATTTTGCCTACAAATCTCCTCACCCAACTTCAAACCCTCCAACAGGTCACTGACACTGGGAACACCACCTCAAATACAATTCAATTTACGAACGCGACAACGAGTCTCGTGACTGTGTCGAATGTCGAAGTAGGTTCGAATATCTCTGTGGCGGGTCTCACCGACGCCGTTAACAAACACGTTCCCATGGTGGGTACAGACGGGTTCTTGGAAAAGTCACCCATTTATTTCACACCTGGGGGAACATATGTCGTGAGCGCCGCTGAGGCTGAGTTTTTGGGTAACCTCACCTTGAGTGGTAACACCACCATTCTCAATTCAGAATCCGTGACGATTTCGGATCGGATTTTCGGTGTCGCTGCGAACAACTCAGCATCCCAGTTAGACAGTGGTTTCATGATCGAACACCAACAAGGTGACCCACTCGAGTATGCCAACGTTGCTCTCATCTATCATGCGGATGAACACAGGTTCTCGATTAGCTATACACAAAACACATTTACAGATGATCACATTCTTCACTATGAGGACCAGGATCACCAGATATTGATCGATCTTCGGGGGAATACCCAAATTCAAAACAATACGACCATCGGAGAAACCCTCGACGTTACTGGTGCTGTGACCTTCGCGGATGATCTCACGGTTGGTCTCGCCTCTAACCTTTTCGTGGATGTGAGCTCCTCGAGGGTGGGTATCAACGAGGCTTCTCCCGGGGCTTCCCTCGATGTTGGGGGTGATGCGAGGGTACAGAGTACGACGGACACCGCAACCAGAACAGCGGGTGCCCTCATTGTTTCGGGTGGTCTCGGGGTAGCCTCCAACATTCATTCAACAAATGTGTATGCGGTGAGCCACGTGGGTGTGGGTACGGATGCAGCCTCTGCACCTCTCCACCTCCTCGTGAGTGGAACGGGTGAGACCACCAACGGTATTTACATGAAGAGTGCCGCGGGTTCTGCGACGAACGATGCCATCGTAAATCTTGAGGTTGCCGCTGATGGTGGTGACGCTTTCGTGACATGGAATGCTTCAGGTGGTGACGCTTTCGCGATGGGTCTCGACAGGAGTGAGAGCCTATTGACGATCGCGAACAGTTCGAGTGACTTGACCACGAATGCACGACTTCAGATGGCTACAGATGGTGCGGTGACCCTTACAAACGCGACAAACGCCACCTCGAAGACCACAGGTGCCCTCATCGTGGGGGGTGGTGTGGGTATATCTGGGGACATTCATGCTACACACGCAAACTTCGAAGATGTTGAGGCGGATAGTGTCAATGTCACTGATACAACCACATCTACGAGCACGACCACAGGTGCCTTAAAGGTTGCTGGTGGTGTGAGCACCCAAGAAAAGTTAAACGTTGGTGGTGTCACAAAGGTTTGGGACAGCACAGCTGTTACTGGTAAGACCGATGGCGCTCTCGTCGTTGTCGGTGGTGTGGGTATATCTGGCAACATTCATGCTACACATGCGAACTTCGAAGATGTTGAGGCGGATAGTGTCAATGTCACTGATACAACCACATCTACGAGCACGACTACAGGTGCCTTAAAGGTTGCTGGTGGTGTGAGCACCCAAGAAAAGTTAAACGTTGGTGGTGTCACAAAGGTTTGGGACAGCACAGCAGCTACGAGCAAAACTGATGGTGCCCTCGTCGTTGTTGGTGGTGTGGGCATTTCCGGTGCCACCTTCGGTGCTGCAGCCACTTTTGATGGTGTAACGTCGATCACAAACGCTACGGCGGCTACATCCAAAACGAACGGTGCCCTCATCGTGGGGGGTGGTGTGGGTATATCTGGGGATGTATATGCAACTAATGGTGTTTTATCTGGGAACTTTGCAGTGGATACAGATACACTGGTAGTCGATGCACCGGGAGATAGGGTGGGTATCAACACGGCGACACCCGAAGCATCCTTACACGTTATAGGGAACACCTACGTAAGCTCCAACTTGACAGTGGGTGAAACCACACTCCATGTAGATTATCAGACCAGTAACGTGGGTATCGGTAAAACGGACCCAGCCTTCACATTGGACATCGCGGGGGACCTGAACTTTTCGGGTGCTTTCTACGAAGACGGCGTGCCGTTCATCAGTAGTCCATGGACGATTGGTGGTAATGGTGACCTTTCTTATACGAGTGGCAACGTCACCGTGGATACGACCACCCTCCACGTAGATTCTCAAACCAGTAACGTGGGGATCGGGACGACGAATCCTGGGTACAAGTTGGATGTAAATGGTGACATATATGCGACTGGTAACATTACCGCATATTCTGATAAACGCGCAAAAAGTGATATTCAAAAGATTGAAAATGCCCTAGACAAAATAGACCAATTAAATGGATACACATTCACTATGAATGATAAACGCTACACTGGCGTCATAGCTCAGGAAGTTCTTCCCGTTCTTCCAGAAGCCGTCACGGGGTCCGAAGAGACAAACTATGCCGTCGCCTACGGAAACATGATGGGTCTCATCATTGAAGCGATTAAAGAGCTCAAAGAAAAAATCGGATAATACTATATGACTATATCTTCATCAGGTCCTATAAGTATTAGTAATATAGCTACAGAATATGACTTAAGTCTAAACGAATTAGATTTTGATCGATTATCGAAAATAGCGCGATTACCATCGTCTCGAGATATAGGTTCTTTTAGAGGTACGAGTTCTAATAATTTCACTGGAAACGCGGGTTACTACCAACGGGTAACTGGTGTGTCAAGTGCCGATGCTTCGGCTCTTAGTAGTGCTTTAGGCGCGGCGGCCGTCAGGGCATTAGTCAATATGAGCGATGCGACAACTGGGGTCATTTTTGAGACTGGAGGGTCTGGTAATGGGTTCGTGTTGTATGTTCATTCTGGTACAATTTACGCACAATACGGAGACGGTGATGTAGTTGGCGGAGATTATGAAGTTTCTTATACAGTCCCTTCAACCTGGACGACGGATGACACACATGAAATAGTCGTTTCATGTGATTCACGGGGGTACGGTCTCGCGAGAATGTATATAGATGGTATCTTGGTGAGTACGGAATATAACGCCACACCTAACAAATTAAACGATGTGTCAGGCTCGGGCGCGGGTGGTAGCGGTCAGGTTTATACTGCATTAGCCTACACACGAATGAATCCAACAGATAGTAGTAGTGATGGTGAATTGCCCTTCACTGGGGGTACTATCAGAAGTGTGAGTACATATAAAGAGGTCACAGCGGTACCACTTGTTGATAGTAGTGTGTTCGATTCAAGTACGTATACATCGGGTGTAGCTTCAGCCACAAATATACTCGATACTCAGAGTAGATGTACTATACTCACGAATGTGACTATCGATAAAGACCGCACGGGTATCATATACGAATCTGGTGCGGGTGGTTCGGGTGTAGCATTATATGTACATGGTGGTAAGTTATATATAGAAGGTGGGGCAGGAGGGGTAGTTGGCGGAAATGTATCTACGAACTGGACCATACCCGACTATTTTTCAACAAACGATAGAACGGAAATTATCGCATCAGTGGAAATAATTTCCACCGGAAGCAGTGCTAAACTGTTTGTAAACAATAGGGAAGTCACTTCTAATACGGCAGCTGGAAGTGGGAATGAAATATCAGGTAGTGACGACGCCGGAACGGGTCAGGTATATAATGTTTTGCGTTTCACCCAATTGAATCCAACAGATGCTAGTAGTGATGGTTCACTTCAATATACGGGAACTATTTACGACACACAGGTGTATTCTGGAATATTTTACCCATATGCTGACGGTGGTACAATAACCTATGCGACGATTGGGAGTGATACATACCGTATTCACGCTTTCACGAGCGACGGCACCTTCTTTCTACCAGAAACGGTGGAATGTGATGTTCTCCTCGTCGCAGGTGGTGGTGGCGGTGGTGGTTCAGGAGGTAGTGGTGCATCCGGCGCTGGTGGTGGCGCGGGTGGTTTAATACTTGAATTAAATAAAACTATATCACCTGGCTCGTATTCTATCGACGTGGGCGGCCCGGGTCTGTTCATCAACCCGGGCTTCAACCTTCAGGGTACAGATGGAGGGGACACCAGCGCGTTTTCTCTAACCGCTGTCGGGGGTGGTGGCGGTGGATCCCGTGAGGCTGGCAATGCCAATGGTCGTGATGGTGGTAGCGGTGGTGGCGAAGGCTCACAAGGTGTTACCACTTCGTATGGTTTGGGGACATCTGGACAGGGGAATAGAGGTGGCCTTAATGGGTTTTCTGGTAGTACAGGCGACCAGAATGCTTCCGGTGGTGGTGGTGGCGCTGGTGGTGTAGGTGGTGACGGCTTGGATAATAATTACTCTGGCGATGGTGGTGTTGGTTTGGATATGTCCGCATATTTCACCACATCATTCGGTGAAAATGGATATTTCGCGGGTGGTGGTGGTGGTGGTAGAGCTGGTACTGTGACTAACAGTTTTGGTTCGGGTGGCCTCGGTGGTGGTGGTGATGGAGGAAACCCCGCGGCGTCCGCGGCTACACCAAATACCGGTGGTGGTGGTGGTGGCGCTGGTGGAAGCGATCGATCCGGTAATGGTGGATCTGGTATCGTCCTCATACGGTACAGGGTTTAGGTTATCGCTACTTATATATGGCATCGACAAACGTCCAAGCTTTTTCAGGGGATGTGGAGATTGGGGAGGATTCGAAGGTCAGACATGGGTACAATTTGCGCAAGGCAAGACCTTAGTTGGTCTTGACAGTGGTGATACTGCTTTTGATGGTATTACGCCTACGGTGTATATTGGGGAGAAGGAACACACACTAACAAATGCGGACGGTGCAGTGACTAAAATCACTGAAGGTTCCACTGATGTGATAACTTTCGGTTACTAAATCCCTTTTAAGAGCGTCCCAGCCTCTTAATATAAATTGTCCAGTACTTATAAATGGTACAGACGAACGTTCAAGGCTTTTCAGGGGATGTCCAGATTCGCGGAACCACGTTCATCAAGGCGAACAGCAACAGCAACAATATCGCCATTGGGACTGAAGCGGGTGAGACCACTCAGGGCACCCAATCCATCGCTGTGGGGTACCAAGCGGGTGAGACCACTCAGGGCACCCAATCCATCGCTGTGGGGTATCAAGCGGGTCAGACCTCTCAACATGACAACTCCATCATCCTCAATGCTTCTGGTAGTGCATTGAATAGCGAAGCTGCTAGTAGATTCTACGTGAAGCCTATCAGAGCCATTGCAAGTGGAGGTAGTGTCTTAACCTATGATGATTCGACTGGAGAAATTATGGATACTACAGATCTCGCCACCGACGGCAACAGAATTACGTCAAAACACGGTCTTCGATTTGACGGTACAAGCAACGAAACTTACAATGGTGGTGGTGGTGCGGGTACTGTAACTGAATCTTATCACCTTCGATTTAATGACGACCGTCAATTAATTATGAGATGGAGCGGTGACGACCTCAAATTTAAGTGGGGTGAAGGTAACCAATACATCGTGAGGGCACAGGTTGGCGCGACCTCGACTTTTGGTTTCACCTTCACGGGACAACACAGGAACTTCATCAAGGACGCACCTTATCAAGATGTCATCGACCAACAAATGGGTGGTCTCATCGTGTGTGCAAACAACAATGAATACGTGAAAATCAGTGGTGGTATAGAAAAGGGTTCGAACGCTATCACCCAAAATGAATCTCTTCCCATCGTGTCTCTGTCAGCGGAAGCTCTCGATAAATCATGTTTCGGTGTCATTTCAGAATCGGAAGACCCAAATTCTAACCGCGGTGGAACACTGGGTATGTTTAAAAGTTATTACGATACCGAAGATGGTGATAAACGCGTGATTATTAATTCCCTGGGTGAAGGTGCTATTTGGGTGACGAACATCAACGGCTCACTCGAATCGGGTGACTACATCACGACGTCCAACGTGACTGGATACGGTCAGAAACAAGACAGCGAGTTTCTCGCGAACTACACAGTCGCTAAGATTACAATGGATTGTAATTTCGAACCCACATCCAACCCCATTCAAATCATCAGAAAAGAACGTTCCAACGTGAATTATTGGGTCAATACGACATATGAGAACGTCACGGAAGAGGAGTATTCGAACTTGACGGAAGAAAATCGAAGAATTATAGACGATACCTATCAAAAGATTATCAAACAAGAATCAAAGACCGAACAAGAAGGATACACACCAGAAGTCCGCCAAGAAATGGTCAATGTCCTCGACGAACACGGTCAGATCCAATGGGAAGATGACCCATCTGGTGCTACAGAAAAGTCCTACAAAATCAGATATCTCGACGCCAATGGCAATATCACGAATGAATCCAATTATGTATATAAGGCTGCATATGTTGGATGTACATATCACTGTGGTTAAAGATTTTAACATATTAATGCCTCTGGTGATCAAACGGGTGAAGCCTGAAAAAAGACCTTATCAACCACCAATTTGATAAGATCCCATACCGCTCGTATCTGAGCAGACCGAAATCTACGATTCACCCGAGCTTAAAAATAAACTCTCACTATAATATAAAATGTCTGGTGGTATTGCCCAACTCGTTGCCGTCGGTGCTCAGGATGTCCACCTCGTTGGCCAACCAGAGGTCAGCTTTTTCCGATCGACCTACAAGCGTCACACTAACTTTTCCCAAACTGTCGAGCGTCAGGTCATCCAGGGCAACGTCTCGAACAATGGTATGTCCACCGTCCGCTTCGAGCGGAAGGGTGACATGCTTGGCTATGTCTACCTCATGCCCATCAAGGGTGATGGTTCCGCCGCCAATGCCTTCACTGATTGGACCACTGTGGTCTCCAAGGTTGAGCTCCTTGTGGGTGGGCAGGTTGTGGATGACCAGGATTCGACCTACTCCACACTCATCGCCCCCACACTCTCAGCGTACTCTTCTTCCAAGTCGGTCGCCGCCGGTCTCTACGATGGTACCAGCTCTGTCAAGTTCTACCCCCTCCGTTTCTCCTTTTGTGAGAACTGGCAGTCGGCGCTTCCCCTCATTTCGCTCCAGTACCACGATGTTGAGCTTCGTATCACGTGGGGTTCCGAAGCCGCTGCGAGCAAGTGGGAGGTCTATGCGAACTACGCCTACCTGGATACCCAGGAACGTGAGATGTTCGCCTCCCAGCCCCAGAACATGATCATGACCCAAGTTCAGAAGGCGGTGGCCTCCAACTCCAAAATTCAGGAGCTGAACTTCAACCACCCCGTCAAGTACCTCGCCGCGGGTGATGCGTCGGCCGTCACGATGTTGAGCACCGCCGGTAACAAACTCAAGCTCCAGATTAACGGCACGGATGTGGCTGACTACAAGTTTGCCGACCCCAACTTCACCACTGTACCCCTCTACTACCACACCTCCCACGCGAACGATTCCCGTGGTACCAAGCTCTTCTTCTACCCCTTCTGCCTCGAGTCTGGTAAGCTCCAGCCCACCGGCAGTCTGAACTTCTCCCGTCTTGATTCGGCCCGTATCGTGAACGATACCGCCAACTGTGACAAGGACATCTACGCGGTCAATTACAATGTGCTCCGCATTGAGAATGGTATGGGTGGTCTTTTATATTCTAACTAATTAATAACTATGATCTGGAAGATTGTCTTCCTCCTCGCCATCGTTTTTGTATTGACGTACGATCCCAAGTCCAGGACACTCGAAAAATTTGTCGGTCAGCCCACGCCACCGACTCAAAAATCCTGTGAAAATACGCATTACGAAGCCGTCCAATTTGCCCAGTCGCCCTATGATTGTCCTCCCCCAGGGAGAACTATCATGGGTGCAATTGCTTAAAAAGAAAAGGATATACATACTTATATGATTCCCGTAAATCGTGATACTCTCATGCTAATTGCCACGATCGTGTGTGCCCTAGGCATCATCTTCCTATTCAGAGAACTTAACAAGACTAAGGATGAGATGAACTCCTTCAAGACCTTTTCATCACAGATTGTAAAGCATCTCAGTGCCCCCTCTGAGCAGAAGCCCTCTACAGAACCAGAACCAGAACCAGAGACTGAAGTTCAAAAGGAGGAAAAGTAGATGAATAAACTTGTACCTCTATTATAACTTGCGAATGCGCAATGAAAAAGTACAAAGCGATCGCAGTACCGGTTAGTTTTGCGGATGGGAAACCGAGGTTTCTCACGGTTAGGGATTATCGATTCAAGGATTGGATTTTTGTCACTGGTGGATGCAGGCGGAGAGAGATTTTAAATCCCCTTAGGTGTGCCCTCAGGGAATTGGAAGAAGAGACCCGTGGTGTCGTTTCCCTAAAGAATGGTGAATACACCGAATTTAAATTTACTGTCAAGGAGAGTTCCACGGTGGATCTCGAATACAATGTCTTTATATTCTTCGTGGATTATCCAAGGTCTGTTCAACATGCACAGGTTAAGAAATTTTACGAAGAGAAGCACAAGACAAATCTAAAAAAGTTTTTAAAACAACCAATTAGGAAGACGTATGATGAAAATGACTATATGAGTTATGACACGTTGGATGAATTTAACACACGTAAGAGGTGGAAACTTATCATAGATAACGTGATCAATAATCCACAATTCTACGCCTGTATAAGTTCTTTCAATAGAAAAACCTTCTCTATAAAATAATGAAGTCTAAGGCTTATATATTGATGCAAATCTCTGAACTTTTAGAAAAGAATCGGGGTCTCTGTGAGGAAGAGGTCACCCAGTGGATTGAAGAAAATGAAAGTAAAACAGTGTATGAACTTTTAACTATAAAAAAGGAACTTTCCCAGGGAAAGGAGTTTCAAGATGTTTCTTGTATGAGGTGGTTTAGAGAATAGGGTCTCTACGTAGGTATGTTTAAGAGTTGGTGTGCAGCTCAAAATTTTAACAATGCAACCAATCTATCACATGTGCTCATGGACGGTGGTGTCCTCTCCGTGCCATTTGATAAATTGAACGACTTTCATGAAAAGTACGTTGAGGCGGTAAAGTCTGGGGAGAGACTCTACGTTGTCGAACAGAAGAGTGTGAAGTACAACTTTTTCGTCGATATCGACTACAAGGATGACACCCCCTTGGATCTGGAGGATGTCAAGAACATCTGTAAGGTTATATGTGAAGAAGTCAAAGCCCATGGCGGTCGAGAGTGTCTCATCTCCGTTTCACCCCCAAAGCAGTGTGGGGATCTCATAAAGACGGGTGTCCATCTCAATTGGAAGGGGTTTGTGGTGGATCAGGATTCGGCAGTCGCCCTGAGGGAACACATCCTCGTGGCACTTTCGGGAATTGAACACAGGACGAGAGACTGGAATGATATCATAGATGCCGCCGTATATGGGAACGTTTCACGGAAGACGAAGGGGAGTGGTTTCCGTATGCCATGGTCCTATAAAAAGGCGAAGCATGCAGCGTGTGACGGTCAGGGGTGCTCTGAATGTGAAAAGGGGAAGGTGGATCAACTTGCATACCTCCCCCTCTTCGTGTATCACCCGGGTCCCCCACTGAGTGCTATTTTACAGATTGGACAGGAACCGACGTTGGAAATTCTCGAAATGTCCATCGTGCGAACCAACGCACCCCAGGTAATTCACGTGGAACCCCCATCAGTGAAAGTCAAAGAGGGATCCTTCACTACTTCACAGACTAAGGATGAAGTTCGAGACGACGCATTGAGGGGTATGATTGAGAATTTCGTTCGAACAAATATGGAGGGGCAGTCGAATGCATATATACCCAAACTTTTCAAGAAGAAGAATACCTACCTTGTCCAGACAACTTCAAAATATTGTGAAAATCTCAAGAGAGAGCATGGATCCAATCATGTGTGGTTCATCGTGAGCGGAAAAGAAATTATCCAAAAGTGTTTCTGTCTATGTGAGACACTCAGGGGACGCCGTGATGGGTTTTGTAAAGACTTTTGTGGTCGGAGATATCGACTGACACCCGACATCGTCCAGCGTTTGTACCCCAATAAGGAGGACATTGAGAAGTGTCCAGAAATTAAAACGAGGGTTGTCAAACCAGGGGTAAAGTGTGGTGACGTTAAGAAACCCCTCGAAGTATTCATCAAGACGTACATGACTGATTCAAACGACTTGCAGCTTTTGGACATTACCAAAAAGGGGAACATCTTTCTAGCATTGACAAATTCCAGATACTGTGAAATGATTGGTGGAATGCACGAAAATGCTGTCATGTCGTACGAGATAAAAAAGTATACCGATATTAAGCAGTTGTGCCCCGTATGTAAAAAAAATACGACCAGAACACACCGTTTAACCCATAATGTTATAAAGATACTTAAACAGTAATGCCTATAATGTTCTAATGATTCCCAGACGCTCAGGACGAAAGACGAAGAAACCAGAAATATTTCAACCTACGGAAAAGGATCTTGTAGATGATTTCTCACCAGATGATCACGACACTGATTTTGATTCAGACATCGACACAGAGGAGGAGTGTTATTCTGATGAAAGTGATTTGGATGATGACAGCGACGCGGATGAGGATGGAAATCTAAAAGGTTTCATCGTGGATGACGAGAGTGAGTCAGAAGATGCTTAAAAAAAACAGGGACTATATTAGAAAATGGAAACTGATATAGGCAATCCCATCGAGTACAATCCAACTATGGATCCTTTAAATAACGAAAAAAATGAAGAACCTGTACAGGATGAGCAACCATATTTTATGGAGTATCCTATGCAGCCACCAATGATGTCCCAACCACCTGAAAAAAAGTTTGATTTATTTGAAAATGTAGAGAAATCTACATGGATCATAGCCTTTGCGGTCTTCCTTTTAGGCTTTTTCATGGGGAAAACCATGCAGCCAGTGATCCTCAGGTACACTTGAGTATGGCACAAATGTACCAATATCTCCATAGATGGGTTTGATTTTCCCTGTGGCATCTAACTTTATAAGTTGAAATGGATATCTGGGATTTATGAACGCATCGTCGGTATCCTCTATAAATCCAGCACTCGTACTAACAGTTTCCGTTTCCGTTTCTGTTTTGTTTTGTAATTCAATAATCGGATTATAAAACAAAATAAAAAAAGCACTTACCAAAATTATCGTAACAATAATCTTGATCATTTGTTTATTGTATGATGATATTATTTACGCAGATGAAACCTCTGGCTCACCCTCCTCCTTAACCTCCTCGAGCTTTCCGTCTGTGGAAGCTTCAGCCTCCGCCTCTCGCTGCTTGCGTCGTTCCTCAATCTCGTTGGCGACGATGGTGTCAGCCTCCTTGACGAGATCCTCCATCTGGGCGTCTGGCTTTTCCTTCTTGAGACGCTCCAAAACCTCTGCTGGGTGGGAGATGGGGGCTTCATCGGGCTTGGTGTAAAACTTCGAGTTTTCATCCCCAGCGACGTAGTGATTGGTACCCGCTGTCATCGCCGACTTACGCTCCTGGAACATACGAGCAGCCTGTGCCTGGTTCTCCTTGTAACCAGACATGATTTCCTCGAGCTTCTCGTTGGTGTAATGGACGTCCTCAATCTTGGTGGGATCTGGGGGAATTAGGAGCCACTTGTACATATCAACCACGTAGATGTCAAAGGTGGGGTCCTCCTTCTGAAGACGCTTGGCGTGGTTGGCAGCCTCATCGCGTGTAGCAAACGCACCACGAATCTTGATACCAAACTTGTCATTCCTTTGGGGAGCCTCGGGGCCAATGATCGAGAGGCATGCGAAGATCTGACCGGGAACGGTGGTGTAATCTGTTTCAAGAGACATTATACAAATAGTATGTGTTAAAACTTTAAGCTCGTAAGTAAGTTACTTAAAACTATGAAACATTCTAAAACCATGACCAAGTATACATATCTAGAGTTACTGTGGCTTACACGTGACACGAAGACTATATATTCACTCTTACAGAGGACTCTAACTTCTCACGTATTTACTTTCAACTTGGGGGATGTTGATGGTCGGCGAAATAGTATGAAGGATGAAGAAATTATCTCCGACTATCTAATTCAAAGACACCCGGGTATGTTTATAAAAGGGAGATCACGAGACCTCGGTGATGTCTGGATGGGTGATTTACCAATCAACATCAAAGTTGTGGAGGATCGACCCACCCAAGCGAATAATCTGGTTGGGTCGGCACACTTTGTTAAATATGTTTTTGGTGACCCGACATGTACAAACAACGTAGAGATTGCCAAGACTTTGATCAATACACCCGCCGATCGTGAATTGAAAAACTATGGGCTGATCATCGTTGCGAAAAATTCACAACGTGTTTGGGTTGGTAACTTTGATCAAATTCCAGAACAACACATCAAGGTTAATCCATCGAATGGACTTCAGATTACATGGCCAAACGGACACGTCGAGAGAACAAACCAGGAATATCGGGATCTCATGGAATACAAGATGGTCGAGCTCATGAAAAAGTGGGCGGAGCCGCTTAAAGTTTATGAAACTTTAAAAACTAATGAGCAAGGAACTGGGACAGTTCTTTACAATTAATGAAGGACTTCAACAGTATGTGTTTGACAATGTGGAGCACCTGGATGCTCTCCTTCTCGAGCCGTCCTTTGGGGCTGGGCATCTCCTTAAAAAATTCAAGGAACGTGACGACAAATACCCAATGAAATGTTTTGAAATTGATTCAACAATTAAACCATGTCTGGATTTAAATGAAAACCAAGAAATCCTATATGGTGATTTTATGAAGTACCCATTCCACGATGAAAAGTTTAAGACTATTATTGGGAATCCACCATATGTTAAGCAGTCTAATGGAAATTTATATCTTCATTTCATTAAAAAGTGCTACGAACTTTTGGATGATGATGGGGAATTGATATTTATCGTTCCATCGGACTTTATTAAATTGACGAGTGCTTCGACGATCATATCTGAAATGGTTGAACATGGGTCATTTACCCATTTTCTATTCCCACACGACGAGAAACTGTTCGATTCGGCGAGTGTGGATGTGGTAGTTTTTAGGTACAGAAAGGGTGTATTCACACAGAAGGTAGATGTAAATGATACTTTGAAATTTTGCAATACAATCGATGGTATCGTGACATTTAGTGATGAACCTATGTATGGTGATGTCGTGTCGAACGTGTTCAATGTGTATGTTGGTCTTGTTTCTGGAAAAGATGGAGTGTATAAAGTTCCCTTTGGGAATATGGATATCCTCGTAGATGAAGAGAAAGTGGAAAAATTCATTTTTGCAGATACTTTTCCAACAGGTCAGATACAGATTGATGAACACCTCTTGAAAAATAAAACACACCTGATGAATCGAAAAATTAAAACGTTTAACGAGACGAACTGGTTCGAGTGGGGTGCTCCGAGAAACATCAAAATGATTGAAGAAAAGGAAGGTCACCCGTGTATATATGTGAAAAATCTCACGAGGGATGAAAAGATTGCATTTGGGGGTACGGTTGGGTACTTCGGTGGCAAGCTTTTGTGTCTTGTGCCACACGTGGAAGTAGATTTGGATGATATTCTTCAATTTCTCAATGGCTGTGAGTTTAGGAAAAATTACATGTACGCTGGTCGATTCAAGATTGGGCAACGACAATTGGCAAATGCAATCCTAAGTGATTTAAAAAGGTGATAAAAGTATGGACTATGGAAGTGATCCGAAAAAATCACAACGAGGCTAAGAGGTTGTTGATCCAGTCTGTTGCGCAGAAGGGACAGCACATCTTGGATGTGGGTTGTGGTTTTGGTGGGGATCTTCAAAAATGGCACAAATGTGGGGTGAATATAAATATGTGTGATCCGGAGCCTTCAGCTTTGGTGGAGGCCAAGTCTCGTGCGAAGAATATGCACATGAGGGTGAATTTTTATGACGGTGACATACACAATTGTCCAAATAGGAAATTTGAGGTGGTGTGCTTTAACTTTTCGCTTCACTATATATTTGCTTCAAAGGCGCTTTTCATGAGTTCCCTAAGGGAAATCAAAAAGCGCACGAAGCCCGGTGGTCACCTAATCGGCATCATCCCAGATTCGGAAAAGATCATATTTAGAACACCGTTAGTTGATGAGATGGGGAACTTTTTTAAACTGGAAAAGCACGGGAATGGGGATTTTGGTGAAAAATTGTTTGTACATTTGACGGACACACCATACTACGCAGACGGACCAAAGTCAGAGCCTGTAGCCTATAAGGATTATCTTGTGACTACTCTGGAAGACATGGGGTTTAGGTTACAATTGTGGGAGGGTCTAGGTGGGAACCCAATCTCAGAATTGTATAGTAAATTTATCTTTGTCTATAACAAATGATAGCATTTTTTCTATTGATAGTCATAAACCTCTTTATACTCCGTGAAACCCGCGAGCCCCAAAGACTCAAGGAAGTCAAAGAGAAATACCGTATCCTCAGGGAACACCTATACGAGACGAACAATGAAAAGTATTCTATGATCGTACGAGCTATCCCAATCACGGGTATTCTACGTATGAATGGTGCTGTTGGATACAATACAAATAAGGGTGGTGAAATTGCTATATGTCTTGATGGTGAGTCCAATGAGATTTTTCACGTTCTCATACACGAGTTGGCACACTGCACGGTCAAGGAGTATGAACACTCCCCTCAATTTTGGGAAAATTACATAGAACTTCGGGACATGTCTGTGGATCTTGGCATCTACGAGAAGATCCCCATCAGAACAGAATTTTGTGGGGAACACATCCAGGATAAATAATATTCTGCACGTACAGTAAATGAAGACACCACTTAACGTATTGTTTATGGTGATAGCATATTGGATAGCTATATTCTCGGTCATGACCGTTCCCAAATTTATCGACAACTACACGTTTAATCTCATTTGGCTCACTATGGTTATACCAAATGTGTTGCGTGTGATTGTCGGTAACATTCCCCGCCTCGCCGTCGATCGCGGTTTTTTCTTTTCAGCCACGGTTGTTTCTTTGATTCTCACCTACCTGGCAAACAAGATATGGACACAAACAGCGGATTCTATAAAGACCTATGAGGGTGACAAGAGAAAGGCGTTTGACCTTACGATGTTACTCTCAGCGACTTTTGCTATGGGAGCTATAATTACTTACTTTGCTGGTATAGATAAATCAATCTACAGTAATATGGGCTGGGAAACAGTTAATTAGGGTTTAACGATGTAATCCTTGGTCATGTAGAAGGCAATCGCCGATACGATACCAGTAGTAGCAAGACCAACCATACTTCTACCCCCTTGTTCGTTAAGGAACTTGGGGATAGAGGTCGCCAGACGGTCCTGGACGGGCTTGCTCACTGCAATGGCGGTGCATGCTGCGACGACGAGGGCGGTGAGCTGCTCATCGGTGAGGTTGAAGGGGTTTTTCTTCTCGGGTTGCGCGGCTGGGGCGGGGGCGACATAGGCACCCTGGGGTTGTGGGGCAGTCATTTGGGGCATCATACCCTGCATCCTGGGCTCGTCGGTCATTGTTGGGGGTTCCATCATAATATCATTAATGGGGGTAGAATCCATCGTTGTCTCTTTACTTTGGTTCATATTTTTTTCAGGTGTAAAAGCCACAGATGGATTATCGTTGAGGGGGACCATTCCCTCACCATCATCCGACAAATTCATGGTATTCACTTGGGGGGAAGCCATTTAATAGTCCCGTACTTTTTCTTCGACGCCGACCGACGCAATTATCTGGTTTTTGTAATCTTGAGATTCGTCTTCTTTGTCGCCTTCTTGGCATCATCCTCCTTCTGCTGTAGATGTTTGGGATTGTACATCTTCTTGTGGAGTCTCCATAGATCTGGACCACCAACCCTGAAGTTTTTCCTGACGGTCGCCTTGTACCAGAACACACAATCTTGAATCTTGTTAGACTTTACCGTATTGTCTAACACGAGACACTCATAGTTTTCTGTGCAGGCGTCCATCACTTTACAGAACATGTCGAAGGAGGGGAAGATCCCAAAGAAGGATTTGTACAACTTTTCTCTATTCTGGATGATATTCTCTCTGAGGATGAAGACGTAATCAACATTAGCTCGAAGTGCGGGTGGAAGGTCCATGACGTACTGCATGGTGAGCATGAAGAAGATCTTCCAGTGCCTCCCGTTCATGAAACACTGTCGAATGCACGTATCCTTGAGGAACTTTGAGTCATACATACAGTCATCCAGGAGCATGAAGGCTCCGCAGTTTTCTTTTCCTGCACCCACCAATTTTCTCTGCCTCGCCATGACCCTTTCTATCGCGTCTCTGTCATAGTCACCATAGATGAAGAGGTCTGGAATAAATTCAGAGTAAAAATGGTTACCTTCCTCTGTCCCCGAGAGGACGATACCGGCTGGAAGATGCTTCTTGTGGAACATTATGTCTTTCACGAGGGTGGATTTACCTGTATTTCGCTTACCGATGAATACACAAACTTTATCGTCGGCTATTCCCTCTGGTTTGAATTTCCTCAACTGGAGATTCATTCTATTGTAGTGTCTCGTTTTATTTAGCAAAATTTTACTCATATAGAGTAGGAATGGCTGGCCGTCTGAGGCTCGCTGCCACTGGGATACAAGACGAGTGGCTCACAGGTGAGCCACAATTTTCGTACTTTCTGATGAATTACAAGAGACACACTAAATTTTCATTCGACTTTGTGGAGAGTCAGTTTGATGGGAACATCGACTTTGGGCAGGTAATCGAATGTAGAGTTCCAAATGATAAAGGTGATCTCATCAGAGATATGACGTTGAAGATAACTCTCTCCGACCCCCAACCGGATGATGGTGGTGAAAACGATATGGTCTGGTCACCATCAATAATAACTCATCTCATCGAGTACGCCGAACTTCTCATCGGAGGACAACTCATCGAGAGAATCACAGGCGAATACATTTACATGCACCAACAACTTCATAACACAATTGATGATATTAATCAGACGATGTATTTCCTGAATGGTCACGGAAACTATCTGAGCTACTCGGGTGAATATACATATTTCCTGTGTCTTCCATTTTATTTTTACCGGAATCCTTCCTTGGCTATACCTACATGCGCTCTGACAAAACAACTCGTCGAGGTGAGAGTCAAAACGAGACCCCTCAATGAACTTGTGAGAAATCTCGGAGCACCAGATGCAGGTGGTATTTCAGATGTCACAGCTTCGATCACGAAGTTTTCGATGGATACAGAGTTTGTATATGTCACACCAGAGGAGAGGGGGTACCTCATGTCCAGACCCCTGGACTATGTCATCACACAGGTGCAGTTGTCCAAGTTTAAGATGAAAGCTGGTGAAAACAAAAAGTCTGTGATGCTCAACTTCCATCACCCCGTCAAAGAAATCTTCTTCGTTTCTCAAAATAAAGTGGCTTCTTCAAACAATATACCAAATTACTATAATGAAATCGTAAATGTCGAACTACGATTCAACAATGAAATCGTTTTCAGCAGGGATGGACTCTTTCTTTGTTACGAACAACCGCTCAAATACCATATAAATTCTCCATCGGCGCTCACTTTCACGACCGAAACGTTTAACGGTTTGAATCCTCGCCTGGGTCCATCTAAATTCGGTATGTACTCATTTTCTCTCAATCCTGCGGTACCTTATCCAACCGGTCAGGTGAATATGAGTCGCATATCTCATAAACTTTTTACAATTGAAATTAACCCAATCGAAACTGTATCTGAAAACGATACACGTGTATATGCACTGAATTACAATGTATTGAGGATTGAGAGTGGTTTAGCTGGATTAAAATTTTAGATGGATATAGTAGTAATGGCTGGACAAGTCCAACTCTTGGCTTCTGGTCCCCAAGAGAGATTTTTCACATTAGATCCAGACTACAGTTTTTTTGTGGAAAGTTTCAAAAAACACTCAAATTTTTCTACAGAATTTATTGATATAGATCCAGAAAATGAAGCTAATTTTGGAAAGATTGTACGATTCAAAATTCCCCAAAATCAAGGTGATCTTCTCAAGACGTTGAGTGTAAGGATGACCCTTCCCGAAATTATAGTCACGAGCACGACGATGTACATCGAATCAGTTGCACATGCAATTATAGAATACGTAGATCTCATCGTGGGTGGTGAGGTTGTTCAGCGATTGACAAGTGACTATCTCCAAATTTATTCGGAGCATAATGTCACCCAAACCAAACAAAGCGCCCTCGAACAACTTGTGGGTAAGTACCCACTTCAAACGTCAGACAAAAGAGTTGGTGAGGTGGTTAGTAATTCCGGTATCGTAATCAATGGTACATTGGGATTGGATTCTGACGAAAGTTTCTTTGTCGATCTTCCATTTTATTTTTATGGAAATCCCAAACTTGCAGTGCCCCTGTGTGCTATTAACAAACAGGAAGTTGAAATCGAGTTTAAACTGAGACACGCACAGGAACTGGTCATTAAAGGTGATGGAAGCTACAACACTTTACAGGAAACTCTCAATCTGAAAAAGTTTCAACTCTGCACAGAAGTTGTCTTCTTAGATTGTGTAGAACGTATTAAGATTGAAAATACACCCACAGACTACCTGATCACGCAGCTTCAACAGAATGTCTTTAATGTTGGTGTTGGTGTAAATTCTGGAAAATTCAAGTTGGACTTTACAAACCCAATCAAGGAACTCTACTTCGTTATCCAGAGACAGGGAAGTAATGTAAATGTAGAGGCAGACACCACACTACAGGGGAACTTTGTCACCATCTTCGATTACGACAACACGTCAAATGTACAGGATGGAAAGTTCATCCTCTATGAAAATCTTGATTACTTGACACTCACCCTTGATGATCAGGACATCATCACAGAAGATACAGGGACCGTCACTTTCCTCAAAGCTATACAGGGGGGAATTCACCACTCAAAGACTCAATTGATTAGGAGATTTTATTCGTATAGTTTCGCTCTCCAACCAGAGGAATGGTATCCCACCGGGCAAATTAATTTCAGTCTCGTAAAAGATCAAATTTTAAACCTAAGTCTCACCGCATGTCCATTTTTTAAAAGACAAATTCGAGTCTACGCCCTAAGCTACAACACATTCCGTGTAAGTGAGGGAATTGGCAAAACTCTTTTTAAAATTAAACATTAAAATGAACATGCAAACCGGATTCGGTGGTGATGGTTCTGCCATGGCAGAACAATACATGAACTCCATGATTGACATTATGATGCCTGTGATGGAAAACAGTGTCGTTTTAGCGGCCGAATATTCCAAAGCTTGTGGGAGGAACATTATACTCCCAGAGGACATGGAATATGCGACTAAGTACTGTGCGATGAATACAGTGGGTCAAAATGTTGGAAGTTTGTTTCCTGAAATTTATGACGAGGACGAGGACGAGGACGAGGACGAGGACGAGGACGATATCGAAGAAGTTCCAGAAGAGGATTGCCCACCTTTTGAAAGATATTCGGGGGACCAGGAAAAATTCATCCTCATGAATCAAGCTCATGACCAATGGGAGAGTTGGGTGCCACAAAATCCGGCAGAAGAGATGTTAAAAAATGCTATTAATAGTAATGGGCACCTCTGAACCCGAAGGATGGTCTTTTTCAAATACTAAATTCAAAATATATGAATCAGGATCCAGTTCTAGTGAAGATTCTTCAGATGATGAAGAATTATTTTCGAAAATGAAAACAATAAAAAAGAAAAAATTCAAAAAAGTCGTAGAAAAGCAGGAGCTGTTACCTGAATAATTTTCTCAGGATAAACTATATACAATGTCCGCCGTTTCCTCTGCTATCAAGACTGTCGATCTCGTGACCCAAGAGCTTCAGACCCAGACCCTCAACTCCATCGTTGGTGGCTTCTCCTTCGCGGCGGCCATGTCTTGGATGGATTTCATCCGTTGGTCGATTACCCAACTCATTAAGGTCCCCAAGAATGGTGGTACCCAGTACGCGCTCATCGCCATTCTCACCTCCCTCCTCTCTGTGATTGTCTATCTCGTGATCTCGAACATCAATGGTCGTGTCCAGAAGCCAGCGCAGCCAGTCTATGCGATCACTCGGTAATTTTCCTTCGATACCCTCGACGCCCACCTTTCATGAAAAATATGAGGAGGAGTCCAAATATAACGATCAATACAATGTAGGTGTATTCTCTTTTCCATCTATAAACATTCTTCACCTCAGGAATGCTTATAGATTCTTCCTCTATAGTCTCGATTGGGACTTTTGATAGTCCCTCTAATTTATCGGTGGAACAGGTAATTTCAAATTTCAGTACATGATCTTGATTTCTAAAATCATATGGAATGAGACGACCGTGACTCATGTAGAAAAATTCAACGCGAATATCTTGTACAAATTTTTTGGGTCCAGAATGGAAATGGTGGATCACTAGATCATCTGCACCGTTAAAGTTTATAAAGTCTGAACCATCCATAAGAATGTGACCCGTGTAAAACGGGGTTGATGAATATACATCTTGAATAAACTCATCCGATCCGGAAGTTAATTTTAGAACCAATGAGTTGGGACCATGGAGATTGATGAACCCAGATGTAATTTCACCATTTGCATTTGAACTAAAGTCTTGAGAACTAAAGCCCATGAGTTGATGCGGTGTCGTCATAAGGGATGAGGCACTTTGATATCCATTTGTTCCTGAATGAAACTCGAATGTAAAGGCGTTGGATGTTCCCACGTTTGAAAAGTTCAAACTCTGTGTTTCTTGGTCATACACAACTAAACTTACATTGGAATCTGGTGGTGCGAGGAGTGTTTCAAGATCTTCAGCCAGGACGTAACCATTCGCGTAGTTTGTTTCATTGAGTGTGAAAACATTTCCATCGACACTAAATGTCTTATTGGTAGCACACGATGTCAGCTGAGGTGTAGGAATCCTCGCAGAGACCAGTTTAAATTGGGACACGTCATAAATTGGGTTCTCTAATGTAACAACGTAGTTGTTCGCATGTGAATATACATTCGTAAGACGCTCACTACTATCAATCGAGAGGTTATACACCTTCATTAAAATACAGGCACAATATTTTAATGAATGTTTTTGTCTAATATCTAAATACTTACTGGTAGATTCCATGAGCGAGGGGGTTGTTCTGGAGCTGGCGCTTGGCGATATCCAAATCACACGCATTTGGATTTGCGTTACCCTTGTAGGCGTTGAATTGGTGGATTGGCTTCTGCTGGTATTGTTGGGTCCAACCACCGTTGGCAGCATTTACACGACCATCGATGCGAGTCGTATCTGATCGAACCGAAGTGAGGCGACCACCCTGTTTGAGGGCACTCTCACGGACATTCATACGACCCGCGTTACCCATCCTGTTGGGCTTACCACGACGATCTTCGGGACGGAAACCATACTTCATGAGCTCCTCGTTGGTCTTCGCAGTCACCTTGGCAGCGGCACCATTCGTGTAAGCGCCTTGGAAATTTGTAATACCCGGTGCAGGTTGGTTGTAGTAGTTGTACTGGGAATCGTTGCGGTCACTCTTAAACCGTGTAGGATCTTGAGACATTGTCTGAGCGGAAACGAAACGCTTGGCGCCATTGAAACCAAGTCCATCTGTGCGGAGACCAGTTTCCGATCGGTTTGTCGTGCGCTTAGTTCTCTCATGTTCGTTACGTGGGACCACACCCGACATACCTTGGGCACGCCCCGGCATTGTAGGCAGACGGGAAGGGAGGAATGAAGTTGTTTCTGGTTTGTTGTGGGTAAGTTCTCCGACGACGGCTGATCGACCACCAGTGATGTCAGCAGCTGGACCAGATCGTCCAGGGAGTGTAGTCAATCTGTACTCACCAACATTCACAGGATTCACTCTGAACATTTGCTGATACCCACCAACGGCTGGGGTATCTGCACTTACACCGAGACCTGGTCCGACAAGTTGTTTCTCTACAGGTGAGAGGTTATTCATTCGACCCTGGTCGTACATACGGTTTCGCATGTTTAGTATTTCCTGACCACCACTTCGTTGTTGTATGGAGATGTCGGCGAAACTCTCCATCTCCCTTTTTTGAGGTACTCCGTTCATAGGACTAAATTCATTATTTTGGACTTCTACTATGGGACCTTTGGCTACCGTTTGTTGGACCTCCTCCACGGGTGGTGGTGGTGAAACAGACTTAGTACTCAAAGTTCGACCAGCGTATATTAAACCGGCAACAGCCATGAGCGAAATGGGATCAGCCATTCTTACTTCTTGCCGATATTTTTATTAGCGTACCTCTGCTGAAAAAGACCATTTTGGAGATCGGCACGGGTGCTCGCGGGTTCATACCTCATGGTACGGAGGGGAACTTTACATTCCATGTTGGACAGGGGGAACAGACGGCGCTCGTAGGTTTGGACGATGTTCTTGTTGAATCGGGATGTGGATTGTGGGCGAAGTTGGTCACTCGTGTCGATGTACTGGGCTGGGGAGCCCTTACCCGCCATGTAAGGGGCGGTACCATAGAGCATGGTATTGGGACGGCAGTCGCCACAGTTCGTACTACTGGGCTGGGGATATACGAAAATTTCATCAGTCGCCTTAACAGCGGGGAGAGCACCCGAATTTTGAACTATCGAAAGGCCAGGTTGGAGCTGATATGCCATTTTATTATTACATGAGAATATTAATCTACTCTACCTCGCAAACATACCCGACCGCTTGTCTCCATTTGATCCCAATCCCGCGAATGCCTCGAGCTGGACCCCTCTCGCGTTTGGATCACAATATCTACTGTCACTCCTGCACATGGGTCCATTCTTGGGACCATATAACCATTCCGCAAACTGCGTTTGATCTCCTGGGATTTTCGACACTGGGTTGGTGACAAACTGTCGATTTACCGCATTTTGCATATACTTGGGGAGGGGGGAACGCGAGCGCCCACTATCCATGGGGATCCTACTACTCGCGTTTGATTTCACAGTGGAATAATAACACGCCTCCAATCTGTTTGGGGCATCGGTAAAGTCAGTGATGAGAACGTTACCCATTGGGTTTTCCTCGGTTGGCATCTGACACGGGACCTCACCATCCACTGTATAACTCGCCGTGTTCATTACCATCTTAGACTTATAAAGAACATACACAACTGAAAGAACGGTCGCACCTAACACGAAAATCCTGGGGTCCCTGCGAATAAGGTAAATCAGACAACTCGCATAAATGATAAAACGAGAAGCAGCGTTGATGCGATCTTCTGGTGTTTGATCACTGGTTGGCCAAAACTCGGAAACCTTATCAGCCCTGATGAGTTGTTGGGGATCCTCAAACCAAACTTTCATTTAGTATAGGTGGAGGTTTATTTTTTAGGGAGACTACCAAGCATGTTCCCCATCATTTTCATAAGTGCATCCTGGTTAAGTTCCCCCCCATCACCATCCTGCATCTTGTCAGCGCATTCCTTCGCGATACCCTCAATCATCTTCAGCGTGTCGTCTGGGATTGAGGTAATCGTAGTGCCAAGCATATACAGAGTCTGGAGATACTGCCATGTCGCAGCCTTCGTATTGACTGACATCCTCTCCCAGTATGACTTAATGTTGAGGTCCTTTAGGAAATCAATTGTATTCATCTCGTTGAGAAGAAAGTTGTCATCCTTCGCGGAAATCTTATCGGCGTAGGGAGAAACACCCTTCATGAAACCATCAACAACGAGGCGTGGGTTGGTCGTCTTCAGTAGGTCGAAGGAAGTCATCATTTTTTTAATGCCTTTTTCATCTGGAAAAGTCTTGTGCAATTCCACAAGAAATTGACCCATCATATCGTTAAACGCAGTAACGGATGCCATTTTCTTATTCTATTCGTGTAATCTTTAAGTTTAGAAAGGTTCTGAGGAAATAGATTCTTTTTGTCCAATACCACCAGATACTATGGCAAACACGAGAATCGCATTGAGAACGGCGGGCTTGGTGTATTTATTGAGTTCCAACTTACCTTCATTATTGAGGTGAGCCTTCAAATGAATATATGTCGCGGTAAGACCCGCCGCGATGAGAGCAGCACTCACGGGGTCTCGAAGATAGTCAGAGAGTTCCATTTAATTATAGGCAACTTTTTTTGTACGCTGCTCTGGTGCATCCCCAAAGAAAACATCATCCGCGACATCTTCGCCTGGCTGTTCCGGTTCGGGGTTCGGGGCTTGAACACCTGGGACGGTTTTGAATTCATTCTCGAGACCAGTTGGTTCAGGCTCTGGTCCCAGCTCTGGCTCTGGCTCTGGCTCTGGCTCTGGCTCTGGTTCCAGCTCTGGTCCCAGCTCTGGCTCTGGGAAGGGATCTTCCTCACCTTCGAGCACATCGGGATCAATGCCATCCTGAATATCACCATCGAGGGAGATGTCTCTCGTTTCTTGGGACATGTAGGTCTGGAGAATCTGCTGTACGGGGATGAGCTCCTTGACTGTGTTCTCTATACAGAGGGAGAAACGAACAGTCAATTTCTCATCCCTTAGGTACTCACTCTGCTCCTCACTGAAAATATAGGGGTCTTTGTAGAGGTCCTTGGCGATGTTGTTGTAGCAGGTTTGAATAAAAACCTCCGTAGTGGGAAGTTTGAGAGAAATCTTCTTATTATCAGCCTTGAGACGAACGGCTGACAGAATCTTCGTACAAGCGACAAATACAGCCGCCAACAAATCATTAAACCACGCGCACCTGTTGGCAATGTTATCCGAATGATTTTTCGACATCGCATTGGACCAGTTGGGAACCTCCTTGAGCAATTTCTGATACATTATGAGAACTTTTCGCCCCTTGGAGAGGGACACAGATTCGTTGTACATGTCCTGGAAGACTTCAATCATAGCTGGGCACATGATGAAGCACATCTGCCCCAGGTATTCACGCTTAGCCTCTACCAATATATTGAGGTTGTCCATTTATGATTAAAGTGGTTTTTAAATTCAGATTTTACTACGCACTTCCCCTGTATTTATTCGCAATCTTCTTGAGGTTCATTAGGTTTGGGAAATCATCGTCAGGGACCCGCTCTGCCGCCCTTCTCTCCCTTTTCTTTTTGGGAACAATCCAAGAGACATATATATCGTGATCGTTTATGAGTTGAACAGTAAATCCACCCAATATAAACTGTCTGCTTATGTATTTCGCAGCCATACCTCTATCAAATGCTGGATACCCCATGAGAAAGTGTGGAACGGTCAAAAATATCTGCTTGTGTCCAAGTTCCACCGTCTGTCGAATTTTAGAAGAAAACTGTTCGTAAATTTTTTTATAAATTTCCTTTCGAATTTGTTTTCTCTTTTCATCAATCTTATTGACATCATCGATGCTGATCATTACAATTACTCTGACTTATTTTTTATCGAATCCAACTCAGCCTTCGTAGGTGAAGCCGCATCCTTAACGAGCTCGTAATCAAGGAATTCTTTACCAGGGGAACCATCAGAAAATGCACTCACATCACCAGGTACATCAACGTTAATGGGTTGAGATCGGAGAGATACAAGACGAACCTTACCATTCTCAACCTCGTAGGATGCGACGATGGAGAAACCGAAAGAGAAGCCACCCTTCTTGATAGCCATGAACATACATTCGTAGATGTCCTTCTCCTCACCCTTGTAATGCATCACCGATGTCGTCTCGATAATGTAGGTGCAGATACCCGTACGCCTGGATATTTCCTTGTTGGCTTGGAGTACAAATTCTTCAATGGTGTCATTATCGACATTGGCCTCAACTTTGGTATATTTGGAGAGGTCTGGTCTGGGGTCATCGAACTTGACGATACCCGTTGGCTTTGTGTAGCCTGATAAACCGAACGCTTCAGTGAAAGATTCTCGAGAGGTCATGATAAAAACAACCAACATGAGAAGGATGATCGCGACTGAGTAATTCATATTTACTATAACGCGTTAATTTTTTTTTACAAAATACCCTATAGATAATAGATGTCGCTGTTGATTTACAGCCCAAGGTGTAAACACTCGATGGATGTCATTGAGTATGTCAACAAAGTTCCTCAGTTGAAACAACTTGTACATTTTCATAACATCAACACACAGGGTGTGCCACCAAACTACCAAAATAAAATCAATCGTGTTCCAACTATGCTAACGAAGAATGGTAAAATTCTCGTGGGTAACGAGATTAAGAATTGGCTTGATTCTCTATTACCCAAAAAGGATGTCGAGAACTCCAGTATCGGTGCGTTTGGGTGCTCCATGTCCAGCCTGGATGGTAATGATAACTCTGATATGTTCCGCCTTGATGATTACGGTCGGGCACTCCAACCCGCGATGACCAAAGAATTAGAAGAGAAGATTAATCGTGACGTGTCTAAAGGTGTGGCGTATACAGATTTAAAGATGTAACGCGCCTATCATAGTAGATATGAAACTTACGACTATTCAAGCTTCTGCTTTTAAGTCTACATTCGAAGTACTGAAAGATATTCTCAATGACGTCAATGTATACTTTAGACCAAGTGGTGTGTATGTCATCACACTGGATACGGCGAGGACGTCACTCATAGATATGCATCTCGCTGCTGACAACTTTGAAGAGTATGAATGTGAGCAAGAAGAAATCATCGCTGGGATTAACATTTCAAATACTTTCAAACTTCTAAAGACGATCACCAATAACGATGTTCTCAAGATTGCGATTGAATCAAAGGAATATATGAACATAGAAATTATCAGTGAAACGAAAAGGACCAATTCCAAATTTCAACTAAAACTCCTAGACATCAATGAAAGTCGTATCGAGGTTCCCGATTTAGATATGACCACTATAACAACCCTCCCATCAGCTGACTTTCAACGCTTGTGTCGCGACATGTCAAATATTGGCGGGGACATTGAAATTAAGAGATCCGGGAAGAATATCCATCTCACATGTGATGGGGACTTTGCCAATCAAGAGACAATTATCGAGTGCCCGGATGAAAGTCCCACAATCGGGGGTCTGTATAGTTTGAAGTATCTGAATATCTTTACAAAGGCGACGAGTATGTGTGCGTCTGTGCAAATTATACAAGAAGTTGGAAATAGGTTTTTGATTCTAAAATACAATGTCGCAAATTTGGGGGACCTTAAGTTTTATCTGGCGACTAAGGTATCTGAAGATCAGTTGTAAAATCATGCAGGGTTGAGAGTACCTTTTTCATACCAAATGTATTGGTGAGTACGATTTTGGGGAATTTTTTCTTCAAAGTATCTCTTTCATAATATAAAAAGTGTTCGAGTGGAACCTTTTGTCCGTGAAAATCATTCCGCGGACCTGAGTACCGTTTCACCTTTTCAGTAATGTTTCTCTTGGGTTTATCATCGTGATCAACCACCCAAACACTACTCAAAGGGATACTAAAATGCATCGCAGTATTTTCATTCTCACCAGGTTTGAAATTTATATCATCCGAGATTGCGGTGTATTCTTTTCCGTTGAAATAATACTTGACCCGTAAAATCACCCACTTGATATTTTGGGGAAGTATGGTATGTCTAAATTTTTTACCTTTGACGAATACATGGTATTCATCTAAAATACCATCGTCCCAAGATTTACTCTCTTTTAACCAAAAATCATCTTCAATTTGATATTGCATATCATGATCAATTTCATATGAAATTTCCTCAGAAATAATAGAATAATCACGTGGTGTGGTAAGGTATTTATAAAATAAAAAAAGATTACTTAAAAGTTTGAGGAGCATTTCTTTATATAAGATGGAAGGTAATTTTTTAAGTAGATATAACAACCGAATAGAAGAATGGAACAATCTGATAAATCAAGACCCAGAGAATAAGAATAAATATCAAAGTGATATGGCGGAGTATATTATGAAATGTATGCCCTACATGAATCAACACGCTGATGAAACTGAAGAAATATCAAATACTGATAACATATTCAATGTAAAGGAGACCGTTGGGTTGAAGAGAAAGGATATTTTCACAGATTATCTAATAGAGGTTGAAAAACAAAATATAACAAGAAAAATTGTGAAAACAATGGATCAATGTAAAACGTGTCCAAACAGCAATCTTTTACATTTTCACGACACGAGTGATCTCGTGTGTGACTCGTGTGGTGCAATCATAGATTGCCTCATTAGTGAAGAATTAACATATAGAGAAGAACAAGAAACATCCGAAAAAGTTGTGAACTATTCATACAAACGGGAGAATCATTTCAATGAATGGTTGTCGCAATTCCAAGCACAGGAGCTTACCAACATACCTGAAGAAGTCATAGAACAACTTCGATCTGAACTCAAAAAAATTAAAATCAAAAAATTGGAAGACATTACCCATGCAAAAATTAGAGGACTCTTGAAAAAGTTGAAACTCAACAAATACTATGAGCACGTACCATACATCACTAATATTCTAAATGGAATCAAACCACCAAATATGCCACAAGAGTTAGAGGAGTGTCTCCGAATGATGTTCAAAGATATTCAAAAACCCTTCGATACCCACTGTCCAGCCGAACGTAAAAATTTCCTCAGCTATTCTTACGTCCTCTATAAATTTTGCGAACTTTTGAGTGAAGACGAATACCTTCAATACTTTCCCCTCCTCAAATCCAAAGAAAAACTGTACCAACAGGACGTCATTTGGAAAATGATTTGTCAAGATCTTATGTGGGAGTTCATTCCAACAGTTTAGGAAACCTAAGTCGATAGAACCTAATGGTATTTTATACCAAAAATGTCGAGCATGCAACTTGTTTCCGATTCTTGGGAGATGATCTCCCCTAACATTAACCCATATCCCATTTCACACATCCTGAACACCTCCAGGAATCGAAACAGGGCTTGGCAGCTACACCCCCGCCACCAACGCTACGACCACACATGGACCGAGGAAAACCGGGAGCTCTATATCGACAGTGTTGAGAAGAACATCGCACAAGCGAGTACAATCACACTGTCCGTCAAGACTGATGCCCAAGGTAGAGAACAAACGTACATCCTAGATGGTGGTCATCGTATCGATACCATCAAGCGCTTCTGTGGTGAGAAGGGTGAAAACTTTATGTTTCGAGACCCACACGGACGTCTCTACTCCGACTTTAACGATGATACCAAACTCAATTTTGATGGTAGGCTCATCACAGTTGTAACCTACCGTAACCTTACCGAGGAACAGGAGGACCTTCTCTTCATGCGCATAAATCGCCATCTGGAACTTGCGCAGGGTGAAACCATCAACGCTCAGAAGTCGGTGCCCATTTGCATGATCGCCCACCAGATGGCTGACAAGTACAAGCATGTTCTCTGCCATGAGAAGGTGGGCTTAGGTTACTGTAACGGGCAACGAATGGAAGAGAAAGCCTACGCGTTTATCCTCTGTATCAACTTTATCCTCGAAAGGGTTCAAGTCTATGAGAAGCCTGGTACCAAGGTGCTCTCTGAAATTGAGAAGTACCGTTTCATTCAGCCGCTCTCGCTCAATGAGAAGACTAAGCTTGAGAAGGACTTTAGGACTCTTTTCAATGTGATCGAGGTTCCCATGTCTAGTAAGTTCAAGTTCTACGACCTACTGGTGGCCCAGTGGCTCATGCTCAACGCACCCGAGGAGCTTTCCAACTATAAGCGGTTCATGAAGGCGGTTCATATGAAGAACTCAATTTGGGTCAATAAGTGGAAGGACGCAGTCAAGGACGACTCCGAGAGTAACCTCGCACGCATCGCGGGACTTGATGAGAAGAACCTCGCAGCCCGCGTTCGCTTTTTCCGTGAGAAGTTTTGTTAATAAGTGATAGTGTAGAATTGTAATCTGAGGTATATATATATGAAGCCCAAAGTCATCATCCCCCTCAGTAACTCTGGTATCCTCAGTGCCCACGGCTATGAGGGTGTCAGGGAAAAGTCCGAACTTGCACGACACCGTGCACTCATGCGTGTCGTGCGAGCTGGAGAGCCACCCCTTGGTCTCTTCCGCCGTCTAAATGTCCTCATGATCCTCTTCAAGCGTAAGGATCCCAAGTTGTCGAAAATTTTCAAGTCCGACCGCGATTGGGTGCGAGAGACGCTGCTATGAGAACCATGACAAAAAACGCAAACACGTTGTACGGATGGTTTTTAGTGTTGGCCACTTCGTCACCCGCAATTTTCCTATATGCAACCCTTCCCAAAATCGCAGTCACTATTATGTACCATGGTACATTCAATAGGTACAGAAGTAAAGACACTAATACATACCCATTTATATACCCATTCGTCGCCGTATATACATGGTCATGCACAAGTTCTAAATAGATATATCTGAACAGCGAAATCACGGTAGCCAGTTTAAATTTTAAGGTGTCCAACGCGAGCATCTTTGTAGTGCCTTAATATATCTTCTACGGATAAAAAAAATGGACACGTCCCATCTATCATTTTTTGTGTCTTGTTGAAGTGTCCCAAACAACCACCACCTTTCCAGTATCCCTCTTTGTTGAAGACTTTTATAATTTCTTCCCTCTTTTCTGAATCAATGCGCTTACCCGTCTTGATCACCATAATCTCGCCACTCCCCCAGTCGTCGTAAATATATTTAAGTTTGGCGAGACGTGGTATCCCGTTGGTGACATCCTTTGTGATGTTATCATATTTGGGAAAGTCTGGATGTCTACACTCAACAAAGTAGGTATCATCGAGTACAGTCGCGTAATGTTTTGCAGGGATCTTTGTGTGCAAAGATAGACCACCATCCCAATATACCCACTCGGGTATATCAGCCGATGTATGTGAAAAAAAGATTAAAATGTCACCGGGTTCTGGTGTGTATTCTTCCTTCACACCTGTCAAGAAGGTGTATAACTTGTACTGAAAAAGTGTTACCAGAAGAATACTCACAGTTGTTGTGGTTATTGGGAACGTGAGTAACAATAAAACAAACAGAAGAGTAAATATATAAAATTGTGACTTCCGATCTGTAACCAGAATGTTTTCGAATCTCCGCTTTTCAAAATAAAACATCCGTACTATAATAATGAAATATTATTATTACATAATATTCTTGTATGTGGTGATTTCATTTTACGAATGGTTCTTACACCGTTATATCATGCACGGTGATCCAGAGTTCCTGAGAAAATTTCCAGGAATTGGTTCGTACATGGCTGATACCGCCAAGCACCACGTCGAACATCACAAGTATGTTAATATAGACATGACACTCAAAGACAATAATCATACAACGGAAGTGTATTTTCCGTGGAGTATGACAGTCTTACTCGGAATCCTCTTCTTTCTCACTATACGGAAAGTGATCCCCATGCCCGCGGTGGTCGCCGTCATTGGGGTGTTTCTTCACAATATCCTCTGGAATAACTGGCACACAAGGTTTCATGATTATAAACCAGACGTCTCCGTGACCCAAGGTCTTCCAAAGCTACACATTTTTCCCACAACTTTCATTTATGATTACCTCTGGAGGTACCACACGATTCATCACTCCCAAAAAGGTGAAAAATATAATTTCAATATAATCTTCCCACTTTTCGATCATATATTTGGTACTGTCGGGAATGCATCATGTATCGATAATATGGAATACTGTAAGAAAAATCATCACGATGAAAGGTGTTATCAGAAACAGCATCATTGTTACTCGAAAAAAGATGTAATCAAATAATAGATGATCCTTATCGATCGAATTGTTCGCTACTTTGCAAAAGACGTCTACTTACCCTTGAGGTGTTATGCAAATAAGCGACAAGTCCTAAATAGGAGGGACTGCTGCAATTGTAAAATTTATTGTAAAAAGCCCCCAAATGGGGGAACCCCGGCACTCCAAGAGATTACGATACTTAAGTATAACGATTCTATATTTTATAATAAAAATGGAGCAAGCACTCTACGAACTGGAAAACCGAGTCCTTCCGCATTTAGAAGACGTTAATCTAGAGAACCCAGAGGCACAACACTGCCTCGAAGAAGTTAGGACTCTTCTTGATCGGGTGCGAGAACTCCTTCATGGAACTCTAACGAACCCAGAGGCTCAGTACCAAGAATCTCTACAGTTTTACCGGAGTTTGGCACAGGTCCTCCCCCTAATGGTCCTACTTCAATCTTTCGAATCTCCGCCTCACGTTCCCGACACGGTGGATAATTTACCAGGTACGCCGTCTTCAGACCAGTCAGATGAAGATAGTTTCTGGCCTGGCACTCCGCCGCTTCATTTAGAGACTTGATGATTTTGAATTCTATAATAGTCGTGTTGTCAATGATCATATCTATCCTCAAATTTCCAATCACGTGACCCTTAAACTTAATCAGTACAACCCTCTCGGACTCGTAGGGTATCCCCCTTTCCCTAAGTAAAACTTCCATAGCATTGTGATATACTCTCTCACTGTACCCCGGACCCAGGTCAGAATATATCTCCCGAGCAAAGTCCTCTATATTCATTAAATAATTTTCAAAATAATTCTCTATATACTTTAAGATGGTCAAGCGGGCTCGAAACAATAACAACAATAGCAACAATGAGAAAATTCTAAAATCTAGACCACGTGAAGTTGACATTCCACCACTCGTAATTGGTGATGGTATGTCATGTAGATACGCGGGTATACCCCGTTATCTGAAGAGGGCGAAAGATCGCTTCGATAATATGGGCTACGTTTCAGCATTTTTTAACTACGTCATACCAACAAAGAAATATGGTATAGTGAAAAATATTGATAAGGTTAAAATAGCACTGGGGAGACCAAACATAAACTCCAGAATTAATGCATCACCTAACGTTCACTTTTTTATGGTCGGCATAACCAATGAATCTGGAAATGGTCATACAGTCAGTATTCTCGTCAACCCAATCCAGAAGAAAATTTGGGCCTTTGATCCACACGGTCGGGACTCGCCCAATTCTGAATGGGGGATCGCACTCCGCAGGGAAATCATTCCCATCATACAGAACATGTGGGGTGGTGGTTTTACAATTCGTTATTATAATGGACCAAATCTCCAAGCGGAAAATAACCGAGGGGTATGTACAACGTTTTACGTGACTTTCATGGATATGATTCCATACTTGTTGAGTGGTCAGGGCAATATAAACCAAATTACAGAACTCGCAGCCATGAATATAACAGCTATGCGAAAGTTTTATCTCAACTTTGCTCCCCAAAACGTTGGTAGAATAGTCACCAAAAACGTGACTCAAACTGTGGGGACTCAAAGAAGATCAAGACCCACCTCTATGAATATAAATTCGTAAATATAAGTATGAATGAGCCTCCGCCTCGTTCAACTTCCCACCCAACTTGTGAAAGACCTAAAGAAGGTGAGCAGACTTTCCACTAAACAAAAATGGGAGTACGGGGGGAGATTACTTTTTGATGATACCCACACCTATACAGGTTTCACCCAGGTAACATCAAAAGAAAGAGCTCGTATAGATAGTAGTGTCCTAGAGCCCGAATGGTATTCGAATTCAACGTTCACTTATCACACCCACCCGGGTATATTTTCGCGCCCAAATATGGGGTGTGAAAAATGGAGCATCTTCACCACCCTTCCCAGTAATTCTGACTTTGAAGCCTACATCAAAGGGTACCCAGAAATGAAAATCAATTTCATTTGTGACGCACATGGATACTACATCATAGATGTCCTAAAAGCTGTAGAGATGAACACATGTGCCTTACCAATAAGTATCACTTCTGAGATGAAGACTATACGATACGAGGACTTTCTTTACGAACGCGGGTTTGGAGAAGATAGGTGTGAATATTTTTTGACAACTTTGCCTCACTGGAAAATGTTCATCAATCAGGAGTTGTATCCCCGCATGATGAACTTATATGGAATCTCCATCCACTACTATGGCTATGAGGATGAACCACCAATGGTTATCATCGACGCATGAGTGAGTCCTCCAACTCATCCACCTCGTACCAAGCGAGGTGACACTCCAGAGAGTTGACATCCAACTCACAAATCTCCTGTGCTTCTTCTATGGCTTCCTTGAACCGTAGACGAAGTCTCGGATTATCCGGTGGCGCGTCCTCCGGACGAATAAGCCGTGGTCGGTGGTATAGCCCATTTAGGGTTCTAACCTGAATCTTCCTCAACTTCATCTTGTGGAGACTCTGGTTTTCAGAAAAGGTGGCGAGGCATTTCATAGTGACCTATACTAGATATTTTCTAAGCTTGTAATAAATGTCCTACAACGTCGAACCTTGCACCTTCAAATACCGCGTCTCCTCCCTAGAGAAGGTCGTCGATGGTGACACCATCGATGTCAATATAGACCTGGGCTTCGATGTATGCACCAAGCAGCGTGTTCGCCTCCTAGGTATAGATACCCCAGAGTCTCGCACATCTGACGCTGAAGAGAAGAAGTTCGGTCTCCTCTCCAAGAAGAAGTTGAAGGAATGGTGCCTAAAGGCTGTCGCATCTGAGAAGGACGACATAGAGATCGAACTCAGATGCCCAGAGGCGGATTCTAGGGGGAAGTTTGGACGGGTCCTCGCGGAGATTTGGGTGTCAGAGGATGGACAGTGGACCAATGTCAATAAGTGGATGTGTGAGGAGGGGTACGCTGTTCCCTACGTAGGACAAAACAAGGCGGACGTCGAGGCCCTCCACATGGCGAACCGGGAGAAGGTCAAGCATCAGTTATAATTTTATACGTTTGTAATATGTCACCCTTTCATTCATTCATGACTTTAGCTGGCATACTTACTACCTGGATGGTACCGGAGTATGTAAAAATGTTCAAAAATATATCACACGGGAAACTTTCTCACCCATAAATTACAAATCCATTTTTCACCAGACTTTACAGGTTTCCCACCGTGTAAAGCTTTGGACGTCCCCAACTCATAATTGTCCAGGGTGTCGAAGAAGAGTGCATCACCCGCTTTGAGTTTGTATTCTCTCCCTATGTTTGGGAAATTTGTTTCACCACCCTCGTAGTCATCGTTGAGGGCTAAAATAAAGGTATATAATCGAGGATTCTCTACGCCAACCAATACATCTTGGTGTGGTTTGTAGTACCCACCCGGTTTGTATCTGAGAACCTGAAGTTTCTCACAATTTCGTATAGGTCGGTCGATATGTTGAAGGCATCGCATGACAATTGTCTCGATGGTCGGATCACCAATATCAAGCCATGCAGTCTCGCTCTTACGGGCAGATTCCAGTACTCTACCTTTTTGGGAAACTGTCGATGGTTCGAGATTCTCTTCAGCTTTTTTTATGATATAGATCCTCTCCTCCGGTGTCAAAAAGTCATGGAAGACCCTTGGTTCTTGATACACTGGTAGTAAATAAACGACCAAGCTTATTAAAAAGAATAAGAGTATCATCTTAATGTAATTATAGATTAATATTTCGAGGTAATCTACAATTATATCTTTTTCGAATTGTTTCAAATACTTCATTCGTATAATCCACAATTTTTCGTAATAAATGTATGATTTCGTCATGTTTTTCTGGTTCAATTACATACTGTCGGAGAAGGTCCCCACCGGTATTTGCCACCATCTCAAAAATATTTGAAAGATCTCGACTCTTATCTTTGTATTTTTCTTGGCGTTGTAAAAAGTTTTTGAATTCATCTTCGTCTATATCATTGAGCATGTAAGCCACACGAATGTGTGTGTTATCTATAGGTCGTCTATCAATGTACATATTTTCGCGGTCCATTTGATGCACAATCATTCCATACTGAATAATATCTTCCGTGGCTCCAATTTCTCGAAGTTCCCTGAACGTGGGTACTCCACCACATGGAATATCCCCATGTTCCCTAGACGTCATCGTCTTATTCCTAAATTCTATGAAGTGTGGGTTGTGTATTCGACCAGTTTCAATTTCACCAGTTCTCCAATTAAACGCGGTGTGGCAACTGATGCACCACATTTGTGCGCATCCACTCGACTTATGGATCACCGTTCCACATTTTGGACATGATTTACTATCTTTATTGAGAAGTTTCATGGTTTCTACAGTTTGGGGGTCACATATATGATCATGGGTGAGCATTTCATTACATTTTTTACAGTAGTGCTTTTCACATAATCCACAGTACCAATTTTCACTAAGAAACCCCTTACATTCTTCAACTGGACACTGACGCACAAATTTTTGCGCACCCCGTTCAACAAATGTCGAACGAGTTCTAACTTGTTCCAATTGTCTGTATGTAGCTTCCATTTCTTCGTAAAGTGTTGTTATTTCGGGGTTTAACGATTGTGTATCCTCCAACTCAAACGTATTATATTTATGGTGAAGTTCGATGAGTTTTTCCTTTTGATTACGAATAACTTTCCGGAGTCTCCGCATCTGTATAATTCTTTCAACCTCCGGTTGTGTCTCCGGCATTAGAGATTTTTCTCGTTCAAAGAGTACATTTTCTCTGTGTCGTTTCAACTCAGTATTTCTAAAATACTTGGTACAGAAGGAATCTACAAATTCACGATTCCATAGGGTTTTACATCCCATGCAGTGGGGATCTTGAAAACACGATAAAATATATCTCTGGGAACAGGTTCTACAACTTGTTAAATCACAAAAAGGACACTTAACTTTTTTGTGATTTATCTTGTTGATTTTTTCACAACATACGTCACAGTTTTCCATTATAGTAAAGGAGGTTTATTTCTTTAAATTAGCCGTACGTTCTTTCTCGGCATTATTATAGGCTTTCAGAACCTGACCCAAAGTTGTCGCCTTTTGAATCCGACTAGTATATACCTTTTTTCGGTTCCTTGGTAACTTGAAGTATTGACTATTAATCTTAGCCTGATAACTTGATTTATTGGTTAAGGTTGCCCTCTTCACATTGTTTTTGGCTGAAAACATGGGATTGTTGTATATTTTCGTTTTGAATTTATTGTTATTTTCCTCGTTACTCTCGTAGATTGGCTTTTTTTGTAGTTTGTTCTTGATCTTTTTCTCAATATTTTTACCTTTATTGACATTTGTCAAGGCGTTTATTTCAATAGCCCAAAATGGATTTGTATTTAATTTTGATTTTTTCACCAAATTCTTTAAACGATTCTTTTCAGCATTCAAATTATTTGCATATATAGGGTTGTTTATCATGGTCGGGGCAGCCATGGGATTGTTGTATATTTTCGTTTTGAATTTATTGTTATTTTCCTCGTTACTCTCGTAGATTGACTTTTTTAACTGTTGTTCAAAAATGCGTCGTCGTCTATTGACATCATTCTTCATATTCATGACACGCATCAGGTGTCCCCGCTTTTCACCAAGATTACTCTGTTCAATTTGATTACGAAGCGATACCTTATTGGTGAGAAGATCTTGAATGTCCTTGAGTTCTTTGGAAGTACGAGCTTTGTTGATAGCGCCTTCCCAACCCCGTCTATACTGACCAGTAACACCCGGGACACTATTACGTACAATCTTCTTTACCTTTTCTTGTTCAGCCACAAAATCATTTCTTAGTTTTTGTGCATTTTGTAAGAGATTTCCGAGAGTGTTATTTTGTGCTTTGAATTTCTGTAGTATTCTATTTTGTTCTTCTTTTTTAAGATTTTTGATAACATTTTCGAGTTCTTTACGGTCTTTCTCCTTTTTACCATCGATTATTTTATCAACTAATTCTTCAACTTTTTGTATATCATTTATAGTCTTAATTTGATTGAGTTCTTCGGAAATGGTAACGTTGTGATTAAGGGCGCGACGAGCTAGAGTCTTTTTAGCTTTACCGATATACACTTGATCAATTTTATTGTTGAATTTTTTTACATTTTTCATATTTTTGATATTCGTTTTAAATTTCACATTTATTTTGTTATCTTCACGAGCCTTTCTAATACGTTCGGCTATACGACTCTTTTCATCTGAAAGTTTTAGGAGATTCATAGCTTTAGTTCTCAAAGCACCCATGTTTCGGGAATCGAGTTCGAAACTTTCCATAACTGTTTCGGTGTCAGCTGGATTAAGTTTGAGTTCATTCTTCATGTATAATCGGAGAGCCGTTTCCTTCTCCTTTTTAAACTCCGCCGCGCGTCTGGATGCCTGATTTTTTGCTTGCCCGAGGGTCATGTTTCGATTCCGATTCCATTCGTTTAAAATTGACTGCCTGTCTTCATTTTTGAGATTGTATGTATTCAATGTTTTTGTGATATCGTTGGTCGTTTCACGACTTTTGTTTTTAATGTAGTCATTTATGACAGACTCGATGTTAGCTTGGTCAATCTTATTGTAAAATTGTTTTCGATTAGCGACTGGAATCTTCTTTTCATCAAGAAGTTTCGTAAGTTTCAGTCTCTTTTTTTCTTTGAGAATTGTATTAGCCTCCTTCCGACTGCTATTCACACTTAGATTACGACTCAATACTATCCGAATATCCTGATTATTGAGACCCAAATTTTTCATGTATTTACTGATCTCCGCCTTGTTGGCATTTCTTTTAGAATCTATAGCTGAAACGATTTGATTTTCGACATTTTTAAGATTTGTAAGAGTTTTAATAGTAGTAATTTTATTCATGAAATTATTTTCCATTTTGGCATCGAGGACCATATTTGAAAGTCTATTTCTACCTTTATCAATGACACGTTTTTCTTCGTCTCTCATTTTTTTTGCGTTTGCATTCTTTTGATTTCTAATACGTCTCTCCTCGGCTTCTTCTTTTACCTTCTCCTCAGCCTCTTTGAGTTTTTGTTTCATTCTTTGGGTGTTTTCATTTTTTTGTGCCTGTATGCGCTTTTCTTCCGTTTTCCGAATATTTCGTTGTATTTGTTCGGCTTTCGATCTCTGTTTGATGTTCGCTATATTTCTTTTGCGTCTTTCCTCAGCCTCTTTGAGTTTTTGTTTCATTTGTTGAGTATTTGCATTTTTCTGTGACCTTATACGTCTTTCTTCAGCTTCTTTGATCTGTCGCTGCAAATTTTCAACTTTCGCTTTCTGTTTGGTATTTGTCACATCCTTTTTGCGTTTCTCTTCAGCCGCCGCGAGTTCTTCTTGCAATTTCCTCTCATTTTCACGTTGTTCCTCGATTACCTTTTTGCGTTCTTCTTGCAATTTCCTTTCATTTTCGCGTTGTTCCTCAATCACCTTGGTGTTTTGTGTGTTAGGTTTTTTAACGACGCTCACCCGGTCGTTGGGAAATTTTTGGTTCTGGACCGTGTTGTTGGGCTTCTGGTTCTGGACCGTGTTGTTGGGCTTCTGGTTCTGGTTCTGGTTCTGGTTCTGGACCGCGTTGTTGGGCTTCTGGTTCTGGACCGTGTTGTTGGGCTTCTGGTTCTGGACCGCGTTGTTGGGCTTCTGGTTCTGGTTCTGGACCGCGTTGTTGGGCTTCTGGTTCTGGTTCTGGACCGCGTTGTTGGACTTGAATGGATTTTTCTTGAATACGGTATTTGGGAATGTAACACGAGTGGTTGTAGTCGTTTTATTTGTACTATTCTTTCCAAACAGGGTAGTTGGAAAAATTACACGACCGGGTGGTTTATTAAAGTTTTTTCCCTCTTTTTGAAATGAATTCCCGTTGTTTCTGTTGTTAATTGTCGTGTTGTTCATGAAGTTGTTCACTGCTGTGTTGTTTCTGTTGTTAATTGTCGTGTTGTTCATGAAGTTGTTCACTGCTGTGTTGTTCACTGCTGTGTTATTAAATTCCTTCTTGATGGAACGACGAATTGGTTTTCTCCCAATTTTGATGGGTTCATACACATTCATGTACCTGAGACGCTTGCCAATTGAATCAATCAACTGCCCCTTAGTCATTTGTTCAATTTGACTGAGACCGACCTTACGCGCCACCCGCTTAATATCGTTACGCGTAGAAGAAGAGGCAAAGAGAATCTCATAGTCTCTGACATTCAGAGGTGATTTCTTATCGATAAGGTATGTCTTATCGGAGCTCATAATCAAAGGAGGGAATGGCATTTTCCCCGCCCTGATGTCATCATACACCAGACATATTTGTTCTTTTGTCAGTTTGATGTCATGTCCTGTATTCATCTTGATGAGTTTCTTTAGGACATTGAGATCTATATCCTTATCGCAAATCTCAATCATATACAGTAAACTGATAAAAAAAGTGTTATGTCGAATATCCAATATTATACAATCGTATCTTCTCTTCATATTCCATGTGGAAATCAAACACATCTGTGTCTTCAACATTAATTTCAACAACCTCTATCGGTGTATTATAGCACACTCGGTTAGAAAGTGCCGATCGAATGAGAGTTTCTACAAATGCCTTTGGTGATCGTATATTCTCTTGGTATATTTGATTCATTTTGATTTTCATACATGTGATTTCATGGGGTTTCTTATCAAAAAATGGCGTCAATGGATATTCCTCTTTCATCCCACCATCTACGTACATTTCACCATTGTATTCACCACATGCAAAGATGAATGGTACTGCCATACTCATACACACAGCGTCTATGACTTTCATGTCTGGGTGTGTATCTTTTGAAAAATATACAGTTTCAGATGTATTCATACAGAACGCGGAAATGTAAATTTTAGTCTCCAACTCTACGAATGTTGGATCTCCGCCACAAATTTCTACAAATTTTTTACGAATTGGGGTCATATCAACAAAACCAAATTTGTTAAAAAATGACCCTATGCGTATTTTAACAAAGTTGGGGATATTTAATGATAAAGATGTATCCAATATTTCATCCACCGACATCCCCACTGCTAAAAAAAGTGCCAAAATCGCACCCGCTGAAGATCCGGAAATCTCCTTAACATCAGCGAGGGAAGATTCACGCGCCTTTAGGGAACCAATGAGGGAGAATATTCCCATACATGCCGGACCAAGGACGAGATACTTCATCTTCTTACTTAGTAGAACTGAGGAAATTGGCGACGCAAAAGCGCGAACACAACCGCGAACACAATCGAGTGAGTCAAGACAGCTGGGAGGCTGGTCTGACCCGACGCGAAGACACCTCCGGAGCCTGGGGGGAGGGTAAGGAGGAGACCTGGGCTGAGAGCCAAGAAGAGGGTGGTGGTCACGAGCAGATCGGTCTTGGTGAGCGAGATCTTCATCGCCTTGGCGACGAGGCTGTACACGAGGAAGAACACGAGCGCGTGGAAGAAGATCGCCATCTGGTTGGTCTTGCCGTTCATGAACTTGACGTTCTTGCCCGCGGTGGTAACGAGAACACCTGGGCTGAGCGCGAGAAAAAGGGCGGCTGGGATAGCGACTTTCTGAGAAGTGATATCTGGGACGGAGAACATTTAATATACGTGCATATAATTTTTCGCGAAGTCGATAAAGTTATACACGTTGCCACCCCTCATCACCTCCTCGTGGAGGTCATTATCATTTACGTTCCGCCTGATGTTTCGCCATACGTGGGACAGGCGTTCTTCAAACCACTTGGTTTGTTCCTCGTGTTCCCAGGTTACACGTTCGTATGATGGTTCATGTTCCATGTAACAAAACTCGACAAAGTCGCAGAATTGTCCTGTGTGGGTGATACCGGCATCCTCCAAAAGGGTCCTCATGGTATTCCACATGTGCCATAGTTCGTCTGAGTATTGGACTTCCCAGTCTTCGATATTCAGAGGAGTGTTATCAATGGAATCGTCTTCGTCACTGGCGTAGAAATCTAAGCCAGTGGTGGCTTCATATACATATTGGCTCCAAACCATTTTGTATTACTTATCTTCTTTTTCGGGTTTATCTTTTATACCAGTTAATGAGAGAGAGGTAGATTCTTTGACCTTAAGTCCATCTTTGATGGCATTTAGGGCTCCCTCAACCTTAGTTTCGTCACCACCAAAGAAAGTCATGAGACCCTCCTTGATGGCATCCTTGTTCATACCAGCCTTCCTGACAGTTTTACGAATGCTAATCTTCCCCTTCCTGAGATTGATGGTATCGATACCCTGATCAATCATGTGCTTCTTAACGGTGTCCTTGAGGCGCTTCTCCTCCTGGACAATAATCTTGATATCAGATTTCGCCTCGGCTAGTTGTTTTGTGAGCTCTACCAGTTTAGAAACATTCTCGGAGAGGTCAGGTGCAACAGAAGTCATTTTCTACTAATTTTTATACTCTAATCTTTAAGCGCAGAGACCACGCTGCATGAGATCAGGAACGATGGTGGAGTTGTTCCACACGAAGGGTTCCTTGGGGTTGGGTGGGTCCTTGCGAATCTGCTGGTTCGCGTTGCGAAGAGCACCACCGACAGTCTCGGGGAAGCCAATCTGCTTACGGGGCTCAAGGAAGTTCTGTCCCTTGAGGATATCCTCTGGGGCAAACTGACCAAAGTCCTCCGCGGACGCAACCTCACGGGGGAGGAGGGACGATGCGAGTCCAGTACCCTTGTCCATACCATTGCACGCGGTCTCGGCTGGGGCGGCGGAGGGACCTGGGGCAGCGGCTGGCGCAAAGGACGAATAGTCACGCTCGACGATGGCGTAACCCGACTTGTTGTTCATGGAATAAAGGAGGAAGATGAGAGCAGCGACGGCGAGGAGCATAAGTAGTCCTTGGTTTCGACCCTTCATTATCTTTTATATATGTACAACAATTTTTTTATTGGTCATCCTCATCGACAAATGCATACTCTTCTGGGTATGTATCGAGAATCGGGTCATCGTGGACCCTGACCTGGACAATATTCCAGGTTGGTCCGAACGCCTTCTTGGCAAACCAGAGACCGGCAAATTCGAGAATCACATCACAGGTTTTATCAGTCTGGATATTTTCGAAATCGATGAGCTCCTGCTGCGCATTGAAAACCTTGGTCACGTCGAGACGTTCCCCGGTAACCTGGTCATCCTTAAGTCCTGGGGTGTAGGCACCCTTAATCACACTCTCTGAGAGCTTCTTACCGAACCAGGATTCACAGTTTTCAAGGGCTGCCTCCAGGTTACGAATATCGATATCTTCAATCTTCCCACTGGCGACGCCCCCGGGTGCGAAATCCATGACGAGTTCGCCTGTGGGGGAGCACTCGGAGATCTTCACTTTATTGAGCTGAACGAGGCACTTGCGTTTGTCATCGTTGAGTGTCTTTACAAAATAGAGTCCATCGTCACCTTTGCTTGGGGCGTTGTAGATCATTTATGTATTTCTATGGATTCATTTCTTTAAACCGACAAATGGGATAGCAGCCGCTTTATTGAGTAACTGCTTGGGGACCCATTGATTTCGCCTGGGTTTATAACCATATAGGGTTTTGCTGATGTTCATGTTTTTGGGTAATGGTTTGACATTTTCTGGGCGCAACGAAAATTCATTCTTGACATACGCATCATTCACCACATTTATCCATTTGAGTTTGTTTGTGTTGAAACGCTTGTTTCCTGAAGATTTTTTGTACCCCTGCACGTTTGTATTTTTCACAACAGGTTTGAGACCATATACAATCTGTTTGGAGAGACGATCTTCGGATGGCTTGGTCGTAAAATTTTTAAATTTATAGGGATCAACTTTACCAGCTTTACTGATAGAAACCTTCACGGGCTTCACGGGCTTCGCGGACTTTATGGGGGTTTTCGAAATCTTTGGGATGATTCGTCTGAATGCATCCTCCATGGAATTCGACGATTTAATGCGTCCATCAAATAACTGCGCAAGTTTGACGAGTCTTTGGCGATCTTTTTCTTTCTTCTCTGGACGAAGTTTAAGTTTATTCATCAAGTAAATGTCTTCGATGAGAAATTCTTTACTCGCAACGAGAATGCGTCGATCGGTGATCAACTTACCCGATGGTATATCATGGTACGTTAAACCTCTCTTCTTACCTAATACCACCTCATATCCAAATTCTTTCGGGCGCATGAAGGGAATATCCAAGATGCCACCCATATTGAAGTCCTCAATTTTTGCAGTCTTTGGAGAATAATACCGAATATTGAGGTCTAAT
>Ga0255763_1000474_pt1 | contig 44700 bp, 53 predicted proteins | sample 041ome_2_FD_179963 | JGI IMG/M metagenome (GOLD analysis project Ga0255763, IMG submission 179963) | Coastal salt marsh microbial communities from the Groves Creek Marsh, Skidaway Island, Georgia - 041406US metaG (version 2) | ecosystem: Environmental > Aquatic > Marine > Intertidal zone > Salt...
CCTGCTCAACTGAATGGCAAGAACGGCACCTTAAGAACATTAGTTTACCGCGCTTAATTAGCGCTTGTTCATCTAATTCTTGTGAACTTGCGATTGAGAAGACACCAAATGTAAGTGATAAAGCCGTAAGCATAAATATAAATAAGTCAACCCGAATATATGAGTATGGCGTATGCTCTCTTTTGGGGTAAAGGTTTCATCCGTCGTTACTTGATCTTCCGATATGAGCGGGTTTTTCGCTGTGATCTTATCATACCCGTAATTGAAACGAATTTTATCCTTTAACTCCACCGCAAACGTAGGGTTGGATAAAGAAAATAATAAGGCCAAAAGAGGGAGTTTAAATATTACTTTTTGAAGCTCTGAGAATATATTTCTCACACAATAGTTGTTAGGTGTAAAGTAAAATTTATGCATCATCAAAGCTTGAAAAATATTAAAATTAAATAATCTTGAGTTATGTAAAAAGTAAACAAATAGAAGTATTTATGATTATAAGTAAGACTATAAATGTCTTATTGAATAACAATGTTCAATTCAAGCAAAGATATTTGCAGAAATTTATTTCTTTTAATCTTTGGGGGAAATGGTGGGCCTGGTAGGACTCGAACCTACGACCGAACCGTTATGAGCGGTTTGCTCTAACCAACTGAGCTACAGGCCCCCTTCGCGATTTGGAAATGCTTACCTAGCAGATTATAAATTAATTGCCTAGAGAAGAAATTCATTGATCGCGATTTTTTTTAAGCCCGTCATATAAACGGGCTTAAAATATTACTTATCCAAGAAACTACGAAGCTTTCGTGACCTGCTAGGATGTTTTAATTTACGAAGTGCTTTTGCTTCGATCTGCCTGATCCGTTCACGTGTTACAGAGAACTGCTGTCCGACTTCTTCTAACGTGTGGTCAGTATTCATACCAATACCAAATCGCATACGAAGAACCCGTTCTTCACGTGGTGTCAGGGACGCAAGAACACGCGTCGTCGTATCACGTAAGTTTGTCTGAATAGCACTATCAACCGGAAGTATCGCATTTTTATCTTCAATGAAATCACCTAAATGACTGTCTTCTTCATCGCCGATAGGCGTTTCAAGCGAGATCGGCTCTTTGGCGATCTTCATAACTTTACGCACTTTTTCAAGTGGCATTGAAAGACGTGCGGCGAGTTCCTCTGGCGTTGCTTCACGGCCTATTTCATGCATCATCTGGCGACCTGTACGCACCAACTTATTGATGGTTTCAATCATATGAACCGGTATACGAATTGTACGGGCTTGGTCCGCAATTGAACGCGTTATAGCCTGTCTAATCCACCATGTCGCATAAGTCGAAAATTTATATCCGCGACGGTATTCAAACTTATCCACCGCTTTCATCAAGCCAATATTACCTTCTTGGATAAGATCAAGGAATTGAAGTCCACGGTTCGTGTATTTTTTCGCAATAGAAATTACGAGCCTAAGGTTCGCTTCAACCATTTCTTTTTTAGCGATACGCGCTTCTTTTTCACCTTTTTGAACTTTATTTACTATGACACGGAATTCAGAAACATTAAGACCTACGTCTCTTGCAATTTCCTTAACCTGATCGCGCATGTTTTGGATAATATCTGCTTCGTTTGAAATGAAACTATCCCAGCCTTTGCCTTTTTCTTTGCCCAAGGTTTTAACCCAATCAGGCTCGAGCTCACGTTCCCAGTAATTCTCAAGATACGATTTACGACTAACTTTATAACGTTCCGCAAGACGGAGCATTTTTCCTTCAAGTCCCATTAGGCGCTTACTTGAGGAATAAAGTTGCTCAAGTAATGCTTCAATCCGATTATTATTAAGACGAAGGTTATTTACCATTACAATGAGGTCATCGCTCAGTTTGCGGTAACGCTTTTCTTGCGCCGGTGTTAATTGGACGTTTCCAATATTTGATTCGTGACGCAAATCTTGAAGTTTGGAGAACTTTTTATAAACTTTACGAATTTCAGCAAATATCTCCATCACCCGAGGATGAAGCGCTTCTTCCATCGTAGCAAGTGACATTGTGACGCCTTCATCATCGTCGTCGTCATCATCGTCATCATCGGCTGTTTCTTCTACACCTTCATCTGCTTCACTTTTATCTTCGTTATCATCCTTATTTTCAAGAGCATCTTTATCATCGCTGTCGGCAACGTCATCAGCCTCTTCATCCTTTGAATCCGCAGCAGGAACAGCATCTGTTTCTTGTGTTGGATCATTCCCATACATTGCATCAAGGTCAATGACATCACGCAGCAGAATTTCTTCTTCTTCGAGCATTTCGCCCCAAGCAGCCAAAGCGTTAAATGTTAGCGGACTATCACAAAGTCCGGAAATCATCGTTTCACGACCGGCTTCAATACGTTTAGCAATTGCGATTTCACCTTCACGCGAAAGAAGCTCAACACTTCCCATTTCACGCAGATACATTCTCACAGGATCATCAGTTCTGTCAGCAGGCGCTTTTGTCTCAGGCTTAGTTTCCACGGCCTTTTTTGCAGCTGGCTTTGCATCTTCTTCAGAACCTTCACCAGCTTCATCCGCATCGGCATTATCAATAACGTTAATACCCATTTCCGATAACATCGTCATAACGTCTTCTATTTGCTCAGATGACATTTGATCTTGCGGCAGTGCTTCATTAAGAGCGTCATAGGTGATATATCCGCGCTTTTTAGCTGCGGCGATCATCTTTTTTACGGCATCTTGACTATCAACTACTGGTGCGTCTGCGACTTCTGTCGTCTTATCTGACTTCTTGGCTTTTTCCGCCATGTATAAACCTCAAATAATTTTAAACACTATAAAATTGTTAAGTTCAAAAAGATGTTCTCATCAATCTGATACTTCAGTTAATTTTTTTAGGCTTGCTGAATGCTCTTCTTTCAGTGCTTGCAAGCGCGCATAATCTTCTTCATTTAAATCCTTTGAACCATATGAAGCAATCTCCTGCTCCAACTTTGCAAGTTGGAAAAGTTCAATAGAATGCTTCCATGTTTCTTCCGTTTCTTCACGAGAAGATTTTGACCCAGTAAAATTCTGGGCTGTCAACACGCCTTGCCTGAATATGATTTCTATAGCCTGGCCCAAACCTGCTTCTAACATTTGGTGTCTCAGGCGGTCTTTTTCAAGGTCCGAGTCGCGACTAGCTATACGTATGATTTCATTACGGACTTTGTCAAGCTCTTCCGATTCGAATTCGAAGGTTGCAAACTGCTCTTCGTGCTGTTCTAAAAGCCAAGGATGCTCTAAAACCGTTAGTATGATTAGCCTTTCCCGATCTAACAATGAAGAATTATTAGATTTACCTATTTTTGTTTTATTTAGGTTTCCAATGCTTTTTTCTTCTTTACCTCTAGAAAAGCCTCTTTTTTGATTAAAGCCTCTATCCCAGTTTTTCTGCTGATTCTCTCTATTTTGCTGATTGAAAGACTGATCATGCAAATTTATCTCTGGAACAAAGTCGCCGCCAAACAGGTTTTTTAATCGACGCCCAAAGTCATTTTCATAATACCCACGGATTTTTTGATCTTGAATATCATTCAAAACGCGGGCTATTTTTTGCTCCAGACCAGCCCTTTGTTCTGGTGTGTTATGGTCGCCCTCACTAATCAATTCTTCCCATAGCACCGATGCTAACGGCTTTCCTTCAGAAAGAAGATTTTCAAAGGCATTTGCCCCTTGCCCCGCTACATAACTGTCAGGATCTTCTCCTTCAGGTAGATAGACAAACTTCAAAGAATGCCCTGGCTTTAAAAGCGGCAATGAACGATCAACCACACGAATGGCTGCACGCTGTCCTGCTTTATCTCCATCAAAACACATCATCGGTTCGGGGGTGAGCCGCCACATTTCTCTAATTTGATCTTCGGTGACCGCCGTACCGAGCGGGGCCACCCCTTCAGGAAATCCGGCCTGCGCAAGACCAATGACATCCATGTAGCCTTCTGCAACTAAGAGCCGTCCCTTTTCAAAGGCTGCTTTTCTAGCGCCACTTAAGTTATAAAGTAATCGCCCTTTATGAAATAATGGTGTTTCTGGTGAATTTAGGTATTTTGCTTTTGCTTGTGATGAAAGTGCCCTTCCACCGAAAGCAACAACTCGCCCTTGACGGTCCGTAATGGGGAACATAATGCGGTGACGAAAACGATCATAACTTTCAGCACCGTCATCTGTTTTAATTAGCATTCCCGCTTCAATAAGCATTTCTTCTGTAATTTCATCACGTGCAAGCATTGCTTCTTTAAGAGCATTTTTGCTATTTGGCGCAAATCCTAATCTAAATTTTTTGACCGTTTCTTTTGTAAGGCCCCTTTGTTTGACATATGAGCGGCCTTCTGCGCCGGCCTGCGCCACCAATTGACTTTCAAACCAATGCGTGACCGCTTCCATCACATCATAAAGTGATTTTTTCACTTTCGCTTTTTTCTGATCATATGGGGTTTGTTTGGGAATTTCTAGACCTGCCTGTCCAGCAAGCCGCTCAACTGTCTCAGGGAAAGAAAGGCCCTCAGTCTCCAATGTAAAATTAATGACATCGCCATGTGCCCCACATCCAAAACAATGGTAAAAACCTTTTTCATCATTTACCGTAAAAGAAGGGGTTTTCTCATTATGGAACGGGCATAGGCCAGTATGCTCGCGTCCCTTACGTGTTAAGCGCACTTTTCGACCGACGACGTCGCTAACAGGCAGTCGATTTCTTATTTCTTCAAGAAAATCTGGCGTAAATCCCATAATGGTACTTTAAATTCTAATAAAATGAATATCTAACATTAAATTAGATAATGACGTGTTCCAGTCAAGCCTTATGATAATAAATCTTTAGTAAGCGCACTTGCTTTTGAAAAATCCATTTGGCCAGAATAATTACCCTTTAACATGGCCATAATCTTACCGATATCTTTAAGTCCTGATGCTCCGGTTTCATCAATAGCTGCTTTAACCGCTGTCTCAACTTCTGCATCATCCAATTGACGTGGTAAAAACTCGCTAATAATTTCGATCTCATCACTCTCTTGTTTAGCAAGTTCATCACGTCCAGCTTCATGATAAGCTTTACAGCTTTCGTGACGTTGCTTAACCATTTTGGAGAGGATTTCAATAATTTCCGGATCGCCTACTTTACTATCCGATTCGGAACGAACTGAGATGTCCCTGTCTTTAATCGCAGCCATGATTAAACGTATGGTACTCAAGCGACGCTTATCTTTTGACCGCATGGCCTCTTTCATCGCTGTATTAAATTTTTCACGCAACATATTGTTTTATATCCTTATTTTACGAAAATGCCGACATATGACATCTCAAAGTCAGTCGGCTTTTAATTACAGGAAAGAGAGATACTAACCCAAAACTGTTAGAAATGCAACATCAAATTTTATTGTAAGTTATTGATTTTAAAGGATAATTTTTATTTGTAAATTACTTCTTATTTTCTTGACGCCCTTAAATCGATTGATTATGTTCCGGTCAATTTACGCATCGAATGGTCTAATAAGAAAGTTTGATCGTAAAGAATATAACCCAACAATTTATATAAAGTCTTTATGCCCATGACTGACACAGAAAACGCCCTTATCCCACCACACGAAAATATAACTGCCGTATTGGTGCTAGATGATGGATCTGTTTTTTGGGGATATGGTTTTGGTAAAGAAACCACAACCGTCGGAGAGGTATGCTTTAATACTTCCATGACCGGTTATCAGGAAATTTTAACTGACCCATCTTACGCTGGACAAATTATTAATTTCACATTCCCCCATATAGGTAACGTTGGCACGAACGCAGAAGATGAAGAAACCAAAACTTCTGCTGTCCGCGGTCTCGTTATTCGCCAAGATATAACAGAACCTTCTAACTTTCGCTCAGAACAGCATTTAAATGATTGGTGTCTTAAACAAAACCTCACCGGCATTGCCGGAATAGACACAAGAAAATTAACAAGATTTATCAGAAAAAATGGCGCTCCAAACGGCGTCATTTGTTTTAATAGCCAAGGTAAATTTGACATTCCTGCTTTACAGGCTCAAGCAAATGAATGGCCCGGCCTTAACGGAATGGATCTTGCTATTAAAGTGACTTGTAATGATACATATGATTGGACCACCACAAGGTGGACCTTAGAAAATGGCTACGGTGAACTTAATAACCCTAAAGCTCATGTCGTTGCTGTTGATTATGGCATCAAACATAACATTTTAAGATGCCTAGCGACAACAGGCGCCAAAGTTACAGTGGTATCAGCCACAACACCCGCCGAAGAGATTTTGAAACTTAACCCGGATGGTATCTTTTTATCAAATGGACCAGGTGATCCCGCAGCAACTGGTGAATACGCAATTCCGATCATTCAAAAATTGCTTGAAAGCGGTATTCCGCTATTCGGTATTTGTCTCGGACATCAAATGCTTGCCCTTGCTGTAGGTGCAAAAACCACAAAAATGCATCAAGGTCATCGTGGCGCAAACCACCCGGTAATGGATTTTAATACTAACAAGGTTGAAATCACCTCAATGAACCATGGTTTTATGGTTGATAAAGAGACATTACCAGAGGGTGTAAAATTAAGCCATATATCCCTTTTTGACCAGACATGTTGTGGTATTGAGCTTGAAGGCAAACCAGCCTTCTCAGTACAGCACCATCCGGAAGCAAGCCCCGGACCTCAAGACAGCCACTATCTTTTTGACCGCTTTATGGAAATGATTTTAGAAAATGCCTAAACGTACAGATATAAATTCCATTCTTATTATTGGTGCAGGCCCGATCGTAATTGGTCAGGCTTGCGAATTCGATTATTCCGGCACACAAGCCTGTAAGGCTCTTCGTGAAGAAGGTTACCGTGTGATCCTGGTAAACAGCAACCCGGCAACGATCATGACAGACCCTGATCTCGCCGACGCAACTTATGTAGAACCCATAACACCAGAGATGGTTGAAAAAATTATTATCAAAGAAAAACCTGATGCGATCTTGCCTACTATGGGCGGTCAAACAGGTCTTAATACTGCATTAGAACTTGATAAACATGGTATTCTTGAAAAATACAATGTGGAATTGATCGGTGCTAAAGTTGATGCCATCAATATGGCAGAAGATCGTCAACTTTTCAAAGATGCCATGAACAGACTAAATATCAACATGCCAAGAAGTCGTGTTGTGGGCTCAATTGAAGAAGCCCTTGATGCAATGGACTATATTAAACTTCCGATCATTATTCGCCCTAGCTTTACCATGGGTGGAAGCGGGGGCGGTATCGCTTATAATAAAGAAGAGTATATTGACATTGTAAAAGGAGGCTTAGACGCCTCACCAAGTTCAGAAATCTTGGTAGAACAGTCTATCTTAGGATGGAAAGAATTTGAAATGGAAGTGGTGCGAGACACCGCCGATAATTGCATTATTATTTGTGCCATTGAAAATTTTGATCCAATGGGTATTCATACTGGTGATAGCATCACGGTGGCGCCTGCCTTGACATTGACGGATAAAGAATATCAAATTATGCGTAATGCATCGATTGCTGTTCTTCGTGAAATAGGCGTCGAAACAGGTGGCTCTAACGTGCAATTCGCCGTTAATCCTGAAGACGGGGAATTGATCATCATTGAAATGAACCCTCGTGTTAGTAGGTCTTCAGCGCTTGCCTCTAAAGCAACAGGCTTCCCCATCGCCAAAGTTGCCGCAAAACTTGCCGTAGGATATACTCTTGATGAACTTTCTAATGAGATCACGGGGGTAACCCCATCCTCTTTTGAGCCAACTATAGATTATGTGGTAACAAAAATTCCACGTTTTACTTTTGAAAAATTCCCTGATGCAGCACCTACACTGACAACAGCCATGAAATCTGTTGGTGAAGCGATGTCCATAGGACGTAGTTTTCCAGAAAGCTTACAAAAAGCACTTAGATCTATGGAAACTGATCTAACCGGTCTCAACGAAATTGATGTGCCTGGATATGATCCTGAAATAGGTGATATTAATGCTGTAAGAGCTGCCCTTGCTGTCCCTTCTGCTGACAGGATACTTATTTTAGCGCAAGCCTTGCGCCTAGGATTAAGCACAGAAGAAATTCATTCAATTGCAAAATATGACCCATGGTTCATAGAACAAGTAAGGTTAATTATTGATGCTGAACAAAATGTCCGCGAAAATGGCCTGCCAACTGATAAAAATGAATTTATCAATCTAAAATCTCTAGGGATGTCAGATGAGCGATTAGCCGAACTTTCGGGATTAAAAGAAAGTGAAGTTTTAGATAAACGATATGCACTTGGAATTAAACCATCTTATAAACGCATTGATACTTGTGCCGCTGAGTTTGAATCACAAACACCATACCTTTATTCAAGCTATGAACGCGATGCAGCCGGCATTTCTGAATGTGAAGCGGAACCCACGAATGCCAAGAAAATTGTCATCTTAGGGGGCGGTCCGAACCGCATTGGGCAAGGTATCGAGTTTGATTACTGTTGTTGTCATGCCGCATTTGCATTGAGCGATCAAAATTATGAAACGATTATGGTGAACTGTAACCCTGAAACGGTATCTACAGATTACGATACGTCAGACAGGTTATACTTTGAGCCGTTAACGGCTGAAAATGTAATTGACCTCATTCGACGCGAGCAAGAAAACGGAGAAGTTATTGGCGTGATAGTGCAGTTTGGTGGTCAAACGCCTCTCAAACTTTCACACGCTTTAGAAGCTGCGAATATCCCAATACTTGGTACTTCACCAGACTCAATCGACCTTGCTGAGGATAGAGAAAGATTTCAAGAACTTGTCAATCAATTAGATCTGAAGCAACCGGAAAATGGTCTGGCGACAGAAACCGATCAAGCAATTAAAATTGCAGAAGGCATTGGATATCCAATTTTAATCCGTCCTTCTTATGTACTTGGTGGGCGCGCGATGGAAATCGTCTACGACACTGTCTCACTTAAAAGATATATGAAAGAAGCCGTTAGTGTTTCTTGGGATAGCCCGGTTCTCATTGATAAATATTTAGGCGGTGCAACAGAAATTGATGTTGATGCCATATGTGACGGCGAGGATGTCCATATCGCCGCTATTATGCAACATATTGAAGAAGCTGGCGTTCATTCTGGAGATAGTGCCTGTTCCTTGCCGCCATATTCTTTAAAAGAAAGCGTGATAGAAGACCTGGAAGCGCAAACCAGAAAACTGGCTCTTGCACTAAATGTTGTAGGATTAATGAATGTCCAATTCGCGGTTAAGGACGATGTTGTTTACTTGATTGAAGTTAATCCTCGCGCAAGCCGAACAGTACCATTTGTTGCAAAAGCCATTGGCGCACCTGTTGCAAAAATAGCAGCACGTGTTATGGCGGGTGAAAAATTAAAAGATTTTGATATCCCTAGTTATAAAACTGATTATTTTGCAGTAAAAGAAGCGGTGCTTCCATTTAATCGTTTCCCTGGTGTTGATATTTTGCTTGGCCCTGAAATGCGCTCAACTGGTGAAGTCATAGGCCTTGATAAAGATTTTCCGCGTGCATTCCTTAAGTCACAAATAGCGGCAAACACTCATTTACCACTTGAAGGAAATGTCTTTATTTCTGTAAAAAATAAAGACAAAGTCAAAATGGTAACACCCGCTAAAGAATTAGTTGAAATGGGATATACCGTACTAGCAACGGGAGGAACCGCGGACTTCTTAAAAGAAAATGGTGTTGAAGTGACGCGCATTAATAAGGTACTAGAAGGCCGCCCACACATAGTGGATGCCATTAAGAATGATGAAATTGATCTCATCTTCAATACGACAGAAGGCGCGCAATCTATCAAAGATAGTTATGAGCTTAGAAGAACGGCTCTTCTAGACAGTATACCTTATTACACGACATCAAGAGGTGCAATTTCTGCCATGGAAGCAATAAAAGTCTTGAAATCTTCAACGCTTGAAGTTAAACCCCTTCAGTCTTATTGATGAATTATTGAAATTTTAACAAAAAAAGATTTACAATCTACATTTGTATCAGGCGATCAAATGTGCCAATATTTTTTTGTTAAATAAAATATGAGATTTTAAAATGGTAGAAAAAGTTCCAATGACTGCTGGAGGCCATACAAGCCTCGAAGAAGAACTTAAAAACTTAAAGCATGTTAAAAGACCTGCAGTAATTAAAGCGATTGAAGAAGCACGCGCACATGGCGATCTTTCTGAAAACGCCGAATATCATGCCGCGAAAGAGCAACAGGGCATGATTGAAGGCCGCATTCAAATGATCGAAGATAAGCTTAGTCGCGCTGAAGTGATCGACCCAAAAGACTTGTCTGGTGATCGTGTCGTATTCGCATCAACCGTAACGATTGCCGATGAAGATGATGCCGAATCAACATATAAAATTGTTGGCGTCGATGAAGCTGACGTCGCATCAGGTAAAATTTCATTCAGCTCACCAATTGGTCGCGCCCTCATAGGGCGTAACATCGGCGACGAGGTTGAAGTAAAAACCCCACGTGGTGAAACATATTATGAGATTGCAAAAATTGAATTTATATAATTCGTTTCATTACGACTATTTTTTTAAAAAGCCGCTTTTATGCGGCTTTTTTATTTTTCAACGAATACCGCATCCGGAGTAAATGGAATACCTGGACGGTTTTTACCACATCTTATTGTTAAAGACGTTTTTACACTCGCAACATTGGGGGCGGGTGTAAGGTGCGTCGTAAGGAATGTTTGAAAATGATTTAAATCACGTGCGACGATTTTCAAGATAAAATCGATTTCACCATTTAACATATGTGCCTCACGAACCATAGGCCATTCACCGACCATTTCTTCAAAGGATTTAAGATCATTTTCGGCCTGACTATGAAGGCCGACCATAGCAAAAACTACAAGATCATATCCAAGAGCTTTAGCATTTAAGTTTGCATGATATCCATGAATGTAACCTGCTTTTTCAAGAGCACGGACCCTACGCAAACAAGGAGGGGCAGTAATACCCACACGTTCAGCCAATTGTACATTGGTAACACGGCCCTCTTCTTGCAAAACTTTTAATATTTCCATATCAATATCATCTAGTTTGAACTGAGGCATTCATAAATATCCATATAATTAAAGTCGCTTACAATGAAATAAAATTTCAATAATACGCAAGATTATATCATATTATTAAATAATTTCATAATATTATTAGAATTTATAATAGTTATTACCAAATAGGACTTTTTTTCCAAATCCCGTTTCTTTCACTGGATATGCAACTAAATAAAGGCTATATTTATTTTTGGATGTAAGAAAATATTATGAGGTTTTTGGACAAATGGTGCCGAATAAAGCACAATTTGACGATCGTATTAGGAATTTAATGGCTTTGGCTGAAGATAATTCAACCGAAAGCCGAACGTTATTATTCTCTCATATTTGCGATTTATTTCTTCAAAAACGACCTATGGAATCTGATAATCAGGTTCGTATGCTTATTGAAAGCATCATTGATAACGCTATGAAATTTACACCAAATGGCGGTAAAATTATTGTCGGGCTTCGGCCAGACCAAAACGGAAACTGTGTCATAAGCTGTAAAGATAACGGTAAAGGAATGACGCCACAAGAAGTCACCAAAGCGTTCAGCGATGACACCCAGTTAGATGATATTTATTCTGACCCCTCTACGGGTATTGGATTTGGTATTTCATACGTGCAAAAATTAATAGAAAAACATGATGGTAGTCTTTCGATCATTAGCGCCCCCGGTGAAGGGACATGCCTTAATTTAAACCTTCCAAAAAGTCGGCTCGTATGAACCTAAAAATGATTAGGGGTTATACATGATTGTTAAACAGCTATACGCCGATAACCGATTAAGAAACTTTCATTATCTTATCGCTTGTGAAAAAAGCCGTGAAGCCATGGTCATTGACCCGCTAGATGTAGATCGCTGCCTTGACGCTGCAAAAAAAAATAATTTTAAAATCACAACCATACTAAATACGCATGATCATTGGGATCATATTGGCGGAAATGAAGAAATTAGAGAAAAAACGGGCGCCACGCTTTTTTCACATACCGGTGCAATGGGAAAAATACCTAATGTTGACAAAGGTTTAAATGCCGGTGATCAATTAAAAATAGGCAGTTCCGTTTCTTTCAAAGTTTTAGACACGCCAGGTCATACCGATAGTCACATATGCTTATTATCAGACGAAAAAACACCTTCTTTATTTTGCGGTGACACTATGTTTAACGCCGGCGTTGGTCATTGTAAACTCGGTGGAAATCCAGATGATCTTTTTAATACATTTGATCAACAACTTTCAAAATTACCTAATGAGACAAAAATATATCCCGGTCATGATTATATCATTAATAATCTTGAGTTTACTTTAGACCGTGAACCCAATAATGAATCCGCAAAAAGCTATTTAAAAAATTTGGAAAAACAAAGTCCTCATGATGCATTTATTTCCACAATGAAAGACGAAAGAAATATTAATAGCTTTCTCAGATTAAAAAATCCTGCCATTATTAGCGAACTTAGAAAGTCATTTCCCGACCTGCCGGAAAACCCTTCCGAAAAGGAAGTTTTTATAGCCTTAAGGGAATTGAGAAATAATTGGTAAAATTGGACAATTATCTAAAGGATAAGAAAATGAGCCTTGAAAACAATACAAAACTGATCATAGAAAAAACGGCCGGTGTTACGGATTTAAATAAAAAAGTAAAATTTGACCTTACTGACGAGGGAATAATTCATATTGATGCAACAGTAACCCCGCCATCCGTATCCAATAATGATCTAGATGCAGATGTGACGTTTGTATTATCTCAGGAAAATTTTGAAGGACTAATTGATGGATCTTTAAATCCACAAATGGCGTTCATGATGGGAAAGTTAAAAATTGAAGGCGATATGGGCCTCGCTTTAAAGCTTGCCGACATATTCGAATAACGATATAAGGTTTCGTAATTTATTCTCTGTATTTATTAATAAGGAAGGACCATCATGGACCTCAATAAATTAGGATTGCATATCCACGAAATTAGAAACCAATTTGCGTATGTTGAAATTGGTGTTGGATTATTAAATCAATCCCTCGAAAAAGGTAGCGTACCGGGTGTATTTTATGCTCTACAATCTATTTTCCAATCTGCTTCACAAGTATCGCGTACTCTCTGGGCTCCTCGTAAAAAAGGCCGTTCGCGTTCTGATGAAATACGTAAATTTCTAGGCATTCCAGATGATCACCCTTTAAACAATAAAGATATTCAAACTCTTTTTGATTTTAGTGATGAAGCCAACGAAGAGTGGATCAAGAAAACTGCTGGAAAATATATTCTAATGGATTATGTCGGTGATCTAGGCGCAAGTGATCATAAAGACGTAGAAATTGAAAATGTATTTAGGTCATTTGATACCAAAGGGAAGATTTATGTTTACCGTGGTGTTGGCTTTCAACTTGAAAATGTTATGACCACACTAAAAAGCATTAGTGATGCTGTGAATAAGGCACATTACCATCTTTTCCCAGAACAGTGGGTTGAGCCACCAGAAGGTGAAGACGACGACGCTGATTATAAATAAGCGCGGTTGGATAAACGTTTAAGAGCAGGGCTATGGGCTCTGCTTTTTTATTTGAAAGTCGAGATCGAATTCATAATTGTTATGCCCGCACGACCTATAATAAACATCGATGAATAAACAACTATCAAGTCCCAACTTTTAACCTCATAGCCATTATTGACAATACCTCCCAAGGCAAGCAACAGCAAAAACAGGCCTAGATACTGCGCGACAGTCAATATAAATTTCACACTCTTTCTGATACGTTTTTCACGCGACGACATTGGTTTGACTTCTTTAATGCCGCGCTTACGGTCCGCTACTCTTTGTCGGAGCGGTTTACGAACTTGATGATCTTTTTTCATACTTTTTCCTCAATACGCACTTTAGATTAAAGAATTACCAAATATACTTTTCTATTTATAAAAATCAGAGTATAGAAAGTTCAATAACAATATTCAAATAGGATATTACAATGTCATCATATAATGTCACATTAAAATCTGATCTTAAACACGGCACCTTCTATTGGGTCACTCAAGTAAATGCAGCAAGTGAAGAAGAGGCAGTAACCGCTGCGGAACATCTATTCCTTGAGCAACTAAACGGCTCGGAAGAATGGGATTTTTCAGACTATGATGCTGAGAAATTATAACGCGCTTTTTTCTTATCCGGATACCAAGGGCCACTCCATTCATTGGCTGGAATAATTTCCGCTCGCGCACCATTTTGATGGAACCATGAATCAACCACAAAGTGCCCGCTACCACCAATATTTTTTTCAAGCCCAATTTCATGGATTGTGGCGGTGCTATGTGGATAACTTAAGTCATTGAAATTACGTCTTAAATGTTGCCCTAAAGTATGTAATTTAATAATACCGTCTTGCCTTAATAAAAATAAATAACTTGTTGTATTAAACGCCTCATCAATACAGTCCATTTGCCCCTTAGTACTAAAATTGAGCACAACGGCGCGTGCTTTATCATTATCGGTACCTGTTTTAGGGCCGATAAATTGTTCAATTTGCGCAATTGCTAATGAAATTCTTTGTCGTTCTTCTTTAGGAGATTCGGGAGCCGGTATAAAAATGTCCTTCACTTTTTGCCACTCTTGATCCGTTAATCCGGTTTTCTGGTATGTTTTGCAACCATACCCTGAACATACACCAAACCTTTTATGGCTTTTCAAGTCCTCCGCATGCCCAACCAATTTCTCATTGGATGTTGATGCGCACCCCATCAAAGTGATTGATATAATAAAACTTAGTATTTTCTGCATACTTACCTGGTCAAAAATTTATAAAAAAAAGCCGCCACTCAAATTAGAGGACGGCTTTTAATTCAAAAGAACGTTAAAAGCTTAAACAGCGCCGTCGCGTTCGAGACGTTTACGGTCAAGTTTACGGGACCTACGAACTGCTGCTGCATTCTCACGAGCCTTCTTTTCAGATGGCTTTTCGTAAAAACGTCGCATTTTCATTTCGCGGTATACCCCTTCGCGCTGAAGTTTTTTCTTCAAAGCACGTAGAGCTTGATCAACGTTATTATCGCGGACAATAACCTGCATGGTTACAGTCACACTCCTTTCTAGTTTGTGTTATTCAAAAAAACATTTGTCTTTAAGAACGGGCTTTCTAACAAAAACTAGAGGATAAGTGAAGTCTTTTGTCAATTTTACACGTTTATAAGAGTTTTTTGACCCTTTTTGCTTTACCAATATGAATTTCATAGCCATATATAGGATATGACTAGTAAAAAAACTGAAAAAACACCTGATGATTATCGTGAGTCGTTATTAGACGCCGTTATGCCACATATTGCGTTTGATGGCTGGACCAAAAAATCTTTAAATCTTGCCGCAAATGACATCGGCATTGATCCAAGGGTCGTGGATCTCGCCTTCCCCAATGGGGCAATCGATATGATTGCTCTTTATGCGCAGCAATGCGACATTCAGATGCTAGAAGTGATTAAAGACAGCAGTTTTGAAAAACTTAAAATACGTGAGAAAATCACAACGTTAGTCAGAACGCGCATTGAATTAGAACAAGAAAATAAAGAAGCTTGTAACCGAACTGTTCCTTTCCTTGCGCTACCGCAAAATTACTTTCAAGGATTGAAAATTTTATACCATACCGTTGATCTTATGTGGAAAGCCATTTCAGATACATCCACAGATTTCAATTATTATACAAAACGAATGACTTTGTTGGCTGTTTACAGCAGTACATTTTTATATTGGCTTGGTGATGAAAGCGAAGATCATAATGATACTTGGGAATTTCTTGATCGACGTATCGAAAACGTGATGCAAATTGAAAAAGTAAAAGCCAAATACCGTGACAAACAACCTGACCTAGCGGGTATTTGGCGAGCTCTCGGTAAAAAAAGATACGGTAGTTAATTAACCAATTGAAGGAAAAAGACGGGTCACATGCCCCATTTTTCGACCAGGTCGGGATTCATTTTTCCCATAATGATGAACACTGGCACCTTTTTCTTTTAACAATTCATAATATTGAAAAATATCATCGCCAATTAAATTTGTCATTCGAGCTTCACCGCTAAACTTAACGCACCCTAATGGTAAGCCGCAAACAGCCCTAATATGTTGTTCAAATTGACTGGTGGGACAAGCTTCAATCGTCCAGTGTCCCGAATTGTGTACACGCGGTGCAATTTCATTAACCCGTAATAGTGGTCCATCTTTTGACACAAAAAATTCAACCGTCAGTACACCAACATAATTTAATTCATTAATAATTTTTGTCGCTTTATCAATGGCGTCATTTAAAATTTCATCTTCAACCCGCGCTGGTGCAATTGATAAATCAAGAATATGATTTTTATGATTATTTTCAACTGGCGAAAAACAAACAACTTCACCGTCCTGGCCGCGCGCCGCAACAACTGAAACTTCTATATCAAATGGAATAAACCCTTCGATGATTATACTATCATTATTGAGCTGTTTCCAGGCAGACGACAAATCATCTTCATTTTTAACGATGGCCTGTCCCTTACCGTCATAACCTAGACGCCGTGTTTTTAAAACCGCAGGATATCCAATATCCTTTAAGGCTTCTTCCGCTTCCTCTAATGTACTTACATCTTTAAAGGGAGCGGTTTCTATTCCTAAGTCGTTGATAAATTTTTTCTCAGTTAATCTATCTTGAGAAACTTCGAGTACTTTTGCATTAGGAAATACATTAATCACACCCGTTAAAACATTCACAGTTTCCACAGGAATGTTTTCAAACTCGTAAGTCACAACATCCACTTTGTTAGCAAATTCAAGCAAAGCTTTTTTGTCATCGTAGTCGGCATGCGTTACGGCATTACATACTTGTTCCGTCGGCCCATCAATTTCATTTGTGAATACGTGAACTTTAAAACCCAATTCGGCAGCAGCAAGTGCCATCATACGACCAAGTTGGCCACCGCCTAACATTCCAATTGTTGATCCGGTAGCAAGTGTCTTCATATTAATCTACTGGTATTTCCGCGACAGCGTTCGTTTGTGTTTTACGCCAATTCTCTAGAGATGCCGCTATTTTTTCATCATTTAGTGCAACGATCGACGCCGCCATTAATCCAGCATTCTTTGCGCCCGCTTGACCGATGGCCAATGTTCCCACTGGCACACCGCCTGGCATTTGTACTATTGATAAAAGACTATCCATTCCTTTTAAAGCCTTACTTTCAATAGGAACGCCTAAAACGGGAAGCGGCGTCATTGACGCTGCCATACCTGGCAGATGGGCAGCCCCACCTGCGCCTGCGATAATGACTTGAAGTCCTCTTTCTTTAGCAGATCGTGCATAATCATAAAGACGGTCTGGTGTTCTATGTGCAGAAACAATTTTGCATTCGTGAGCCACACCTAATTCATTAAGTACATCTGAGGCATTTTTCATAATATGCCAATCAGATTGACTACCCATGATAATCCCTACTTGTTGTTTATCTTCACTCATTTTCTGCCTCTAAAATTATTCAAAAGGAAGCCTTAACATTTCAAGAAAAGGGATTATAGCGATCTAGATGAGATAGGCAAGTTTCCAGTGGTATTAAGCTTCCCTGAATGTTATCGTTAGTTGTTATAGTTACTAATAGTATGTAGAATAGATTGAAACTACTACGATATGTTGCATCTATAGCAATGGATTTTATTAATCTGAATGAGGGTACGCAGACATAATGAAAGTTCAAGGTCCTGGAAATGTTGGCAGAGCACAACCAATACGCCGCAAAACGATAGAGAAAACGCGCGCGTCATCTGGTGTATCGGCAACAGCACCTGTTAGAAATATAAATGATACTACTAGCGTTTTAGGAATCCCGGCCGCAGAAATGACCCCTAAAGTCAAGAATGCAATTATAACTTTAATGGCTGAAGTAGATCACATGCGCGGCGAACTGGAAATTGCGCATCGACGCATATTAGAGCTTGAAAAACTAGCGGATCAAGACAGTTTAATTGAAATTTCTAATCGGCATGCCTTTGTTCGTGAAATGACCAGAATGATTTCTTATTCTGATCGTTATGGTATCAATAGCTCACTAATTTTCCGGACATGAATGATCTGAAAGTAATCAACGATACTATGGGGCACAAAGTCGGCGATAAAGCTCTGGTTCATATTGCAAAAGTGATGCTTTCAAATTTACGTGATTCTGATATTATAGGCCGATTAGGTGGCGATGAATTTGGCATTATTCTACCAAAGGCAAATGAAAAAAATGCCGCAGCTAAGGCCGAACAAATCATTGCCAATCTTGAAAAGAAACCCCTGATAATTGATGGTAAAAATACTCCCCTTAAAATGGCTTATGGGATTTACCCCTTACACTCTGACTTAAGCCCAGATCAAGCATTAGATCACGCTGATAAAAAAATGTACTCACATAAAAAAAATATGAAAAACGAAGAATAAAGTTTATGCGATAATGTCGGGAAGCATTTCATCTTCAAGTTTTGCTATTTGATCTTTCAACATTAATTTTTGTTTTTTCAATCTTTTTATTTGCAACATATTGGTCGTGCCCGATTTTAATAACGCATCTATAGCATCATCAAGGTCACGATGTTGGACTCTTAATTGCTGAATTTTCACTAGTATATCTGCGTTATCCATAGTCATACCTTAAAGCTTATAATGATAATATATCACAAGTCGTGCAAAAACAGATATTATGATTTCCATCTCTTTATCGTTGAAATTTCTATATCAAATAAATCTAATAATCTTGCCAATGTCTGCTCAACCATTTCATCAATCGATGCTGGTTTGGTATAAAATGCAGGAACAGGTGGCGCAATGATAGCGCCCATTTCAGTTAATGACGTCATCGTTTTAAGATGTCCTAAATGAAAAGGTGTTTCCCTAACCATAAGAACTAATTTGCGACGTTCTTTCAAAACAACATCAGCAGCTCTAGTTAAAAGGCTTGAAGTGACACCACAGTTAATTTCCGACATGGTTTTCACGGAACATGGAACTATTAACATGCCATCCGTTTTAAAGGATCCACTAGCAATAGAAGCGCCAATATCATCAACTTTATGAACCACATCAGCTAACTGATTTATATCTGAAACTTTTATGGATGTTTCTAATTTCGCCGTTACCTTTGCAGCCTTGGACATAACAAGATGTGTTTCGACATCTAATTCGCTTAATATTTCTAATAAGCGCAATCCATACTCTATCCCGGACGCTCCACTAATACCTATTATGAGTCGTTTTGATATCTTAACCATATTGATCGCATTCAAATTATAAAATTACTGTTTTCACTAATATAAATATAATCTCTTATAACAAATTATTTTTATTTTATATAGCTTTACCATACAGGTTAAAATGAAACCTCAAAAAAGCTATTGAAGTTCGTGACAATCATTAAAAAATGTGATGTAATTTAAATGCTGTAACTAAGAATTTTGGTACCTAAATGAATTAAAACAGCCGTTGAGTGATAAAGGAATTTAAATGGCTAAATGCCTATTAACAAAATATGCCTTAACCAAAACAGACGATAATACTTCGTCGGACCTCAACCAAACCAATTATTTAAATTGCCATAAAAAACGCGTTACACATAAAAATAACGACATATCAATATATTAGCAGGAGAAAAAAATATGCACGCAGAAGCTCATATTAATGCACTTTCACAAAAACATGCTGCCCTAGATGAAAAAATCCATATGGAAGAAAATCGACCAGCGCCAGATAGTACAATCCTGCATGAGCTCAAAAAAGAAAAGCTAATATTGAAAGATGAAATCGAGCGATTGAACACTCAATAAAATTTTAGCCATCAGAAATTAAAAAACCCGCTTATTTAAGCGGGTTTTCTTTTATAGCACTTACTAAAACACTATTCAGTTTCATTAGCTTTTTCTGTTTCAGCTCTTCTAGGGGCTGCTTTCTTTACTGCCGCATCAAGTTCTAGTTGCTTGCAAAGACCTAAAAGTACTGGATCTACAGGTTTAATATTGCTCATATTCCAATGAGTGCGTTCACGAATGGCCGTAATAGTTGGCTTAGTCGTTCCCACCAATTTAGAAATTTGGGCGTCTGTTAATTCCGGATGATTCCTAATCAACCATGCAATTGCATCTGGCTTATCTTGCCTTTTAGAAACAGGCGTATATTTTGCGCCGCCACTTCTTGCTTTAGCTGGCACTTCATCAACGATAATTTGCAGTCTTGCTTTTTCATCATTTTGGCAGCGATCAATTTCTGCCCAAGTTAATTGTCCATTTGCTACAGGATCTAAACCGACAATATTTACAGCAACCTGTTCGTCGGCAATACCTTGAACTTCTAACTCGTGCAAACCACAAAATGCTGCAATTTGTGTAAAACTGAGACTTGTATTATCCACAAGCCATACGCCTGTCGCCATAGGCATCAAAGGCTCTGTCATAACAACTCCTAAATATAATATTATATTGAATCAATAACTGCAGCATAGAGTGAGTTTTCGCAATTGAAAAGACCTACTATAAAAACTTTATAAGTATTTGAAATATAACTATAAAAATTATTAATTTAACATATTTAAAAAAATAACTTAATTAATTTACTATAGACGTAAAAAAAGCCCCGATAAAATCGGAGCTTCCTTCTAAAATATTTAATGACTTACTGAAGTGCCCAAGCGAGTGGAACAACCATTGTAAGCTGGCTATCAGATGCATCTGCTGGTGGTGCAGGCAGCGGACTAACACGCTTCATTAATTTTGGAATCTCACGATCTAAAACATCGTGACCTGACGATCCTGTTACTGAATGTGCCAGAATGTTGCCATCACGATCTACATTAATTTCAACTTTGATTTTACCTTCAAGTTCTTTACGTAAAGCGGCACGTGGATACGTTTGTTTCTTAGCAATTTTTTTAGCTACTGACTTCTGCCAACCGCTAATATCTTGTGCGTTAGCTGATGTCGCAAATCCTGCAAATGCCATTGTACTTGCAACAATTACTGATACCATAAGTTTACTTAACTTGCCCATTTTAATACTCCTAATTTCTATACAATTTGTCTCTAATTTTTTCATTTAGAAACTCCCCAACCCATCTGTGAATCATCACTTTGCTTAATGTGGGAAACTTCATCCGCACAAAAAACTATATGCAAAAAAGTAAACTGAAGCTTAAAGATAAAATTTTAAGTATTTAAAAATGACGGTTTTGCGCTATTATCGCCCTAAAAAAGCCTCCTTTTTATATCAAAAACAATAAATCATTTGAAATATGAATTCCATATAACCTATTGTAACATAATAAATTTGCAGAAAGAGACCCACAATGAGAATAATAAAAACGTTGAATATTACTTTTTTTTTCATTTTTATGATTTTTTTTACTGCAAACGCCCAAAATGCGCTAAATACTACAGATATTGACAATTATTTAACTTCTTTGAATAATATCTCAAGCATTATAAAGAGGTATAATGATGAGAACCGATCTAAAGAAAGTGCTGACTTAGCCACGTTACCACCAATTGACGCACTTTCAAAAACCCCGATCACTGATACCTTAGAATTTGTAAAATCACATCCCACATATTCAACCCTAGAAATAATCGTAAAATCTTCTGGTTTCAATACGACAGAGGAGTGGGCAAACACCGGCGATCAAATCATGTTAGCTTATTCAGCCTATTATTTAAAAAATCCTCAGGATAAAGACGCAATGTCCATTGAAGAAATGATTAAAGATTTAAATGCCAAGGATGACCAAATTAAAAATAATATATTTATTAGCGATGAACAAAAGAATTTTCTGACTGAGAAAATTGAAAATTCAATAGCAATGCTCAAAGATCCTAATTATATTGATAATGAAAATATTAAGACTCTCAGTCCTTACATAAAAAGACTGAATATACTGTTTAAGGAACAATAATGACACGTACAGAAGTTTTGCGAATCCAGAAATATCTAAACAGCAAATTTGACAACACTAAATTCACATTAAAAAATAGCCCCGCTGCTGACGATAGCATGGAGGTTTATATTGGAGATGAATTTATTGGCGTTATCTACCGTGACGAGGACGAAGGTGAAGTATCCTATGCCTTTAATATGGCGATTTTGGAAATAGATCTTCCAAACGCTGCAGATGCTTCGCTCATCTAACTATAAATAACCCGCAAGTTTGTAATCGATACAAAGAGCCTTTAATTAGCCTTATTGGCAAAATAGCATCGTTTATAATTTTTCTAAATGAACCTAATTAAGCTATGATTTTTTAATTATAAGGATAAATTAATAGTATGCGTCAACTATATCACTATTGGTTTTCCCCTAATTCTAGAAAAGCTCGTATCGCCTTACTGGAAAAAGAGTTAGATTTTGATCTCGTATTAGAGCTTCCTTGGAAAAGAAGGCATGATTTTCTTGTACTCAACCCAGCAGGTACAGTGCCAACACTCATAGAAGATGATGGAAAAACAATTTGTGGAAATGCCGCAATCAGTGAATATCTCAATGAAAAATATGATACCGTAAACCTTATCGGCGAAAGTGCTGATATTCGGACCGAAGTAAGACGATTAACGGAATGGTTTGATATTAAATTCTATGAAGAAGTTAGTGAAATTATTATCAACGAAAAATTCATGAAGCGATACCTTAAGCGTGGTGACACAGAAGCAAAAGTGATTAGGTTTGCCAACCAAAATATAAAGCATCATTTACAATATATTGCTTACTTAACGGATCGCCGGAATTGGTTAGCAGGAAATGATTTCTCATATGCAGATATAGCCGCTGCTTCCCATATATCATGTGTTGATTATTTCGGTGACGTCCCATGGGAAAAATACCCTGAAGCCCGAAATTGGTATGCGCGAGTTAAATCGCGCCCTTCAATGCAACCTATTTTAAAAGATAAAGTTGCGGGCCTTCAACCGGCCAAACATTACAGTGATCCAGACTTCTAAGATGGAACAAATTGAAGAGCAGTCCACCATAAAGAATAAAATTCAAACTTTAGCTCTTGAAGTAGGGTTTGACACCGTTAAGTTTACCTCACCAACCGGATTAGAAAACAGTGCTGAAAGCTTCGATCAATTCTTAAGCTCTTCTTATAATGGAGAAATGAAATGGTTAGAAGAAAAAGCGGAGAGACGAAAAAACCCTCTTGTTTTATGGCCCGAAACAAAATCTATAATTATGTTAGGAATGAATTATGGTCCTGACTCTAATCCCCTCGAATTTTTAGAATATAAAGAACATGGGAATATTTCTGTTTATGCTTTAGGAAAAGATTATCATGATGTTATTAAAAAACGTCTAAAACAAATTGCACGACAAATTCATAGAGAATATGACGTTAAAGTAAAAGTTTTCGTTGATACAGCCCCTGTTATGGAAAAACCGCTCGCACAAAAATCGGGAATGGGATGGCAAGGGAAACACACCAACTTAGTCAGTCATGAATTTGGGTCATGGTTGTTTCTAGGGAGTATTTTTACGGCGCTTGAAATAGAACCCGACAGCGAAATGCAAGACCACTGTGGATCATGCCATGCTTGCCTAGATGTATGCCCAACAAACGCATTTCCCGCACCTTACAAACTTGATGCGCGACGATGTATTTCTTATTTAACCATAGAATATAAAGGGCATATTGATCTAGAATTTCGAAAAGCAATGGGCAATAGGATTTATGGTTGCGATGACTGTCTTTCTATTTGTCCATGGAATAAATTTGCTAAAAAAACTAATGAAATTTCATTTCATCCAAGAATAGAATTAGACTTCCCACGCCTTGATGAATTAGCCCAGCTTGATGATCAGACGTTTAGAACAGTTTTTTCAGGATCACCAATAAAAAGAATAGGGCGAGATTTTTTTATAAGAAATGTTCTAATTGCAATTGGTAATAGTGAGCAAGAAAAACATATTCCACTTTTAAAAGATAAATTATTTGAAGAAAGTCCCTATATAAGAGCAATGGCGATATGGGCGTTAAAGCAGTTATGTGATAAAGAAATGTTCATTGAACTTAAAAATAAGAATCTATTTAGTGAAACGGATATCGCTGTAAAAAGAGAATGGGAAATTAATTACTAATCAATTTCATATTGTCTTCTGCTAGCTTTTGCCAATCACTATCGGGAAATTTATCAATAAGCTTTTGCCATTCTTTTTTAGCTTTCATATCTTCCCGTAACATCCGATAATTTATGCCACTTTCAAATAACAAATCTGGCTGGTTTGGCTTTATACTCAATCCTTGATTAAGATCCAATCGAGCCTTTAAATGCTCATTCATTTTTCGGTATGTCTCTGCACGATAAAGAAAAGCTTCAATTCGTTCCTCGTCTAATTCCAGGGCATAACTAAAATCATCTAAGGCACTTTGAAAATCTTCGCGATCAATTTGTACAGTTCCTCTTTCAATATAAAAATCATATTTAAAAACGGGATGATCGTCTAATGAAAGAAGCGCCGTTGTATAAATTGTGAACGCTCTTTCCAACTTATTATTAGCCCGCCAAGCGTTTCCCGCTAAATAGCGCAATTGGGCGGAAAGAAGAGTTTTATTTTTAATTGCAAACACACCAATACCATCTCCACGTGATACTTTATCGGCGATTATTTCAAGTAACCCTGCGGCTTCTTCAAAACGGTTTTGGTCATAAAGGGCCATGGCTTCACAATGCTGTGCTGCGGCTCCTCCGCCTTCGACGTACCATTTCTTAGCAGTAATAACAGCGTTACTATTTTCTTCACTTATACTTGCGATACAAGCTTGGTATTTGTCTGACTGTTCTTTTTCTGATAAAGTTTTCGCAAAAATAAGCCCTCCTGGAAGCAGAAATAATATTATTAACCCTAAAAATCTTATGCTCATATTGCAATAACCTATTATCAATTTGTCATCCACTGTATAAATAGAAACGTAAAAAAGCGCAAACCGAATAATAAAGTGAGACACTATGAAACTATTTTGTTTTGGTATGGGGTATACCGCCAAAAAACTTTGTAAGTCATTATCAACTGAAAAATGGCATTTTTCCGGCACCAATCGAAAATCCGGTGATTTTATTTTTAATGGCAATGAGCCGATGCACAATGCGCAATCCGTCTTAAAAGATGTAACACATTTGTTAATCTCTATTGCGCCATCAAAAGAAAATGGCGACTTAGTGCTTCTTCACCATCAAAAAGACATTCTAAATATGCCTTCTTTAAAATGGGTCGGATATTTATCTACTACGAGTGTTTATGGCGACCATAGCGGTAATTGGGTAGATGAAACCTCAGAAACCAAGCCATTAGGAGCACGCGGCTTAGAGAGAAAAAAAGCTGAACAGCAGTGGGAGAACTTAGGATTTCCACTTCATATTTTCAGATTAAGCGGGATTTATGGCCCAGAGAGAAACCAAGTAAATGCCATAAAAGAGCAAACCATTCAAAAGATCATTAAAGAAGGTCATAGTTTTTCCCGAATTCATGTGGAAGACATCGTATCCGCTTTAATGCTTTCAATGAATGACCCAATTCCCGGCATTTATAATCTGGCTGATGATCAGCCCTCTTCAACAGCGGACATCATTGACTATGTCTGTGAACAATTGAACACGGAAAAACCAAAAGGCGTTCCCTTTGAAGAAGCCGATTTAAGCGAAATGCGAAGAAGTTTTTATCAGGACCATAAAAAAGTCAGCAATAAAAAACTGAAACAAATTTATAATTGGAAACCCAAATATTCTGACTATAAGGCGGGATATGATAGTTTTCTTAAATAAATTCACATATGGCTTGTTTTAATCTGTTTAAATCGGCTTCACTTGATAAGCGGTGATCCCCCGATTTATTAAAGCTAATAATAACGTCATTACTTATTACTTTTTCTGAAATACGTGATGAATATGAATAGGGCACATCCTCATCAAACAAGCCATGAAACAGCCTAATAGGGCAATTAAGGTCAATTGGCTTATTAAGTAAAATATGATTTTCCCCATCTTGGATTAGCTTATAAGAAACTTTATAGGGTTCATCACTATAATCAGAAGGCTCAAGATAAATGCCATCCCGTTTCAACGTTTCCTTTATGGCTGGGGAATAATTATCCCACATCAATTCACGGGTAAAATCGGGGGCAGCCGCTATTCCAATGAAAGCTTTAAGGCGGTCTTTTCTCGCTAGTGATACCAACAATCCAATCCACCCGCCCATGCTTGAGCCCACAATAATTAACTCACCTTTTGTAACCTCATCAATGACACTTAAGGCGTCTTGCGTCCATGTTCCTATTGTTCCATCAACAAATTCTTCGGAAGACTTTCCATGGCCAGAATAATCAAACCTCAAATAAGAAATGCCCAATTCTTTACAAGAATTCTCTAGAAAGATAGCTTTTGTTCCCTCCATATCGGACATATATCCACCGCAAAACACAACTGTGGGCCCTTTTGCTTCACTATAATGATAAGCAATTTTTCGTCCCTTTTCTCCGATGATATAATTTGGCTCTAAACTCATATTAATAACTCATTATCTATATTTTTTTCGAATATATCATAATATAGGGAAATAACTTTATTTTTTAGCCCTTTTTCACGCTTGTTCACTTGACTTGAGGGTCAAAGAATATAAATTCGCACCTTTAGAACAAAGCAAAAATAAGAGAACATTATGAACGCGAATAAAAAAGTTGCCCTAACACTGCCAGATGGCAGCGTCCGTGAATTTGATGGACCGGTAACTGGTATGACGTTAGCACAAGATATTGGCCCTGGATTGGCCAAGGCTGCTCTCGTCATTGTTGTCAATGGAGAGCAATGGGATCTTTCGCGCGAAATAACGACAAACTCAGATGTATCAATTATCACTAATCGTGACGATGAAGCGCTTGAAATAATTCGTCATGATGCCGCTCATATTTTAGCGGAAGCCGTTAAAGAATTATGGCCAGATACGCAAGTCACAATCGGGCCAGCAATTGAAAACGGTTTTTACTATGATTTCGCTCGCGAAGAACCATTTACACCAGAAGATCTGGAAACAATTGAAAAACGTATGCGCCAAATTGTCGAACGCAACGAAGAAATTATACGCACCGAAATGCCCCGCGATGAAGCCTTTGATTTTTTCCGTAACCAAGGTGAAGAGTATAAAGCTGAGATTATTGCCAGCATTCCATCGAATGAACCCATCACTCTTTATAAGCAAGGCGAATTTATTGACCTTTGCCGTGGACCGCATTTACCGTCCACAAAATATTTGGGAAGCGATACATTCAAATTAATGAATGTAGCTGGTGCCTACTGGCGTGGTGATAGCAACAATGAAATGTTACAGCGTATCTATGGCACAGCCTGGCGAACCAAAAAAGAATTAAAAGCTTATCTTCTGCGTCTTGAAGAAGCAGAGAAACGAGACCATCGTAAATTAGGTAAAGAATTAGATCTTTTCCATTTTCAGGAGGAAGCCGCAGGCATGCCGTTCTGGCATCCAAATGGCTGGACAATTTACACTCAAATCGAAGGCTATATGCGCCGTAAGCAGCGTGAATATGGATACCGCGAAATAAATACGCCAAAATTGGTTGATAGAAAGTTATGGGAAGAGTCTGGCCATTGGGACAAGTTTCGCGAACATATGTATACGACCGAGTCAGACGAATGCGTTTTTGCTTTAAAACCCATGAACTGTCCTTGTCATGTTCAAGTGTTTAATCAGGGCCTTGTGAGTTACCGTGATCTTCCTATGCGACTTGCTGAATTTGGTAGCTGCCATCGATATGAGCCTTCTGGCGCCCTGCATGGTTTAATGCGCGTGCGATCTTTCGTGCAAGATGATGCCCATATTTTTTGCGAAAAAGATAAGATCACTGAAGAAACCGAAATTTTCTGTAAAATGTTACTTGAGGTTTATAAGGATTTTGGCTTTGAAGATGTAAAAGTAAAATTCTCTGATCGACCAGAAGTGCGTGCAGGATCGGATGAAGTATGGGACGAAGCTGAAAAACATTTAAGAGACGCGATCGAACATGCCGGACTTAAATATACAGCAAACCCAGGAGAAGGCGCATTTTACGGACCAAAGATTGAATTTGTTCTCAAAGATGCTATTGGGCGTAATTGGCAGTGTGGAACGTTGCAAGTAGATTTTATTACTCCTGAACGTTTGAATGCAAATTACGTCGGTGTCGATAATAAAAAACATCACCCTGTTATGCTGCACCGCGCCATACTTGGTTCTTTTGAACGGTTTATTGGCATACTTATCGAAAACCATGCGGGTCGTTTTCCAATGTGGCTTGCCCCTAAACAGGTCGTTGTAACAGGCATTACCGCCGATCAAGATAACTATGTAAAAGAAGTTTATAAGAAACTATCTGATGCTGGACTTCGTGCTGATATTGATCTTCGAAATGAAAAAATTAATTATAAAGTGCGTGAACATTCACACGCAAAAGTCCCCGCAATTTTTGTTGCTGGTGGTCGTGAAGCGGAAAATAACACGATCACAGTTAGACGACTTGGATCAAAAAATCAGGAAACCCTTGATTTAATGGACGCAATTAATACACTTGTCACCGAGTCTATCGATCCGGATAAACGATAATTTAACAATATACCGGTAAAAATGAGAGGAAATTGAACTTATATTATGGAGAAAGTAAATAGCTAAGAGACCAATGCAAGGCCCAGCGTCAAAAAAAGGACCGAGGGTCAACGATGATATTTTAGAAGATGAAGTAAGACTGATTGACGATAGTGGTGAAAACCATGGCGCAGTTTCAATTGATAAAGCTTTAGAAATGGCAAAAATTGCAGGCTTAGATCTCGTCGAAATATCACCAAATGCAACTCCCCCAGTTTGTAAAATTCTTGATTACGGCAAGTATAAGTATGAGGCACAGAAGAAGGCGTCTCTTGCAAAGAAGAACCAGAAAACTGTAGAGGTAAAAGAGATCAAACTTCGTCCTGGCATTGAAAAGCATGACTATGATGTAAAAATGCGCTCCATTGATAAGTTCTTAAACGCTGGCGATAAAGTTAAAGTTACACTTCGCTATCGCGGTCGTGAAATGGCCCACCAAGAAATTGGTATGGACGTTTTAAACCGTGTTCGCGATCAATTTGCGGAAGTAACAAAGATTGAACAAATGCCGAAAATGGAAGGCCGGCAAATGATCATGATTTTAGCCCCTAAATAGAAGCCCGCTAAATATTTTTAATAAGGCAAGTTCTTCGAGCTTGCCTTTTTTATGCCCAACAAACTTTTTATATTAAATAATAAATTACTGCCTATAATAAAATTAACCGTATATCGATCCAAAAATCTGGGGAACATTATGAATAAAAAAATTATATTTACTATTATCGCTCTTTTTTCAATTTTGCCTTTTACGGCAAACGCGCAATATTCACCTAATGGAATATATGCCGTTCTTGAAGCCGGAACAGTTCAAAATAAAGTTGCAATAAGTGGTGACCTTGCCGGCCTCGCTAAAACAGAGAATTCAAGTGGTTCATTTGGTGCCGCTATTGGTTACCGCGCCTTAGTGAGCAATAATTTAATTTTCGGGGGTGAATTAAATATTGCATCAACAAATGCAAGTAACACTGTAAATGACGGAGTATCCGTTCGAGCTTATGAAGGTGACCTTATTAGTGGCCTATATTTAACAGGCGGCGTTTTACTTAGCAGAGAGACTAACGCAATGATTTATGCATTAATAGGCGTTAGCAGCACGAAAGGCGACAGCACATTAGAGAATTTAGGCACTGGCAATATTCAATCAATTGAAGAAAGCGGTGAAGGATTTTCTTTCGGCGCGGCCGTTGAATTTGGATTAACTGATAATTTCGGCGTAAGGGCTAAAATGATACACACCAAATACAATGAAGGCGATTCTGCAGATTTAAGAATTAGCGATACATCCATAATGGGGGGCCTCGTCATTAAATTCTAAAAATTTATACCAGACGCGCTCCGTTAGGAACTGGGCGCTCTGGTTGTGCAATTACAACCGCACCATCCTCGTCATAAAATCCTGTTAGCAAAAATTCTGATTTAATCGGTCCAATTTGCATAGGTGGAAAATTTACCACGGCAACAATTTGTCGGCCGATTAAATCCTCAGGCTTATAATGAACTGTAATTTGCGCGCTTGATTTTTTAACGCCCAAATCTCCACCAAAATCAACCCAAACTTTATAAGCAGGTTTTCTCGCTTCAGGAAATTCTTCTGCACGGACAACCGTTCCTATTTTAATTTTTACCTTTTGGAAATCATCCCAACTAATCGTTTCGCTCATTATTGCACCCTTTTAATCATATAGCCTTTATCTGATAACAGCTTAATCACACCATCTTCACCAACAAAATGAGCCGCACCCGCTACCACTAAAGTATTTTGTTTTTTAGTTAGTAGTTCTTCAATAACAGGAATCCAATTATTATTTCTTTGCACCAAAAGCTTTTGATAAACATCTTCCTGTTGAAACATTGGCTTAATCAATGTTTCAATCATTAATTCCTCATCCCCTGATGACCAACTATCGATCATATCCAAGGTGACTTTCTCAATATCTTTTAATTGGTCAATTGTATCCCTTAACATTTCTGCCTGTGTCTCTAGCGGATGATCATAAAGCGTTGCCATTTGTTCTTCTAATTTCTCAAGAGCAGAAATTTTAATGTCGCGCGACGCTATATTTTTTTCAATATATTTATCGACACCTGGATCAGGGTTCCAACCTTCGCGGATGATCGCACTGACAGACAAAGCTACAGATGCAAACCACGGTTTAAAATTAATTATTGATGCCGGCGGTATGCCTGATGCTAGCGCTTGCTCATTAATAAAATCCATTTCATCTTTTGACAAATAATTACTTAAACTGTCACCCGGCGCTAGCATGCCATTTTGCAATGTTAATTGTTGGGCATGCCTTTGTTTTTCTGGTGTCATATGAACTTCAAATACAACCTCATCAGCCTCTTCAACGATCTCTTTTAAAGTGCCACCATACCACTTCACATCATCTGGTAATAAATGAACAGAGCCTAAAAAATATACTTTTGACTGATCTTGTTCGATCGACCATATAGCAGGCTTCGCATTTAAATCTTCTTCTGCTGCTGTCGCAACAAAGCTCATAGGAATAATAATGAGTAGAATTATAAAAGGTATTTTTAATATGGATTTCATTTGATGATTCTTTCAGCAACAATACAATTATTTTTCCATTGTTAAGATGCTATATGAATATGTCAACTTTTTGATGGCAAACACATTGAAATCTAAAGGATTTTTTTCTTAACAAATACACTTGCAATCCTATAAAAACCAAGCTATACACCGACCCTCAACGAGTGGTACGGCCTGTTAGGGCATGCCTATCTGCTCTTAAAGCTGGTCAGGGAAACCCGACACATTAATTTAAAGGAAAGCTAAATGCCCAAATTGAAGACGAAAAGTAGCGTCAAAAAACGCTTCAAACTTACCGCCTCAGGCAAAGTTAAGTCATCACAAGCTGGTAAACAGCACGGTATGATTAAACGCACAAACAAACAAATTCGCAATCAACGTGGTACGACGATCCTTAGTGATCAAGACGCACGTATTGTGAAAAAATTTATGCCTTACGGTTAAGGGAGCAATAAAATGGCACACGTAAAACGGGGCGTAACTTCAAAAGCCCGTCACAAAAAAGTTCTTAATGCCGCTAAAGGTTACCGCGGTCGTCGTAAATCCACTATTCGCGTTGCGATGCAGGCTGTTGAAAAAGCAGGCCAATATGCATATCGTGACCGTAAAGTCCGTAAGCGCCAATTTCGCGCCCTTTGGATCCAGCGTATTAACGCTGCGGCGCGGCTTGAAGGTTTAACATACTCACGATTTATGAACGGCCTAAAACTCGCAGGCATCGAACTTGACCGTAAAGTTTTGGCTGATTTAGCCGTTCGTGAACCAGAAGCATTTAAAGCAATCGCTGAACAAGCTAAAGCTGCAGCCGCTTAATTACTTCAAAACGTTCAAAAAATTATCAAGTTTGAGGAGCCTGCCGCTTGGCAGTGGGCTCCTTTTTCTTTATGTTCAATTTAATTTATATATTTAAAAATTTTGGGTAGGAAATAATGCAAGACCTCCAAACACTGGAAACAGAAATTACCGCAAACATTGGAGCCGCCAACGATCTAGATTCTGTCGAAGCGATCAGAATTGCTGAACTAGGTAAAAAAGGCCGTGTTAGTTTGCTAATGCGCGAACTGGGCAAAATGACCCCAGATGAGAAAAAAGAATTTGGCCCAAAATTAAACCAGCTGAAAAACTATTTGAATGATGCAATTATCAACAGAAAAGAAGATTTAGAAGCTGCCGAACTTAATCAAAAGTTAGCGGAAGAACGTGTTGATATCACTCTTTCAAAAGCAGCGCCAGAATTAGGAAGCATCCATCCCATAAGTCAGGTGATCGATGAAGCCACAGAAATATTCACTGAAATGGGTTTTTCAGTTGCAGAAGGTCCAGAAATTGAGGAAGATTTTTATAATTTCTCTGCGTTAAATATACCAGAATCCCACCCCGCAAGACAAATGCATGATACTTTCTACTTTCCGGAAGATGAAGACGGCAACCGTAAAGTATTACGAACACATACATCGCCCGTACAAATTCGCACAATGATGGGGGGCGAGCCGCCTTACCGCATTATTGCCCCGGGTCGCACCTATAGAAATGACAGTGATGCAACGCATACGCCGATGTTCCATCAAGTTGAAGCCCTGGTTATTGATAAGAACATTCATATGGGACATCTTAAATGGTGCATCGAAGAATTTTGCCGTAAATTTTTTGAAGTTGATAATGTCAAAATCCGGTTTCGTCCAAGTTATTTCCCTTTCACAGAACCTTCAGCCGAAGTTGATATTGGCTGCACCTTTAAAAATGGTGAAGTTTTAATCGGCGAAGGCGACGATTGGTTAGAGATTATGGGATGCGGCATGGTCAATGAACGTGTTCTAGAAAATGTGAACCTTGACCCTTCTGAATACCAAGGTTTCGCATTCGGAATGGGCCTTGACCGAATTTCAATGCTAAAATGGGGGATACCAGATTTACGCGATTTCTTTGCTGCTGATCTTCGTTGGCTAAAGCATTATGGCTTCCAATCACTGGATATCCCGTCTTTAAGCACAAGAACTTCCACAATTAAGGGGAGTAAATAATATGAAATTTACATTATCCTGGCTTAAAACTTATCTTGATACTGATGCTGATCTTCAAACAATTTTAGAAACATTAACTGATATTGGATTAGAAGTAGAAGAAGTAATCGATCCTACAGAAGCATTAAAACCATTTGTGATTGCTAAAATTGAAGAAGCAGTGCAGCATCCCAATGCGGATAAACTACGTGTTTGTACGGTCAATAATGGATCTGAGATTATTCAGGTGGTTTGCGGTGCTCATAATGCAAAAACTGGCCTTATTGGTGCATTTGCCCCTGATGGATGCGTCATTCCAACAAATGGTATGAAGCTTAAACCAACAAATATTCGTGGCGTTGATAGTAACGGCATGATGTGTTCTGAACGTGAACTTGGTCTTGGGGACGATCATGACGGCATTATTGAATTGCCGTCTGATGCCCCAGTGGGTAAAAGCTTCGCGGAATATGCAGAACTGAATGATCCTACAATTGAAATTGCCATCACCCCAAATCATCAAGACGCACTAGGAATTTATGGTATCGCACGTGATCTTGCGGCGGCTGGTCTTGGAAAATTAAAAAAACCTGACACCTCACCCGTAAAAGGTACCTTTGAAAGTCCCATAAAAGTGAATATCGACAGTAAAGACGCCTGCCCGGTTTTTGCTGGTCGTTATATTCGTGGCGTCAAAAATGGACCAAGTCCTGATTGGATGCAAAAACGATTAATTTCACTTGGAATGAAGCCAATTTCAGCGCTCGTGGATATTACGAATTTTCTCACACACGACTATGGTCGTCCGCTTCACGTCTTTGATGCTGATAACATTAAAGGCGACCTTACTGTTCGCCTTTCAAAATCAGGGGAAACACTCGTTGCTCTTGATGAAAAAGAACACACTTTTGATAATGAAGCCTGTGTCATTTCAGATGATCACGGCATCAGTTCAATCGGCGGCATTATGGGCGGCGAAAACAGCGGCACATATGAAGATACCACAAATGTATTTTTAGAATGTGCGTGGTTTGATCCTATTCGTACGGCCAAGACAGGACGGAAGCTTAATATTGAAAGTGATGCAAGATATCGCTTTGAACGGGGTGTTGATCCCGCGACCGTTACCGACGGCATCGAACTGGCCACACGCTTAATCATGGACATGTGCGGCGGAGAGCCAAGTGATGTTTATCTCGCCGGCGAAGTCCCCGTCATAAGCAAAACACTCACTATGCGCCCTGAGCGCGTTAATGAACTGGGCGGCGTAGATATAGAGAAGACAGAAATTATTTCAATTCTTGAGCGTTTAGGGTTTGATGTTGTTGATAGTGGTGCGACACTATCAGTTACAACACCGTCTTGGCGCTGTGATATTGACCGAGAACCAGACCTGGTTGAAGAAGTGCTCCGTATACATGGTTACGACAAAATACGTGTTGAGCCTCTGCCAGTATCCAGCCGAGATATTGTGACAGGTTTAAACCCAATGCAACGTCGCATTAGAATGGCAAAACGAACTGCAGCTGGCTTAGGCTTGCGCGAAGCGGTAACGTGGTCATTTCTTTCAACCGATCAAGCAAGAATATTCGGCGAATTACCAGCGAGCCTAATTCTTGATAATCCTGTAAGTGCAGAAATGGATGCGATGCGTCCCAACCTTCTTCCAAATCTTATTACTGCAGCTGGCAGAAACATTGACCGGGGCTTTAAAAATGTTGCAATTTTTGAAGCAGGAAATCAATTTCATTCTGATAAGCCTGATGGGCAACAATTTGTTCTCGCCGGAATTAGGCGCGGTGATAACCATGACCGTCATTGGAAAAACAATCCAGAAGCAATAGATGTTTATGATGCCAAAGCAGATGCAATTGCAGTCTTAAACGCCATCGGCGTTAATGCGGATAATGCACAAATAGTCGCTGAAGCACCCGACTGGTATCATCCTGGACGCAGCGGCGTTATTCGATTAGGTCCAAAAAATATTATGGCTTATTTCGGGGAAATACACCCATCCGTTCTCAAAAAACTTGATGTTAAAGGCCCTCTCGTTGGTTTTGAAATTATGCTGGGGAATATCCCATTACCAAGATCTAAATCTGGAAATAGCCGTGGACCACTAAGATCATCTGATTTCCAAGCTGTTGAACGAGATCTTGCCTTTGTGGTTGATAAGGATTTACCCGCTGAACAGATTTTCAAAATTGTCGGAAGCGCTGATAAGAAGCTCATAGATCAAATAAATGTATTTGATGTTTATTGGGGTAAAGGTATTGACGATGATAAAAAATCAATCGCAGTTAACTTCCGAATGCAACCTATGGATAAAACCATGACCGATGAAGAGATTGAAGCTTTAAGACAAAAAGTCATTGATTTGGTTGCGAAAAAAGCTGGCGGAACCCTAAGATAGCGCAGAAAACAGCCCTTTACAGTAAAATTAACCATATTTAAAGATCATGCGATTATATTTACTATCGAATGAAACTGAGTGGATAGTGTGTAAAGATGGCAGTACAAGAAGAACAAGTAAAAGTTCCCATCAAATGGCGAATGAAAGCCTGGTGGGAAGGTTATGACCTTGATGATGTTAAGGCAGCACTTGCTCGTGGGGGCGATGTCGAAGAAGAATTAAAAAATAATTCCGAGCCTGTCACACGAGAACTTAAGCCTGAAGCTGATAATGATGAAGCAATGGTTTGGGATGATAAACGTCTCGAAACAGCCCAACTTATCTGGGGTGAGGGTTATTGCGGACCCGGCGGTTCTGAATATGTCACCAGTATGTCAAAATTACTTGGTATGACATCTAAAATGAGTGTTGCCGTCATTGGAGCAAGCCTTGGTGGTCCTTCACGCGTTCTAGCTAGCGAATTTGGCGCATGGATTACGGGGTAAGAAGAATCTGAAGAGCTTGCGAAAAAAGGAATGGAGCTTTCAACAAAAGCTGGGCTTGAGAGTAAAGCACCAATTCAACATTATGATCCAAGTAGTGAAGAACCATTTGAGCGGACATTTGATCGTGCTTATTCAAAAGAGGCTTTATATACGGTTGAAGATAAACCGAAGCTTTTAAAAAATTTATTTGATAATTTAAAAGACAGTGGTCTATTCCTGATTAATGATTATACACTTGGTAATATGGATGCCCTAGGTAATAAAGACGTTCAAAAATGGCTTAGGCAGGAACCAACCCAACCTTACCCAGTTCCCAGTGACGTGATGGAAAATTTACTAACGGATTGCGGGTATATACTTCGGGTTAATGAAGATATCACAGATCAGTATGTAGACATGATTGCTCGGAGTTGGGCCGGTGTTGGTGAAGTGATAGAGAGCTTAACCAATCACCCAGAAGATCAATCGGATACTATTCAGCGACTAGTAAAAGAAGCTGAATTTTGGATGCTTCGCTCAAAGATCATGAAAGAGGGCCATCTTAAAGCATGGCGTTTTCTCGCTTATAAACCATCTGAAATTAAATAAGCGGTCCGAAATAGACGTTAACTGTAAAATAATCGAACGCTAGGCTTGTATGTTATAGTAAACTAATGATAAAAGCCCCTTCATGACAGATTTATCGCACATAAGAAACTTTTCTATCGTAGCCCATATTGATCATGGGAAATCGACACTTGCCGATCGCTTAATTCAATTCTGTGGCGGGTTAAGTGATCGGGATATGAAAGAACAAGTTTTAGACAATATGGATATTGAGCGTGAGCGCGGCATTACCATTAAAGCACAAACCGTGCGATTGGAATATACGGCCAAAAACGGTGAACAGTATGTTCTTAACTTAATGGATACACCGGGACATGTGGATTTCTCATATGAAGTCAGTCGATGTCTTTATGCCTGCGAGGGGTCTATTCTTGTGGTTGACGCGAGCCAAGGGGTTGAAGCACAAACTCTCGCTAATGTTTATCAGGCAATAGATAATAACCATGAAATTGTTCCTGTTCTCAATAAAATCGATTTACCCGCAGCTGAGCCTGAGCAGGTTCGCGCACAAATAGAAGATGTGATCGGTATAGATGCCTCTGGCGCCATTAGTGTTTCCGCTAAAACAGGTCTCGGCATTGAAGAACTGATGGAAAGTTTGGTTGAAGTACTTCCACCACCGATAGGAAATGCAGATGCACCATTAAAAGCGCTTCTTGTAGACAGTTGGTATGATACCTATCTCGGTGTGATGGTATTGGTACGCATTATTGACGGCAGGCTTAAAAAAGGAATGCGCGTCAAAATGATGCAAGCAGACACGGATCATTTAATTGATCGTGTTGGTGTGTTTAAACCAAAAGATATACTAGTGGATGAACTTGGCCCTGGCGAAGTTGGCTTCTTCACCGCATCTATTAAAGAAGTATCTCAAACACATGTCGGTGATACGGTAACAGAATTTAAGAACGAAACACCCGAAGCACTGCCTGGATTTAAACCTGTTCAAAGCGTTGTTTTTTGCGGCTTATTCCCCGCTGATGCCGCTGAATTCGAAGTATTAAGAGAAAGCATGCACAAATTACGCTTGAATGATGCAAGTTTCGAATTTGAAACAGAAACGTCTGCGGCACTGGGATATGGTTTTCGCTGCGGTTTTCTCGGCATGCTCCACCTTGAAATTATTCAAGAACGCCTCATTCGTGAATTTGATCTTGATATCATCACAACTTCACCAAGCGTTATATATAAACTCCATATGAATAAGGGCGACATTTCGGAACTACACAATCCAGCAGATATGCCAGACCCAACCTTAATCGATCATATGGAAGAACCTTGGATCAGAGCAACCATCCTTGTCCCTGATGAATATCTAGGTGCCGTACTTACCCTTTGTCAGGAAAAACGAGGCGAGCAAATTGAACTAACCTACGCGGGCAATCGCGCCATGGTCGTTTATCACTTACCGCTTAACGAAGTGGTTTATGATTTTTATGATAAATTAAAATCGATTACGCGAGGTTATGCCAGTTTCGACTATCAAATGAGCGAATACCGTGAAGGGGACTTGGTTAAACTATCCATTCTCGTAAATGGCGAGCCTGTTGATGCATTAAGTATGATGGTTCATAGAAGCCAAGCTGAATATCGCGGTCGTGCTTTATGTGAACGATTGAAAGATCTTATCCCGAGACAGCTTTTCAAAATTCCAATTCAAGCAGCGATCGGTGGCAAGGTTATTGCCCGTGAAACCATAAGCGCTATGCGTAAAGATGTGACCGCAAAATGTTATGGTGGCGATATCAGCCGTAAACGTAAACTTCTTGAAAAACAGAAGAAAGGTAAAAAAAAGATGCGTCAATACGGTAAGGTAGATATTCCACATGAAGCCTTCATCGCAGCCTTAAAAATGGGTGACGACAAATAATTTCTTGAAACAATAAAAACAAAAAACCCGACTGAATATTTCAGTCGGGTTTTTTTGAAATCTTTTTAAGCCTATTGATTAATAATCGTCATTTGGCTCTAAAATTTGACGACCACGGTATTTACCTGTGCTTAGGTCAATGTGGTGACGACGACGAAGTTCGCCGCTTTCTTGATCTTCCACATATGTGTCAACACTTAAGCTATCGTGTGAACGACGGTTGCCACGGCGGTGTGGTGATACTTTTCTTTTTGGAACTGCCATTTTATTTTCCTAATATCTTAAAAGACCGCATTGAAGGGTCTTGAATCTCAAAAACAGTGTCTTATCGTTAAACTTCGCCCTAATGTCAAGCATTTCTTGGATATTGCGCTGAATAATAAAGAGAATGTACGTGATAAACCATCAATTCCGCTTTCTAAAGAGAATTGTGAGCATAACCCAGATATAAAGAAAGAAAAAAATAGCTTCAAATCCAATAACCGGCGATAAATATTCTGCACAAGTCTTATCTCCTTTATCCGATTCTATTTGATGATTTTGAATAAAGTCTAGAATATCTGAAACCAATAAAAGATTGCGCTGTCCACCCTCTAAATACCGAAGCCCCTCAGCACCGAAAACCATCATCAAAAGGCAGAGCGACAAATACCCTAATACTCTACCAATAATCATAAGCTCTCCTATTTTTAAGCTAACCTATCTTGCCTTTATGGCAATTAAAAGTCAGAAAATCGGAAAACCATCTAAAAATTAATCTCTTTACTTGCGTCATTTAGAAAGAACGCTATATTGCGGCCATCAATACGTTTAAGGAGAGGTGGCCGAGTGGTTTAAGGCGCCCGCTTGGAAAGCGTGTAAAGGTGCAAGCCTTTCGAGGGTTCGAATCCCTTCCTCTCCGCCACTATTTTTTGTAAATAAAGAATAATATTACGAAATTATCATTATACCCACAATTATACCCACAATTAATACTGTACTTAATGCGATTATCTTATCTAATTGATGGTATTGGAATAGTGTTTAATTCTTCAATTAAAGCTTTTGAGGTTTCAACCTTTATGAGTATCAATTCATAATCATAAAAATGAAGTAACTTATTCTCTATCCACCTTTTTACAATCGGTAAATCTCTTTTATTATTCCTAAAAACTCCATTGATGAGCATATTGAGCGGTTACCTGTATGAAGATTTTTTTATTGTTACTGTTTATGAAAAGAAGGCATTTTTGCTCGTCTTCGTAGCAACGATGCCAAGGATTTTTTACCTTTTAATTACTCCGAAAAATTCTTAAAAATACATTACTAGGGTCTCCCTCTGAGGGTAATCTTGTATTATAAATTTTAAACGGAACGGAGATATCAAAAAAGATGTTAACTTTTTTAAAAAATTTTTACGCCGACTATGTAGAATTATTTTTAAAATGGCAACTAATCGGCTCAAGAACCATATGGATAGCGAGGAAGAGGAAAAAAGGAGATTAATCAAAAACAAAACGATCAAACAAAGACGCTTGCAACATCGCAAGCTAGTCGCTTAATATTAACAACAATCGGAGATCAAAACCTCTCTTATGCAAATACTTTAAATGGTCTCATAGGTTTTGACGGGGAACAAATGTTCATTATGTATTGATGCCTGTAATAGTATCATGAAAAAAGTTGGTCGCCCAGAAGGGTTGATCGCTTATGACAGCCTGAAAAATTTTGAACGTCGCAAAATTGGTGAAAAAAACCAATTCAGAATTATACGCCCAAGAACAATTATTTACTCATTTATCTTAGGTGCCGTAGGTGTTATCATGCTATACGCCTTACTTAATCGTTCCCTTTTAGATGTAAACATCCTTCGAGACCGTAATCCATTATTTGTGCAACTCTCGTCAGGTGATATTCGAAATGGATATACAATAAAAATTATGAATAAATCCACTTCGGATCAAAAATACTCGATTAATTTAGAAGGTTTGAATGATTTTAATATTCGTTCAGAAAATGTTTCAGAATATACAGAGACAGGTGCACCAATCGTAAGTGTGCAACGTGATAAATTACAATCTGTTAAATTCTATGTCTCTACTCCTTTGTTAAATCTAGTCGATGACAGCGTTGATGTCACTTTTACAATCAAAGAGTTAGAAAGCGGAGAAACAGATATTCAATCCACAACTTTTAAAGGACCAAAGAAATGACAGCTCAAGTTAAACCTTATACTGGAAAAAGAATACTTGCTTGGTTTATCGGGTTTTTTCTGGTTGTATTTACGGCTAATGGAATTATGACATATTTTGCCCTTAACACATGGACTGGACTGGAGACAGAGGATTCGTATGTCAAAGGGCTAAATTATAATAAAGAAATTGAAAATGCTCGTGTTCAAAACGAGTCCGGATGGAATGTTTCTATTGCTCAAATGCCGGAAACTGTTGACGGTCGCTTCGAAATTCAAATTACACGTCCTGATGAGAGCTTTCCACCAACCCAAGTAAAAGCCACATTTATAAGAACCGTTATTGAAGGCTATGACCAAGAAGTTACCCTGAGTCACCTTGGCAATGGACTTTATGGCGCACCCGTCAAATTACCATTAATTGGACAGTGGGACGTTTTAGTTGTTGTGGAATCTCAAAATATGCCTATTTTTAAACTAAGAGATTGGTTTTTAGTAAAATAAGGACATATTAATTGTTTCGCATAGAACATTTTGTTGTCGAAGGACTCCATTGTCCGAAGTGCATTCGAGAAATTGAAGGCACTCTTGGGGAAAACGACAAAATAAAAAACGCACGTGTTAATTTGAGCACTCAGCGATTAGCAGTCGAATGGAAAGAAGCCGTTAAAGATACTCTACAAAACTCGGAAGAAGTTATTTCGGCGTTGGAGAAAATTGGCTTTAAAGCATTTCCCTTTAAAACGACTAACGCACAATTAGAAGGTGATAAAGTTGGAAAATCATTACTAAAAGCAATGGCCGTTGCGGGTTTCGCAGCGGCAAATGTCATGTTGCTATCAGTCGCCGTTTGGGATGGCGGTGAAATGAATGAAAGCACCCGTAGTCTGATGCATTGGGTATCAGCGCTTATTGTTTTACCTGCGGCCACCTACGCCGGTATGCCCTTTTACAAATCAGCTTGGAATGCATTAAAAGGACGTCGCCTTAATATGGACGTTCCAATCTCTCTTGCTGTTATTTTAACGTGTGGCATGTCATTATTTCAAACTTATCTCAAAGCTACAGAAACCTATTACGATGCTGCCGTCATGTTGCTTTTCTTTTTGCTTATTGGGCGTTTTTTAGATCAAAAAATGCGAAATCACGCCAGAAGTGTGGCTCATAATTTAATGAGTTATAAAGAATCCAAAGCAACTCTTTTGCATGAAGATGGACATACCGAAGAAATAGCTACAGAAATGCTTGTGCCTAATCAAATAATTCAAGTGATACCGGGTGGCAAAATCCCAGCTGATGGTACTGTTATAAGTGGCATGTCAGATATTGATACAAGTCTAGTCACCGGCGAAACTGTTCCACAAAAAGCTGAAAAAGATACGGAGGTTTTTGCTGGTACTATTAATGTAAATGGTACCCTCAACATTAAAATCACGTCTACCACCGGCAATACTTTGTTGGATGAAATTATTGAGTTAATGGAAACCGCCGAGCAGGGAAGAGCAAAATATGTTCGACTTGCTGATCGCGCAGCGAGTATTTATGCTCCGCTTGTACATTTTTTAGCCACGGCTACATTCCTAGGGTGGCTATTATTTTCCAACGTCGGCTGGCAAGGGTCTCTTATTAATGCGATTGCGGTACTGATTATTACATGTCCTTGTGCTTTAGGGCTTGCAGTACCTGTCGTACAAGTGGTCGCATCAAGTCGTTTATTTAAATCAGGCATCCTTGTAAAAGCAGCTGACGGGCTAGAACGCCTTGCAGAAGTTGATACCGTTATTTTTGATAAAACTGGTACACTCACTTTAGGACAGCCAGAGCTCGCAAATGCGGATGATGAAAATGTTACGCCATTTAATCTAGAGCTTGCGGCCAAACTCGCAAAAACGTCAAGTCATCCGCTTTGTAGGGCATTGATTGTCGCTTGTCATGATCGCGATATTCCAACCATAGCTACTGAAAGCGAAATACATGAAGAACCTGGAATGGGTTTAAAAGCGACAGTTAATAATATTACTGTCAAACTTGGCAATCGAGAATGGTGCGGAATTAATCAAAACTATCTTCCTAACAATCGCTATAGTGAACTGTGGCTAAAAGCAGAAGGGGCTAAACCCGTTCTATTCTGTTTCAAAGATCGCATGAGAGAAGACGCCCTTGATGTTGTTCATTGGTTCCTAAGACGCCAGCTAAAAGTTATCCTTCTTTCCGGTGACAGAAAAGATGTTGTCGATGAAGCTGCAGAAGAGCTGGGTCTAAGCCGATATAAATATGAATGTAAACCACAAGAAAAAATAGAAATCATTGAACTTATTAAAGCAAGTGGTGATAAAGTACTTATGATTGGTGATGGCATTAATGATGCCCCTGCCCTAAGCGCTGCTAATGTCTCTATTTCTCCATCGACAGCCGCCGAAGTTAGCCAGAATGCGGCAGACTTTATATTTCAGTCACAAAAGCTAGACAGTGTTGTGCGTGCTTATCAAGTTTCTTTAAATAGCAGAAAACTGGTTTTTATTAATTTTGCACTCGCGGCAATCTATAATATGATTGCTGTCCCATTTGCCGCTGCAGGACTACTTACGCCATTAATTGCTGCTATTGCGATGTCATTATCGTCAATTGTCGTCACTGCCAATGCATTAAGATTAAATTTCCAAAAACTTTACCGAAGTCACGAGGGATAAAATGGAAAGTCTTATCTATTTAATCCCCGCTGCTCTTTTTTTGGGCCTTATCGGTCTGGCTGGTTTCATGTGGTCACTACGCAGCAACCAGTATGAAGATTTAGAAAGGGCAACATACCGTGCTCTTTTTGAAGAAGATGATATTGAAGAAGAGCAAAAAGAAAAATCAAACACAAAGGGTTAAATTTTTCGGCGGTATAAGAATACGGACCCATAAATAAAAGTTCTAATGACGTAGCCCATTAAGGCGATAAATATCCATAATAAATAACGTCTGTAACTCAAATATTCCAAGCTCACCATCCCTTCTTCGGGAAGTGCAAAATATGTCATCCGCGCAACTAAGCAAATAATCGCAATAAAAGCAGGTATAGAGGCCTTAATAATATCATTTAGAAGCACTTCTTGATGGTCAACATGCTTATAACTTTTTATGACGATTGATAACGTGAAAAATATAAATAAGAATACTAAAAGCATAAATTATCCTAATTGCGTTAAACTGGGCGGTAATTTTTACAGTCAACTATTGCTTGCTTTAAAGAATGCATTAGTTCTTCTCTTTTCTCTTGAGTAAGAAAAGTGCCAAAAAATGTTCCTTTGCCGTGTGATCTTGCTTGAATAAAAGTTTCACCAATATTTTTGGGTACATTAGGTGGGCACGCCATTGATACATTGACCCAATAAGGGTTAAATTGCCAATCTTCACGTTTCCCTTTGTGATCAATGCGGGTAATTGTCAATTTATCATCTGAAAGGCGTATGATTTCAGCGGCCTTACCTTGTTCATAATGTATTTTAAAGGCCCAATAAATTAATAATACATCTAATCCAAAAAAGCCTGATACTGGCCAGGCACCTAATGAATAAAACATTATGCCAATGATTAAGCTTAATATAAAAATAGCCCCCATCAATATGCGAAACCCATTGGGCTCTAATGATCGCCTAGGAAATAAAATTTCTTCAAACCATATTTTATTCTGTTCATCCATAGGGACACCCTACACTCTCTTTTAAAAATAATGAAGACGATATTTTTGCCTCTTCCTTTTTTTTATGCGCTCGCTTAAAGTCTATTAAAAGGAGCTAGTATGAAAAAAGCTGATATTCATGAATTTTTTAGACGTTTAGAAGAACGCGACCCTGAACCAAAAGGGGAACTTGATTATACCAATCCTTATACTT
>Ga0255763_1000475_pt1 | contig 44656 bp, 52 predicted proteins | sample 041ome_2_FD_179963 | JGI IMG/M metagenome (GOLD analysis project Ga0255763, IMG submission 179963) | Coastal salt marsh microbial communities from the Groves Creek Marsh, Skidaway Island, Georgia - 041406US metaG (version 2) | ecosystem: Environmental > Aquatic > Marine > Intertidal zone > Salt...
CTACCCGACTCGCTGACGACGATTGATGAGCAGGTCTTCTTCGGCTGCTCCTCGCTCACGTCCATCACGTTGCCCGACTCGCTGACGACGATTGGGGACAGTGCCTTTCTTGGTTGCTCCTCGCTCACGTCCATCACGCTACCCGACTCGCTGGCGACGATTTGGAATGAGGCCTTTCAGAACTGCTCGTCGCTCACGTCCATCACGCTGCCCGACTCGCTGACGACGATTGGGGACAGTGCCTTTCTTGGTTGCTCCTCGCTCACGTCCATCTCGCTGCCCGACTCGCTGACGACGATTGAGGACAGTACCTTTCGCGGTTGCTCCTCGCTCACGTCCATCTCGCTGCCCGACTCGCTGACGAGGATTGAGGACTATGCCTTTGAAGAATGCTCCTCGCTCACGTCCATCACGCTGCCCGACTCGCTGACGACGATTGGGAGCGATGCCTTTGAAGGATGCTCCGCCAATTTACTGATAGTCTGGTGCGATCAATATTTCAATCTCGAAGAGGTCGACGTCTTACAAAACGAATTGGTCAGAGGGTGCAACAGAAACGTAAAGCGCAAACGAGATGATGATGAAGCGGGCGGTGCCAAGAAACGTTTTACAGACACCTTTTTATAAAAATATCGTTTTACACACTTTTAGTTTTATTAAGAAATTTATTTCAGTTTCGTCTGCTATGGTTTTTGATTTATATTAATGTTGAATAGAAAGATCAGTTTAAGCATGAAAACTTAAAACAATTTATAATAAAATGGCAAATGAAGTAAAAATTTACTGCGGAACATCGCGTAATCTTCCAGCAGGATATGGCCGATTCGGAACTAGATATGAGTGTATGCAATGCGGCTACGGATCCGCTACAATGAGATACAAATGGGCGCCCGCTTCGAACTCTCCAAAGCCGCCGAACAAAGCAAGAAAAGGATGCTATAGAAGCCGTAAACCTAAGAAGAAAAGATCTCCAAGGCGTAGATCGAAGCGTAGATCTCCAAGGCGTAAATCCAAGCGTAGATCTCCAAGGCGTAAATCCAAGCGTAGATCTCCAAAACGTAAATCCAAACGTAGATCTCCAAAACGTAAATCCAAACGTAGATCTCCAAAACGTAAATCCAAACGTAGATCTCCAAAACGTAAATCCAAACGTAGATCTCCAAAACGTAAAGCCAAACGTAGATCTCCGAGTAGAGCTCAAATAAATAAGTGGATTTTGGAAGAATTAAACCGGAAACGTAGATCAAAATGATTTAAAATTTTTGAGATATTATTAAACAAAAAAAATGAACTCTATTCAAATCGCTGAAATCGCTGAATCATGGGTTGCTGCTAAGATGGACGCATACATAGAAAAGGTTGCTGAAGTATACTCACTTTCAGTTGAAGAATTGAAAGGAATTGCTAAAGATGTGTCAGTAACGTCTAGTTGCGACGCTTCTAATGTATTAGAAAAAAAGAAACTTATGAAACTTAAGAAAGTTGATCTCCAAGCCAAATGCAAGCAGTTGGGGCATAGAGTTTCTGGAAACAAAAGTGAGTTATGTGATCGTATTCTATCAGGCGCCGCCAAGTCGAACGAAACGGTGAAGAAGTCGAAGAAGAGTAAACCTAAACAAGAGGAAAACTTGCGCGTGTGCAAAAGTAAATATGGCAACTACACTTACGATGGTTTGATTATTGACAAGGGAACACGAATGGTTGTCGGTATCGAACTGAACGATGGCACGGTCGGTCCTCTTACTAAAGCTGGAATCGATAAGTGCCATCGATACAAACTAAAGTTTGCTATACCTTTGAATTTGGATGCAACGGAAGAAAAGTCGAATTCAGAAGAGGATGAAATTGAAGACGAAGAAGAAGAGGCAGAAATTGAAGTCGAAGACGAAGACGAAGACGACGACGACGACGATGATGACGATGATGACGATGAGGACGATGAGGACGAAGAAGAAGAGGGTGAACTCGAGATTGAAGAAGAGGACGAAGAAGAAGAGGGTGAACTCGAGATTGAAGAAGAGGACGATTCTAATAATGTAGGAGAAGATGACGAAGAAATTGAGTACGAGGTATACGATGATTAATATTTAAGAGTAAACAAAAACATAATAAATGATGACACATTCAGATGGAGAAACAAAATTAGAACCTGTCGCGTATAATTTGTTCGATGACCCAACCTTAATCAATGCACGCGAAAGTTTAACCCCTGAACAAAGAGAAAAGTTTGCAAAAGCAGGTGAACAAATGTATGACTTTGATTTCGAGGGGCATGGCCTTGAGCGCGATCTAGACAAAGTTATGAAAAAAGCAGCTGGTGAGATAGTGTTTACAATAAAAAATGGACTTCATCCATCTTTGCTTGAAGAAAACGAGCTTACTATAATGAAACAAAGCAGAGGGCCCGAATGGTATCTCCGCTTCGGATACACTAAAGAAGATTTAGATAGTATCGTAACTGTTCCAAAGGATCTACCAATTATAGAAAAATGTCTTTAAAATTTTATACTACACAATAGTATAAAATATTACAAATTATCTATTTTTCTTACTGATTATCCATTCAGGACCTTTGACACAGAAAGTGCATGTATTAAAGTTGAATAATCCATACAATTTCCCAGACTTTTCCATGTCCGCTCTCCTCTTCGCATTTCTTCTTACTTTTTCAGTAGATCCGCAGTTTGTATCGAGGAAAAGAACATCTCTTTTTTTAAGTTCGAGGAAAAGCAATCCTACTAGTTGAGGCGTAGTTCTGGCTAAACATTCTTTCAGTTTTTCTTGATCGAAGTCGATATTATTTTTTGCCAACAGAGCGCTTGTTTTTTGGAAGTCTGCTTGTTGTTTGAATTCATATTCATTTTGTAAAGGAGGTTTAGGTTGACTCAAAGGACACAGCCAAGGAAAGTATTCTGATTCGTCTTCAACATAGCATTTGATATCTAAAACCATAAATATTGCGGCCAAACTTATTTTTCCCAAATTACAGGCCGACGTTCCTGGCTTCCACTTTTTATTATTTTTAAGGTCAACGTTCGTTCCTTCATATTTTTCTGTGTATGAATCCAATTCGCTCCGGTTTGCATTTCGCCATGCCTTCCTTTCATTATCAAAAATTCGAAGACTACTTCCGGGCATTCCGAATGTGTAGGCTAAAGCTGATATCGTTTCATTCCCGAATAAAGCCGCCATAAAGTACTTCTTAATTTTATTAGACAGTCTAAGTTTTCTTCCAGAATCATGAGTAGCAGCGTATATCACAGCTTGTTCAAGAATGCGTTCTTGTATCGCTATAGGCAACGTCGAAATATTAGGACAATTTTCACACCTCACAGATGGCTTGTCGAATAAACTTTTAGGTTTGCTAAGATACTCGACAAGCTTAGATGACACAATATTTTTTTCATTTTTCTCTACTACTTGTTCATTAGAAATAGCTGGAACTAAAGCCGGGTTTGAAATGTAGTAAGGAGCGACGCGAACAGCTCCTCCTACGGGCTCAATTATGTCTAAAGTCAAATTGATCATGTTTCCATCGTTGGACAAAAAGCACGGGCGATTAGATTTTGTATTCTTAATTTTATCTCTCTTCTCCATCATCTCTTCCAAAACGCTAATAAGCACAGTACGATCTATCTCATCTACATCTCCCATGATCTCGTCGAACGATAAAGAGTTTTTATTTCTGAACAATCCTTTTATAATTCTTTTAATTCTTTTTCTAGGCGCATAATACCTTTGCCACGTATAGGTTACCATATCTTGCGGTTCTTGATAAGGACCAGAACTCTCGAATCCTACGCACGTATAGTCGCAATTTCTATATTCACAATCTCTCGAACCATCATCCATTCTTTCATTCTGACCAAAGTTATATGCACAGTCAAACGAATTAATTTTAATCATATGTTCAACCTCCTTTATTTTTTTATCTTTCTTCTCAGAGGTGCTGTATAAATAAACATCAATAATCTTCTCGTCAACGCCATCAATGTTCGTTGATATGTCTTTACCGCATGGTCCGCTGACATTTGAATTGGGCACAGCTACAAGTCTTGAAATGTCGACTTGACCCAATCCCCGATTGTCCGACCCAATTTCCGGTTCGTCATGAGCACCGCTTCTCACGCCTCTAGCCAACGCCTGAGAAATTACAGCGTAGTTCCAATGAGGTGTGAGTATTATTTCTCTTTTTATATTTCTGAACGTAAATCCTTCACTAGAAGCCTTTGACCCCAGAACAACCTTACAGATGCGGCCATTTGTATTCAATCCAGGTTTATTGAAGAGTTCATACAGTTCTTGGGATGGTCTTTCTTTCGATGTAAAATACATATATTTTTTACCAGGAGATCCATTGAATCGAGAATACCCCATTTTTTCCAAAATAAGACTAAGAAGTTTCAAGCCTGGACCAGGGCAGCCCTCTGTTTCTCTCGTAGGTGTAGAATAAACATATATTGGCCAAGGACCCTTTTCTATGTGATCGATGACATTAGCGAACTTACAGCTCAAATTGCAGATTTTTTTAATATCAATCTTACCTGACGTCATTATCTCTTTCCAAAATGCAGGCGTCAGATTTCCATTCCTGCACCAATCATCGACAGTTCCTTGGATTTTGTCTGATCCAGGAGGAGGAGGAAATGCAAATAACGCAACATCTCGTTGAACTCTTAAGAAGGACTGATCGCTTACGTCCCCGTCGCTGTCGGCTACTTCGTTGTACGCTTTGGATTGAAAGTCAGACATTTTCAAATAAGTAAGTTTGAAGTCGGTGAAGGGCTCTAACACAACTCCTTCATAAACGGCTGTTGGAACGTCTCCTCGAATGTCAGATTTGAGATAGCTGACACGACCTCGAAGATCCTTTTCAGAAACTTCTTCCAAATTTCCAGGCACAAGAAGGTCTATAACAGGAAGAATATCGTTTGAGCTATCGACCATCGGCGTTCCTGTTAGTAAAACAATTTTTCTTTGCGGCGTCACGGTGTGTTGAAACAGGAATTTGAATCTTTTCCAAGTCAGAGAAGCGGGCGATTTTTTTTTCCATGCGTTCTGAGTCATGTTGTGAACTTCGTCTAGAATAAAAACAGATTTATTAAATTTTTTCTTCAAAGCTTTCGCGCTTTTCCCGATGATTTCTTTTCGAGCGAAAGTGTCGTAAGAGTAAAAATTATATTTTTTTATATGTTCTGCAAATTCTTTTTGTTCAGATTCAGTCTTTACGTTTTTCATTTTTCTTAACTCTTCCGTGAAAATACGCTTCACCGAAGACGCTTTTGATCCAAGAACGAAAACTTTGTTTATGCCCGAGTTAGACGCTAAAGCTTCTTCAGCTATAGCAAGCGAAGTTCTTGTTTTCCCAGTACCCATTTCGTGGAAAAGCAATACTTCATCGTAAGGAGTCACTGGACTCGCGTATCGTTGCAACCGTCTCTGATGTCCTTTGAGATTTGGTGGTAGAATATTCGAATCGTCGTGAAATTCTTTTCTTTTCCATATTTTTCTATTGAATTCAGGGTTATCGTTATCAGCGATCTGAGGATAAAGTCCTATGAAATAATCAAGGGTTTGCATTTCTCTTTATTCCAGTGCGTATTAAATAAACTAATTATTTATAGTAGTAAATAAATATGAGCATATCTTACTCTGGTATTACTTCATACGGAAAATCAAATTTGCCCTCAGTTGAATCGTGGGGAAGCTCCATGAACATTTTAAAAGATCCTCCGAAATCTATTCATACTCGTAGAAAAAATAAAGTTGGACAAACTATGTCTATCACTGAAGACATAGATGCTGCTACTGATCGAGCGGCTGAAGCAATCCGCGTATACGCTCGAGGCACTAATCCGGCTGTATCTGTAATGTACAGTAACAACGGTACATGTGGCGGAGCCCTAGGTGCTGCGTCTGGTATCGGAGCTTCCGCAGATAATCCGACAAGTGCTTTGGCCAACACTCAAGCATCTTTGCCTTACAAAATCATGCAAGGCGGAGCTTTCCGACCACCAGTTCTTACGCAACGAGAAACGATGGCGTTGTCGAGGCAGCCTCGTGAATTCACTCAGGCTCAAGCAAGACCCGGTTTTGCTGACTTTACTAAAAAATTACGAGTATGTGGCACTGCTGCGAATACTTACGAGGTCAAAACTCATATGAACACCTACGACGTTTCTGTACCAAAAGCATGCAAGAAGGTTCGAGGCATGGAACCGACATATGAACTCAAATATGCTGTACAGGATAACCTCGCCGCAGAAGGTTTTACAAACAAACAAGATTTACGAACTCAAAGTGATAACAGGTCGACTGTTGATACATCAAGATACACACAAGTATGTCTTGATGTTGGTGAAGCGAATACAGCTAAACGCGACTTGACCAAATTTTCGCGAGGAGTTGAGAACACGATGAAACCTCTTCAAAAGAATGTTCCTAACTTTTCTTGGGAACGAGGCGCTGTGCCGAATAAAAATTATGCAGCTCGTCACGTAAATCTCGATTTGGGAAACTATACTAACCGTGGCGGTAGCTATCAAGGTAGTACGAGCAAACCGATTACTTATTATTAATTTCAAAATTTTATTCTCTCGAGAATAAAATGAAACTTCTCAATGAAACACTCGCCATTGCTGTATCCTTCGGTTTATTAGGTCTGGTTGTATCGACTTTATTTATGTTTTTACCCAATTCCGATGGTAAAAAGTTCGAATTAAAAGACTATCATTTTTGGTGGCAAGTCTTCCTTTCAAATGCAGTAGCTGGCGCATTATTTCATCTTATTTGCGAAGCTACTGGCGTGAACAAATGGTACTGCAAGAACGGTAATGCGTGCTCTAAATAAATAGGGTTTGATTTCTAGATCTTCTATTCCTTTGTGACTAATAGAAGATCAAGATGCGACCAAGCCGCTAATTGGGTGTGGAAAGAATTCCACCGGTATAGTCATTCATACTTTCGGCATTTGAGTCTCCACTATTCCAAAGCCGAGGCAAACATATAATTTTTCTATTTTTTTGAATAAATGAGTACTATCGAAGATCTCCAACAAACTTTGAAAGAATTATTGACCGGTGACCACGAAGAAGCAACATCCGCTTGGCTCATAACAAAGATTCCAATTCTGATGAAAACTATCGAGCAAGCGAATTCGATTCATAAGTTGGCAGGAACTGAAAAAAAGAATTTATTGATCCAAACGATCAACTCTTACATTAAGGCTGAAGAAGATGCTCATGATGAAGCAGCGTTATATTTTGCGAATCATGTCCTGCCGTCTTTGATCGATACAATCATCACAGTAGATACTAGCAAGATTCGTATTAAGGCTAGAAACTGTCTCAATTTATGCTGTCCTATAGCTTAATACAGCCGCTTGAGATTAAAGCTACAAAAGCAATTCCTTGAAGCAAACAATCGCTCACGTCGTCCTTTTTTTTAAGATTTCCAATCTTTTCTATTGATTCCCAGTCGCGTCTTGCTAGGAGAACGTCCTCGGCAATATTTACACTCCATTTTTTACGAGCAGGCTTGTCAACAGCTTTGTATCGAACTGCGCCTTTTGTATTCACAGTTTTCAACTTTTCAGCTCCTAACACTTGTGTTTTGTGATAAGCTGGGAAAGAAATAATTTTTGCAAAACGTCCAAACATAGCGATGAAGTAGCTTTGAACGTGATGCGCAACCCGAATAGCTTTCGTGTTCCTTACTTTTCCAAAGCTCATTTGTTTTTCAACTACAATGTACTCACACGTTGCAAAAGTATCCTTGTGGCTGTCTAAAAAATCGTTCAACGTACAAAGAGTATCCGTGCTAACCTCGACTTTCGAGTCTTCGCCTGTAGCAATATTTTCATTAGAGAATAGAATTGTTTGACCAGCCATCGCAATATTTTCAAGGAGTCGTCTGGATTCTACAGTAGCTGTACCATTTGGGTTGTACACAAGTTCAATTCTTTGTTGAAGAAGTTCTGAAGGGAAAGAATCGATCCAGAATGCAAAGTTTTTTGTACCTATATCGATGGATAAAATATTTGTGTTCTTCATTTATGTAAGAATCATCATCTTTAAAAGATATCTTTAGAAAGAAAGGAAGATGAATAGTAAACAGCGTTTTGAAAATTTTGTGACAAGTCATTACAATAATTCTATGATTCTTAAAAATTTCGACCAAACAAAATCTGCAGCGTGGAAGATTGAGCATAGAATGTTGCAACAAGAATTCATAGTACCTGCATCCATTGTATCATACTCGAAACTAGTTCACGATATTATGAAAAGTATTTCTCCAACAGTTCCTACTGGAGCGGCGTTTACGCAACAACCAGTAGAATTCAGCACTGCAATTACACAAACGGAGATGAATTATAGAATAGAACAAGGTGATTCAAAGCTGGTAAAACTTCAGAAAAATTGTATGAGGTTGAAGAGCGAACAAGGTTTATTCGGATATTCTTATCCTGAAATGCTTGCTGTGCTTGCATCGGGTGATTTTAGAGTCGATTCGTTCAAGCCTTATGGACTTTTTCTTGGAGTATCTTTTAGAAAAATGTTTGATGAGGAGGAGGACGAAGAGGAAGAAAAAGTTCAACAAGAAGATGAATATGATTTCTCTGAACAATTAAAATTTGCTAGAAGATTACAAGATAACCTTTTCGATGACGAAGACGACGAGGGATATGATGGAGAAAATAAGTTTGGCGACGATGATGCTTGGTAATTTTTTTATACTCTCGAGTAGTATAAAAAACATAATTCTGTAATTTACTTGCACAAGACCCATAAGTAGAGGATAAGTCCAAAAACTGCAGTATGAACAGCAACTCCCCACTTCGTAGGTTTACCGTTTGCATCAACAAGCGTTCCTTGCGGGACGCCGACCTTTACAGCAATTCTGTTAACCAAATTGTACGTTTGAGGAAGGTTCAGAACAACGAATAGAGCGCATAGAATTGCAATTACTCTGACATCAGCGGCATCGCAACGAGCAGCGCCTAGTGGATTAAGACCACGTCTGGTACGAAGAGGAGCATTTAGTTGGTTGTAATAGTCCATTTACTTATTATTTTATTTTTTTTATTTTTTTTTGAAATATTTGGATTAAAATGATGATCTAAACAAGAAAAATTCTTTTACAAAATATTATGACTCTTTCAATGAATACTTCTAAGACTCTTTCAATGAATACTTCCAAGACTTATGAACGCCGACCGCGTCCTGTCCGTAGACGCACTAATCTGCTTCGAGGAAACTTTCACCTTTTTAATGAGCAAGACGATCTCAAACTTTTTAGTGAGCCCAATGGGCTTAAGGGAGTTGTTTTCGAAAAAAATAAAAAAGTAATGGATGCTTTTCCTAGAGTAAAGGATATCGTCGTGAATGAAGATGGTCCAATTTCCAAGCTAAGCGACGAAGTTGTTTCGAAATCGACATTTTACGATCACCACGAAGGCGCGCTTATTCGAGTTTTTTATGCATCCAACTCTTGGAGAGTTTCAACTCAAAAGAAGATTGACGCCTTTTCTAGTCGTTGGAGCGGAAGTCAAACGTTTGGAAATACCTGGGCTGAAGCAATCAAACTTGAGGTACAACGCAAACCAGAGATTTTCGGAGAATCTGAAAATTATATGATGAGCCTATTCAATACGCTGGACAAGGAAAAACAGTATCTGTTCATCATTCGCCACAACGAAGATAATCGCATTGTTTGCGAATCGCCTGCAACTCCAACTGTGTATCACGTAGGAACTTTTATTAAGGGCGTAGTTGATCCAAACGATGATATCAAAATCACAAAGCCTGTATCTTACAAGTTTCCAACGGTTGATGCTCTTAAGAAGCATGTTCTTTCGTTAGATTCATCACAGATCAGCGGTTGTCTTATGCGAACAGAGAAAATGAACTGGTACAAACTCCAAAACGAAGAGTATATCACGTTGGAAAAGGTTCGAGGGAATGAACCAAGCCTTCGATTTAGATACTTGCAAGTGCGCCAGGATGAAGAAATGGTGCAGAATTTATACAAACTGTTTCCATCGCACACTCAAACGTTTGATGAGTGCGAAGATTCGATCTACGCTATCGCCAAGTACATTCACAGGGCGTATATGGACAGATTTATTAGAAGGCAGTTCATCACTCTGGACAGAGAGTTCTTCACTATCATGAGACTTTGTCATGATTGGCACAAACAAGACAGACAACATAATAAGGTTGATCTTGATAAAGTTATATACTACCTTAACACTAGATACGATCACGTCCTCAACAAAATGATTAGGATGTATAAAAATATTGTAGAAGAAGAAAATAAAGAACAAGATGACGGAGAATACAACTAAAAAAAAAAATAAATAAAAAATAAAAAAAGCCCCTGCGGCTGAACCATACACCAAGGTTCAGCCGCAGGGGCTTTTTTTTTGTAACTTGGGTCGGGTCAAATTGTATAAAAAAAATAAAATCGTATAAACTAAAGATATAATGTCTCAGATACCATCACTTGAATCGTCAATTAGAACTTGCCAGGTCGATACAGCATGGGCGAATCGTGCTCAGTCAGACCGTTTTTTGAATACGAATGCTCTAATGTGCCCGACGTGGGGCGGCACTGATCTTGTTGGAAGACAAGTTTGCCCAGACTCTTTCTGGACCAAATCTCCTGGATGCAACTCTGCTATGGATAGAGTTGTAGTAGAATCTCATCTTAGACCGCAGTACATGGAATACATTTCATTGAACGCTCAGGGTCTTCAAGGATCTATGTACGGAGGAGGCGGATGCTCCGGAAAAGCGCAGGCAGACAACAGAACCAAGATGCTCCAAGGAACGAGAAACGTTACTGGACATTTCAACTCCGGATTCGGTTCCCAAGTCATAGGCGCGTGCGCGCCCGGTGATCTTGGATACGCTATGTACCAACAACAGGCTAGAGAAAACCAAGCTGCCGCCGCTGGAATGCAAACCAGAAACCTCAGAATGGGCGCAGGATTTGCTTAAATAATTAGTTATATTTTATACTAGTTTTCAGTATAAAATAACAATTTATCGCGGAACCGGACGAGGAGCAACCATCGGTCTTGGCGCGGGACGAGGAGCAACCATCGGTCTTGGCGCGGGACGAGGAGCAACCATCGGTCTTGGCGCGGGACGAGGAACAACCATCGGTCTTGGCGCGGGACGAGGAACAACCATCGGTTTTGGCGCGGGACGAGGAGCAACCATCGGTTTTGGAGCAGGAGCAGGACCGCAAGGATTTACACAAGGAGGGGCAGCCGGGCATGAAGCGCACACGCCAAGACTCTGAAGTGTTCTGTATCTCTTACCAGCACCGTTGCAGTGACCGCCACCGGTGCTTGATCTAGTAGTTTGTACTGAATTCATATTCTTTATTAATAACAACAATTATTAAAATTCTATTCCTTCAAAACATTTGAACGAACAAAAAAGCACAGGAATCGCACGATCTTTCTCCAGCTTATACGTTTTAAGATTTAAATTTTTAGTACTCTTGCATTTATAACACTCATTATCTACAACCTCACGCGTTGCTCTAATAGACGAAACTTCTTCACTTTCAGAAACTGATTCATTTTTAACAGGCTTTTCCCACACAGTTTCCCCGGTTTCTTCGTTGTAATAATATGTTTTACCAGGATCGCTACTTTCACTTACATGAGCACTCCATCCTGCTGGAAGATCATCACTCTTGGATCCATCATCGCTCTTAGACACATCATCGCTCTTAGACACATCATCGCTCTTAGACACATCATCGCTCTTAGACACATCATCGCTCTCAGACACATCATCGCTCTTAGACACATCATCAGATACTGGGTGTTCCCATTGAACTTCTCCAGTTTTATCGTTTCTATAGTACACCTTTCCAGGGTCGTTACTTTCGCTTACATGTTTAGACCACCCTTCAGGAAGTTTCTTGTCAGACGTACTATTACAAGGTCTTTCCCAACTTGTTTCTCCAGTGGCTGTATTATAATAATATGTTTTGCCAGGATCACTACTCTTACTGACATGTTCTTCCCAACCTTCTGGTAAAGCATCAGTTTTAAAAACCGATGGATCTGAGTAATCAGGAACAGCCGAGGAAGTTGTACTTTCTGAAGGCGTATCTGCAGGGGGGGTTTCAGATGGTGCTTTGTCCGTCAACGATTCTATATACTCAAAAAATGTATTGACGAAATTTGGTGTTAAATCAAGGTCATTTTCTTTGGATTCTTCACTTGTTTTAGATTCATCCGATTTAGCTTCTTGAAGATTTGTAGACTTATTGACGCTTAAATTTTTATTTTCTTTCCATTTTCTCCACGCTTTCTGAATTACTCTTGCAGCTTTATTTTTCTTATTTTTCAAAGATTCTACTTTTTTCTTTTTGGATTTCCATTTTCTCCATGCTTTCTGAATTACTTTCGCGGCTTTATTTTTCTTCTCTTCAGGTTTCTCTTCAGGCTTTTCTTCAGGTTTCTCTTCAGGTTTCTCTTCAGGTTTCTCTTCAGGCTTTTCTTCAGGTTTCTCTTCAGGTTTCTCTTCAGGTTTCTCTTCAGGCTTTTCTTCAGGCTTTTCTTCAGGCTTTTCTTCAGGCTTTTCTTCAGGCTTTTCTTCAGGCTTTTCTTCAGGTTTCTCTTCAGGTTTCTCTTCAGGTTTCTCTTCAGGCTTTGTATTTAGTTTCAGTTTTTTAGAAATGTCCTCTAATATAGTTGGAAGATCTTTATCATCTATTCGATGTAAAGTTTTTTCATTACGTTTAGATACTAAAAATTGTATTTTTCTTTTTTTAGAGCGATTCAATCTATTCCATTTATCATCTGACATTTTTTGTAGATCTATCGCTTTTGTACTCGGGTCAATTGCTAAGGCTATAGGTGAATCCTGATTCAAGATTTTTTTGATTTGATTTCGTATATTCATATTTTGATCTGAATATACTGGCTTATAAGCCAACTCTGTCGAATTTTATAAAATGATTCATCTAAAAGATGAACTGATATTACAAAAATGGTAAAGATCATTCTCAAGAAACTGAAAAGTCACGATACTATCTGGCACCCTCAGTCCAGATTAGTTTTCAAATCTAAGAAAGAAAAGGTAGTTATTGGGCGTCTAGATGAAGACGGTGAAGAAATCGAAGTTGTTGACAATATAATTGATCTGTGCGATCAGTGGAAGTTTAATATTTGTCCATCGATTGTAGAATCGGAAGAGGAAGTCAAGGAAGAGGAAGTCGAGGAAGAGGAAGTCGAGGAAGAGGAAGTCGAGGAAGAGGAAGTCGAGGAAGTCGAGGAAGAGGAAGTCGAGGAAGAAGAGGTCAAGGAAGAAAAGAAGGAGAAGGAAGTTAAGGAAGTTAAGGAAGACAAGAAGAAGAAGAAGAAGGAAGACAAGAAGGAGAAGGAAGTTAAGAAAGACGCGAAGAAAGAGGGTGCAGATCTTCATGTTTTACTCGAGTCGGTTCATTCATTGTTCCATGATAAAAAGCAAGAACTTGAGAGTTTGAAAGAGGAATTGTTTCAAGTGAGAAAGGAATTGTCTATGGCGTTGGAATCCAAAGAAAAGTCTGAAGCAAAGCTAGCAAAGATTCGTGAACACTTTCTATGATTTTAAATATTAAATTTCTTATTATGTATAATAAGAAACAAAAATCGAAAGCACGGAATGTTGTAGGTCTAAAAACTATTACATATTACAATAAACCATGCTAGATCTTTCAATAATAGAACCATCTTTGTCAAGCCTGTCTTTGATTTCTTGTTTGTCAGCTTCAGCGTTGTCCTATGCGGCAGCATCACTTCATACGTTTGATATGAACGTTCTTGTTCATGAGTTCAATGACTGGAAGAAAACGTGGAACGTCACGTATTCTTCACCCGATGTAGAGAATATTCGTAGTAAAATTTGGATGGATAACAAACGTGCAATCGATGAACACAATTCACAGGGTAAGTCTTGGACTATGGGATTGAATCGTTTTTCGGATCAAACAAACACTGAGTTTGAGCTGCAGTATAATGGTCTTAACCCCGTTATATATCCCCGACCCGCAACGCAGTATCCACCGCCTGTCGTAAATTTGTCCGAACTTCCAGAGTCGATCGATTGGAGAGAAAATGGAATTGTGAATCCTGTAAAGAATCAGGCGCAATGCGGATCTTGTTGGGCATTTTCAGCAATCGCGTCTTTAGAGGGGCAGTATGCTTTGAAACACAAGAATCTGACTTCATTTTCCGAACAAGATCTTGTAGATTGCGTGCAAGGAGTAGAAGTTAGCGGAGGCGAATGTTGCGATGGATGCGGAGGCGGTCTTATGGATGCAGCATTTGATTACATCGCTTCAGCACAGAAGGGTGCTACAGATTTAGAAAGCAAGTACGTTTACACTGCGATGGACGGAGATTGCGCTTTTGCAGACAATGGTCCGGGCGTTGGTGATGTAGTAGGACATGTTGATATCACACAAGGGTGCGATCAATGTCTTCAGAGCGCGGTTGCAAACGTTGGTGTTATTTCTGTAGGTGTAGACGCTAATTTCGATTGGCAAATGTACAGCGGAGGCGTATATGTTCCGGACGAGTCTCAGGGAGGATGTTCGTCTGATCCTGGCGCGCTAGACCACGGAGTTGCCGTTGTTGGATACAACACGGATACGTTTTTGATCGATGGAAAGAATAAAACGTTAAACTACTGGATTGTTAGAAACTCGTGGGATAAAACATGGGGTATCGACGGGTACATGTATCTTAGCAAGGACGTTAAGAATGCATGCGGTTTATCCAACTATGCAAGCTATCCTACTCTTAGCAACTCAACTCTTACCGAGAATCAGTGTCTTAACTCGCATCCGCAGTGTCCATCTGAAGTATGCTACACAGAATGTCCTTGCAACTGTTTTATTCCTTCAGGTTCGTCCCCTTGCGACTGTTCAGCTGCTACTTGCTCCTGTGTTCGAAGTGTCTAAACATTAATTTTATATATTATATTGTATATAAAAATTAGCTTATTACAGAGGAATTTGAAGCTGTTTGTTGGGCATTTTCAACTGGATCATGTCCTGTAATGTATTTACTGTTGTAGCTGTCTCTTGGAAAGACGGACGGTAACATCGGCAGCAGCAAGAGTCGCCGAAGCGGAGCCGCGATCTCCAACACTGCGTCTCAAGGTAATTTGTTCAGTCTTGTTATCAGTATTATGGAAAATACTTGCAGAGGCAATGCCAGCCGTCGTTGTATCTGTTTCAGGCACTCCCCCCGTTATGTTGGTGACTACTACGTAGTCGCGATCTGCATAGTCATTACCAGCGATGCCGTCATCTGCAATTATAATAGTAACGAGTTGCACTTGGCCAGATACGCCCCCCAAAGTAAATTGCCATCCAGAACTCCCGACCTCAGTATAAATGACAGCGCTTGTTGCGTTTGAACCGGCCCCAAGCGTAAGTGTGTAAGCAGAATTAACAATATCGTACACCGCAGTTTCGGGGGACTGCGGTGTAGTGCCTGCCTGAAACTTAGCAAGGATGTCGGCCGTATCCCAAGTTACTACTTCTCCTGATACGTATCCAGATCCCGGGTTAGTGACTACGGCAGATAAAGCTATCGGATCGCCGTTGCCCTCGATTGGGTTACCTGTTGTAAATGAAAATGTAGCGGTCATTCCAGTTCCTGTACCCGTGGTAGAGCTAGAAGTGACTTCTACACTGTACGTCGTGTCTACGGTGAAGGCAGCCTCTGTCCAGTTGGCTTCAATTGTGGCAGTGAGTGGGGCTGAGGCTACAAGAGATGCACCTGGACCACCATCCAGAATGTTAGCGGACAAAATTTTTTTACAAAACACGTTAGATCCTAAACCGAGCTCGGTTCCAGAGTACGGAAGTTTTGGAGGTTGATATAATAAAGCCATTTATTATAATCTTTTTTTTTTTTAAAAGATTCATTATATTATTTACGCTTGAGCGACACCGCGTTCGCGGATACGAACGACCATAGTAGCTTCCGATAGGTTTTGGTTGGCGACGCCATTTACTGCGCCGCATTGACGCTTAATAGTAATCGACGTAGCCGATGCGAATGACACCTGTCCTGTGCCAGCGGAGAGAGCATTAGTTTGGTCAACAGCTGTGCCATTATTTGCACCAGCGATAAATGAGACTTCTCCGTAATGAGTAGCAGCAGTCCATTTATGGTCATTGGCAAAGGTCATCGTAATTACTTGGAATGCGCCGCCGGCGGCTTCAGCTCCTCCCTTAAGATCACCCTGATAGGCTCCTACTTTTTCGGTACCGGCGATTAGAACACCCGCTCCAAAAGTTTGAGCGGTTCCGGCATCCTCGGGTGCTGTGCCCATATCAAACGCGTATACGCTTGATGAGAATTCTCCTCGAAGACCGTTAGGGTCAGTCACGCTCGATATGTTAGTGTTTACTACAGATTTGATTGACATTTTATTATCGTCAAGATTCTTTTTTCATTTTTAAAAAAAAATAAAAAAAAAGGAATGTGTACCTTCAAGGCTTCGCTACGCCACGTTTGCGGATAACAACGCTCCAAGTACAGGCCATGAGATCCTGAGGTGTTATAGCAGAGGAAGCCCTACGAATGAACTCAAGGGTATTATTCGTTCCAAAAGAACCACCGCTGCAGTGTCCTACCTCGAGGACGCCAGTGTCCGGTTCTGAACCAACGAAGTGCACTTCCATGTAGTGCGTAGCAGCATTCCATGCGTGGGCAGTTGCAAAGTTTAAGGTGACGAATTGTTGTTGTCCTGCAAGAGGTCCTCGGCCAGCAGGAAGTGTACCTTGGTACGCGCCTACGGTTTCACTACCGTCCTTGAGTACAGTGGCTGCGACTGTAAAAGCGTCGACATTGGTTGCACCTGGTGTTACTACAGCTGCTCCGCATTGAAAGGCGTATACGCTTGAAGGGAGATTCCCTCTGTTTCCTACAGGATCAGTTGCTTCCGATATGTTAGTGTTTACTACAGATTTGATTGACATTTTATTATCGTCAAGATTCTTTTTTCATTTTTGAGTAAAATGAAAAAAACGATACTTGCACTTAAGGGGTTGTTTTCTTGACACCACGTTTGCGGACTCGGACAAGCATGACCGCTGGTGTTAAGCTAACAGCTCTGGAGTCGTCTGGGTTCCCTGGGTCTGGTACGTCTGCGATTGCTCCAGCTTCGCGGCGAACGATGATATTATTCGTGTTGAAGCTACCGCTGGCAGTTCCAACAGTTGCAATCTTACTTTCAGCTGCCGTGCCTACAAGAGTGATATCAAGATCGTACTCTTTAGCCGTCCATCCATGTGCAGTGGCAAAGGTCATCGTAATAAGCTGGACGACGCCTGCAGCAGCTCCTGTGCCAGCTTTAAGTGTGCCAGCGTAGGCGCCTATGGTTTCGGTACCGTCGGTCAGTACAGATGCATCAAAAGTTTGTACAGCTCCGGCAACGTCGGGTGCTGTGCCCATATCAAAGGCGTACACGCCTGAAGGAAAATTTCCTCTGTTTGCTACAAGTTGAGTTTCACCAGAAATATTAGTGTTAACAGTAGATTTGATAGACATATTTTATTACTTTCAACATTTTTATTTATTTATGTGAACGACTTGCGTTTTTGGATTTCGATTTCTTTTTGTGTTCTAAAGTACCTTTTCTAAGTTCTTCTCTGATCTTTTCCATTTCTATTCTTTTGAGCCTTTCAAGTTCTTCTTTTCGGATTTCTGCTCTCATTTTTTCATATTCCTTTTGTTTTCTTTCTTCTTCTTCCCGTTGTAGTCTTTCTTTTTCTAGCCTCATCCTTTCTTCGTTTTCTTTTTTTAGAATTTCATTTCTAATTTTTTCTTTCTTTGCATTTTCTTTGTCAATTATGTATTGCGGTGTTGCACCTTTTTTAGAGAGCATGGCCTTTGTAGGAGCTCTGCCTGGAATATATCCTCCGTAGTTTACTATGGGTTGCATTTTTTTTAATAAAAAATGTAGACCTTTAAGTTTATTCAAAAATTATATCATTAGAAGACATGGCTGTCATTAAAGTGTTTATATCTGTACGCATATTATGTTTGAAAAAGAACTCCTCAACTTCATTTTTGATGGGAGTTCCAGTGAACAAACTTTTTTGTTCACCAGAACGTTCTTGAATACAAAATAATCTTCTGGAAGAAGTATGATTTAGAACGTCTATATTCAATTTTTCAGGGAGGTTATCAATGGACTTCCATTTCTGAACAAGATCAAAAGCTTTACATGCTCCTATTCTAGGTATGTTTGGATTATAATCTGTACCACACATTATACAGAAGTCTACGAATTCATTTTCTTTCATGTTGAGGTCAGAAAGAAGTTTTGAGAATGTGATCCTTTGAACTGTTTTGCCGTAGAAATCAGGTTTACATAGAAATGTAGACGCTTTGTAGGCCAAACAATCGCTATCTTCGGATAAGACGGCCGCTGCTTCTGAGTGTCTTACCATTCGCGCGCATTCCTTTTCAGCTTCTCCTGGTGCCATAATCCAAGGTACTTTGAGAACATCTAGCAATTTCTTTAGTGTTTCATAGTCTTCTTTAGTGATGGTAAAGTTGTGTTTCTTCATGCGGTCAAGTTTTTCCTTGACGATATGAATGTCAAACTCAGAGGCTCGAGTAGGGGTGAGTAGAAGAGCTTTTTTTCTTCCTACTGAAGTTGGTCCGTTTCTTTTGGATTCCTTTTCGAATGTTTCTTGAAGGAGTTTTACAACATCTTCGTCTAATCCTTCTAATCCATTGTTGAGTCCGTGCAATTGTACAGCTTGATCAAGAGCGTTGATACGATCTTGTTGTTTTTGTCTGGCCTTAGCGCGTTTAAGTTTTTCTGCAGCTTTTTCTGGAGGCATCCCATCGTCTAGTACGAATACGGGGTGCGCGTTGGATCTACGCATCCAGACAACGAGAGATGCGAAGGAGTCTAGCCAAGAGTCGGCGTTTGATGCTTTGAACTTGCACATGAAGATAGCGGTATCTATAGCAATTTTCTTGAAGGCGTACTCATCAAGCTTGACGCCTCGGTCAAATACTTCAGGGTACTTATCGGCTAAAAATTTTGTAAGATTTTTGATTCCCATGTTTACATTCTTCAAATAAATATTTGAAGAATCATTTTATAGCTTAGAAGAGTAATTTTTCTTCATAAAATTTATGAAGAAAAAATATGTATCGAAATTAATTTCAGAAACGCCTGGGTTGACTGCAAACGTAATCTCTTTGGATGCAGCAATGAGAAATGCCCTAGAAACATCTTCCGAATTGAAAGCTTTGAAAGATAAACTGGAACAAATGAAAAAGTCACAGTCGAAATCGGTAGAGCCTGACAATAAGGCCTGGGCACAGGCCATACAAAACATAAAAGATAAAATAAAAGAAACGAGTGCAAACTCAAGGCTTAGAATGTATTTAGTCGAAAGCGCTGAACTGGTTGACACGTATAAAAAAATACTTAAGCAACCTATAAAGATGTCCTTCATGGGCCCTGTAAAAGCTTCGTCAAATGAAAAAGATATCCTTGAAAAAAAATATATGAAGATTTATGAAAAATATAAACAATATGCACCAAATCTTGAAAAAATAGTACAGAAAAATAGACCCCTTGAAGCTAACAAACCAGTATGTTTGACTCCTGAATGCGACTCAGTAGAATTTAAAACAGTGAATGAAACGCTTGTCTGTGAAACATGTTCCTGTGTTCAAGCATCCATTGCATCTACAACGTCCTATGCAGACATAGACAGGATAAATGTGTCCAGCAGATACTTGTACGACAGGAAGGTTCACTTCAGAGACTGTATACTACAATTTCAGGGAAGACAAAATGTCACCATTGATAAAAGTGTATACGATAGCCTTGAAAACGAATTTGATAGACATCATCTACTCATTGGAGACAAAAATACACCCGTTCACATACGCTTCTCTAAAATTACGAAGGAACACATATCAATGTTCTTGAAAGAATTAAGACTATCCAAACACTATGAAAATGTACAACTAATTCACTTTAATCTAACCGGTAAACCCCCTCCAGACATATCTAGACTTGAAGGCGTGCTCTTATCAGATTTTGAACAACTCACCATGCTATATGACGAAGTATACAGATACGAACCTAGAAAAAATTTTATCAATACTCAGTACACATTATTCCAACTACTCAAACGTCATAAATACCCTTGCAACGTGTCCGATTTTTCTATTATTAAAACAAGCGAAAGACGAGACTGGCATCACAGGGTATGCAAAAATTTGTTTAGTAAATTGAACTGGAACTTTACAGCGGTATAATATTTTTTTTTTTTTATAATAAATAAAAACGACCTGGTGCAACGGTAGCACGCTTTATTGAAAGAGATCGCGGTTCGAATCCGTGGGTTGTTAGGTGACAAAAAAAAGCCCCCATGACTGAACCTTGTCGATAGGTCCAGCCATGGGGGCTTTTTTTTTTATTTTTTATTAGCATGCTTTTAAAGTGTGAACGACTACCGGTTCCGTTCGTCCGATTCTATTTGCCCTCCCAATAATTTGAGTTCTAGTAGCTTCATCCATAGTGTTGAACATGATGATATCGGTTGCGGATTGAAGATTCACGCCAGCCGTGTTGGAAAAGTCTGTAGACACGAAAACGACCTGAGTATCACCTTCCTGAAAAGACTTGATCATCTTAGATCGAGTAGGAGCGGCTCCTTTGAGTTCGCAATACTTGAGACCGAGGTTCTTGACGCAGTGTTGAATCCTTCTGAAACCTCCAGAATACTGGGATGCAAGTATAAATTTGGCCTTAGGGTTTTCTTCCAACCGTTTGTTGAATATCTGCAACATGCATTCGAGTTTCGTAGGAGGTTGATCTAGTGCAGGGGCAGAAGATTTCTCACCAATATGGACTAAACTCGAAATAGGAGTTTTAGCTCGACAATTCGGACAACTGTGATGGTGTGTCAACCAGGTCAAGAGACATTCTCCGCAGAATATTTTTCCGCAAGATGGTTCCATCACTGGTTCATGCATATCATCAAGGCATATCATACAAGAACCTTTCAGATCGTCTTCCATAGTATCTTCCAACTTTGAAAGTTGATCGTCAATGTCGACTAGTTTTTTCTCCCAATCTCGTTTTGAAGATTCGTTTTCGGCTCTTCCAAGTCTGAACACGATTTCTTCTCTGCGTTTCATCTTTTTCGCCCGAATAACGTCTATGATGTTATCTTTAGAAGAAGAACTTCCTCCCATAGCGGCGATAGCTCCGCTAATGTCCCCCGCCTCGATTCTCGCCAACAAATCTCTCGAAACGAGACCCCTGAGACCTTGAACCAGAGGTTGAGAACAGAGGTACTCTTTCACGATCGGAGAAGGCATCCCAAAGCTTTGTTTAACAAATGGTTCAGGATTTCTTACGGTGAATAATGCGAGCGCTTTACTGTTCATAGAATAGTTGTAGTAGTAAGGAGACTGAATATGAGAAAAAAGTCTACCTATCCAGTTTCCTTTTTGAGATTTTGCTATACCTGCAGGAGTTGCGGTGATGAACCAAAGAAAACCGCACAACGGGAAATCCATACTAGGAAGTCGTAGATGAGCTGGTTCGTCGAAAATGAATCTTTTCCAAGCAATTCTAGGATTAGCTTGAATAACCTTTTTATAAAAGTTAGGCGTGCATATAACGACATCATAATCGAAGTCGGCGTTGGACACAGGGTTGCAATACTTTTTTACTGACCTCGTGTTCTTGACGAGAAGAACCTTGAGATCTGGAGCAAAATTAAGATCATTCACCCATTGATCAAAGCAGCTAAGAGAAGCTACTATAAGAGTCGCATTTACGCGCTTTACCGTGCTTGTAAATTTCCATTCGTATAAACCCATCCGTTCCGTAGTTTCGATTTCCATAGGAGTACTCGTGTCCCATTCCATCTTATCTCTTGCGATCAGAGATACGATACTAAGAGTTTTCCCATAGCCTACAGGGTCGGCCTGTATACCAAAATGGCGAATGAGTGTTCTTTGGCACGAATGGTCCGGTCTGTAATCGTGCATGTTGCTCATCCGAAGACCCAACGGTTGTTGAGTGATCCAAGAAGGGTTGGGACTCTGTCGTCCAAGTGTAATCGTTTCTTTTCTTTCAAATCGTTCCATATCCGCGATCGACTTGAGCTGATGAGGAAAGAGTTGTCTCGTAATCTCCTTTGGTTGGACCGAAATCGTATCTTTCGTCCATAGTTCTTCGCTGGCATCGTCGGGAAGAGGTGTTATGGGAGGGCCTGTGCAGCCTTCAGACGCGATAGGTTCAAATCCAAGTTGAGAGAACATTCTTGTACTTAAAAAAAATTGAAAAAAAATAACCATTTTAAGCTAGTTCTGAAATCGTTGCAGATGCCTTCGCAACCTCGTCTGACGTAAGGGAAAGTATGTGTTCTGCAGCTTCTGCTTCTAAAAGGAAGGCAGAGACGTTGGCTACGGCTTCTTTCATTAAATTTTTAGCTTGATGTTGAGCAGCATTGCAACGTCTAATATTTTTTTCGTGCAATGCGACTGCGTGTGCAGCTTCTATATCTACACTTACGAATCTTAGATGTTCTCTAGAGTCACTTCTAATTCTGCGTATAGCTTGTGTTTCTGACTTGACAGCTTCAGATATAGAGTGCATTTCGTTGAGTATAGAATCTATATATGCTTCGTATTCTCTTTTTCTAGGTTCAAGCGATTCAGACACTGGGATGTTGAGAATCATATGAAGGTGGTTTTCGGTTACACTAGGCTTTGTATACACGTGAGGCTTTTCTATAAAAGTCGGTAAATCTGCCGCAATTCTTAGGCCTAATTTATGATATTTTCTGGTTTTCCATTTTCTTTTACGTGCAGCGGTGTATATATAATGCCCTTTAACGATATTAATATCAGATATTGGTCCGTCTTCACCATGTCGTGTAATAATTCTTTCTGTTTGATCATAGATATTATCATCATCCTCATTCGAAGAGATAGGGTCAACCTGAAATATTGGTAAAATGGATCTACCTGGAGTTACAATCATACTGCTAGGAACATATATCCACAGATTTCCAAGATCGATAAATATAACAGTTCCTTCATACAAGTATACTCTGCGTGCATTAAATCCTCTTTTTCTGCACGTCGTAAGCACTTTGGACAGAGGAGTTTTTTTAATTTTTTTTTCGGTTGTCATTTACGGTATCATATTTTTTTTTTAAATCCTGTTTTATTACCAAGGTGTAATAAAAACTTAATTGTTATTCATAATTAACGAGATCGTCTTCTTGATCGGCGTTTTGATCGGCGTCTACTTTTGCGGCACTGACGAGCACCAACCGGACTCTTAAGACGTCCCGTACTCTTGCAGTTATGGCGCTTGCGGCAACGACGTCTGCCCCTCGGAGACTTCAGTTTGCCGTATTTGCAGGCGGCGTTTTTGCGTCGTCTGGAAGACATGCGTCTGGACTTCTTACGGGAACGGCGTCTGGAAGACTTGCGTCTGGACTTGCGCTTTGACATGCGTCTGGACTTCTTACGGGAACGGCGTCTGGACTTGCGCTTTGATTTTTTGCAATAGTGCATGCGACCGTTCTTTCCTCTGTAAGGGCTTTTTAAGAGACCAGCTTTGCAACGTTTTCCGAGTCTGTGGCAACGACCAGATTTTCGGCTACGAGACATTCCTTTCTTACACTTTCTTTTTCTAGAACTCTTGCGAGGAGATTTACGACGGGATGGTGATCTGCGTGATTTCATTTTTATTTAAAGTAATATAATTATTTTTAGTTTTTAATCATTAATGAGTAAGCATTCTTCAAGTCGAGACTAGTCGATTCTTGCACTATGCGTTTCAGAATACTTGCAAATCCTTCGGTAGAGTGCTTTCCGATAGCATTAACAATTTTCATATTTTCTTCTTTGATTGCAGCCCTTTTTCGTTTGTAAACTATCTTTACACCCTTATTCTTTAATTTTTTAAAGGCCGCTTTTTTTTTGAGAGCTTTAAATTCTTCTTTGGTTCCATCTACACACAGTTTGAGTTTATGGTTTTCCAAAGTGCCCCCCTTGTCAACTTTCTTTACTATTTTCTTAAGACTGTCGACATCAGCGTCCGTGTACAGTATCTTTTTACGTTGCAACCCTAGGTCTATTTCTTTAATAGCTAGGTTGTCAAGATGTAGTTCCACTATGACGTTCCGTTCAGACTCTCCAAATGCGACTTGCAGAGCGCTTCCAGGATAATAAACATTCGACTTTGGTCTTTGATTTCTATGAATATGGCCCGATACAACGAAAGGGTAATCTTTTGCCCATTCATCTCCGTGTTCCGATGTGATAGCGCCCATCTTGACACCTTTTATTTCCTGATGAGCGAAAATAATATCGGCTTCCTTCCAGTTCCCGCACGTTTCCAAAGCTTCTATAAATCGTCCATTTGGTACGTAAGGTGTCATCACGACAGTTTTGCCATCCCATGTTTCCTTTATGACCTTGTCTACAACGGTAATATTTTTATTTTCTTTCAAGCCATTCATCCAGTGATTCTCCGTGAGGAATTGAGAATTATTAATATAATCATGGTTTCCTACCAATACATAGGTTTGCGCGATGTTTGACAACTGTTTTAGAAAGTATGTAGCTTCATTGAGAACTGTCGAATGAAGCCTTTCATGATCATGTAGTACGTCTCCTAGGACAACTACAGCATGTACATCGGGAAGTTTCTCTACATGCGAGGTGCATTTTGTAGTAAAGATTTTAACTTCATCCATGTTACTGATCTGAAAATGCGGGTCTCCTATAACAATAATTGAACTCATTTTGTTATATTATTATATAACAGAATGTAATCATTTTGAAGGTAAATAATTTCCCTGATCACACGGATTCTTCTTCCTAAGTTGGGTTTGTCTATCTACACATTTGATATATGCTTTACGAGCGTCTTCACATTCTTTACTGTCAGGTTTGAACATGCATATTTCATAAGAGGCCTTATGATATCTGTGACAAGGATTTATTAGTTTACTTAACATTTATAGCAGTAATTATTTCTCTAAATCTTTCTTCTTCTTCCTTCTACGAGTATTCTTATATCTCTTCAATCTAGGAATTACTCGCAGTAACCAAGAATCGTTATGACTGCTCCGGCTCTTAAATTCAAAAAAAGGCGCCTTGATAGAGTTCTTAGGATTTACATTGAGTACATCTTCAAAATCGTCTAGTATAATCATATCATCATACTGAGTTATATTGTAGAATGTAGTCAAATATTCAAGATCTTTAGTACCCCTTGCATTCTTTATTGAATGTTCATTATGATAATCAAACAATATAAATTCTAAGCTACGGCCAGGCTTATTCATTATCAAATTTTGTATAATAGATAATGCATACATTTGACTAGCAGCTGTCCAAACAGCTACCTTGAAATGAGAAAAAATATAATCTAGAAACATATCTAGATGAGGCCTTGCAACGACGTGATAATAGTTTTCCATACGAAAATGCTTCGCAAACTTTTCGAGTTTCTTCTTATTCTTAGGGTCGCTTTCAAACTTTTCAAGAGACTGAGCTGATATCAGAGTTGCGTCTAAATCAAGGACTATTAACTTATTGCACTGGGTCATTTGGAAAATGTATCTACACTCTTAAATAAATTTAAAATTTTATTTTCGAAAAATATTTGAAATTAAAAAATCCAACAACGGCGCATACTCCTATGAATGCAACAATCATACTCATTGCGTATGCTACGCTTACATCTGCCCATACAACCAAAGCAGCTGCTATTGATACAGACACTACGCCTCCTACAAGAGCACTATAAAGGACAACGTCTCCAGTCGCAGTATTTGAATCGGGTAAGAATACACCGATTGCTGATGCGAGTACAAGCGCCAGAGACATTGATGCAACTAATCGAGTCAATAGATCAGATTTACTTACAGCGGTACCGAACCATACATATGCAAATGCTAAGAATACAAAAAATGCAACTAGAGAACGTTGCAACCCTCCTTTACTATCTTCTTTGTTTCCAAAGAATATCAAGTTAGCTTTAGTCATTTTATTAATTTAATTAATAAAATTTATAGCTATTATATTTACTCGAAATGAGGCTTAAGCTTGCTCTGAACACGGTAGTACGTCAGAGGCTCTTCTCCCTTCTCGATGCGAAGAAGCTTCTTAAGCTTGGAATCAGGAAGAATTTCCCTACGATCCTTAGGATTCTGAAGGTTGTGTCCCTTAATGTAGGCACAAATGGCTTTAGTCACATCGACACGCGACTTCAGTTCGCCCGCATCGCACCCGATGAACTTGGCCATTTCCTTCGAAATAGAAACCTGCTTCAGAAAACCTGAATTCACATTAGTGCGCTTCTTAGGCTTCTTTCCCATCACTCGGATAGACTTAGTCTTCAGACCCTTAACAACTCGGTTGACTTTCTTCAGAAACTTGCTACCCTGACATTTTGTTCCACGAAGATTCTTGATTTCCGTTTCAAGATCTTCAATAAGCTTGTCAAAATGAAGAGTAATAGATTCTCGAGTTGCTTCGAGACGGGGAAGAGTTTCCGTAGGAGTTGACTTGACCTCCTCCTCTACCTCTACCTTAACAGTCTTGACCTTCGCAGCCTTGACCTTCGTAGTCTTAGCCTTCGCAGCCTTAGCCTTCGTAGTCTTAGCCTTCGTGGTCTTAGCCTTCGTGGTTTTAGCCTTCGTCGTCTTAGACTTAGCGGTTTTGCGGTTAGTAGTATTTGACATTTTTTTATAAAGAAAACCTATCTTTAAACCTACTACAAAGGTACTGCCAAACATTTGCGCTACGCACACAGCTCGAGTATTTGGACCATGGTGACTGCATGAAACTATATTTTAGAATTAATTACAAATATTTTCAAGTATTGAAGAATTGATTTTAGAATTTTAAGACTATAAAGTAGTTTTAAAATGTGTTTATTGATTAGTCTAATAATAAATCATCTTGTGATCGTTTACCTTTTCTATGCAATCTCCTTGACTTATTCACTGAAAGGGTGAAGTATATTGGTACCGTAGACAATGAATACCCAGCTACTGAAGCGAGTATACCTCGTAGGCTTCATCAATTGCTTGCCATATTGCTTTCTGTAGTAGGTCTTCTTCTGCTGCTGCTGCTGCTGCTGCTGCTTCTGCAAACGCCTTTTCTGCTTCTACAAACAAGTTTGGTGATATGGCTGCTGCTGCTGCTTCTTCTTCTGCTGCTGCTGCTGCTGCTGCTTCTTCTTCTGCTGCTGCTGCTGCTGCTGCTTCTTCTGCTGCTGCCTTTTCTGCTTCTGCAGCCGCTTTTAGTTCTAAGAACTTCTCATGGAAGCCTGCATACAGCCCCTTCATCTCTTGCGCCGCTTCAATTACCCCCTTTTCGTATTCCAGTTGTATCATGTACAAATCCACAGATCCAACGTACTTTAATAGTTCACCTCTTTTTTCAAAGTTAGATGGGCTGTGCAATCTTTGTTCCAATTCTAGTTCAGCCATATTATAAAGCATTTTATAATGGAAGGCTTTGAAGACTGCGACGTCCAATGCGTCTACTTTTTCCATCCTATTTACTTCAGCCGTTATTCGTTCTAGTTGTCCTGAATACATTCTTTCATTTCTCTTGATGCGTCTTATACCGTTTATGTATTTCTTAATTGTTTCCAAATACTTATTAATACGCGATTCCATCTTTATTCAAAATAAAAAAAAAAACACTTGCACGTACACCCTGAATCAGTGATTAGCATCATTAAAATTAAGTTTGTCGTTACTAATAAATGAATTGGAAACCTATAGCAGAAATATTTCTTGTTATCATGTTCTTATACAGTGGAATTAATAAAACTCGATCCCTCGGAAAGAAGGAAATGAAAAAGTTAACCGGACTAGGACTACCTGAAAACATTGCACAAATACTTAATTTTGCAGCAGGTGTTATAGAAATTGTTGCATCGCTTGTTGTCATACTCGCAGCGTTCAAGGTGAACGTAGGGGTAAAATATAAAGATATCGCATTAAAGGCTCTTATAGCCTTTACGGCATTGGTGACAGTCTTGTTTAAGATTTGGCCGATGCCATCTAAACTTCTTGGTCTAACCGCAAACCTTGCGGTTATAGGAGGACTTATTCTTGCATTATAATAAAATGGGTCTTTCACAATCAAACCATAGATTGGTAGGCGGCACGAAGTCGTACTTAAGCACAACATTTACACCCTGTTTAATAGGCGGTGCGCGGCGCCCATTGACTGCAGAACAAAGAAAAGAAAAGAATAGGAAGGATAGAGAACGACGAGCACGTATGACTGCAGAACAAAGAGAAAACATGTATAGGAAGAATCGAGAATATATGCGAAAACGACTAGCAAATATGACTGAAGAACAAAGAGAAAACATGTATAGGAAGAAACGAGAATATATGCGAAAACGACTAGCAAATATGACTGCAGAACAAAGATCAGCACTTAATAAGAGGACACGAGAATGGCGGGCAAAGATGACTGAAGAACAAAAAAAAGAATATGATACGAGGGAACGAGAAAATCAACGAAAACGACTAGCAAATATGACTGAAAAACAAAAAGAAGAAAGGAATAGGAGGCGACGAGAACTACGAGCACGTGCGAGGGCAAAGATGACCGAAGAACAAAGAAAAGAAAAGAATAGGAAGGATAGAGAACGATATGCGAAGATGACTGAAGAACAAAGAAAAGAAAGGAGTAGAAGGCAACAGGCACGTAACGCAAGAAAAGCTCGAAATTATGTTCAAGAAAAATATCGTAAAACTGTACTCTCGGCTATGTTAGAAGCAGCAGCAGAAGAAGAAGCAGCAGCAGCAGCAGAAGAAGAAGAAGTAGAAGTAGAACAACCTTCCTTTTTTGATCTGGACGATTTTATCATAACGGAATATTCGTCTAGAATCTAGATGAATAGAAAAAAAATTATTGATTGTAATAAACAATATGCCAGGAACACAATACTGCAGTGATTGCCCAGCCGTTTACGATGAGATCCATAACGTTGCCCTAACTGGAGGCAAACAGATCGTCCCTGTATGGGCACCTATTACTACTGATGCTTTAACGCACGGCGCCGCAGCTATGGCGTCGTCTAAAGGCGGATACTTCACCATTATGGGTGCGTATGGTGAGAACGCCGGATGTTGCGACCAAAAGTACGCGTCGACTGGTTGCAGATCGCCAGGTCAACGCAAGAACATGTGGGGATACTAAATAATTTTCATTCTTATCAAGATTGAAAATACATTTTTTTTATTTAATCAATTTCAAATTTTTTTCAATGGTTTGTCGTTCTCTTCCATTCTGGAATGATATTGTGTAGTACGTCCCATTAGGATCATCGGTGTGTATAGCTTTTATAATAGCTGTATCCTTGTTCTTGTACAAAACTTTGGATCCCATTCGATATTTCTTTGTTTTGATAACATCGACAACGCTTGAACCAGCGTTCACTGTGATGACTTTTCCTCCATGTTTCAAATAAACAGCTTTACGTGTTCTAAAATGCTTTCTAATTGTAGGGTTAGTGTCTACAAAATCTAATATAATAGGTTCTACATCTTCTCGTCTGAATACTCTTCCTAGAAACTGTATAAAATATGCTTCTATATCTGAAGCAAGAATCAAACAGTCTAACATTTTGTGATCGAACCCAACGCCAATCTTAGACGCCGTACCGACTAATACAGAAACTTCTTTATTAAAAGTTTTTTTTGTTCCGTACAAACCGTCTACTTGCACGCCTTTCTCCTTGAGTTTGGTTTCTAAGTATACGGCTTGATCTACTCTTTTGGTTAGAATCAAAATTGTTCTTGTTTTACTTAGTTCTATTGTCGCGTCTAAAATCATATTATTTCTAGCTTCGTTCTGGCTTTGCGAATTTAAGAGACCATTCCAATCGAGTCTGCCTTGATCAGTCAAGTCGGCTGTTGGTTTGAAACCAGTTCTCACTTCATAGACTGTATGAGCCTTTTTTAGTTCTCTAACTAGTTTTTGTTTTGAAAAGTAAATATCCAAAAGTTTATTAAGTCCATCAGATCGATAAGGTGTTGCAGACAAAGCGATAACGTATCGAGGATGAATATGAAGGAGAGCTTCAGACAAACATGGACTCATCAACTGATGACATTCGTCTACAATCAAGCATCCAATGTCGTCTAAAAGTCCATCGGGAAGCTTTCTAACATTCAACGCATTCATGACCATTATAGAAGCTGATTCAATGTTTGCCATCCATTTTTTCATTTTTGTCGGACTTTCTCGTTGAGCTTTTGAAGGAGGATTTATTTTAATAACCCCCTGTTTGTTCTTCAAATTTGTGAAGCTTTCAACTGCATTTATCCATTGTTCAATCAGTATAACTTTATTGACGAGCACCAACGTCCTCATTCCAATTCGATGCGCCATATTGATGCTCGTCACTGTTTTTCCGAATCCTGGATAGGCTGATATGACGACAGTTCCTCTTTTGTTCAAATTGAGTAGCGCTTCCTTTTTAATTATTTTTTGTTCGGGTCTTAGAGTAGCTCTGTAAGCGTAAGATGTTTGCGAGAACTCTTTCCTGATCGGTCGAGCCGCGCCTTCTACATTGCACAAAGCCCAAGCCATAGGTAAACTTATTTTATCACCGGATATATAGTATGGATACATAAATTTTTTTGGTTTTTTGGAAAACTTACTGATGAAAAATTTTTTAGGTGTAGCGTCTTCGTTTATATCTATTTCTAATTCTTTGGCAATTTTTTCTCGTGTAGCCATAGAAAGTTTAGTTATTGAAAAAGTGAGTGACATTTTTGTATTATTATACTATAGTATAATAATAATCGTTTTTAATCCGTTTTATTAAATTTTTCTTTCATTTGTTTGTATCCTGATGAGAAGAAATCCATAATTTGTATTCTAGAGAACTCGAACCTTAGTCCTGTTTTAGAATCATCCATAAGAGTTTCTATACGGGTATCTTTCCGAGCAGTTTCAATTTGCATTTTTTCGATCTGAGCTACTGGAACCATAATTAGTCGATGCAGAAAAGGAAAGAATGATTCGGAAGCTATCTTTGATTTTTTCTTCTCCGTATAGACTCTTAATCCGATTACCTTTTTACCCAATGCTTCAGCTTGCTTTACTGGGAAGTTGTTGGTTGCCGCTCCATCAACAAAAAAGGAATCTCCGTACTTGTATTTATCAAAAACAAACGGAATGTTTGAAGTCATCCGAAGGGCTACTAGAGCAGGGAGATCAGGATGAGAAGAACATGAAACATATTCGGTTTTATCTAATGAAACATTGTACGTAGTCACGGTTAAAGTTTTACCAAATTTTTCTTTGAGATCCTTGAGAGTAGGTAAATATCCTATTTTTTCAATAGTCATCCGTTCTAAAATTTCCTGAAACTTAGACCAAGAAGTAGCTCCACATCCTTGCATGACAGAAAGCATGTTGAAGTGAGCGAGTCTTCCATCAAAAATCTTATTGACTACAAGATAACTTAGTATCTCTTTCGGAGTATAGCCTATGATTAGAAAGAATGAAGTGATTCCTCCTGATGACGTTCCAAAGAAATTGGTGACTGAACTAAATTTTCCTGTATCGTACAAGAACTGCAACGCACCCAGAGTTATCAACGATTTAGACGCGTTCCCTTGCAACACACACGTATCGAACGGTCCGTTAGGTTTAGTAATAGTATCTGCCATTTAAAATAATTATAATGATCTTTTAAGGTAATTATTATTTACCTAGAATGAATGGTGTAGCATTTTGAAGCCAAGATGCCTATAATAATAATCTGAATCGCTATGATCAGTAGATAGATAAAGTTTGAACGACCTTCCATGTAAAAAGCTTTACAAATATTGCAGCCATTCACATGGTCATACACATCTCTGCATGAACATTCTTTCTCCTCAGGTGCATCGGCAGAGGTAGCAACCCCTGATGATTCGCCAAAATCATAGTGCTCTTTGACGGGCGGGGAACTGTACATTTCAGGTTCGTCGTACCCTCCTCCTTGCGAGGGCATCTGCAAGTAGCCACCAGGACCAGACATTTCAGCACCGGTGCCAGTGTATCCGTTAAAGTTTGGAACACTGTGCGAAGGAGACCCAGAACCCATACCGGAGTACTCTCCCATACCCGTATGCCCAGCAGGTTTTATGAACTTAGAATAAGCCATAGGTTGATGCTGCTGAGGACGTTCAAACCCAGGACTCATTCCAGGCGGTGGCAAGTTGTAATCATCTATTGTAGGAAGATCTTGTAACATTGTAACTCCATTATAGGACATTTCTTTATAAAATTATTTTTTTTACAGATCCTATAGTCTAAAGGGCTCGCGCATTGAATTAAAGAATGAAAAATTCTAACACGACTAGAGCTCAAGTGTTGCAAGCATTTAACGCGTCCGTTGTCGCGTTCATGGACGAACTTATTGATCAGTTCCCGTCTGAAACCGGGTTAATTTTTGCAAGGATTCTGCTCAAGGATCAAATTCCGATTGAAACAACTATGAAGAATTTTGTTTTGAAAATAGAAAAAGACGACGGCAAACTGAAAACTATGATTAAAGAAAAAAATGAAAAGTTTTTTCTAGAAAACTCAGTATTCTCTATAGACGCAACAAACGGAGAACAATACCAAATTGAGGGAAGTACTGTCAACCATTTTCGTAATCTTTGGTTATCTGATTTAGATGACGATGACCGTCTTATAATGTGGAAATGGTTTGAAACCTTCGTCGTTCTAGCTGATAAATATCAAGCTGCAAGTTAAACATTTGCAAGCATAAAAAAAAACATGAACTTTAAGAACGCTATTAAACAGGAAGTGCAAAACGCACCGGACGAAACAAATAAAGAAACTCTTCCGTCTGAACAAAATAAAATATTTAATTGGACTCCAATATATGGAAGACCCTATGCTAGCTTGTATGTTACAAAAGAAGACTGTCCGTCAGACCGATACATTTCTCCTAGAGAATGGCTTCGAGAATACAAAGAGGATATACGATATAATTTTTATATTCTCGAACATATTGTACAGAAACATTTTCCAAAGAATAATATAAAGTTCGATGAAAAAATTCAAAAATTTGAAAAGTTTGCTTTCGAAAACTCATCTTCAATATAATAATTCTGTTTTCAAACCTTAAAAGGTATGAAAATATTTTGAAATTAAATTTATGCCATCATCAAATCACGAGTAGACTCCTCTCGATCGTCTAATTGAACAAGAGGTCTAGCCTTGTATCCGCGCCATTCGCAAATTGCTCCCAACGATTTCGGTTTCCCCCAGATCATACTTACCTTTCTACTAAAATCGCTAGCTTCGCGCACTGGCATTTCAGAAGGTCCTGCATGATTGATCTTCCACCATTCTTTCCAGCTTTCCCATAGAGTATCACTTCTAATAGAACTTTCTTCGCTTTCTTGATACTCGGACGACAAGAATTCTCTGACAGCATCATTCTCCCGTTCGTACGCCAAAGTCGCATTCTTAACTTTCGGAGGATCAGCGCTAGGAAACTCAGTCCTGTTTCCCTCATCGTCAGGCCAACCCGCACGATGTTCAAGCAAGTACCAAGCCAATGCTTCTAACATGCCAGGAATCTTATCAGAAAAATTAAGATCCTTTGGAAAGCGTTTCTGCTTCAACTGTTCTTCATATGTTTCCGGACAAGGTTTGTCCCGGTCTACAAAAGTTGACTCAAACGGAATCACTCTAATACGGTTCCAAGTCGCTCGATCCGGATGTCTCAATCGAGGTAGGGAGTTGCAAAGCAACGTTAGCGTAAACATTGGAGTGACTTCCATAGTGTCTGAACCTTTCTGAAACAAATCTCTTGCCCAATAACTGTCTCCTCCAGACAACTGCTTCATAAGGCCGCAGTTCAGCTTCTCATCATTATCAGGTTCGTCCATAGTCGCGTGTCTCACTGGAGGTTTTGCTCGAGCCATTTCAGGGGCAGCGTTTCCCATTTTTGTTTTAGATCCAGACAAAAGAGTAGTCGAAAATTTGATAGCAAGCTTGCCAAGCAGCTTCTCTAGAAGCTTCTGAGTAATAGACTTACCATTATCACCATCGCCTGTCCAAATAAGCACAATCTTTCGACTATTGCCTCCTTCGAAAATCTCAGAATACACGTCCAAAAAGTATTTCTTCACGGTTGGATCGGGAAACACTTGTTCAAGGTACAATTCAAGCTGCTTTACAGCTTCATCGGTTCTTTTGAATACTCTGTATGCAACAGGCATCTTAGTCGAGATGTAGTCTTCTGGCAACCCGTCCCTAAATATGTTTTCTTCCAGATCATACACGCCGTTTTCGAATGCAACTTTCATTCTGTCTTTGTCCAGATTCTTTAGAAACTTCTTATCATAGAAAACTTCAGCACATTCACGCATGATATTGTTTTTGTATCGAGCATCTTTCAGTTGAAGAATAATTTTATTCATACTCTTGATTCTAGAGTTGTGCATTAGCTTAGCAGCTTCATCGCTTTCACTGGCTAAGATAGCTCGATGCTTTGAAATAGATGCTTCAAATATGCTAACCAACCCATCTTCAGAATCAGAAATCTTAGCTCTCAGATATGTTCCTTCTTCCATCTCTTCCCAAGCATGGTCGGCAAACACATACCATTTTTTACCAGATACAGACGCACATCTGAACTTTGTTCGATACATCTCGAAAATCATTCGTGCTATATCGTTGTGCGTTCCTCCCGTGTTTACAGCATCCATGACTTGTTGCTCGCTATTGTTTTTCTTCCATTTTTGGAACCCTTCTGGATCGTCCGTTTTCGCGAAGAAATGGAGCGATCCCAGTCCAGGGACCTCACGTCTTCTCATCGAATTGTTCCACTTATCGAGTACTTCTGCATCGCAGTATTTAGAAGATCTTTTAGAAAACTCGTCCCAGATCTCAAACCCTTCTCGAGATCCTCCTGATATGTTGTAGAGAATCCAACCAACTTTCATCCAATCCGAGTAGTTTTCAGCTCGCCTCGCGTCTAAAAATTTGATAATAGATTTTGCAGTTTCCAAGTCTTTCGCGGGGTTTGAAAACATGTCCGTGTGAGAATTGGACATGTCTACAATATCTGGGATTTCATCTCGAAGGCAGGCCGGAGGCTGAAGATTTGTTCGGATGTCCGTGACAGATCGATTATTGACTCGAATACTAAGGATTCTAGGCAGATTTTGTATCACGTTTGATCGAGTTAGCTCTATTGGATCTTCGCGACAGTTAAATATTTCATAACCATCAAACGCTTCCTCCGGAGACATACATTTTCCAGTATGATCATATACACACGTTGCCTTGTAGGCACTCATATTTACACCTTCCTTTTTGCAACCATACATCAACCATGCATTGACGACAACTGCGTCGTCTATTATTGATTCTGAATCGGTAAGACCAATATCCTCGAACAATGCACGTTCATCCAACCATGTTTTGATCCTTGGAATAAGGTGAACTCTGATATACTTCTTGCTCAAGAATAGAAATGGAAAATGCAGGTGAAAGCCGTTCTTAACGTAAGAAATCTCACCCAATACTTGTTTATACATAGGCTTTTCGAGCACTACACACGCCAAATTTTTCTCATCCATGTTTTCGTCGCATATACTTCGCAAAGTTTTCTGGTACGTAGATACCAATTCTTCTAATTGTTCCTTATCGTACAAATATCGGACTGGATCGGCATCCATGATCCCAGACACATCATCTTCTTTGACCTTTAAATCTACATCTACTAATACAGGTAGAATATCTCCTACGGGAGACTCTGCTAATCCTAAAGATTCAGGTATGTGATCCTTCAGCATCTCGAATAGTGTATCAAAATCACGACGTTCTAAACGAAACTTTCCTCTAGGATGAGTCATAGATACGTGCGTGCTATGACCTGCAGTCGTCCTTTTTGTTTCAAGAAAATTCGTAATAGTCTCAGATGTTTTTTTGTGTTCCATTTGTCCGTTCATTGTCCTCTTAATATATCACTAGATTTTTTTTAGATCCATCATTTTAATTTATTATAAATTTTTTTGACTTTCAGGTCTACGCCATCTTATCCTTCCATAACTGTATCTAGTACTGTCCCTATTTCTTTTCAATATTGACCAAACCGTATGGGCGGCGGCTGTCATTGACCCTAACATCAAGGGAACTTTTCCATCGTGATCGGCGATCAAAGGATGCTGCTGTTTCATTCCGTTAAGAGTAGAATAATGCGCAGTCCTATGAATATTGCGCGGAAATCTTTCAATCGGTGGAATTGGATAGGTTTGTACTGGCTGTTGACCCTTATTGTCTTGCGGTTCACCGTTAGTGTCTTGCGTGTTCATTTTATTTCAAAAGAAATAAAATTGTTATATTTACTTTGACAAGTAAAGTGTACCAGTTATCCTTATACCTGTTTCTGGTTTCAGCTCTACATCGCGACTTCGTCGCAGTCCTAAAATAATACTTACCTCTTTCTCCAAGTCAAGGGCTTCGATCTCTTCAAACGAAGATTGGTCTGGATGCATATTTAAGATTAACATTTTTGAAATTTTCATGTCGTAGTTCTTCTCTAAAATATACTTGTACAAATTAAGCTGTAAACTATACTTTACAAAATTGCAATCTGGAAGATGCTTAAGTTCCGGATGGACTGAACAATCGAATCGATTATTCTTCTTAATCTCCTTGCATCTTTTCCAATCAATTAAAACAAATTCGCCCTTCTCATTCTCAAACACGGCGTCAGGCGTTCCAGCGATTTTTAGATCATCGTCGAATATTCTCCATTCCGTGCGGTAAGGGTTCAACTCGTTCGTTTCGGCCCATTCCAAAAATTGATTCAATGCTGTATCCTCTTCATACACTTCTATTTCATATCCATTGCAGTACTTCTCAATCATATCATGAAGTTTGGTTCCTTCTTCTCTGGATTCGCGAGCATTTTTGTTCCAAAGCGATTTGATCTCCTTATTACTCATACCATAATACTTACTGGTTTCCCATTTATCCGACCCTTTCATCTTTGAAATAACTTTATCATGATCGAACCGGGGAAACTGGTCGCTTACTATCTTTGTTATAGACCTCAAATAGGGACATCTGTCCGTTGCATACGCATGACGACTTTTATTGAATTTAATTAGCCTGTCACGCGGGTGAGAATTTGAAGAAACTAACGACATTTTTATTTAAACGTATTTAACGTTTAAATAATCATTTTTATTACTACTTAACAATACATCGGCGAACCGTCGTAGCAACCTTGCGTTCCTCCGTTGCATCGAAATGGCTGACCGTTCTGGCAATAATGGATTTCAGGCGCGCCCATGTTTCCACCAGATGCAGCCGTAACAGGTCTGCACGCGTCCATGGCGGTTTTGCATGACGCAGAAGTTGTATCAGACAGTCTGGTGCAAGCAGCCAAAACTTCCTGTAAAGCCGGCGTGCACGAAGCTGGACGCGGCGCTGGACGCGGACCCGGTGCAACGATAGGTCCTGGAGCCGGTCCTGGAGCCGGTCCTGGAGCCGGTCCAGCACCAGGCTGGCACAAGGCGGCAATCTGAGGATTGCAACAATTACCGTTGCGACTTCCGTAATCTCCTAGAGTACGGTAACCTGCAAGTGTCCCACTGGAATAGCCACCGCCTCCCATTCCGCAGTTGCCAGAATTGCAGTAATATCCATCTGCACCGTAACTAGGTACTACGCCAAGCGCTGTAGAATTGGGCCTGCAGTTTACAGCAGGCATCTGATTATTTGGACATCCGTTTGACATTTTTATATTTACAAATATTTTATTTATACACCGTCTTAAACGCTTCTTCTATAAAATAAAATATATATGAGTGGACTACTATTTCTAACCGCAGACGACTTTACGGTCGAAAATGGAACAAAAGGTAAAATATTATGCAACCCTATTCCAAGCTTTTCGCTAGTTCTTTTTTATTCGAACCAGTGTAAACATTGCAAAACTTTGGTTCCAATCTTCAAAAAATTACCTGGAACAATAGGAGGTTGCCAGTTCGGACTATTAAACGTTGGCACAAACATGAAAGTTGTACAGAAATCGAAAGGAACTGTAACTGAAATCCAATATGTTCCTCTAATTATTTTGTATATAAATGGAAAACCATTCATGCGGTATGCTGGTAAGTACAACCAGGCTGAAATTGTACAGTTTGTAGTGTCTATGTCGAAGCGTGTCCAAACTAAAGAAGCTTTCGTAAACAAAAATAATTCTCTAAAACCTGACCCAAATATCACAGAGGACCCGCGCGGAGGAATCCCAGCGTTCTCGATTGGCAAGCCGCTCAAAGGTGATGGAAGGTTCGATGTATGCTACCTAGAATTTCAAAACGCTTATTCAAAACAATTAAAAAATCCTAAACATATCAAACGCGCACCATCTTTACCAAGTGGCGCCGGTATGGGCAGCACGCCTGGTATGAGACGTCATTAATTAATAAGTAATAAAATAAAATGGAACCAATTATAATTATTCTAGCGATTTTAGGAGCTTTGTTTTTAGTTTTCGTCCTTTCTGGCGGAGCTGGAACCGATTGCTCCAGACTTCAAACAAAAAACGATTGCAATCGTATAGCGGAATGCACGAATCACCCTGTTTGCCAACTAATTCTTTCTAAATAAAAACTTTTCAAACCTAATAAAGTTTGAAAATGTTCACAACACTCCTACGAAATCCAAAGTTTTCTCGTGTGTAGCGTTCCTAATAACTGGAGGCGCTTTACCAGCATCATGCGCTTCTTGCCAACGAAGGGCGCAGAGGCACCAACGATCCCCTTGTTTCAATCCTGGAAAATGCCGTGAAGGAGTTATCAAATCATTTCCTTGTCTCAATGTATAATCAAGAAACTCGTCAGTCATTTCTGCGCAAACGGTATGCGTTCCTAGATCACGGGTATCAACGTCGCAAAATCCATTTCGAAGATATCCGGTCACAGGATCCATACTGCATAATTCTAATTTACTTCCATCGATGTTCATGTTTAGTTTAGCAAAGGTAATTTCTAATTATAAATAAGGCAAACATCATCAAGGCAACGGTCACACTAGAAATATGAATATTTCGTTTATTTCGATATAATTCTGACGTGTCCTCGTGCGTGTACCAGAACGAACCTATAATCAAAGACAAAATGCTCACACCTAACAACCCCGCATTTTCTTTATCTCTTTTATCTTTACTGAAAACTGTGAAGAGGGTGATTATACTTAGGATCACAATCGTTGAATCGCGCGCACGATGCTTACTAGCACTTTCACCAGTAACGTGTTGCAGTTTTTCATCGCGTCTATTATGAATTTGAAGAATCCAAAAAAATATTCCTACTAAGAACATTATTTTTAATAAAACACAGTCTGAATTATGAAGACCAAGAATCATGAATGTCGCTACATACACTACTAAGCCGGGGAGAAAGAATTGAATTGTGCTCTTATCAATTTGGTACTTCAAACCAAATAAATCTATATTGTATTTGGGGGCATCTGTTTCAATATAATCTTTTTTCAAAATCTCGTTCATATCAGCCTCTTTTTTTTGGGCCTCTACGTCGGCATCAATGTTCGATTGTTGGTTATCGATAAGGTCGTCATTACTTTTTGTATCAGCCATTTATTACATAGAATAAAATATCAATAATAAATGAGCTCTAACATACGCCAAGACAGAATATGCGTTCAGAAAATTAGTCAAACACCTCAGACTGAAAGGAGATTAAAAGAAATACAAGACGCGAAAACTCCTCAAGAATACGAAGAACTTGCCGCTGCATTCTTTTCAGAAAAATTATGGGAGATTGACGCGACTATAAAAATTAAATTTTTAAAAACAAACCCTTTCGTACCTAGAACTCCCAAACGTGACATGAATACCAAAAACGGACCCATAGACCCACTCCAACAATTCTTCTTTGATAACCCTACATTCGATCTTAACGATGCGGTTGTTAAAATAGTCAGAGAAAGAATCGAACCTTTAGTACAGTTAAACTTTGTATTCTTAGACGATAACGCTTCTAACGAAGAATCAGACGTTAGAATAGACTGGAACGAAAATGGAGGTTGCTGGTCATATCTTGGAACCGATGCGCTGGACCATGGCAAAGATGAAGCTACTATGAGCTTCGCATGGTTCGATGTGTCTACTGTTATGCACGAGTTTGGACACATGATCGGCATGATTCATGAACATCAAAATCCTAGCGGAACCGGTATAGACTGGAACGAAAACGCTGTTTACGAATGGGCAGCAGACACACAGGGTTGGGATATGGAACAAACTAAAACAAATATTCTTGATAAATACAACCGCGAAGATATTAATGGATCAGAGTTCGATCCATTATCAATCATGCTTTACTTCTTTCCGGCTAGTCTCACGAACAATAATAAAGGCACGTATCAGAATTTAAGATTATCAGGAACTGATATGAAATATATAGCCAAAAATTATAGCGACGAAGGACGTGCTAGTATAGTATTCAAAGATATATACGGTCAAGATATTCTAGAAAATATTCAAAAATCTATTAAGATGAGACTTGCCAAAGGAACTATGACAAGAAATATAATTATAGCTTTAGGAGTAGTTATAATTATTATAGTTCTTATATGGCTCTTTAAAAAAAATTAAGCTAAGAATTCAGCAGCGTACTTAGTAAAATTTGTATACACTGCATCAGGCTTAATAAAATCCATTGTTATGTTTGGATCGATCGTACCGCAACGAGACTCGATGCCGCACATATTCACACCCATTCTCACAGCAAAATAACCAGGAGTTTTAGATTTTAATGGCCATAAAACACCCCATGTATTTTTACAAATCCAATAACCTGATTTGTATCCTGCTCTAGGATCCTCGCCTTCATCGCAATAACCTACTATTTCTATTGCATGACCGCCAGCTGGAGTTCCTTTGTAGTTTGAAGAATAATATCGACCATCGTTGTAGGTAAATAAATCATCGTAAACTATAATAGTAGCAAAAAACGGCCCATTTTCTATCAATTCACGTTTCATGTTCTTAATATTTCTATCAAGAATACGCTTCTGCTCGTCGCTTACCTTGCCTTTTTGAAGAAACACTTTATAAGGTAGTGGATCGGTCAAACGCTTCAAAGAATCTTGCTTTACATTGATACCTGGCAAAACCGGACAATCTCCTTTTACATTGCTAGATCTTAACTGTTTGTATCGTAATTCAAAATCGAAAGGTAGCTTGTAGTTTGTTTTTTCCATCCACTCGAAAACTTTTTCAGGCGCAGCACCTTTACAAGCCTTTTCTCTATCGTAGCATTGCAACAAAGCTTGCGCAGACATTAAAACAGGCTTGTTTTTGTACACAGAAATTTTATCACCAATTACACCAGCCGTAACGAAGGCCCAACACGAACCGCAGATGCTGCCTTGATCTTGCACGGGTGTCAAGACATTGAAATTGTAGCATATGAATTTGGGAAAAATAAATGTAGAATCATCTTTGAACGCTTTCATACGTGCTCTGATATCTAAAATAGGAGTGTTAACAATAGGTTTTTTTTTAACCGTGCTTGGATAATGAGGTATTAACCCTATAATTTTCAACATTTATTATTATACTTATTATCTTCTTCTTAAAGTTTCAGAAGCGCTTTCTGGAATCTTAGGCCTGCTTCGTTCGCGTGCAATATCAGTAGCTTCTCGTTGCTTCTGAAGTTCCTGCGCGCGTGATACCAAATCTCCTTTTACACTTTGGTCTGAAGATTCGCGAGCTTTCTGTTCCAACCTTTTAGCATCTATCTCTTTCTTTCGATTAAATGCTTCGATTTTTTTCAATTGAATTGTATGAGGATTAAGATCATCCTCTGACGGAAGTAAATCAGACAACGATGATACTCCTTTGCTAGGCACACTCAAATCCAAAGATTCTTGACCTGGATCAATCGGTTCACTACTTTCTCGCTTTGGAACAGGAACTTGCGGCCTTTGAACAGGAACTTGCGGCCTTTGAACAGGAGCTTGCGGCCTTTGAACAGGAGCTTGCGGCCTTTGAACAGGAGCTTGCGGCCTTTGAACAGGAGCTTGCGGCCTTTGAACAGGAGCTTGCTGCTTTGGAACAGGTGTAGCTATCTCATACTCTGAGGGTGCCAATGGATTACCATTCTGCGAAATAAAGTCAAAACATTCTTCGAATCCTTCATTAAAAAATATAGAATCAGAATTAAATTCGATAATAGTTGGTACTACATGTATCTTCAACTTTTTGCATTTTTGTCTAACTTGTTTGGCATCTATACATAACCTTCTGAAAGGTATTCTGGATTTAGATACATAGGGAAGTAAATCGGAACAAACTGGAGAATGTTTACTGAAAATAATAATAGGTTTACCGTTCATTTCTCTGACGATATTTGATTGTTTAAATAAATCAGGCAGTAAATAAAGAATGAATGCTAATATTTGTCAAACAGAACAAGCTCCGTGTCGTAATAGGGATACAGTCAGATACGTTGGATACTCCGCTAGACACAACGAAACGCCAGGGTTTGAAGCTCTGTTCACGGACGGAACGATCAACATGATATCAAAAGCTGTCACGCATTACCTCGGAAAGGACCTCGCAAATGGTCGTCCGATAGTTGTTCCAAACGAAAGGATTCTTAGTGTAGTAAGTGAACTTGTGCATACTTACAAGGCAGAAACTGGTGATATTTTTACAAGATTAAATGTGCCGAATAATAATGATGATATGTGCCAGAAGATAATCTATAGAACGATTACGGTCATCGTTGATAATGTTAGGAACACATTGGAAATGGAAAATATTAATGGGAAGCTGTCCATATGGGATACTGTGTTGGGAGAATTCAATGAAAAGGGTCTGAGATCTCATGCGCCTTTGACAGCTGAAATCGATAACACGCGCCGATTATTTCAATTTAATATGAACTATTAATAAATGCCAGACGATTGTTTTTCGATTAATTTTATACCTATTAAAAGTATAAAATGTACTTATTTCCTGGATGAATGTGTTTTATTCTTATTCTTTTTAATAATATGCCCTACTTCTTTTGCAATTTTAGTAATAGTAATATCACTTAAATTGCATGCGTCTGCAAACTCTTTCAGTGTAATTTGAATACCTTTGGAAACAATCCAGTAATACACCAACCCAGACGCAACACTGTTTGGTCGAGCCCTGTTCAAGTTCGAACTTTTATTTTTTATTTGCTTGTAGAGTGTAGCTACATCAGCCTTTTGCTCCGCTGAAGCTGAAAATGTGTTCATAATCTCATTGATCAAATGTTCTGCTGTGATGTGTCCACCTCTGAGCAAGGGCGAAGTTGAATTCAGAGTCACGTGTTTCAAACCTTTCAACCCGGCCTTTCGACTAAGCTTAAACAATTTAATTAGTTTCTCGTGAGTTTTAGGCTGGCCAGTGCTTTTGTACGCGTGGAAAATACACGCGAAAATTATAGCTTTGCGACAGTTGCCTCTAAAAATATTGCCTTTTGCAACATCAGTATATAAATCGTTTGCTATCGATACAATCTTATTGGAAAAACCCAACCCAAGAACATCTTTGAAAATGCTACGCTCGTCTGTTTTTCTTTTCTGAACACGAGCAGGATCTTTTCCAGTATTATTATAATTTCTCCACTCACGATCGTGAACAATTGTATTCTTTAAAATTTCACCGCACTCGGTGCAAGTTTCTATTCCTCCTCGAGTTTCAGTACAACTGTGAGTACACGACGCGTTGGTGCACTTCTTTTTCTCTTTAGCTGCTTCAAACTTTTCGAAATTTTTTAATGCTGTGTCAAATAAGTCGAAGTTCATCTTTAAGATTCTTATTTCAAGAATCTATTCTTTAAACAAATCATTTTTATCTTTTGTTTAATAAATGGTATCTAAAAGAAAATCCCCTAGAAAATCCCCTAGAAAGTCCTGTAAAAGAAATCAAAGTCGAAACAGGAAAACAGGACGTTGTCGTAAGAAATGCGCTTCCAGAAGAAGAAGTATGAAAACTGGAAGGTGTCTTAAGAGAAAATGCAAGCACGGAAGTCTTAAATCGCCTGTCAAGTTGTTTTCTGGACGACACCGTTACTGTAAACGCAAGCGCAAATCCAAGCGCAAGTCAAAGCGCAGATCTTCGAGAAAATCGCCCCGTAAATCAAAGCGCAAATCTTCTCGTAGATCCAAGCGCAAATCTTCTCGTAGATCCAAGCGCAAATCCAAGCGCAAATCCAAGCGCAAATCTTCTCGTAGATCCAAGCGCAAATCCAAGCGCAAATCCAAGCGCAAATCCAAGCGCAAATCTCCTCGTAGATCCAAGCGCAAATCCAAGCGCAAATCTCCTCGTAGATCCAAGCGCAAATCTCCTCGTAGATCCAAGCGCAAATATGAATCGGCCAAGAAAAAAGCTCGTAGAAGGCAACAGTCACGATCTAGAAAAAGCGCCAAAGCTTACAGATCCAATCGCAAATCAAAGCGCAAATCTCCTCGTAGATCCAAGCGCAAATCTCCTCGTAGATCCAAGCGCAAATATGAATCGGCCAAGAAAAAAGCTCGTAG
>Ga0255763_1000477_pt1 | contig 44354 bp, 42 predicted proteins | sample 041ome_2_FD_179963 | JGI IMG/M metagenome (GOLD analysis project Ga0255763, IMG submission 179963) | Coastal salt marsh microbial communities from the Groves Creek Marsh, Skidaway Island, Georgia - 041406US metaG (version 2) | ecosystem: Environmental > Aquatic > Marine > Intertidal zone > Salt...
TGGGACCAACAATGGGTTATTTAATTGGTTTTTTAACTGCATGTTATTTTTCATCAAAAATAAATTTTAATGATAATTTTTTAAAAATATTAGCTAAACTTATTCTATCAGTATCAACTATTTATATTCTTGGAATATTGTGGCTAGGAACTCTTATTGGATGGGATAAACCAATTATTCAATTAGGTGTTGTACCTTTCCTTTTAGCGGAAAGTTTTAAAATATTTTTATTAGCAGTAATCACCAAAAAAATAATTAAATTTAGAAAATTTATTTAGGAGACCGTTTAGATAGAATTCTTTGAAGAGTTCTTCTATGCATTTTTAGTCTTCTTGCTGTCTCAGAAACATTTCTGTTACATAGCTCAAAAACCCTATGAATATGTTCCCATTTAACTCTATCAGCTGACATTGGGTTTTCAGGTGGTGCTGCCTTTTTGGAAGGATCAGCTAGAAGCGCTTTTTCAACATCATCTGCATCAGCAGGTTTCGCTAAATAATCTATTGCTCCTTCTTTAATAGCCGCAACAGCAGTTGGGATGTTTCCATAGCCAGTTAACATAATTATTCTGCTAGTTGCATTGGAAGATTGTATTTCTTTTACAACCTCTAGTCCGTTTCCATCTCCAAGTCTTAAATCTACAACAGCGAATCCTGGGCTCTTTGATTTAACTGATTCAATGCCTTTTTGTACACCTTCAGCTTGAAAAACTTCAAAACCTTTTTTTTCCATCGCTCTTGCAAGTCTCTCTCTAAATGGATTGTCATCATCTACAATAAGCAATGATTTATTATCAAAATCATTGATGTTTTTAAGTGTTACTTGGTCTTTCATACCATTCAATATGGTCATGAATTAAAATTATTCAACCGTTATTATTTACTTTACATTGGTATTCTATTGGCTTAATTGCATGAAAAATTGAAAGTTTTTTACAAGTTTTAAAAAGCTTTTTTTATTAAATTTTTTTTTGGAGGCATTATTAGTGCAAAAATTTAAATCGGTTGAAGAACTAATAAATCAACTGAAACCTGAAAAACCAGTTTACTGTATAAGAAAAAATTCTATTCAAACAGCTGTACATCACTTTAAAAAAAATTTTCCAGGTAAGATTTTATACGCTGTAAAAACGAATTCGCATCCTGATGTCATTCAAACAATAATTAAAAGTGGCATTGATCAATTTGATGTAGCATCAATTAATGAAATAAAATTAGTAAAACAATTTAGTTCAACAGTTAAATGTAGCTATATGCATACTGTAAAAAGTAGAGAAAGTATTGCTGAAGCATATTTCAATTATGGTATCAAAACATTTTCACTTGATACAAAAGATGAATTAATCAAAATAATTCAATCAACAAATAATGCTAATGATTTAGAATTATTTGTTAGATTAGCGGTATCAAATGAGCATGCAGAAATAGATTTATCAAAAAAATTTGGTGCACAAAATTCTGAAGCATTAGGATTATTAAGATTAGCAAAACAGTATGCGAGCAAAGTTGGCTTAAGCTTTCATGTTGGTTCACAATGTATGCATCCAATTTCTTACGCTAAAGGCATAAATGAAATTGGCAACATAATTAAAAAAACAAAAATTATACCAGATTACATAAATGTTGGTGGTGGTTTTCCTGCAATCTATCCTGACCTTGTACCACAAGCATTAGAAAATTATTTTTCTGAAATTAAAAATGGATTAGATAATTTAAAATTAGAAAAAATGCCTGAAGTAATTTGTGAGCCTGGAAGAGCTTTAGTTGCTGAAAGTGGCTCAACAATAGTAAGAATTAATTTAAGAAAAAAACAAAAGCTTTATATTAATGATGGAACATATGGAACTTTGTTTGATGCAGGAGCACCTAATATTGTTTTTCCATCTAGAATGATCAAAGATAGTTCAAACAAAATAATTTCAAAAAAATTAACTGCATTTGATTTTTATGGACCAACTTGTGACAGTATGGACTACATGAAAGGTCCTTTTTTACTTCCAAATAATATTAAAGAAAATGATTACATTGAATTAGGTCAACTAGGAGCTTATGGTTTAACTTTTAGAACTCAATTTAATGGTTTCTATTCTGATGAAATTTTTGAGGTAGAAGATCAACCTATTATGACCATGTATGATAAAGACATTAATAAAGCAATCTTGGTCGCTTAATGTCTGAAAATAAAAACTTAGGTCACAACAGTAAAAAAGATTTTCTCAAAAATCCTGTAGAACACATAGATATCACATCATTTGATTCAAGAACGATTATTTCAGCAATGGAAAAAATGTCTTTTGTATCTAGGGAAACTGCTAATGCCGCAAGTATTTATAATGAGATGCTAAAAGATAAAGAGTGTACTATTTTTTTAACTCTTGCAGGCTCAACTTCAGCAGCGGGCTGCATGAATATTTATAAAGATTTAGTTAAATACAATATGGTAGATGCTATTGTAGCAACTGGAGCATCTATAGTGGATATGGATTTTTTTGAAGCGCTAGGTTTTAAACATTATCAAGGGTCACAATTTCAGGATGATACAGAACTTAGAAAAAATTATATTGATAGAATATATGACACTTATATCGATGAAGATGAATTACAAATGTGTGATAAAAAAATATGTGACATAGCTGATACCCTAGAACCTAGAAGCTATACCTCAAGAGAATTTATTTGGGAAATGGGAAAATATCTAAAAGAAAATTCTAAAAAGAAAGATTCTTTGATTGAAACGGCTTATGATAACAATGTTCCAATTTTTTGTCCTGCTTTTACAGACTCAAGTGCTGGGTTTGGTTTAGTTATGCACCAAGAAAAAAACCCAAAAAATCATATGACTATAGATTCAATAAGAGAATTTAGAGAACTTACAGAAATTAAAATGCAATCTAAGGGCTCAGGTCTTTTCATGATCGGTGGTGGTGTTCCAAAAAACTTTATTCAGGATACAGTTATTTGTGCAGAACTTCTTGGTAAAGATGTAGAAATGCATAAATATGCAGTTCAAATTACTGTGGCCGACTCAAGAGATGGTGCGTGTAGTAGTTCAACTTTAAAGGAGGCTAGTTCTTGGGGGAAAGTGGATGTAACTAAAGAACAAATGGTTTTTGCTGAAGCTACAAGTGTTTTACCTTTAATTGCTAGTGACGCTTATCACAAAGGTGAATGGAAAAATAGATCTAGAAAAAATTTTGCTAAAATTTTCAGGTAAAAATTGAATTATCTTTCAAATAAAAATGGATTTCTCGGAATTGACAATGATGTCGATTTCAAAGAAAAAGTTGTTGTAGTACCTTTTGGCTTAGAAAAAACTGTCAGTTATGGTGGTGGAACTAGAAATGGTCCTAAAGAAATTATTAAAGCATCTCATCAAGTTGAACTTTATGATGAAGAATTAAATTGTGAGCCTTACAAAAAAATTGGGATTAAAACTTTAAAACCTTTTAAAATTGATAAAAATATCAACAAAGCTTTAAACAAAATGTCTAATATTAATGAAGAAATTCTTAATAAAAAACTTTTTCCTTTAACTTTTGGTGGTGAGCACTCAATAACACCAGGGTGCATTAGACCATTTGCAAATAAATATAAAGATCTATGCTTATTGCATTTTGATGCACATGCAGATCTAAGAGAGAGCTATAATGGGGAAAAATTTTCTCATGCTTCAGCAATTAAAAGATGCCTTGATTTTCCAAATGTTTCTGTAATTTCATTTGGTATAAGAAATATATCAGAAAGTGAAATTCCCTTTTTAAAGAAAAACTCTTCAAGAATAGAAATATTTTGGGCAAAAGATAAAGCCAAATGGGATTTAAAAAAATTCAAAAAAATGATTAAAAATAAAACTGTTTATCTTACTTTTGATGTAGATGGTTTAGACTCAAGTATTATGCCTGCAACCGGAACTCCTGAGCCAGGAGGATTACTTTGGGATGAAACATTAAATATAATTAGAATTGCTGCAAAAAATTCAAAAATAGTTGGAGCTGATATTAATGAGCTATCTCCAATAAAAGGTTTCGACTCTTATAACTTTTTAGTAGCAAAATTAGCTTATAAAATTTTATCTTATAAATTTTTATATTAAGCTTTAATTGGTTTAATAAAATTTAATAAAATTCTAAAAGGAATTAACATCACCAAAGCAACAATAAATTTTACAGCTAGATCACCTAAAGATAGTGTTACCCAAGGCACCCCTGTTCCATAAAATGCGATTGAAAAGAAAATAAACGTATCAACTATTGAGCCAATTAATGAAGATGTTAACGGAGCAATAAACCACTCCTTTTTTCTTAGCTGATCAAAAATTTGTACATCTAATAACTGAGCAGTTATAAAAGCTATACCAGAACCTATAGCAATTCTTATTGATATCAAATCTCCAAAATTTGTTGAAAAAATTAGTGTAAATAAAATCCCTATTGTGAAACCTAAATAAACAATTTTTTTTGCAATAATTTTACCAAATGACCTGTTAGCTAAATCTGTTATTAAAAATGCAATTGGGTAACTAAATGCACCATAGGTAAGTATTTCATTCAATCCATAATGATTAATTGGAAACTGAACTAGATAGTTTGAAGCTAAAACAACCACACCCATCATAAATGACAGGGTAATCAATAATTTATTCATTACGCTGATTTAGTTGACGCTACTTTTTTAAATGGAGATTTAATTAATATACTTTTTTTTAGTTTCTTTAATCTTGGAGATAAATTTTTATTTTTTACTGTTTTTAAAAACTCATCAAAACTACCTTTTTTATCTACAGAACGAACACCAGCATTACTAACTTTTAGTTTTAGACTTCTTTTCAAAAGTTCACTTGTAAATTTTACTTTTTTTAAATTTGGTAAAAATCTTCTTTTAGTCTTGTTATTAGCATGACTGACATTATGACCCTTCATAGGGATTTTTCCGGTTAATTCGCATTTTTTAGACATAATAACAGTGCCTATATAAGGTTAGATATTGATTGCGTCAAGTTTAATAGATTTATGATGACCTATTATTTCCAACAATTTCTCTAAAATTCTTAACCCCATCTTTAATTAATAATTCTTTGAGCTCTTTTTTTATAATACTCACTATATTTGGACCTTGATAAACCATCCCAGTATAAAGTTGGAGATAATCGGCACCAGCTAATAATTTATCATATGCACTTTTACCAGAGTCAATACCGCCTACTCCAATAATTTTAATTTTACCCTTTAGCAAATTATAGAATTTATTAATAACTAAATTAGATTTCTTTTCTATGGGCTTACCTGATAGACCACCTTTTTGATGTTTTTGAATATCTATTAAATTTTCTCTAGTTGAGTCTGAAGTATTAGAAATTACAGCAGCATCAATATTATTTTCTAAAAGAATACCAGAAATTTCATTTATCTGGTTGTCATTTACATCAGGTGAAATTTTTACTGCTATTGGAATTTTTGATTTAAGTTTTTGTTTCTCCAAAATTATAGATTTAAGTAAATCATTTAACTTTGTTTGCTCATGTAAATTTCTTAGGTTTTCCGTATTAGGTGATGAAATATTAATTGTGATATAGTCAGCATATTCATGAAAAGTATTCAATCCAATTAAATAATCATTAATTCTATCTTTAGTATCTTTGTTGGGACCAATATTTATACCAAGAAGTCCTTGTTTAGGATTACTCTTAATTCTATTTAAAACATTTTTTGTACCTTGATTATTAAATCCTAGTCTATTAATCAGTGCTTTATCATCGACTAACCTAAATACTCTGGGTTTTGGATTACCATATTGTTCTAATGGTGTTATTGTACCAACTTCAACAAAACCAAATCCAATTTTAAATAAAGGATTATAAACTTCAGCATTCTTATCAAAACCAGCAGCTATACCAATTGGATTTTCAATTTCTTTTTTAAAAAGCTCTGTTTTAAAAATTGGATCATTTTTATTAGTATCAAAAACATTTGATATTAGATTTAGTTTAAGAGATTTAATTGCAAGATTATGTGCTGTTTCAGGGTCAAATTTGAAAATAAGTGGTCTAAGTTTTGAAAACATTATTTAAGCTTACTTAGAATTAATTCCTTTGTTTCATTTACTCCAAAAAAACTTATAAAAAATCCCATTCGAGGTCCATTTTCATCACCAAATACAACTTCATAAATCAACTTAAACCAATCTCTTAAATTTTCAGCATAACCATTTTCTTTACCAGTCGAATATATTAATGTTTGAATTTCCTCTGGGCTCATTTGTTCATTACATGTATTGAGAGTATTAACTAATGCGGCTAAAGCTTTTCTCTCTTGTTCATCTGGCATTTTATATTTTTTTTGAGATTTTATTACGTCATTAAAATATTTAATAGCATAACCAACTAGTGCATCAAAAATTGGGGAATTCTTTTCAGAAATATTAGGGTTATATTTTTTCACAAATTTCCATAACAGTTCTTTGCTATCAGCATTGCTAGTTTCAACAAGGTTTAACAACATAGAGAAGGTCATTATAGAGTCTTCTTGTGGGATCTGTCCGTTGTGAACATGCCAGACTGGATTCATTAACAATTGCAATTCATCTTGCTTTTTTGCTTTTTCAATACAATCCAAATACTCATCTACTGCTTTGGGTACAATTTCTTTATAAAGTTTCTTGGCCCTTTTTGGATTTTGATACATATATAGAGAAAGACTTTCGGGTGATGCATAGGTTAACCATTGATCTATAGTTATGCCATTTCCTTTTGATTTGGATATTTTTTCACCCTTTTCATCTAAAAAAAGCTCATAAGCAAAACCAGAAGGATTTTTTTTTCCTATCAAATTAATTATTTTTGAAGATAAAATTGCACTTTCAATTAAGTCTTTTCCATACATTTCAAAATCTACATCCAGTGCATACCATCTCATTGCCCAATCTACTTTCCATTGTAATTTACAGTGACCATCTAAAATGCTTGCTTCTAATTTTTTTCCATTATTATCAAAAACTACTTTTGAATTATTTTTATCAATCTCTAATACTGGAATTTCTAATACATGTCCTGTTTCAGGGCATATTGGTAAAAAGGGGCTATAAGTTCTTTGTCTATCTTTTCCAAGAGTTGGTAGTATTATGTTCATAACCCCATCATAATTTTCTAAAATAATTTGAAGTGTAGGATTAAAATAACCACTTTTATATAATGAGGTTGAGCTTTTAAAATTATATCTAAAGTTAAAACTATTCAAAAAATTTTTCAACATTTCGTTATTGTGCTCACCAAAACTATTATATTTATTAAATGGATCAGGAACCTGAGTTAATGGTTTGTGTAAGTTGGCATTTAATAATTCCTGATTAGGAACATTGTCGGGCACTTTCCTCAATCCATCCATATCATCTGAAAATGTAATTATTTCTGTTGGAAGATCGGTTAATTGATTTAATGCATTTACCATCATAGAAGTTCTTGCAACTTCTCCAAAGGTACCAATATGAGGTAAACCACTTGGTCCATAACCGGTCTGTAGAGTTATTTTACCTTTTTTTTCTATAAAAGATTTTCTCTCACGAAGCATTTTTTTTGCTTCTACAAAAGGCCAGGCACTTGTTTTGTCTAAATTTTCTTTTTTAATCATGAATAACTTCTAAAAAATCTTAAATTAATGATTTTATTAATTCTTATAGAGTTGAAATTTATTTACCATAAAATAATGTTCTTTCAAAATGTCTAATTATAAAACAGTTTTTTTTACACTGGGTATTTTGCAAATTATTTTGGGGGCCTCCATGTTTCTCCCAATAATTATACAACTAATTTATTCAGAAATAGACTCCTCTTTTTTTGGTGCATCAATCATTACAATTATTTTTGGAACTTTATTTTTTTTATCTAATTTAGATCATGATAAAAAGTTAAATTTACAGCAAGCTTTTTTATTAACTGCTTTATCCTGGTTGAGTATTGCAATTTTTGGATCATTGCCTTTTATTTTTTCAAATCTAAATTTATCATTCACAGACTCTTTTTTTGAAAGTATGTCTGGGATCACAACTACAGGCTCAACTATATTGTCTAATTTGGAAATAACACCAAAAAGTATATTACTTTGGCGTGCAATACTCCAGTGGCTTGGGGGAATTGGAATTATTGTAATGGCCATCACTTTAATGCCAATAATGAACGTCGGAGGTATGCAATTATTTAAAATATCTAGCAACGACTCCTCTGAAAAAATTCTTCCAAAATCTAAAGAGATTGCCCTAAGACTAATTTATATTTACTCATCACTAACAATCTTGTGTGCCTTAACCTATTGGATTTTTGGAATGAGTATTTTTGATAGTTTAACTCACTCTATGACAACAATAGCTACAGGTGGATTTTCTAACTATAACGAGTCTATTGGTTATTTTAATAGTATCCCAATTGAAATTTCCTCTATGTTATTTATAATCCTCGGTAGCTTACCTTTCATTGTCTACATTAAATTTATAAATGGTAATAAAAAAATATTTACCTCAGACATTCAAATTAGAACATTTATAAAAATTATTTTAATAGCTATTACTATTTTATCGATTTATTTAATTTTTTACGATGGAACAAAATTTAATTTAAGATCTATTTTTTTTAATGTTATTTCAATTCTTACAGGTACGGGATACGTAAATGCAGAATTTGATGGTTGGGGTAGTTTTGCTTTAGTGTTATTTTTAGCTTTAATGTTTATTGGAGGATGTGCAGGATCTACAACTTGTGGAATAAAAATATTTAGAATTCAAATATTATACCTTTTTATCTCTAACCAACTTAAAAAAATTATTTATCCTAAAGGAGTATTTGTTATGAAATATGACAAAAATGTTATTGATAACAAATTTATTTCCTCAATAATTTCATTCATATATCTTTATTTTGTAATATTTTTTATTTTAGCAGCATTATTATCTTTAACTGGTCTAGATTTTGTAACAGCCATTTCTGGTGCTGCGACCTCAATTTCGAATGTTGGTCCTGGATTGGGTAACATAATTGGTCCAAATGGAAATTTTTCAACTTTGCCTGATATTTCTAAATGGATACTAACCCTTGGAATGATTTTAGGTAGACTTGAGTTGTTTGCTATTTTAGTATTATTTTTACCATCATTTTGGAGAAATTAGTTTGATTGAAATAAAAAAACAATCCTTATCAGAAACCTTTTCAATATATTTTGATATTAGAATGTTAAAAATTCTATTGCTTGGTGCTATATCGGGGTTCCCTTGGGTTCTTATTGGAAGTAGTCTTAGTTTGTGGTTAAAGGAAGATGGTTTAAGTAGATCAACTATTGGATGGGCAGGATTAATATTTGGTGTTTATGCATTTAACTACTTATGGGCACCATTAATAGATAGAATACAAATTCCTATACTTACCAAAAAAATTGGACATCGAAGAGCTTGGATTGTTTTAATGCAATCTTTAATTTTAATTTGTCTTGTTCTTTGGAGTATTCTTAACCCAACACAAAATTTAGCTATGGTGATCACTGTTGGATTGTTCATTGCAATTGCCTCAGCAACACAAGATATAACTGTTGATGCATTAAGAATTGAACAGATTGGTGAGCATGAAGGAAAATCAATGGCAGCAGGTGCTGCTATGGCTGTAGTCGGCTGGTGGAGTGGTTATAAATTAGGAGGTGTCATTTCATTATTTTCAGCAGAATATCTTCAAAATTTAGGGTTTGAAAATTATTGGCAACTTACTTTTTTAATACTTGGTGTTCTAGTAATACTAATGAATATTGGTTTAATGTTTATTTCAGAAGGCGGCTCCGAAGAAAGAAAAAAGAAACAAAAAGAAGACGACATGCTAATTTCAAATAAATTTAATTCTAAAAATATATTTACAGATTTACTTACATGGATTGGTGGCACTGTAAGTGGTCCTATAGTTAGTTTTTTTAAAAAGAATGGTTTTAAAATTGCATTAGCAATTTTAGGATTTGTGTTTCTTTTTAAAGTTGGTGAGGCATTTTTAGGAAGAATGTCTATAATTTTTTATAAAGAGATTGGTTTTAGCAAAAGTGATATAGCTATTTATTCAAAAACCCTTGGATGGGTTACTACAGTAATATTCACATTACTTGGTGGATTATTTGTAATTAGATCGGGTGTTTTAAAGGCAATGTTTCTTGCTGGCATACTGATGGCAAGCACCAACTTATTGTTCACACTATTAGCATGGAGTGATAAATCAGAAATACTTTTTGCAATAGCTGTTATATTTGATGATATAGCCGCAGCATTTGCAACGGTTGCTTTTGTTGCTTTTATTTCATTATTAGTTGATAGAGCATATACTGCTACCCAGTATGCACTTTTGGCTTCAATCGGAACTGCAGGAAGAACTACACTAGCTTCATCTTCTGGTGCATTGGTAGACTGGCTAAATGGGGATTGGGGGATATTTTTTATCTTAACTGCTATAATGGTTATTCCATCATTGATTATTTTATGGGTAATAAAAAATAAGTTAAAATTAAGTGAAAAATAATTTTTATTTTAATAAAAGTTTAGCGAATATACACTCTAAACCTTCATCTAAGTCTGAGGTCATTTCACAAATTCTATATGGTGAAAAATTTTTAGTTATAAAAAAAATAAAAAACTGGATCAAAATAAAAGCATTATACGATAATTATATTGGATTTATTAAGCTAGATAAATTTCAAGATAAATTTAGTCCTAAATACAAAATATTTAAAATCAAATCACATGTATATAAAAAAAGTAAAAATAAATTTTTAAAAACTGGCAAGTATTTATTTTTTAGTAGTGGTATTTCAATTTTAAATGAAAGCGAAAATTATTTTGAATTTGAAAAAAATCAGTGGATAAAAAAAAAAGATACAAAGCAAATAAACTTTAAGGATGAAAACTTTATAAAAATTTTTAAACAATTTTTAAATACAAAATATCTATGGGGAGGTAAATCACGTGATGGAATTGATTGTTCTGCTCTTTTACAAATATACTTTAAATTTAATAATAAATTTTTTCCACGGGATACCAAGGATCAAATTAGGTATTGTAGAAAAAATAATAGAGATGAATTAAGAAAAGGAGATATTATTTTTTGGAAGGGACATGTTGGAATATGCATTAATAATAAAAATTTTATTCATGCTTATGGTCCAAGAAAAAAAGTATTGATTATGCCTACCCAAAAGACAATTAAATTAATAGAAAAAACTGCAAAACTAGAAATAAAAAAAGTCAGTAATGTTTATTCTTACTAACTTCTTCCAAAATCAGGTTTATTTATATCTTGTTTAAGTTTAATTATCTTTTTTCTTACACTTTTAGTTTGCTTAAGTTTTTTCAATATAGAATTATTATTTTTTATTTTAATATCATTTTTAAATTCATTTAAATTTTTTATAAACAAATCTATTGCTTTAATAACATTATCTTTATTATTGAAAAAAATATCTCTCCACATAATTTCATTTGATGCAGCAATTCTAGAAAAATCCCTTAAACCACCAGCACTAAATTTGATTAAACTATATTTTTGTTTTTTTTCAAAATCTTGAGCTGATTTTACAAGATTATAAGCAATTAGATGTGGTAAATGACTAGTGATTGAAAATATTTTATCATGTTTTTCAGACGTCATTATCGCTACTTTTGATCCAAGTTTTTTCCAGAAGTTATCTAATAATTTTAAATGCTCTAATTTTGAATTTTTATCTTTGATTAAAATCGCCCATCTATCCATAAATAGATCTGCTTTTCCATGTTCAGGGCCACTCACTTCAGAGCCTGCTATAGGATGGCTGGAAAGCCAATTGGCACCTTTTTTTAAATATTTTTTTACAATTTTAGAGGACTCTAGTTTTGATGAACCAACATCAGTAATTAAATTTTTAGCAGTTAAATATTTATTCATTTTTAAAACTATTTTTTTATATTCACTCATAGGGGTACATAAAATGATGAGATCAGAATTTGTAACTGCAAACTTAAAATCATCAACAACTTCACAAGATAGTTTAAGTTTTTTTATTTTATTTAAATTTGATTTAGATTTTTCATAAACAAAAATTTTTTTTGATATATTTTTTTTCACTAAGGCTCTAAGTAAAGATGAACCTAATAAACCACATCCAATAATAAAAATATTTTTCATTTTTTTATCTAAATATATCTTTTACTGATTTTAAAAAACTTAAATTTTCTTTTTGAGAACCTATACTTAATCTTAAATGATTTTTTATTTTATACCCTTCTTCTGTAGATCTAATTATTATACCTTTTTGTTTCAATTTTTCATAAAATTGTTTTGCAGAAATTTTACATTTTTTAAAACTAAGTAATAAAAAATTAGTATTAATTTCATTTGAAAAAATTTGGTATTGCTCTAAAAATTTTTTAATTTTTTTCCCATTAATTAAATTAAATTTTATAGATTTAGCTATAAATTTTTTATCTTTTAAAGCTTCAATTGCTGCTGCTTGTGCTATTTGACTAACATTGAATGGAGGTTTAATTGAATTTAAAGCATTAATTATTTTTATTGAACCATAGCCCCACCCTACTCTAAGTGATGCTAGACCATAAATTTTAGAGAAAGTTCTCAAGATAAAGACATTTTCTTTATTTTTAAATAAATCAAGTGCTGAAATATAATCTGATGATATCGTATATTCATGATAAGCATCATCAATTACTAGTAAAATATTTTGATTTAATTTATTTCTTAAATTTATTAATTCAGATTTTGTCAAATAAGTACCAGTTGGATTATTGGGATTAGCAATAAACACAATTTTTGTTTTTTTAGTAACTTTTTTTAGAATTTCAGAAATTGAAACCTTGAAATTATTTTCCTTTGAAAAAATAACTTTTGCACCAACAATTTGTGCATAAATTCGATACATTAAAAAGCTAAACTCTGGAACAATTACTTCATCTTTGTTATTTAAATATAAATTACAAATCATTTGAATAACTTCATCAGAACCGGCTCCACATATAATTTTATTAAAATTACAATTATATGCTTTTGCAATTTGTTTTCTTAAATCAATGGATTTGCTATCTGGATATCTAGAAAGTTCTAGTTTTTTAGTTAATAAAAGTTTTTTAACTCTATTGCTGGTTCCTAAAGCAGACTCATTTGCAGACAACTTTATAACATTTTTAATCTTATTAATTTTAGATTTGCCAGGCTTATAAGGTTCGATTGAAAACTGTTTAAATTTTGGTATTGGCATTTTTATATTTTTAATCTTTATAAATAAATTATTATTTATTTATACTGAATATGTATATTCTTTAAAAAAAATTGACATACTAAATAACTTCTAGTACAAAATTTATGCGCTGATTTATCTGAATTGCGAGCGCTATAAAAAAACCGCTAAATAAGTTTTTTTTCTCACAATTCAAATCACAGCTTATTAATTATGAATATTAAAAAGAATATTAAAAGTCTGTTAATAGAAAAACCATTAAAATTAGATTGTGGTAAAACAATTAGTAATTTTCCATTAGCTTATGAAACTTATGGCACGCTTAATGAAAATAAAGATAATGCTATTTTGATATTTCATGCTTTAACTGGTGATCAATTTGTGGCAGGAATTAATCCTGTAACTAATAAAGATGGTTGGTGGAATTACGCAGTTGGTCCAGGCAAAGCTATTGATACTGATAAATTCTTTATAATTTGTGCTAATGTAATTGGTGGGTGCATGGGATCTTTTGGACCAAGCGAAATAGATCCTGGTACTAATCAAATTTATGGAACTGATTTTCCAGTTATTACTATTAATGACATGGTAAATGCTCAAATTAATTTAGTCGATTATTTTGGGATAGAAAAACTTTTTTCTGTTATTGGTGGTTCAATGGGAGGTATGCAAGTTTTGCAATTTGTAAGTAATTTTCCCGATAAGTCTAAAACTGCTATACCAATAGCCTGCACGTCTAGTCACTCAGCTCAAAATATAGCTTTTAATGAGCTAGGTAGACAAGCTATAGCATCAGACTCAAATTGGTGTGATGGTAATTATATTTCTAAAAATTCAAACCCCAATAAAGGTTTAGCAGTCGCTAGAATGGCAGCTCATATTACTTACTTATCAAAAAAAGGGTTACAAGAAAAATTTGGAAGAAAATTGCAGGAGCGAGATGATTTAAAATTTGGTTTTGATGCTGATTTTCAAATAGAAAGTTATTTAAGATATCAAGGTTCAGTATTTGTGGATAGATTTGATGCTAATAGCTATTTATACATTACTAGGGCAATGGATTACTTTGATCTATCAAGGAATTTTGAAGGAAATTTATCGAAAGCTTTTAAGAATACTAAAACAAAATTTTTTATAATTTCGTTTACTTCAGATTGGCTTTACCCCACTCAAGAAAACAAAGAGATTGTAATTGCCTTAAATGCAATTGGAGCAGATGTTGGATTTGTTGAAATTGAATCAGATAAAGGTCACGACTCATTTTTATTAGATGTCCCTGAGTTTTTAAAAGCATTAAAAAATTTTATAGAAAAATCCTATTAAAATGAAACATGAATTTAAAATTATCGCTGACTTAATTGAAAACAATAGTAGAGTGATTGATGTGGGATGTGGTGATGGAGTTTTAATGGATTTCCTAAAAAAAAATAAAAATATAGATGTTAGAGGTTTAGAGCTTTCAAAAGAAAAAGTTCAAAAATGCATATCAAAAGGCTTAACTGTAATTGAAGGGAATGCAGAAAGTGATTTGCAACAGTTTCCCAATCATTCATTTGATTATGCTATCTTAAGTCAAACTCTACAAGCTTTTCTAAATCCTGAAATTGTAATTAATGAACTTTTAAGAGTTGGTAAGAAAGCCATAGTCACTATTCCAAACTTTGGGTACTGGAAAGTAAGATTTCATTTACTTTTTAGAGGAACAATGCCAATAACAGAAACACTGCCAGATCAATGGTACAATACTGCTAATTTACATATGTGCACTATCAAAGATTTTTTTAATTTTTCTAAAGAAAAAAATTTTAAAATAAAAAATTCCTTAGCCCTTAGTAAAGAAGAGGTGTCAATAATCAAAACTTCAAATTTAAATTTTAAAAATTTTGTTGCTGATCTTGGAATATTTATTATAGAAAAATAAAAATGAAAGTTGAGATCATTTCATGTTTACAAGATAATTATAGCTACTTAATAATAGATGAAAATCAAAAAATAGCTTGTGCTGTTGATCCAAGTGAGTCACAACCAATATCAAACTTTATTGACCAAAATAATATCAAACTAAAATATATTTTAAATACTCATCATCATTATGATCATGTTGGAGGAAATAACGAATTAAAAAAAAAATATAATTGTAAAATTATAGGATTCAGAGGTGATAAAAATAGAATTCCAGAAATAGATATTATGGTTGATGATAATGAAATTTGGAAGTCAGACAACTTTCAATCAAAAATTATTCATATACCTGGACATACAAGTGGCCATATTTGCTATTATTTTTTTAACGAAAAAATTATTTTTACTGGTGATACTTTATTTTCATTAGGTTGTGGAAGAATATTTGAAGGAACTTATAATCAAATGTTTAACTCTCTAAATAAATTAAAAAAATTGCCACAAGAAATTAAAATTTACTGTGGTCATGAATACACTTTAAAAAATTCAGAATTTTGTTTGAAATATGATCCAGATAATTTGTTGCTTAAAAAAAAGATTATTGAGATTAAATCTAGATTAAATAAAAACCTTCCTACGCTTCCTTCGACTATAAAAGATGAGTTGGAGTGCAATATATTTCTAAAAGCAAAAGACTTAGAAAATTTCTCAAAATTGCGAGATTTAAAGGATAATTTCTAACTTATTCGGCTTGACTAAAACCTTACTCGGACTATATTGCTGTTACAAAATTTAAGAATATCATTATGTCATACGCAGTAATACAAACAGGTGGAAAGCAGTATAAAGTAAAATCTGGAGAAATCCTTAAGATTGAAAAATTAGCAGACTCAAAGCCTGATACAAAAGTAGAATTCAAAGAAATCTTAGCTTATGGTGATGACAAAACTATAGAGATTGGAGCTCCAACTGTAGAAGGAGCAAAAGTTGAGGCAGATTTAATAAAAAATAGTAAAAATAGAACTATTTTAATCTTTAAGAAAAGAAGAAGACAAAACTCAAGAAGAAAAAATGGTCATAGACAAGAATATTCTTTAATAAGAATTAGTAAAATTTTTGCAAAAGATGGAAAGCTACTTTCTGAAGCAGAAAAAATTTCTAAGCCGGCTAAAGCTGAAGAAACAAAAGAAGTAGCAGGAAAATAACTAGGTAACTTATGGCAACAAAAAAAGCAGGTGGATCATCTAGAAACGGCCGAGATAGTGCTGGTAGAAGACTTGGTGTAAAAAAATACGGTGGAGAAACTGTAATTCCTGGAAATATAATAGTTAGACAAAGAGGAACAAAAATTTTCCCTGGAGAAAATGTTGGGATGGGAAAAGATCACTCAATTTTTTCAGTAGTAAAAGGCAAAGTAGTATTTAAAAAATCTAAATCAGATAGAACTTTCGTTTCAGTAAAACCCAATTAATAGTACAACTTAAAAGTTGTTGTTGTATTATGAAATTCTTAGATCAAGTCAAAATTTATATTAAAGCCGGAAATGGTGGAGATGGCTCTCCAAGCTTTAGAAGAGAAAAATTTATTGAATATGGTGGCCCAGATGGTGGGGATGGAGGCAAAGGTGGTTCAGTAATTTTAAGATCTGAACAAAATCTTAATACATTAATCGATTATAGATATCAGCAACATCATAAGGCAGGACGAGGTGAAAATGGATCTGGTCAAAATAGAACTGGAAAAGGTGGAGAGGATCTAATTTTAAAAGTACCTATTGGTACACAAGTATTTGAAGAAGATAATAAAACTCTAATCTATGATTTTAATAAAGTTGGTGAAGAATTTGTAGCAGCTGCTGGTGGTAAAGGTGGTTTAGGAAATACAAGATTTAAAAGCTCAACTAATAGAGCTCCAAAAAAATTTACCAAAGGTTCTAAAGGAGAAGAGTTTATAATTTGGTTACAATTAAAAACTATTGCAGATATTGGAATAATTGGTTTACCAAATGCAGGAAAATCTAGTTTGTTAGCTGCGATTACTAATGCAAGCCCTAAAATAGCAAATTATAAATTTACAACACTTAATCCAAATCTTGGTGTTGCATCTTATGATGATAAAGAAATCACGCTTGCAGATATACCTGGGCTAGTTGAGGGTGCTCATGAAGGTGTTGGCTTGGGAATTCAATTCTTAAAACATATCGAAAGGTGTAAGTCTTTGCTACATTTAATAGATATAACAAATGAAGATTTAAATAATTCATATAATCAAGTAAAAACTGAGCTAAGCAACTACAGCCCAGATCTTTTAAAAAAAAAAGAATTAATTGTGTTAAATAAAATTGACCTAGTAGATGAAGAAATGGTCCAAGAAATTATTGAGGAATTTTCAAAAGATAAAAATGTAGAGATTATAACTTTAACAACATTTGACAAAGATTCTGTGTCTAAAATTAAATCCAAATTGATTTCATATGCAGCTTAAAGACTCTAAAATTACAGTAATAAAAATTGGTTCGTCATTATTAGTTGATGAAAATAAAATAATTAGAAAAAAATGGCTATCAAGTTTTGCAGAAGATATCCAAAAACTTAAATCAAAAAATCAAAAAGTAATAATTGTTAGTTCTGGAGCTATTGCTCTTGGATGTATAAAAATGAATATTAGCAAAAAAAATCTAAAATTAGATAAAAGTCAAGCAATTGCATCAATTGGACAGATTGAGCTAATGAATTTATTTTCCCAAACTTTTGAAAAACACAATCTAAATATTTCACAAATACTACTTACCCTTGAGGATACAGAAGAAAGAAGAAGATCTCTTAATGCTAAAAGAACTTTTGAAAATCTTTTTGATTTAAATTTTATTCCTATCGTTAACGAAAATGACACAATAGCAACTAGTGAGATCAAATATGGAGATAACGATAGATTAGCATCTAGAGTTGCTCAAATAACTAATGCTGATACTTTGGTATTATTATCAGACGTAAATGGTCTATATGATAAAAATCCTAAAATCCACAAAGATGCTAAACTTATTAAAAAAATTAATGATTTAAATAATCACTTAAAAAAAATAGATATTAAAGGTGTTAACGAATATGGCAGTGGGGGCATGCTTACAAAAATAGAAGCTGCAAAAATTTGTCAACTATCAGGATGCTCGATGGTAATAGCTAATGGATTATATTTAAATCCAATTACAGAAATAATTAAAAAAAATAATTGTACTTGGTTTTTGCCTAAAGTATCTAAATTGGATGCTCGAAAGAAATGGATTATTAGCTCTATCTCCCCTAAAGGAGAGTTGATAATTGATGATGGTGCCAAGAAAGCCCTCAAAAATGGTAAAAGTTTATTAGCTGCAGGAATAAAGAACGTTTCTGGAAAATTTAAAAAAGGTGATCATATTAAAATCATTGATAAAAATAATAAAGAATTTGCAAGAGGATTAAGTTCTTTTTCTTCTGAAGAAATAAATAAAATTTTAGGCCGACATTCAAAAGATATTGAAAAAATTTTAGGATATATATCTAAGTCTGAAGTTGTACATAAAGATGATATGGTAAAAATTAAATGAAAAAATTAATCTATATTGGTAAAAATGCAAAAAAAGCAGCAAGTATAGAAATTAGTGCGAAAGAAAAAAATAGAGTCTTAAGCGATTACTGTAAAATTATATTAAAAAATAAAGAATTAATAATCAAAGAAAACTCAAAAGATATAGGCCTAGCTGTTAAAAAAAATTTAGCAGAAAATTTAATAAATAGATTAATTCTTAATGAAAAAAAAATATTAGATATAGTTAAATCTTTAAATGAAATCATTAAACTTAAAGATCCAACAGATTTAATTCTTGAAAAATGGACAAGACCGAACGGTCTTAGTATATCTAAAGTTACAATTCCAATAGGTGTAATAGGTGTTATCTATGAAAGTAGACCTAATGTTACATGTGATGTTGCGGCTTTATGTTTTAAATCAGGAAATCCAGTAATTTTAAAGGGTGGTTCTGAAGCTTTAAACTCAAATAAAATATTATCTAAATTTTTTAGAACTGCTTTGAAACAAAATCGAATAAATGAAAATTTTATTCAATTAATTGAAACAAAAGATAGAAGTGTGGTTGATTATTTGCTGACTAAAATGAAGAGTTATATTGACCTTATAATTCCTAGAGGCGGTAAGAGTTTAGTTAAAAAAGTACAAGAATATTCTAACATTCCAATCATTGGTCATTTGGAAGGAATTTGCCATACATATATTGATAAAGATGCAAATTTAAATATGGCAACAAAAATTGTTTATAATGCAAAACTTAGAAACACTGCAATTTGTGGGGCAACGGAAACTATTTTATTTCATAAAAAAACTCTTAATAAATTTTTAAATCCAATTCTTAAAAAATTAGCAGATAGTAACTGTAAAATTATTGCAGACCCAATTATTAAAAAAAAATACAAAGGAATTTCAGTTAAAGCTTCCGAAAAAGACTGGTCTAAAGAATACCTATCTCCTGCAGTATCCGTTAAAGCAGTTGAAAATCTAGAAGAAGCTGTGAAACATATAAATATTTATGGCACTATGCATACTGATGCAATTATAACTCAAAATAAAAATGCTGCTGATAAATTTCTAAAAAATGTCAAAAGCTCAATTGCAATGCATAATACATCTACGCAATTTGCTGATGGTGGAGAATTTGGATTTGGTGGTGAAGTTGGAATATCCACGAATACTCTACCTCCACGAGGACCTGTGGGTTTAAATCAATTAGTTTCTTATAAATATAAAGTTACAAGTAAAGGGCAAATAAGGAAGTAGTTTGAATATTAAAAAAACTAAAATTGGAGTTTTAGGTGGTTCTTTTGATCCGGCTCATAAAGGACACTTAGCAATTTCTAAAGAAGCTAAAAAAATATTTAAACTTAAATATGTAGTTTGGGCGATAACGAGACAAAATCCATTTAAAAAGAATAATCCACAAAACCTCAAAGAACGACTCAAAGATTGTAAAAAAACTATTGGATTGAATAAATTTATTAAAGTTAAATTTTATGAGGATGTAATTAAGTCTAATAAAACAATTGACTTAATAAATCATTTTAAAAAAAATAAAAAGAATGAAATTTATTTTTTAATGGGTGCTGATAACTTAATTAATTTTCACAAATGGCATAAGTGGAAATTGATATCAAAAAATTGTAATATTGTTGTTTTTGATAGACATGGGTATAAAAAAAAATCATTAAAATCAAAGGCATTTAAAACTCTTGGTAGCAAAAGTGTAACTTTTATTAAATTTGATAAAGTCAACATTTCATCTTCTCAATTGAGAAAAATTTGATACTGTTTATTTAATTAATGGATAAAATTTCAGATCTTAAAGAAATTATCATAAAAACTTTAGACTCTAACAAGGCTTTGGATATTGTCACGATAGATCTTAAAGATAAAAGCTCGATGGCAGATTATATGATAATTGCAAGCGGAACCTCTTCAAGACATATTCAATCTTTATCTGAACAAGTTTTAGAAAAATTAAAGGACAATGGAGTTCAAAATTCTAAAATTGAAGGTAAAGATAGCTCTGAATGGAAGTTGGTAGATGGTATAGATTTAATAGTTCATATCTTTCATCCCGAAAAAAGAAAATTTTATGAATTAGAAAAAATATGGTCTGAATTAATCCCAAAAGAAAAAGTAATGATATGAAAAAACTAAAAATAATAATACTTTTTTTAACTATAAATTTTAGTTTTTTTCAATTTTCTCATTCAGTAGAAAATGAAATTTATAAAAAAATAGATTTGTTTGGAGAAGTGCTAGAAAAAATCAATAAAGAATATGTTGATGAAATTAATCAATCAGAGAGTATGGACTCTGCAATAAATGGTCTTTTACAATCACTTGATCCTTACTCTGCATATATGTCCCCTGAAATTTTTGAAGAAATGCAAACGGAGACGAGTGGAGAATTTGGTGGACTTGGTATTGAAGTAGGTATGGAAGCAGGAGTTGTAAAAGTTATCACACCAATGGATGGAACCCCTGCTGACAAAGCTGGATTAAAAGCTGGCGATTACATTGTAAAAATAAATGACACACAGGTGCAAGGAAAATCTTTAAGTGAGGCAGTTGATTTAATGAGAGGACCAGTTGGTTCATCTATTGAACTTACTGTTAGGAGAAGAGGTGAAAAAAAAGCCCTTACATTTAATATCACAAGAGAAATAATCGAAGTCCAATCTGTAAAATCTGACTTATTAGAAAATAATATAGGTTATATAAGGCTGACTTCTTTCAATGACAATAGTGGAGAACAAATAGAAAATAAAATTGAACAATTAAATAAAAATGAGAATGTAAATTCCTATATTTTAGATCTAAGAAACAACCCAGGTGGCCTACTTTCACAAGCGATTAAAATTTCAGATTTTTTTTTAGATAATGGAGAAATAGTTTCTACTAAAAGTCGAAAAGCATCTGAAAACAGAAAATGGTTTGCTAAAAAAGGAGACATTACTAAAGGCAAAACTTTAATTGTATTAATAAATTATGGCTCTGCATCTGCCTCGGAAATTGTTGCTGGAGCATTAAAAGATCACAAACGGGCTATAATTTTAGGGGAAAGAAGTTATGGCAAAGGATCAGTGCAGTCGATCATACCTTTAAAAAATAGAGGTGCTATTAGATTGACAGTTGCAAAATATTATTTGCCATCTGGAAAATCAATTTCCGAAGTTGGTGTTACTCCTGATATAGAAATAACTGAAGACTCTGATGAGTTTAGAATTAAAACAGAAACTGACAATCAGTTAAGTTACGCTATAAAATTATTAAACGGCTAATATGCAAGAAAAATATAAAAATTTACCACTCCGAAGTGGTGTGGGTATTATTGTTTTAAATAAAGATAATAAAATTTTTGTAGCAAAAAGAATAGATAATCCAAAAGACTATTGGCAAATGCCTCAGGGCGGTGTTGATGAAGGTGAAGATTTTCTAGCAGCTGCTTTTAGGGAATTAGAGGAAGAAACTTCAATTAAAAATGTAAAGCTTATCAAAGAAATTGACGAAATGATTTCTTATGAGCTTCCAAATAATTTACTTGGAATCATATGGAAAGGTAAATTTAGAGGACAAAAGCAAAAATGGTTTTTAATGAGATACCTTGGTAAAGATGAAGATATTAATATTAAAACAAAAAACCCTGAATTTTTAGATTGGAAATGGATTGAATTAGATGAAATTACAAATGTTGTAGTAGACTTCAAGCTACATGTTTATCAATTACTAAAAGAAAAAATTAAAAAAATAATTAATTAATTGACTTTAGAACTTCAGTTTTTTGATCAGCTAAATATTTTATTTGGTCACTAATATCAGCTTTCGAATTTACTTCTTCAGCTTGTTTTAGCAATTCATCAATTTTATTTTTGTCTAAATCTTTAAGATTAATAATAGAACTAGTTAAAATAGATAAGTTGTTATCTTTAAATTCTATAATTCCATCATCAACATAAAATTTCTCTTCTACAGATTTTGATATAACCTTAATTACCCCTGGTTTTAAAAATGATATTATTGAAATATGATCTTTGAGTATACCTATTTCACCTTCATAAGCAGGAACAACTACTTCAGTAACATCTTCTTTTAGAAGAAAAGATTTTTCTGGGTTTACTATTTCTATTTTAAATTCGTCACTCATTATGCAGCTGCATCTTTGGCCATTTTTTCAGCTTTTTCTATAGCTTCTTCAATAGTTCCTACCATATAAAATGCTGCTTCTGGTAAATGATCATAGTCTCCATTACAGATTGCTGCAAAACCTTTAATTGTTGACTCAAGATCAACTAATTTTCCAGGAGATCCTGTAAATACTTCTGCAACAAAGAATGGCTGAGATAAAAATCTTTGAATTTTTCTTGCTCTAGCTACTATTAATTTGTCCTCTTCAGATAATTCATCCATACCTAAAATCGCAATAATATCTTGAAGTGATTTGTAAGTTTGTAAAACTTTTTGAACTTCTCTGGCAACTCTATAATGTTCGTCTCCAACAATTCTTGGATCTAATATTCTAGAAGTTGAGTCTAGTGGGTCTACAGCTGGATAAATTCCAATTTCTGCAATTTGTCTAGATAAAACTGTTGTAGCATCTAAGTGAGCAAATGAAGTTGCTGGCGCAGGGTCAGTTAAATCATCTGCAGGTACATAAATTGCTTGAACAGATGTAATTGAACCCTTGTTTGTAGTTGTAATTCTTTCTTGAAGATTACCCATATCCGTTGCTAGCGTCGGTTGATATCCCACAGCAGATGGAATTCTTCCTAATAAAGCTGAAACCTCTGAACCAGCTTGGGTAAATCTAAAAATATTATCAACAAAGAAAAGTACGTCTTGACCTTCTTGATCTCTAAAATATTCAGCAACAGTCAAACCTGTCAATGCAACTCTAGCTCTTGCTCCAGGAGGTTCATTCATTTGTCCGTATACTAGTGCTGCTTTGGAACCTGGTCCTTCTTTTTTAATTACACCTGACTCTATCATTTCATGGTAAAGATCATTTCCTTCACGAGTTCTTTCTCCAACACCTGCAAATACTGAAAATCCACCATGAGCTTTTGCAACGTTATTAATTAACTCCATAATTAAAACTGTTTTACCTACTCCAGCTCCACCAAATAAACCAATTTTACCACCTTTTGCATATGGTGCTAATAAATCAATAACTTTAATTCCTGTTACTAGTATTTCAGTTTCAGTTGATTGATCATTAAATTCTGGAGCCGCTCTATGTATAGGCCAAGTTTCTTTTGTTTTTACTTCACCTCTTTCATCAATTGGTTCCCCAATAACATTTATAATTCTTCCTAGAGTTTCTGGTCCAACCGGCACCTGTATCGGAGCATTTGTATTAGTAACTTCATCACCTCTTTTCAATCCTTCAGTAGCATCCATTGCAATAGTTCTTACTGTTGACTCTCCCAAATGTTGGGCAACCTCTAAAACTAGTCTATTACCGCCATTTTTACATTCTAATGCTGTAAGGATTTCTGGAAGATCTCCTTCAAATTTAACATCGACTACTGCCCCAATAACTTGTGTGATAATTCCTTTGCTCATAATTATAAACTTTCTGCTCCTGATATAATTTCTATTAGTTCTTTAGTAATTGCTGCTTGACGACTTCTATTATACTCAATAGTAAGTTTGTCAACCATTTCACCTGCGTTTCGGGTTGCATTGTCCATTGCACTCATTCTTGAACCCTGTTCGCTAGCTGAATTCTCTAACATTGCTTTAAATATTTGTGTTGAAATATTTTTAGGCAACAAATTGCTCAAAATCTCATCTTCATCAGGCTCAAACTCATAACTATCATCTGATTTGGCTACTTCTTCATTATCAGTTTTTAGTGGTATGATTTGTTGAGCTTGTGGAATTTGAGTAATAACATTTTTAAATTGATTGTAAAAAATTGTACAAACATCAAACTCTTCTTTTTCAAATTTTTCTATTATTATTTTACTTACTTTTTCAGCATCAAAATAATTAGCATTTTTTGAATTTTTGAATGATATTTTTTCAATAATCTGTTTTCCATATACTCTTTTTAACTGGTCATTTCCTTTTGATCCTACGGTAATAATTTTTAACTCCTTGCCTTCTTCAGCTAACTTATTAAAGAATAGTTTTGCTTTTTTAATAATATTAGAGTTAAAACCTCCACACAAACCTCTATCTGATGTCATTACAACACAAAGATGAACTTTATCTTTTCCAGTGCCAGATAATAATTTTGGCGCATTTTCTTTATCAGAAATTCCGTTGGATAAGTTTAGAATAACATTATTCATTTTTTCTGAATAAGGTCTTCCCCTTTCGGCACTTTCTTGAGCTTTTCTCAATTTAGCTGCCGCAACCATTTTCATAGCTTTTGTTATTTTTTGTGTAGATTTAACGCTAGCTATTCTTTTTTTTAGGTCGTCTAAACTTGCCATACTTTATCTTAAGATTTGAAATTTTGTTTAAGTTGAGTAATTACTTCAACCAACATTTTTTCAGTATCTTCCTCTAATTTTCCAGTACTCAAAATTGAATTTATAATTTCAGGCTTATCAGATTTGCATTTATCAATAATTTTTTTCTCAAACTCTGCAATATCTTTAAGCTCAACATTATCTAGGTAACCTTTAACACCACAAAATACAGAAATAACTTGTTCAGCAACTGTCATCGGCGAATATTGTTTTTGCTTTAAAAGTTCAGTTAGTTTTGATCCTCTATTCAAAAGCTGTTGTGTAGAAGCATCTAAATCGGAACCAAATTGTGCAAAAGCAGCCATCTCTCTATATTGAGCTAACTCTAACTTCATAGATCCTGAAACTTTTTTCATCGCTTTAGTTTGAGCGGCAGATCCAACCCTTGATACTGACAATCCAACGTTAATTGCAGGTCTAATACCTTGGTTAAAAAGTTCAGTTTCTAAAAAAATCTGACCATCTGTAATTGAAATTACGTTAGTCGGAATGAACGCTGAAACGTCCCCTCCCTGAGTTTCAATGATAGGAAGTGCTGTTAAAGAACCTCCTCCATGTTCATCACTTAATTTAGCAGCTCTTTCAAGCAATCTACTATGTAAATAAAATACATCTCCTGGGTAAGCTTCTCTTCCTGGGGGTCTTCTTAACAATAAAGACATTTGTCTGTAAGCTACAGCTTGTTTTGATAAGTCATCATAAATTATCAAAGCATGCATGCCATTATCTCTAAAATATTCTCCCATCGTACATCCTGTATACGGAGCTAAAAATTGTAAAGGCGCTGAGTCTGATGCTGTTGCAGCTACAATAGTAGTGTATTCCATTGCACCAGCTTCCTCTAAAGTTTTTTGAATTTGTCTTACTGTTGATCTTTTTTGCCCAATTGCAACGTAAATGCAATAAAGCTTTTGTTTCTCATCACCAGATTCATTTATTTTTTTCTGGTTAATTATTGCATCTATTGCAACTGCTGTTTTTCCAGTTTGTCTATCTCCAATAATTAATTCCCTTTGGCCTCTTCCAATTGGAACAAGACTATCAATTGATTTTAATCCTGTTTGCATTGGCTCACTAACAGATTGTCTTGGAATAATACCAGGAGCTTTTACTTCAACTCGACTTTTTTGAATTCCTTTATCTAATGCTCCTTTACCATCAATGGGATTACCTAATCCATCAACTACTCTTCCTAACAACTCTTTTCCAACAGGAGTATCTACAATGTTACCAGTTCTTTTTACAATATCTCCCTCTTTGATTTTTCTATCATCTCCAAAAATTACAACTCCAACATTTTCAGTCTCTAAGTTAAGAGCCATTCCTTTTGATCCATCCGAAAATTCAACCATTTCTCCAGCCTGAACATTGTCAAGTCCATAGATCCTTGCAATACCATCTCCAACAGATAAAACTTGTCCTACTTCTGTGACTTCTGCTTTGTCACCAAAATTTTTAATTTGTTCTTTTAATATTTTTGTTACTTCTGAAGGATTTATTTCCATTTATGCCTCTATCATTCTATTTTCGATTTGTTGTAATTTATTTTTAATGGAAGTATCGACCATTGTACTACCCACTTGTACGATCAAACCTCCAATTAAACTCTTATCATGTTTATAGTTTAATTTTATTTTAGAACTAAAATTTTGAGTAAGTTCATTTGTAATATTTTGAATTTCTTCATTAGAAAGTTCTTTAGCTGATTTTAGCTCAGCTTTAAGCTCTCCTCTTTTTTTAGAGCAAGTCTCTACAAAACTTTTTAAAATTTGTTCAACAAAGAAAAATCTTCTTTTGGTAATTAAAAAATTTAGAAAATTCTTAAATAAATTATCTAACTTATTTTGTTCTGATATTTTTGAAATTACGGTAATTAAATTATCTTTATTTGAAGTTGGGTCTTTAATAAGATTATTAAAATCATTACTTGATTTGATTAAATTTATTAAGGCTATTGCCTGTTCTTCAATTTGGGATACTAGGTTGCTCTCGGACGCAAGCTCATAAAGTGCTAATGAGTACCTATTAGCTGAAGTACTAGAAAATCCTGTATTTTTACTCAATTTATTACCTCTAAAATTAATGAAGATTAATTTAAAAACACGGTTTAATTAACATATGACCCCAATGTCTTCAAGTAGCACATTAGCTAAAAATGCCTTTTTTTTCAGTATTAATTGAAGTTTATTGGGTCAACATCAACCGACAGTTTTATTCCATTGGGAAATTTATAATTTGGAACAATATTTGCAATTGAGTTTTGCATATTCATTGACTTAGGCCCTCTTATTAAGAATCTAACTCTATATTTTTTTTTTAATCTAAAAATTGGTGCACTTACTGGTCCTAAAATTTTTCCAATTATTTTTCCTTCTAAAAAATCTTTAAATTTGAATGCTTCTCTCTCTAATTTGTCCTCATTTTCACCTGTCAAAATTAAAGATATAAATCTTTGAAAAGGTGGAAGTTTATTTATTTTTCTCAAATCTAATTCTTTTTCTAAAAAAATTTCAGGATTTTTATTTGTAATATCCAAAATCATTTTAGGATTGTTGCTGTAGGTTTGAAAATACACCATAGCAGGCTTGCCCGCTCTACCAGCCCTTCCAGATAATTGATGATAAAGTTGAAGGTTTTTTTCTGCACCTCTCAAATCATGTCCCTGTGAAGATAAGTCAATATCTACAACTACAATACAATTAAGATTAGGAAAATGAAAACCTTTTGATATTAATTGAGTACCAATTAAAATTTGAGTTTCATTATTAATTATTTTTTCAAGTTTTATGGAAGAGTCTTTTTTATTCATAGTATCACTAGAAAAAATTTCAATTTTTTTGGTAGGAAAATTTTTTTTTACTTCATCTGAAATTCTTTCCACTCCAGGGCCACTAAAGATATTTTCACATTTTCCATCTTTAACACAGTCTCTATTCAGTGAGCCTTTAAAACCACAATAGTGACATAATAAATTATTTTTATTTTTATGATAAACTAAATTAATAGAACAGTTTGGACAGGTGTAGCTATTAAAACACTTATTGCACAAAACATGTGGGGAAAATCCTCTTCGATTTAAAAAAAATAATACTTGATCTTTTCTATTTAAATGAAATTTAACTTTATCTATAATTTCTTTTGAAAGCCATGATTGTTTGTCTAATTTTGTTTTATTTAAATTAATTATTTCATACTCAGGTAAAGAGGCATTTTGAAACCGATTTTCAATTTTAGATGAAGAATATTTTCCTTTTTTAATATTTTCAAAAGTTTCAATTGAGGGTACAGCTGTAATTAAATTTATTGGTATATTTTCAAATGAAGCTCTCGAGATAGCCATATCTCTTGCATTATAAGTCACACCCTCATCTTGTTTGAATGATTGATCATGCTCCTCATCAACAACAATTAATCCTAAATTTTTAAAAGGCAAAAATAAAGATGATCTAGCACCTATTACTACTTTTATTTTTCCATTAGCTATTCCACTCCAAATAATTTCTTTATTTTTTTTAGAAACTCCAGAATGCCAAATTGCAGGTTGAAATCCAAAAAATTCAATGAACTTACTTTCAAATTGACCTGTTAATCCAATTTCTGGAAGTAAGATTAACCCTTGAAATCCCTTTAAAATTCTATCTTTTAAAGCCTCGAAATATACCATTGTCTTACCCGAGCCCGTAGTACCTTGAAGAACATGTACTCTAAATTTATCATTAAGCTCATTCATTTTTATTAGCGAATTTTTTTGCTCTTCAGAAAGTTTAAAGGAATTATTTTTTTCTATAAATTCAAATTTTTGAAAATCTATATTTGAAAATTTCTCGATAGCATTACCACTCAATAACATAAGTTTTAATGACATACCTTTAGGAATAATATTATATTCTGAAAACCAGTTTAAAAATTTGATAGTATTTTTTTTTATTCTTGGGACTTCTAATTTTCTTATTATTTTTTTAATTTGAAAATTTTTATTATTTTTTTTTTCAAAATCATCCCAAACTACACCAGTAATTTTAGACTTACCAAAAGGAACTAAAACATAGTCTCCGATTTCTAAACTTTGATCTGACTCGTATGTAAATGGATGATTAAAAATGTTGGGTAATAGAATCGGAACTTTCATCCTTTTATATTAAGAGAAAAAACTAAGAGTGTATTGCTCTTTTATCAACTGATAATGCTGCCTCTTTAACTGCTTCTGAGAAGGTTGGGTGTGCATGACATGTTCTCGCTATATCTTCTGAGCTTGCACCAAATTCCATAGCAACACCAATTTCTGCAATTAATTCTCCTGCATGTGGTCCAATGATGTGTGCTCCTAGAACTCTATCAGTATTTTTATCAGCTAATATTTTTACAAAACCTTCTGCATCGTCAATTGCTTTTGCCCGCGAATTAGCCATGAATGAAAATTTTCCAATTTTATATTCGGTATTTGACTCTTTAAGTTGTTCTTCTGTTTTGCCTATAGAAGCTACTTCAGGTGTTGTATAAACAACTCCGGGAATAGTATCGTAATTGACATGACCAGATTGACCTACAATATTTTCTGCAACCGCAATACCCTCATCTTCAGCTTTATGTGCTAACATAGGTCCTGCTATTACATCACCAATAGCATAAATATTTTGTACATTTGTTTTATAAGAATGATCAACTTTGATTCTTTTTTTATCATCAAGTTGCACACCAATTGTCTCCAAATTTAAACCCTGAGTATTTGGTTTTCTGCCTACTGAAATTAAAACTACCTCACACTCAAATTCATTTTTATTTCCATCTTTATCAGTGGTAATTACAGTTGCTCCTGAATCGGTCTTAGAGATAGATTCAACTTTATTCTGCATATGAAATTGGATTCCCTGTTTTTTTAAAATTTTCATAAATTCATTGGATATCTCTCTATCCATGCCTGGTGTGATGTGGTCTAAAAACTCAACAACATGTACTTCTGCACCTAATCTAGACCATACTGATCCCATTTCTAATCCTATATATCCTCCTCCAACTACCACCATTTTTGTAGGGACTTTATCTAATTTAAGAGCACCTGTTGAAGAAACTATTGTTTTTTCATCAATTTCAATTCCTGGCAGTGAAACGGGGACTGATCCAGTTGCAATTATTGTTTTTTCTGAATGAATTATGGTCTCTGCACCCTTTTCATCTAAGATTGCAATTTCATTATTATTTTTAAAACTTCCTGAACCTTTAAAATAAGAAACTTTATTTTTTTTTAAGAGAAATTCTACACCCTTAGTCAAAACAGTGACTGCTTTATCTTTATTTTTCATCATTTTACTCAAATTTAATTTAACCTCACCAACCTCTATTCCTTTATTAGATAAATTTTGAGCTTTATGAAATTCTTCTGATAAATTTAGTAAACTTTTAGACGGTATACATCCAACATTTAAACAGGTACCACCTAAAGCGCCTCTTGATTCAATACATGCTGTTTTAAGTCCTAGTTGAGCCAGTCTAATTGCGCAAACATAACCACCCGGTCCACCACCAATTACTACAGCTTGAAATTTTTCAGACATTAAATACCTAAAAATAACCTTCTAGGGTCTTCTAAATTTTCTTTAATCATTTTTAAAAATGAAACAGACTCTTTTCCATCGATAATTCTGTGATCATATGAAAGAGCTAAATACATTATTGGTCTAATTTTAACTTCTCCATTAACTGCAACTGGTCTTTCAACAATATTATGCATCCCCAATACTCCTGATTGAGGAAGATTTAGTATTGGTGTTGATAACATTGATCCATAAACACCTCCATTGCTAATGGTAAATGTCCCACCTTGCAGATCTTCGATTGTAAGTTTGCCATCTCTTGCTTTTTCTGAAATTTCTTTAATATTTTTTTCTATATCTGCAAATGATAATTCATCAGCATTTCTTAATACTGGCACGACTAAGCCTTTATCCGTACCAACTGCAAAGCTTATATTATAATAATTTTTATAAATTATTTCGTCACCATCTATTTCAGCATTTACTGCTGGAAAAGCTTTTAAAGCCAATACACAAGCTTTTACAAAAAAAGACATAAAACCTAGTTTAATTCCATATCTATTTTGGAAATCTTCTTGATTTTCTTTTCTCATTTCCATTATGCTTGACATGTCAACTTCATTAAATGTTGTCAATAAAGCTGCATTTTCTTGTGCCTGTTTTAATCTTTTTGCAATAGTTTGTCTTAACCTGGTCATTTTTATTCTTTCCTCCTGACCATACTGAATTTTTCTTTCTGCAGGTTGAGGATTAGCGCCCATTAAACTGATTAAATCTCCTTTTAAAATTCTACCATCCTTGCCAGTACCTTTAATTGCTTGTACGTCAATTTTATTTTCAACTACAATTTTTCGTACTGCTGGTGACAATGTTGTATTTTTTATTTTTTCTATTTGTGGAGCTTCTTCTTTAATCTCATTTGTAAGAATAAGAGGTGATTCATCAGTGTCTTCTTTTTCCTCGGTTTCTTCAAAAATTTTAGGTTCTTTTTTTGTAACCTCTAAAGGTATTACGTTATTCTCTTTAGGTTGTGGTGCTAGTTTTTTAATTTCTTTAATTTTATTTACCGCACTACCGTTTTCACTAACTGAGCCTAGTAAGGCTCCCACTTCAACCGTAGATCCATCTTTAGAATTAATCTCTATTAGCGTGCCTGTTATAGGAGATGGAACTTCTAGATTAACTTTATCGGTTTCTAATTCTACAATTGGCTCGTCTGCTTCAACAGAATCCCCTTCTTTCTTTAGCCATTTAGCTACTGTAGCCTCCGATATACTTTCACCTAAAACTGGGACTACTATTTTTTCACTCATAATTACTATTCAAAAACTTTTTTAATAATTTCTTGTTGCTGAGAAATATGCCTTTTCGCATAACCTGTTGCTGGGGATGCATCTGGGCTTCTTCCAATATAAGAAATTTCTTTATTATTAGCCTTAATATTATCTAATGTCCATTGGATATAGTCTCTCACTGAAAACCAAGCACCCATATTCTTGGGTTCTTCCTGACACCAATAAAACTTAGCAGATTTTGCATATGGTTTAATCTCTTTTACTAAACTTTTTGCTGGGAATGGATATAGTTGCTCAATTCTAAATAAAACAACATCATCAACCTTTAATTTTTCTCTTGCTTCTAATAAATCAAAGTAAACTTTACCTGAACATAAGATTACTTTTCTAATTTTTGAACTTGGTTTAAGTTTAATAAAACCATTATAAGCAGGATCAATAGCATGATCCCACATAACCCTGTGGAAAGAATTTTTTTTATTAAAATCAACTAAATTTGATACACAATATTTATTTCTTAATAAAGATTTTGGCGTCATAATAACTAGCGGTTTTCTAAAATCTCTATTCATCTGTCTTCTTAAAGCATGAAAATAATTTGCAGGTGTTGTGCAATTCATTACTTGCATGTTATCGTTAGAACAAAGTTGAAGAAATCTCTCAAGTCGAGCAGAAGAATGTTCTGGGCCTTGTCCTTCATAGCCATGAGGTAATAACATTACCAATCCTGACGCTCTAGACCATTTTCTTTCACCTGATGAAATGAATTGATCAATAATAACCTGTGCTCCATTAGCAAAATCTCCAAATTGTGCCTCCCATAATGTAAGTGTATTAGGCTCTACTAAGCTATAACCATATTCAAATCCTAAAACTGCTAACTCAGATAAAAAACTGTCTACAATTTCGAATTGTTTTTGATTTTTTGAAATATTATTTAATGGAATATATCTTTTGTTATCTATTTGATTTCTTAATACTGAATGCCTTTGACTAAAAGTTCCTCTTCCAGAGTCTTGGCCTACTAATCTTACTGGGAAACCTTGTTCAACTAAAGAACCAAATGCTAAAGCTTCAGCAGTTGCCCAATCTATATTTTTTCCTTCATCAATTGATTTTTTTCTAGACTCAAAAATTTTAATTATTGTTTTATGTGCATTAACTTCAGCAGGGATAACATTAATTTTATTTGAAATTTCTTTTAAAATTTTTTCATCGACGCCACTTATACCTCGTTTATCTTTTCCTTTTTCTGGCTTGTATCTAGACCAACTGCCTTCAAACCATTCGATTTGAGGTTTGTAATCTTTTGCATTTTTAAATTGATCATCTAATAAATTTTTAAAATTATCTATTTTTTCTTTTAATGATTTTTCAGTAAATAATCCTTCTTGAATTAATTTCTTGCCATAAAAATTAGTCACTGTTGGATGTGACCTTATTTTTTTATACATTAATGGCTGTGTAAATGAAGGTTCATCTCCCTCATTATGACCAAATCTTCTGTAACAAATTAAATCAATGACCACATCTCTATTAAATTTAAGTCTAAATTCTGTAGCAATCCTGGTTGCATAAACCACGGCTTCAGGATCATCACCATTTACATGGAATATTGGTGCTTCAACCATCTTAGCTACATCTGATGGATAAGGAGAAGATCTTGCAAACCTTGGACTAGTAGTAAAACCAATTTGATTGTTGATTATTATGTGAATAGTTCCTCCAGTATTATGTCCAGGTAGACCAGACATTGCAAAACATTCAGCAACAATTCCTTGCCCAGCAAAAGCTGCATCACCATGTATTAAAATAGGTATTACTTTATTTCTTTGTTTGTCTTTGTGAAAATATTGTTTGGCCCTTGTTTGACCAAGAACAACTGGATTTACAGCCTCTAAATGAGATGGGTTATCTGTTAAACTGACGTGTACAGAATTTCCATCAAATTTTCTGTCAGATGAAGCTCCTAAATGGTATTTAACATCTCCTGCACCATCTTTAGTAGGCGCATGAATATCTCCTGCAAACTCATTAAATATTCTTTTATAAGACTTTTGCAAAACATTTGCTAAAACGTTTAGTCTTCCTCTGTGAGACATACCAATTTTAACCTCTAAAACATTTGATTGCCCTCCAATTTTAATTATTTGTTCTAATGCTGGAATTAAGCTTTCACCTCCATCTAGACCAAAACGTTTTGTGCCAACATATTTTGTATGTAAAAATTTTTCAAAACCTTCAGCTTGGATTAATTTATTTAAAATTGCCTCTTTACCATTTTCCGTAAATTCAAGAGCACTATCATCTAATTCTATTCTATCTCTTAACCACTTTCTCTCCTCAGGATTTGAAATATGCATATATTCGTAACCAATCGGGCCACAATAAACTTTGTTTAAAAAATCTAATATTTCTCTAACATTTGATTTTTTTTTATTTATGACTCCATCTAAATAGATTTCTTTTTTATAATCAGACCCTTTAAAACCATAATATTCAGGGTGCAACTCGTCCAAATACTCTGTTTTCATCATTCCTAAAGGATCTAGCTTTGCTAAAAGATGTCCTCTTTGTCTGTAAGCTCTAATTAAGGCAACCGCTCTGATTGAGTCTGTGTTGCTTTTTATTATTTCATCTGATCCAAGCAACACACCATTATTTTTTTCTGAATGGCCATTGTTTTTTTCATGAATATTTTCAGAAATATCTTTTATTTTAATTTTTTTTAATGGAGTCCATGAAGGTCCTTTTATTTCTTTAGCTACAACTTCTATTTCCTCACCTAAATCATCAAAATATTCTTTCCAACTTTTTGGTAAATCTGGATCTTTATTAATGTACCGGATATACATTTCTTCAATAAACGTACTGTTTGATTTATTTAAAAAGGATGTTTTTTCGAACTCTAGATTCTTATTTAAAGACATTTATTTTTAGAATTATAATCCTGGATTAACAATTTTCAATTAGACAATTTATCAAAAAGAGTTTTTCCAATTATTGATGGTGATTTTGCAATAGTTATTCCGCACTCTTCCATCTTTTTAATTTTATCATCTGCTCCACCTTTACCGCCAGAAATTATAGCGCCAGCATGACCCATTCTTCTTCCTGGAGGAGCAGTAATACCTGCAATAAATCCAACCATTGGTTTTTTAATCTTGTGATTTTTTACAAACTCTGCAGCTTCCTCTTCAGCGTTACCACCAATTTCTCCAATCATAAGTATAGACTCGGTCTCTGGATCATTTAAAAACAAATCCAAACAATCAATAAAGTTCGTGCCGTTTATTGGATCACCTCCAATTCCTATGCAAGTTGATTGGCCTAATCCATTTTCTGTAGTTTGAGCAACCGCTTCATAAGTTAAAGTTCCAGATCTAGACACAATACCTACAGACCCTCTTTTGTGAATACTGCCAGGCATAATTCCAATTTTGCATTCATCAGGAGTAATTATACCTGGACAATTTGGACCTATTAATCGACTTTTTGAATTTATAAGTTTTTGTTTAACTTTAAGCATATCTTGAATTGGAATGCCTTCTGTGATGCAGACAATTAATTCTATTGAGGCATCGATCGCCTCTATAATAGCTGCAGCTGCAAATTTAGCTGGCACATAAATCATGGTTGCATCTGCACCAACTTCTTTTTTAGCTTCCGCAACTGTATTAAAAACTGGTCTTTCCAAATGTTTTTGACCTCCCTTTTTAGGGGTAACACCTCCAACTAAATTTGTTCCATATTTAATAGCTTGTTCAGAATGAAATGTTCCATGGGCTCCTGTAAATCCTTGGCAAATGACTTTTGTATTTTTATTAACAAGTACTGACATCTATTTTATTGCTTCAACAATTTTTTTAGCAGCATCATCCAAATTTTCTGCTGAAATTAATTTTAATCCTGAGTTGTCTAATATTTCTTTTCCTTCTATAAAATTTGTACCTGCAAGCCTTACTACTAATGGGACATTAATATTGATTTCTTTAGCTGCATCAACCACTCCTTGAGCAAGCACATCACAACGCATAATGCCTCCAAAAATATTTATCAAAATTCCTTTTACATTTTTATCAGATAAAATTATTTTAAATGCTGCCGAAACCTTTTCTTTAGAAGCGCCACCTCCAACATCTAGAAAATTAGCTGGTTCTTCTCCATAAAGTTTAATGATATCCATAGTAGCCATAGCCAACCCAGCTCCATTAACCATACAACCAATACTTCCATCTAATTTAATGTATGCTAAATCATATTTACTTGCTTCAATTTCTGCAGGATCTTCTTCATTTAAATCTCTTAATTCTAAAATTTCAGGATGTCTAAACAATGCGTTGTCATCAAAATTAACTTTAGCATCAAGACATATAATTTTTTCTTCTTTGGTTAGAATTAATGGATTTATCTCAACCATATTAGCATCTGTGCTTACAAACATTTTATAAATTGATTTAATTAAGTTAATAGCTTCAATTTTTGCTGATCCGCTTAAAGAAAAAATATTAATAATTTTTTCACAATCTTCTTCGCTAATTTCTTCTTTAAAGTCTACTTTTGTAGTAATTATTTTATTAGGTGTTTTTTCAGCTACTTCTTCAATATCCATTCCACCTTGGTCGCTAGAAATAAATGCTATCTTAGAACTAGCTCTGTCAACTAAACATGATAAATAAAACTCTTTATCAATATTCGATGAAACCTCGACATACAGTCTTTTTACTTCCCTGCCCTCAGGACCCGTTTGGTGGGTTATTAATTTTTTACCTAACAATTCTTTTGCTGATACCTCTAGCTCCTCAATTGTATTAAGGATCTTAACCCCTCCAGCTTTACCTCTGCCTCCAGCATGGATTTGTGCCTTCAGAACAAATTTATCTGTTGTTAATGATTTTGCTTTTTTAACTAGATCATCAACTGTAGTTGCAAAAATCCCCTCTGGTACAACAGCACCATATTTTTTTAGAATTGCTTTAGCTTGATGTTCGTGGATATTCATTATTACTTAGCTAAATCTGGATCAATCGCTGATGCTGCTTCCCATAATTTTTTTACAGCATCCACTGAATTCATAAATTCCGATTTCTCTTTTTCATCTAAATCAATAACTTCAATTTTTTCAACTCCACCTTTACCAATAATTATTGGAACCCCAGCATAAATGTTATTAACGCCATACTCACCATTCATAAACGCTGCACAAGGAACCATTTTTTTTTCATCATTCAAATAAGCTTTAGCCATTTCTACACCTGAAGCAGCGGGTGCATAAAATGCAGAACCTTTTTCAAGATATTTAACTATTTCTGCACCTCCATCTCTGGTTCTTTGATTGATACTTTCTAATCTTTCAGAAGAAATTTTTCCTTCTTTAACCATTTCCAACAATGGCTTACCTGAAACTTTAGTAAATCTTGGGAGTGGTACCATTGTATCTCCATGACCGCCCATTACCATTGCTTCAATTTCTCTAACCGGAACATTAAATTCTAAGGACAAAAATAATTTGAATCTTGAGCTATCAAGTATTCCTGCCATACCAACTACCTTATTTGTTGGCAGTCCTGAATATTTTTGAAATGCCATCACCATTACATCAAGAGGATTAGTAATACATATTACAAAAGCATTAGGCGCATTCTGCTTAACGCCTTCAGCAACTTGTTTAATTATTTTAAGATTAATACCCAATAAGTCATCTCTGCTCATTCCAGGTTTTCTTGGAACACCAGCGGTAATAATAATTACATCTGAATCTTTGATATCTTTATAGTCATCAGTTCCACTAAATTTAACATTAAATCCATCAACAGAAGATGATTGAGCAATATCTAATGCTTTTCCTTTTGCAATTCCACTTGCGACATCAAATAACACAACTTCATCAACCAGTTCTTTAATTCCAATTAAGTGAGCTAAGGTGCCACCAATTTGCCCTGCTCCTATCAACGATATTTTCTTCATGATTTGCCTTTTAGGTTATTTCATTGTTGGCATCACAAATTCTGCATTTGAACGAATTCCTGAGGGCCATCTAGATGTTACTGTTTTTAATTTTGTATAAAATTTAATACCTTCCATACCATGCATTGCACTATCTCCAAATAATGATCTCTTCCATCCACCAAAACTATGAAATGCCATAGGCACAGGAATAGGAACGTTAATTCCTACCATTCCTACTTGAATTTTACTTGCAAATGTTCTTCCAGCATCTCCATCTCTTGTGTAGATACTCACCCCATTTCCATACTCATGATCATTTATTAATTTAGCAGCATCTTCAAAAGTTTTAACTCGAACTACTGATAAAACTGGTCCAAAAATTTCTTCTTTATAAATTCTCATATCTTTATTAACGTGATCAAATAAACATCCACCAATATAAAAACCATTTTCATAACCTTGTAATTTCAAATTTCTTCCATCAACTACTAGTTTTGCACCTTCTTTAACCCCTAAATCAACATAGCTTTTAACTTTTTCAAGATGTTCTTTGGTAACTAATGGGCCCATTTCTGATGTCAAATCCATTCCAGGGCCTACTTTTAATGCTTCAGCTTTTTTTGATAATCTTGAAACTAATTCATCTCCAATATCGCCCACTGCAACAGCTACAGATTGTGCCATGCATCTTTCGCCCGCTGAACCATATGCAGCACCCATTAATCCATTAACTGCACCATCCAAATCACAGTCTGGCATTACTACTAAATGATTCTTAGCACCTCCTAGTGCTTGAACTCTTTTTTCATTTTTTGCTGAATTTTCATAAATATATTTTGCAATGGGAGTAGAACCAACAAAACTGACTGCTTTAATATCTGGGTTAGTTAAAATTGCATCAACAGATTCTTTGTCTCCATTAACAACATTAAAAACTCCATCTGGTAGTCCAGCTTCCTTCAAAAGTTCCGCTAATCTTATTGGACAAGATGGGTCTTTTTCAGAAGGTTTTAAAATAAAAGTATTTCCACATGCAATTGCAATAGGAAACATCCACATTGGAACCATGGCTGGAAAATTAAAAGGTGTGATTCCAGCAACTACTCCTAATGGTTGTCTCATTGACCAGCTGTCTACATTAGTTCCAACATTTTCTGAAAATTCACCTTTCAGTAAATGCGGTATACCACAAGCAAACTCAACAACTTCTAAACCTCTAGTTAGGGAGCCTTTAGCATCCTCATAAACTTTACCATGCTCTGATACAATTAACTTTGTTAATTCATCTGAATTTTTTTCTATTAATTCTTTAAATTTAAACATCACTCTTGCTCTCTGGAGAGCAGGTTTTAAAGACCACGTTTCAAATGCTTTTTTAGCAACTTCAACTGCTTGATCTAAATCAGATTTTGAAGCAAGTCTCACCTCAGACTCTTGTTCGCCTGTTGCAGGGTTAAAGACTTTACCTTTTTTATCAGATGTGCCTGAAATGGTTTTTCCACCAACAAAATGCTCAATTAATTTCATGAATATGACCTTTTAAATCAAAATATCGTTTTAGTCTAATGTTTAAATATTAGCTGTAGCTAACATTTTTTTTATTTCTGCGATTGCTTTGGCTGGATTTAATCCTTTTGGACATGCGCTTGTGCAGTTAAGAATAGTATGGCATCTATAAAGTTTTAATTCATCTCCTACTTTTTTCAATCTCGCTTCTCTCTCTTCATCTCTACTATCCATAATCCATCTATATGCCTGTAATAAAACTGCTGGACCTAAATATTTATCTCCATTCCACCAATAACTTGGACATGAGGTGGAACAACATGCACACATGATACATTCATAAGCTCCATCAAGTTTTGCTCTATCTTCTTTTGATTGTTTAATCTCATTAGTCTCATTTTTTGAACTAGTTTTTAACCATGGTTCAATTGATTGATACTGTTTATACAAACCATCTAGGTCTCCAATTAAATCTCTTTTAACTTTTAAATGAGGTAATGGATAAATATTTAGCTCTCCTTTAATTTCAGAATGAGGTGTCGTACAGGCTAACCCATTTTTACCTCCCATATTCATTGCACAAGAACCACAAACACCATGAGCGCACGATCTTCTATAAGCCAAAGTTGGGTCGATTTCATTTTTAATTTTATTTAAAATATCTAAAACTTTGGATGAACAATTGTCCATATCAACTTCATAACTATCAACTCTTGGATTTTCACCTGAAGAAGGATCCCATCTGTACACATTAACTGTCTTTAAATTTTTTGAGCCAGTTTTATCTTTAAAAAATTTTCCTTTTTGAATTTTAGAATTTTCAGGTAAATTAATTTGAACCATTAATAAACTCTTTCCTGAGGTGGAAAATATTGAACATCATTAGTTAATGTAGATTTTGTTACTGGTCTATAATTAATCTTAGTATTTTTTCCATCACACCATGCTAGTGTATGTTGCATAAATTTCTCATCATCTCTTTTTGGGAAGTCTTCTCTAGCATGTGCTCCTCTACTTTCTTTTCTATTATAAGCAGAGTCAACTGTTACTAGGGCTTGTCTTATTAAATTATCAAACTCTAACGTTTCAACTAAGTCAGTATTAAATATTAAAGATCTGTCTTGAACTGAAATGGAACCCATTCCATCGTAAGTTTTTCTTATTTCTTCTACACCTTCTTTTAAGGTTTTTTCAGTTCTAAAAACTGCGCATTTGGATTGCATTGTTTTTTGCATTGATAATCTTAGTTCTGATGTTGCATTATCTCCATTAGCATTCCTCAATTTATCAAATCTATCTAAACATTTTTCAGTTTCAGAATTTCCTATTTCTTGATGTGGCATTCCTGGCTTAATGATTTCTGCAGCTCTCTTTGCTGCTGCTCTACCAAATACAACTAAATCTATTAATGAGTTAGATCCTAATCTATTTGCTCCATGAACAGATACACAAGCTGCTTCTCCTATAGCCATTAATCCTGGAACAACTTTATCTGAACCGTTTACGGTTAATACTTCAGCCTTATAATTTGTTGGAATTCCACCCATATTATAATGAACTGTAGGCACAACAGGAATTGGTTCTTTTGTGACATCCACATTTGCAAACAATCTTGCTGCATCAGTTATACCGGGTAGTCTGCTCTCAATTATATCTTTATCTAAATGACTTAAGTTTAAAAAAACATGGTCTTTTTCTTTTCCAACACCTCTACCTTCATTAATTTCAATTGACATAGAGCGACTAACAACATCTCTTGAAGCCAAATCTTTTGCTTTAGGAGCATATCTTTCCATAAATCTCTCGCCTTTAGAGTTAGTCAGATATCCACCTTCTCCTCTTGCTCCTTCTGTAATCAATGTACCATGTCCATAAATACCTGTTGGATGAAATTGAACAAATTCCATATCCTGTAATGGTAAGCCAGCTCTCAGGACCATTGCGTTTCCATCTCCTGTGCACGTATGGGCAGAAGTAGCAGAATAGTATGCTTTACCATATCCACCTGTTGCAATAATTACCATATGTGCTCTAAATCTATGAATAGTTCCATCGTTTAGGTTCCATGCTATTAATCCTTTGCACTCACCATCTTTCATCAATAAATCCAAAGCAAAGTACTCAATAAAAAATTCTGTATTATGTTTTAAAGCTTGACCATAAAGAGTATGAAGAATTGCATGACCAGTTCTATCTGCTGCCGCACAAGTTCTTTGAACTATTCCATTTCCATAATTTTTAGTCATGCCTCCAAATGGTCTTTGATAAATTTTACCATCATCAGTTCGACTGAAAGGAACTCCATATTTTTCTAACTCGACTACAGCTTTGGGAGCCTCTTTACATAGATACTCAATACTATCTTGATCACCTAACCAATCCGCACCTTTGACAGTATCATACATGTGCCATCGCCAATCATCTTCACCCATGTTTCCCAATGCTGCAGAAATTCCACCTTGCGCAGCTGAAGTATGACTTCTTGTAGGAAATACTTTTGAAATACATGCAGTTTTTAGACCAGCCTCACTTAGACCAACAGCAGCTCTTAAACCAGAACCACCAGCTCCAAGTACAACCACATCATATTCATGATCAATTATTTTATAAGAACTCATATGCTTAATTTAAATAAAAATATTATTGTAATTATTGGGATTAATATAGCAGATATAAATAATAGCCTGTTTGCGACATTTTTGAGTTTATGATCAGTGATATAATCCTCAAATACCTCACTTATACTTAAAGCTGAAAAAAAATAAGAAAATACAACAAAAAAACTAAATAAAAATTTGAATAACTGATTAGAAAAAAAACCTACAACTTCTAAATAGCTTCGGTCATAAATAGATATTAGATTTATTATAAACCAGAGCATCAAAGGTAATAAAATAACGGATGCTATTTTTAAAAAAATCCATTTTCTTGTAGCTATATTCATTAAATAATATTTCTCCCTAACCAATAAAATATAACTGTTAAAATCACCGATCCTACGATTACAATACTACCAGTTATTTTGGTTGTTTTTAATTCAAATCCAAATCCTAAGTCCATAATTAAATGTCTGATTTCACTTAATATTTGAAAACTAAAAGACCAAGTAAAACCTAGGATCAAAAATTTTCCTAAAAAAGAATTTAAAAATTTTTCTATAATCAAATAATTATTTTCTCCTAAAAATAAAAAAGAAACCCAAACACAAATTAGAGTAACAGCTAAAATATTTATAATACCTGTAATTCTATGAGTTATTGAAACAAGTGACGACACATGCCATTTATAAATTTGAATATGGGGTGATAAAGGATTTTTATTTTCCATAAAAATTATTATTTATTAATGTTTCGGCAATCTCTACTGCATTTAAAGCAGCACCTCTCAAAAGATTATCGGATACTATCCACAAATTGAGTCCATTTTGAATTGTTTTATCTTCTCTAATTCTTGAAATAAAAGTTTCATCTTTTCCCGTTGCTTCTAACGGTGTAGCATAACCACCATTTTGTCTTTCATCAATTAGCTTACAACCCTCTGCAACAGATAGTGAGTTTCTAATTTGATCAAGAGTAAATGGTTTTTCAAACTCTATATTTACTGACTCTGAATGAGATACCAAAACTGGAATTCTTACACAAGTTGCGGACAATTCAATTTTAGGATCAAGAATTTTTTTTGTTTCATTGGTCATTTTAAGTTCTTCTTTAGTATACCCACCCTCTGAAAAAACATCGATATGAGGAATGATATTGAAAGCAATTTGTTTAGTAAAATTTTTAGAAGAAATTTCTTTACCTTCTAAAAATAATTTTGTTTGTTCAATTAATTCATCCATTGGGGCCTTGCCACCACCTGAAACAGATTGATAAGTTGATACAACCACTCTTTTAATTTTAAACAGGTCATGCAGTGGTTTTAAAACTAAAACTAATTGAGCTGTAGAACAGTTCGGGTTAGCAATAATATTTTTTTTTATTTCTTTTAAGTGATGAGAATTTACTTGAGGCACTATTAATGGAACATCTGGATCCATTCTATAATGGCTTGAATTATCAATAACCAAAGAGTGTTTTGCCGCTTTTTCAGCAAATTTTTCAGAAATTTTTCCTCCAGCAGCAAAAAAAGTTATTTTTGCTCTAGAAAAATCAAAGGTCTCAAGATCCGATACTATATATTCTTTTCCTGAAAATAAAATTTTAGTTCCTGCGCTTTTAGATGAGGCAAGAAGATATAAATTATCAAATTTAAGTTCTTTTTTTTCAAGAACTTCTAAAATTTTTCTGCCAACGTTTCCAGTGGCACCAACTATTGCGATATTCATGATTATGTTGTGCTTTATACTAGATGAAAGGTAAATCGCAAATGTTTCCGCTACAAATGTTCGAATTTACTTCAATTTTTACTGGTAAAGAAACATCCCAAAAGGGTTTTTTCATCATAGCAATACCAATAACTTTGTCAAAATGAGGCGAATAACAAGCGGAGCGTAGTTCGCCAATAATTTCTCCTTTTTCATTTTTTATATCTAATGAAGATGTCAAGCTTAAGCTTTTGATATCAAGCTGAATTCCCATTATTTTTTTTTTAATTCCATCTTTTTTAATTTGTTTTAATTTTTCTTTTCCTAAAAAAACTACATTAGAGTCTAAATTTACAAATTTATCAAAACCACATTCCAAAGGATTATCGTTGCTATCCATATCATTCCCATATGATAGTAGAGCACTTTCAATTCTTTCTATCAAATTTGGACATCCGGGTTTAACATTAAATTCTTTACCTTGTTCGAATAGATGATCATACAACTCTAAACCTGATTTTGTGTTTTCAACATAAATTTCATAACCTCCCTGTTTTGACCATCCAGATTGAGCAATTAAATGTT
>Ga0255763_1000478_pt1 | contig 44339 bp, 27 predicted proteins | sample 041ome_2_FD_179963 | JGI IMG/M metagenome (GOLD analysis project Ga0255763, IMG submission 179963) | Coastal salt marsh microbial communities from the Groves Creek Marsh, Skidaway Island, Georgia - 041406US metaG (version 2) | ecosystem: Environmental > Aquatic > Marine > Intertidal zone > Salt...
GCGATTGAAAGGGGGGGGGGCTTTTGAGAGAAGATCTAATTAAGAGCTTTTATGTGAGAGAGGGAGAGACAGAGAGAGAAAAAAAGTCAAACGACAACAAAAACAAGAAAAAAAATACACGGAGAGTGAGAGAGAGAGACAATAATACGCGCACTTTTTTTCACGCGCACGGACACACGCACACGCACACACGCGCGCTATCGATCGATCCCAGAGCGAAAACCCACACCCGCGGCGACCCCTAAAAATTCGCACAACCAGCCGCGATCGTTCGTTTTGAAAGTGGATCGAGAAACGCGAGAGAGAGAATGACGGCGACTTCTTCTCGGTATTTTTATTATTCCGACGACGACGAGCGGGAGCAGCAGCAGCGGCGAAAAAAACGAGAAGAAGAAGAAGAGGAACGAAGAAGAAACGCGAACGACGACCCGCACTTGCTCCAGTCTTTGAAAGGAGGACACCGAAACAACGCGATCACCGCGCTCGCGTTCGCGCCGCGGAGCAACCGGTATATTTTTTCAGCCTCTGATGGGGACGGGTCGATCATGTTCTGGCACGTTTCTTCTTCTGTTACTGCTGTTGGATCGAAGAATAGGAAAAGACCGGTGCGATTTCTCGGGCACGAGAAAGACGTGCTCGCGCTCGCGCACACGGAGAGAGAAGGCGAAGGTGGGAGAGTCGCCAGCGCGGGTTTAGATCGTTCCGTGCGAGTTTGGAAAGCGACCGCGTGCGTGTTTATATTTTTCGTTTCGTTTGTTTGTTTTTCGTTTGCGCGGTTTGACTTTTTCTCTTCGAAGACGAAAGACAGAGGCTCGCGAGACATTATTATTACTAACAACAACAACAACGACAACAACAACAGGGAAGGAAAGTCTGTGGTTTTAAAATCCGCACACTCAGGCGCGATTCGCTCGTTACAGTACAGCGATAGCGACAGGCTCTTATTGTCCGCGTCGGATGATAAACTGTGCAAACTGTGGGACGCGTCCAACCCGTCGGTTTCGCCAAAGTTCAAACTCTCTTTGAAAGGACATTCCAATTGGATTCGTCAAGCGGTTATAACGAGCGATGGGACGATCGCGTGTTCGGTCTCAGACGATAGAACGTGGCGGTTATGGGACGTGTGCGCTGGAGGCATTGAGATTGATCGAAGGAAAGGGGAAGATAATAATAAATGTCACGACATTTCTCTTTCGACGCCGCGGTGCGTCGCTCTGAGGCCACCGGCTGGGACTTCCATTGCCGTCGGCGACTCGAATGGTGGTTTAAGAGTATACGACACGCGCTCTCGACGTAAAGTATTCGAATCTACGAGCGATTCGTACGTTTATTCACACCGAGATGCGATTACGGACGTGAAATGGCACCCGGCTGGAAACTTTCTGGCAACCACCTCCGCGGACGGCTCGACGAAAATTTGGGATTTCCGAGACCAACGCTGCGCGTGGACGCTCAAAGCGCACGAAGGTTCTGTGAATTGCGCAGCGTTCACCACGGATGGGAGCGCGTTCGCGTGCGGCGGGAACGACGGTATAGTCACGCTTTGGAGAAGCGGGTTCAATCGCTCGTTTGAAAACGTCGTGCTCGCCGAAAAGCAAACGCACGAGCGCGAAGGAGCAGGAAAAGAAGAAGAAGAAGAACGAGAAGAGAGCGCCGCTGCTTTCGCAAGAAGGAGACGATCGCGACCACCGACGACGACGACGACGACCACCACTACCACTACAATCGCCCCCTCCAAGCGATATCCTTTTGTCGAACCGACACCTTTAGCGACCGAGAAAAAAATCCAACCTTCCTCTTCGGCTTCTTCGGACGTGGGCGAACTCGCGCGAACGTTGCGACGGGCCGTCGGCCAACTCGACGTGTTGACCCAAACCTTAGCGTTAGTCGAAGCGAGAGTCACCATGAACGAAGATCATGTCCAGAAAATTGCCCGGAGCGTTTCGTCTGTCGCTCGATCGACGACGTCGGAAACGTGACGCGAGCGAACGAACGAGCCCGCTTCGCCAATTTGTAAAGCAATACTACGAACACCCTAAACACACGAGATTTCGAACACACGCCTTTATATTTTCCTTCAGTTTTTTACTTTTGGGCACGCGCCGCGCGGCGGATACTCTCTCTTCTCAATCTCCTTCCTCCTTTTGCGTAAGAGAGAGAGAGAGAAAGAACGCGCGACGACGACGACGACGCGAAGGAGGAAGAGACGAAATGAGCTCCTCGACCGCCAACTCCTCCGTCTCGAAGAAGAAAAACAACCCGCTCGATGGCGTGAAAGGAAAACACTCGGACGACCGACGAATCAATTTAACCGAAGACTCGTTGCGCTCGCGAGCCGCGCACAGACGGACAAACTCGCGAGAGATTGATAACTTATCGTACGATATCGATTTAGACGATAAGATTTTAGACGCCAGTCACGCGCTGAGAAGCTTAGCGATTGGTGGACGGAGAGGGTCGAGTGGAGAGTTACAGTATCAAAGTTCGAGCGAGCGGTTGAACTCTTCCGTGCAACAACAACAAGCGCAAACGGTGGAGAGCGGCGTAGGAAGCGCGGCGACGCCGAGCACGTCAGATACGGAGGCAGACGTGGTGACGAGCACGCAGAAGAAGAAAAATGTCGCAGACGCGACGACGAAGATAAAAGCGATGGTGTTTAGCGGCGGATTCTTAGTCGACCGCGGCACCGGGAAAGAGTATTTAGGCGGCGAGACGAGGATCGTATCCTTGATGCGAAACTGGACGTTCGAGGAGATGAAGACGAAGATTGTCGAAGAAGAAGAGCCGACGAAGAGAAGTAACGTGCAGATTATGTATCCAGACGGCGATCACGTCATATCGGTGAAGAACGACGATGATGTGGAGACGATGATGGAGGAATGGGAGGCGGTACACGCAGTCGATTCGAGGAAGAAGTTGAAAATATACGTCGTCGAGAAAGCAACGAATATGTACGGGTCGAATAATCGTATGGCGGTAGAGGTAGACGCGAGTAGAAAGGAAAATAGTTACAAGCAACAAAAAGAAGGAGAACAACAAGGAACGGAAAAGAACATTAACGCGACGACGACGACGACGACAACGCCGTTTGAAGATGCCAGCAACGGCGCCGTCGACGAAACGCAAATGAGGAACGGGTCGCCGTCTCTCAGCATCGAACCTTCAAAGTCGCCCAGAAGTCACGGTGGGTTACAGATTATTCCACGATCAGACCTTACTTTAGGTGCGCGTCTAGGTGGTGGTGCTTTCGGTGAAGTTTACGCAGCCGTGTGGCGAGGCGCGGAGGTTGCGGTGAAATTTATCAATCGCGAGTTTGTATTTTCTCCACCTGGTTCTCCAAAACGTCACAGTTTAGACAACATCTTCGAAGAGGAAGAGTTCATTAGCAATAGCAATAGTGACGATGATGATGATGATGATGATGATGATGATGATGATGATGATGATCGTGATGCAGACGACGATTTCAAGGATGATGATAGCACTCGTCGCCAAAATAACGCGAAGAAAAACATGAACGACATCGACAACATGCACAGAGAGCAAAAAAGAAAAGAGAAGGAGGAACAACACGAACAATTTTTGCGCGAGGCTGAGACGTTAGCGAGTTTAAGTCATCCAAACGTTGTCTCTATTTTCGGCGTCGTGACCGATGGCGATCGTCCAGGTATCGTCGAGGAATTTTTGAGCGGTGGATCGTTACAAAGAGTCTTGGCAAAAGAACGTGAACGCGCGAAAGATCGCGAGGTGGCGAGGCAAGACGCCATGAAGAAAGCAAACGGTGACGTGGCTTTAGAGGCTGAGTTACTCGCGAAAGTTGCCGCCTCAACGGCCACTCGTCCTCGCCTGGACGCCAAAACTCGTTTACAGCTTTGCTTAGACGTCGCGAGAGGAATGGAATACTTGCACGCGAAACGGTTCGTCCACTTTGATTTAAAATCTGACAACGTATTAGCCGCGGTGAGAGGTCGACGATTAGTGTGTAAAGTATGCGATTTCGGTTTATCCAAACGGCGTCGCTCGCAAGCTTCGTTCGTATCGGGCGTCAACTCTCGACGAGGTACTTTACCTTGGACTGCGCCAGAAGTCTTGCGCAGTCCAGATAAAGTGACGGAAAGCGCAGACGTGTATTCCTTCGCCATCGTCATGTGGGAGCTCTGGACGTCTCAATTACCGCACTACGGTTTAGACGAATACGCTTTGTACGGCGGGTTAATGATGCACCAACTCCGTCCACCCATCCCTGGCGACGACACGTTATCTCCTCGAACGGGACCATACCGCGCGGCGACTAAAGATGCTCAAGTCACCGTCGACGTCGACCCTCCTTGCGAAGGTTGGGAAGCGTTGATGAAAAATTGTTGGAAAGAAAACAGCAAAGAGCGGCCAAAGTTCGTGGACATCGTGGCCAGCTTAGAGTTCATGAAGAGCGAACACTTCGACGGCGCGAACGGCGGCGTCGGAACGCCTCCCGTGAACAACAAGCCACCACCATCATCCAGAGGAGGCGTTGTTTAAAAGTGATTATTTGCGCGCGCGCTTGCGCGGTGTGCGCGTTGAACTATTTTATTAGCGTTGTGTACTATTTTATTTATTATTTTTTTGTGCGTGGAAAAGAAGCAAAGGAAGAAGAAAAAATCTTGCACTCGACTTTTGACACTCTAAACCCTATTCAAGAAAGAAAATCCCACGACCTTTTGTCGCACGAAACGAGGTTAAATCGGCTCGTTCTATCCATCTCTCCCGTACGAAGAAGAAGAAGAAGAAGAAGATAATCAATCCAACTCATCTTTCCATATCTGGGTTTACATCCAATTCCTCACTATATTCACATCGACGCACTCGTCGTTCGTTCCATCACACACACACACACACACACTCAACTAACTTAATCAAACGCAACAATGTTTTCTGTCGCGCAATCTTCCATCGTCGGCGCCACAGTCGCCGTGAACACCAACAAGAAGTCTTCTTGCAAATCCTCCTCCATCGTCCGATGCAGCGCCCAAAAGGAGGAGAGATCTTCTTCCTTGCAACAAGCCGCGGTCGCGACTGTGTTGTCCATGTCCATGCTCGCGCAACCGGCGTTGGCGGCGTCTGAAATTGCCCAATTTGCTGCGGGTGATTCCAAGGCTGCCGCGGATGCTTTGTTGGCTGATTACACCAACAAGAGAGCGATCGTCCAACAAGCGCCGAAGACGAAGAGTTTAGCCACAGGTGGTAAAAAGGCGAAGAAGGAAGCCGCGGCCAAGGAAGGCGGTGGCTTCTCCTTGCCGTCCTTCTCCTTGCCGTCCTTGCCGTCCCCGGGCGCTGGTAAGGAAAAGGCCGCGCCGGCCGCGAAGGCGGCGCCGGCCCCGAAGGCTGCCAAGGAAGGCGGCAACGGCAAGTTGATTGGCGTGTGCTTGGTGTTGTTCTCGCCGTTGATTTTGGTCCAAGTCGAGTCCTTCAAGACTCTCGCGAGATTAGCTAAGCAAAAAGCGGGCGGCAAGTAAATATATTGCGAAACACTATTTGGAGAAAATGAGCACATACATATATATTTAAACACGCGCGTGAAAGAAAGAGAGAGAGAGAGTATATTATATTAGAAGGAGAGAGAGGGAGAGAGAAAAAAGCGAGAGCGAGAAAAGAGGAGGGGCGAGAGATATATTATGGAGCGCGTATGCACAACAGCGACGGAAGATGTAAAAGAGGAGTAAAAGAGAGCGCTTGCGTGCAGCGTACGATTTAAGTATTTAATATATTGGTATAACATAATCACATATCTCGCGACTGACGCATGTCCATTCCATATTCGTTGAGCGCATTTTCGTCGTTGTCTTCTTCATCTTGATCACATTTAAAATCATTGTCTTCTTGTTCTTGCCGCACGTTTCTTGTTTGTGGTTCGCTGTTGAAAAAAGCCCTCACTGCGTTCAAGGCGTTTGAACTTGGCGTCGACGCCGCCGCAGGACCCAACACGTGCGGCACAGTTTGTTTCTTCTTGTTGCTCGCGATAGTAGTTGTAGCCGTAGTCCCTCGTTTCTGAGCTTTATTCGTGACAGCTGCGGATGATCTCGTCGTCACCCTTCGCTCTGTATTAGTACAAAGTTCGAGAGGAGAAGAGTTTAGCGACCCCATGGGTGCGTTTGCGGCAGATCTGGCCGCATACTTCTCTTTCAAAGCGACGGCTTCTTTCATCTTATTCGTATGGTGCTCGGCTAACACGTCTGCGTACTCGCTAATATCAAAATTCGTAATAGCATCAAAACCTTTCAATCTGACCGCTTCTTCATCGTACGCCATTGCAGCGGCATCCTCAGTTTCGTGTAAGCCGAGATATTTGTATTTCTTACCAACTAATTGACCGATTCGAGCTTCCCATTTTCCTTTTTGATGTTTAGTAACTCCACGAAACTTGGAGGAGGATTTTTTCGGTACGCCACCTTTAGATTGGCGACGGAGAGAAAGTATGAGCTCTTTTTCGTCCACTTGCTCCAAATTTGCGAGTTCGCGAGAATAATTCGATCTATTGAAGTTAGTAATCGCGCTTTTCCCTCTGCACTTGACCGCGGCGATATCGTACGCGAGAGCAGCCTGCTCCTCGCCATCGAACCCGCCAAGATAAATTTGCTTCCCGTCTTGCCAGATGTGCGCTTCCCAACGTCCAGTTCTGCAGTGATGCGTGACGCCTCGATACTTACTCGTTGAACGGGCAGACTTTTTTGATTCTCTCGAAACAATTTTGATGTTGTCATTGTCGTTGTTGTTTTTATCGCTGTTATAAGTATCGACGGCGTGCATCGGAGATGAACGGCTACTCGATGCGAGAAGTTGCATATTCAAATCAGGCGAAAGATTCCCCTCACGAGTTTCGACGAGAACTTCACCATCCCCGTCGTCCTTGGTACTATTCTTTCTCTTCTTTTGCGCACTATTTTCTTTCTGAACGTTGTTGTCTTTCGTCATGAGCAAAGGACGTATTTTCCTCGGTCGACCCGGTCCTCTTTTCACAACGACTTTTTCCATCTGCTTCGGGATCGCAGGCGGTACTAACACTCCGTCATCCTTCACGAGTCGCATTGTCATCGGGTGTTGTTGCGGTGGTTGCGTCAAAATCAAATGTATTTCGTCCATTGCGCTTCGCTCCTTCTCGATGGCATCTAGTACGTCTTTGTGCGTGTTTTCGTAGTCGCCAAACAGATGGGAAAAATCTTCGTTCTTTGAACTTTCTCTGGCAAACGCCTCCGGCACCGTCAACGAATGAAACCCAAACTCGTCGTTCGATTCTGAAGACCACGTGTGCGCAGTCTTCCTAGGAGAAGGAGTGATTGGACTGACGCATCCAAAACCGCTCGTTTTCAAAAACTGCAAGAAGTCCTTCTCTCCTCCTCCACCTCCTCCTGCCTCGTACTCCTCCGCCAAGTTTCCCAGCGACGCGAAGCATCCGTCCTCTTCCTCCTCCTCGTCTTCGTCCGCGCAGTTGTCGTACTTCGTCGCGCGCGAGAAATCGTTACCGTCGTTCTTTTTGTTCGCAAACGTCATCGAAATCGAAGACTCGCGCGTCAAGAAGAGCGGCGGTGTTTTCCTCTTCTCGTTGTATCAAACTTCTTTTTTGAAGCCGGTGCGTGTCGTTCGTTGTTACTGTTGTTATTGTTGTTGTTCGCGGAACGGAGAGCGACCGAGCGCGAAAGAGTGCCGCCGCGAATCGATTACTCTCGCAATATACGATTACTTCTGCGCGAGAGTAGCGGTACGATAAACGGTGCGCATGAGTGGATGTCGTTCGATGCGCGCGCTCGTGTGTGTGCTGCGCACTTTGTTTTTCGAGGGTGAAAAAAAAATACGCGATCTTCTCCTCGAGGCAAAACAGAAAGAAAAAAAAGTTTAGTTTACACACCCACACAAGAGGGGGGGAGGGGCTCGTTTCTTTTTCGATTACATTATATCAATATTACACAACGATAAGTTCTAACCGAACAAGGACCTCCTCAGACTAAATTGGAAGCGCAGTCTCGTCTCTCGACGCGCTCATCACACAAAGCTACTATTTATAATAGGTTCTATTTACGTAAAACTCTTCTCCACCCGCCGACTAAAAAATTACTCTCTTCGTTCAAAAGAGACGATGATTAGATGATGCCAATCTTGTTCGCAACGTCCAAAGCGTCGTAGTCCGCAGTCAAGCGAACGTACGCCTTCTTTTGGCCGTCCGGACGGATCAACGTGTTCACCTTCTCACACTGGATGTCGTACATTCTGTTCACAGCCGCTTTGATTTGTTTCTTCGTCGCTCTGGCGTCGACGATGAAGACCAACGTGTTGTTCTCTTCGATTTTTTGGTTCGCGGATTCAGTCGTCAACGGAAACTTCAACACCTGTGTTGGATAGATAGATAGATAGAATAACATTCGAAGTTAGTTTACTTTCTCGTCATGATTTGCACGAAAGAGATTTGGAAGGCGAAAAGCTGAGTATTTTGCAGCGAGGGAAGGAGCTCTCGTTTTTCACAGGGAAAGGGAAAGCCCCATCGAAAAAATTTCGCATCGGAAACCAGTCTCGTACACCCTCGCGCGACTTTTCGTTCCCAATTCTAAAGCTATCGTCTCGTAAAACAACTATTACATACCTGGAACTGATCGAGCTTTTGCGGCGGCGGCACAGAAACTCTCGGGTACTTTGGCGCGCGCGCATTTTTCAACGTTTTCGGTCGGTGAAAAGTTGGCGAAAATCGCTTCTTGAGAAGCTTGCCTTTCGCGCCCTTTTTCACGTACTTGGCCGCTTTGGAGGCTTTGCTCACTTTTTCGTCTGTTGAATTAAGAAGAGTAGAAGGATATCCGTCAGTCGTTGGTCTCATTGAATGGTCGCGAGAGGCTTCTCCGGCGCCCACATCTCGGCTGCGCGAACGAAAAAACAAGTCCCAAATTTTCTTCGAGAGAAAAAAAATCCCGCCCGTGCGCGCGTCCTTGGGTCCCCAACAATCGCGCGCGCGAAGTTTCTCGCGCGCGGCATCGCGCAAATTTCGATGATATGCTATGCGAGGTATCTATTGCAAACGTACCCTTCTTCGTCGGTGCCATTTTTCAAACAAATGTATGTTCTTTTAGTGACAAATTTCTAAGTAGCGTTTCGGGGAAACTTTGGGTTTCTTCTCTTTTTTTGCCTTGGAATTTTGCCAAAAATTTGGGAAAAAGCAAAAAAAGGAGAAAACAGAGACCAAAAAACGAAGTGGAAGAAGAGAGAACGCGGCGCGAAATCGACTAAATTTTTCGATACATATGTCTTTCTTGCCTACGTATTATTTTTCAAAACTCGCTATTAGAATATCAACAGTACGCTCCTCCTCCTCCTCGTCCAGCTGCCGCTAGGTGCTCTCTCAGGCCCGTCAGCTTTCGCTGCTGCTGCAAGACGGCGAGCGTTTGTTCTCTGCTAATACTGTGTTGTTGTTGCTTGCTCGTCGTCGTCGTCGTCGTCGTTAACAGAGACGGACCGACGCCGCGCTGCTGCTGCTGCTGCTGTTGTTGCTGCTGAAGCTGGAAGAGCGCGTCTATTTTTTTCGTCTCAGCGTGAGTGAAACTGGCTGTTTGCGCGTGTTTCGACGGCGACGTGTCCTGTAAACGCGTCAACACGGTTTGAAAAGGATCAGCCTCGAAGTGATTGTATTCCGGAACCGTGGATAAGAAATCGTAGCTCGGGTCTTCCGCGTCGAAGGATAACTTTGATTTCGTCGTTTCAAACGCCTCGGTATTTTTGTATTTTTCTCGAGCCTCTCGGCTCTCCTCTCTCTCTCGTTGCTTTAAAGCCTCTCGGCGAAGACGCTCTTTCATCTGCTCCGGGTTTTCCTCCTCCTTTTCCGTCTCCCAGACAGATTCGTTCGCCGTTCGCAACGTTCCAGGAGACACGGCCGGTCGCTTTCTCTCCGCCATTTTCACGACGAGCGATGAAGGTTGCACCGGTTTCAGCGGCGTTCTCGCCAGGACTTCCTCCTTCTCTTCCTCCTCAGCCGGCTGGTCCAAGAAGAAGAGCGATTTATGCAACGCTCTCTTCAGCGTCGAAGGCGGTTCCTCTTCATCCTCTTCTTCTTCTCCGTCGTCGTTATTAGTGTTCTCGTAGTCTATGTATTCGCGTCGACCGATCGGTGATTGCACTTCCACCGGCGGCGTCCGCGTCGTTCTTCGTCTCTCTTCTTCTTCTTCTTCTTCTTCTTCTTCTTTCGTGGTGGTGGTGATGATATTTTTTTCAATTTTTTGCTTCTCTCTCTCCTCCTTTTCCTCCGTCTTCTTCGTCTTCTTGGTGGTGGCGGTCTTTGAAATCTCTCGCGACGACGAGGCTCTCTCTCTCTTCGCGTTCTTCTTCTCCTTCGCGGACGACGACGACTTTGACGACAGGAGCGACGGCCTGCCGTTACTTTTCCCCTCCCTATTCTTTGGCGTAGGTCTCGAGGAGGAAGGAGACGTTCCTTTTTCTCTCGCTCTGGAATTAGTATTATTGGCGTTATTCTTGTCGTTGTGTTTGTTCAACATTTTTTTCTTCTTCTCTTCGCTGTACGTGACAAAGTTCACCACGCATCTTCTGCACCCGCGAACGGCGTATCTGCACTTGGAACACCCCGGTGGTTTCATCACAGAAGGCGGCGACATTCTCACTCGCGCCCTTTTTCGCGTGTTTGTGGTTGAAACGCGTTCAGGAAAGTGAGGCGTGAGAGAGAGACGGAACGACGAGAACGTCTTCGCCCTTCTTTTGCTTTGGGGTGCTTTTGCGTGTTGTTGGCGCTCTTTTTTTTGAATTTTTTTGGGCGGGCGGAAATTTTTTTTTTTTTTGAATTTTTTTTGTGCGTGAGGCTTTCTCTCTTCGTCTCTCTCTTCGTCTCTCTTCGTCTCTTGTTCTGACATACACAAACGTTTTGTATAAAAAAGTTCACATCTGCTGCTATTACTACTACTACTACTACTACTACTACTACTACTACTACTACTACTACTACTACTACTACTACTACGCGCACTCGATAAAAACTACCACGCGGGTTCTAAAATATCAAATAAACAGGTCGAACGGGAAGTTCTTCGCGGCGGCTGCTCCTCCTCCTCCTCGCGGAGACGAAGAAGAGAACGCGTCCCGGAAGAGCGAGGCGAGTTCTCCTCCTTCTCCTTTTTTTGGGAGAAGGGGAAAGTTCAGCTCTTCTCCGGTGTACGAGTTGACGATGCCGTGGTAGATTTTCGCGCCGACGACGCAGTTGACGGTGAATAAGGCGATCCACGCGGAGCGTTCGGACCAGCGAGGATGGGTCAAGGAGAGGCGGATTTTGTCGTCGTCTTTCTCGTCGTCGTCGCTGCTTTTCGTTGGGAACGCATCCAAGATGGCTCGTCGAGCGACGCCAAGTAACACGTCCGAGTCTGGTGCCGTTTGGAGTATCAAGCCTTCGCCGCTCGAACGCGCGTCCCGTTTCAGTACGAACACGTTGGTCGTCAATCCTTCGCAAAGCAGGAAATCCTCCTCTTCTTCGAGAGCGCTACTTCCCGCTCGTTTACTCAACACGCACTCCACAAAGGTCTTCTTCCTCTTCTGTTTTTTCTCTTCGGGGTCTCCCACATCTTCTCTCGCGTTCCATTCGTTTCTCTCAATCTCTAACCCTTCCCTTTTTTTCACCCAATCCGTGTGCTTCGCGTGCGGTCGCTCTCTCGGCGCGCCGCGGAGCAACGCGTAGCGGAGCGGCGGCGGCGGCGGCGGCGGCCGCGACGCGTCTTCTCCTTTCTCCTCTCTACCACCGCTCGTCCTTCTCTCCCTATCCTCGTTCGCTTCTCGTTGTAACGGTGTTAACAACGCGTGCACTTTCATCCGCGTTCCGTCTCGATCGTCTTCAATCGCAATCGTCACCATGTAGTTTCCGCTTCTCTTCTCTTCTTCTTCTTCTTCTTCGAGCGCTGTCGACAAACGCCTCGTCACCTCCTCCAACGCGTCTTTAAACGCGCGCCAATCGTCCCCGAACGCGACGCGCTTCTCCTCGCTCAAACTCGCGAATAACCTCTTCGCGTGCGTCTCGATTCTGTCCGCGCGTATGATGAGTTTTGGAGCAGCAGCGGTTCCTCCTCCGTTCCGTTCCGGAGTCGCTCGCATCGCCGTGTACGCGCACGGCTTTTCCAGACCGCGTAAAAAACACGCCGGGGTAACGTCCGTCGTCGAGACGGAGGTCGTTTCGTTGTTGTTGTTATTCGTGCCGAGAGGACGCGCGAACGACGCGCGAGTCGACGTCGGCATGATTCGTGTGCGTCGATATATGTGTCGCGCGCGAGACAGTTAAACTTTTTTTTCCAATTCTTATTCTCAAAAGTTTTAAAGAGTTGTTTTAAAGATAGAAGAGAGAAGAAGCGTCGTCGCATGAGAGAGAGGAAGAGGAAGAAGAGAACGTCGTCGTCGTCGTCGTCGTCTTCGCGCGCGATCGTCGTCGTCGTCGTCGTCTTTGTCGTTTGCGCTTTTTTACTACAGTCTTCGATTTCATTTTCATCGGCAAAAACGATGACGAAAGAAGAAGAGGAACAACGAGAACAACGACTCGTCGTGGTGCTCGACGGCAATCGCGCGGCAAACTGCGCGATCGAAAGGCGAGCGCGAGCGGTTGAAAAAGCGCTCCTCCTCGAGCGTTGGCCAGCCAGAGGCGAAGAAGAGACGACGACGACGAAAAAGAAGAAGAAGAAGAAGATTGTGCTGCTCCTCGCCGCGGACGACCGAAACGACCGGTGCGAACTGTTGAAGCGAAGATTGGACGAAGAAAAGAAGAAGGACTACTTTGAGTACGCGACGTTACCGAGAGACGCGTTGAAACCAATCGGTGGACCTCGAACGCGCGCGTTATCAGTGCGAGTGAGTAATTGGATCAGGGAGAGGAGAGAATCTAATAGCGGAGAAGAAGAAGTGTACGCGTTCGTCGAGGACGATTCGGAAGCGTTGATGTATTTCGCGGCGATGTCGAAGGAAACGCGAGGCGGCGCGACGGAGAGTTTTTACGACGACGTTTCGTTTGCAACGCTCGCTGGGATTGAATTTAGTGATAAGAGTATTAGTGATGGTGTTGTTCTTGATGATGATGATGATCACGAGGAGGGCGACGTTGGCGGGAGTAGCGAAAAGATGCTGGACGATTTGGAGGCGCGATGGATGCGAATGGAATCGAGGAAACGCGCGGAGACGATTGAGGTGATGTCGTTAGAGAGAAGATTAAAAGAAATTAGGGACGAAAGAAGGAAGAGCGCGACGGAGATTAAGATTGCGAGAGAAATGGGAAGCTCGTTCGCGGACGAATCGCGCGTAGGCGTGGTGATGACGCACAAAAATCGTCCAGAGTACTGCGAGAAAGCCGTGGAGGCTTTGTTGAAACAGACGCATCGCAAGGTTGAAATTGTCATAGTAGACGATGGTTCGGAAAACGCGCACGTAGAACGATTGGAAAACTTCGTAGACTCGACCAAGAACAGAGATGATGCAGATAAAAGCGTGCAAATTGTAAAAATAGCAAAGCCAGGGAAATATCTCGGCGAGGCGAGGAATTTAGGATGCTCGAAACTTTCCGATAAAACCGAGTACGTTTTATTTTCCGACGACGATAACTTAGCCGAAACGAACGAAATTGAAACGATGCTTCGAGTGTTGGTGCACACGAAAGCTGACGTCGTTACGGCGTCGAACGAGTTTTTCGTAACCGCTGCGAACGGGACGAACGTTGTCGTCGGTTCGTATCACCCTCTCGGGAACGCGTTGTTTCCCGGTATTTTTGAAAACGTGTTCGGAGACGCAAACGCCTTGTGGAGAAAATCTGCGTTCACAAGTCTCGAAGGTTTCGCTAAAGACGCGTCGTATTCTTTGCAAGATTGGGAGATTCTCGCCAAAGCCTCGAGCTCGGGGCTGAAACTCGTCACTGTGCCCGCGCCCGCGTTGTATAATTATAGGACGCACGCAAAGAGCATGTCGAAACAAAAGGAGTCCGATGCTTCCTCGTCGAACCCGTATGAAGATATTCAATTCGCCGGTCCTTTGAGAGGATTTTCGCCACTCGGCGAAGAATTCGTTCAGCTCGCCACGTTTTCGAAAACAATGCGTAAAGAATTCGAGGCGATGGAGAAGACAGCGAGAGCTTTGAGGAAAGAGGATAGAGGCGGAGTGGACGCGGCGATAGGCAAAGCCGCTTTAAAAGTGCTCTGCAAAACTTTAATTTCTGGCAGCACTATTGAAAGAGAGTACATAACAGACGGTGCATTCGATGCTCTTTCTTCGTCTTCGCAAGATAATTGGCACGTTCACGGTGAAGGAGGTTTCAAACCTGCGGATGGCGCGATACTCGTCCCCGGCAACGAAGAGATGTTAACAGAAGACGCAGCTTCAACTCTCGTAAGCGGCGCGTGGCAAAGAATAGAAGTCAATCAGCTCGAAGCCGAACCGTTAGTTTTATCTGGATGGGCTAAAGTAATCATCGACGCTTCGAAAGAAGAAGACGTTGAACTCCGCGATAAGTTTGAAAAGTCGGCTGACTTTTCCTTACACGCGGATATTGAATTTGTCGACGGCACGAAGAAATACGGCGTATCGGCAAATTTTCCGGAAAGTACCGAGTGGTCGCGAGGTATCGTCGTTATTGACGAAGAGAAGCGAATCGCTTCGATAACGCTCGTGTGCATGCGAAGATGGCGTCCACGTGCGGCGCTTTTTGATGACATATCGCTGCAACCGTTGAATAGTCGAGCAGTCGCGTGCGACTTAGCCGGCGTCGATGAAGACTTCTCCACAGCGCCGGAAAAACAGACGAGACGAACTCGACGACCACGAAGAAGTAGTACTACTAGAATAGAATTATAGCGTATGTGAGTGTAGTGTATCTATGATATATATAATAAATTGCGTTGCTATTTGGCTTTTAATGTCCCGTCTTCGTTGCACTCCTCCCCCGTCTCTGGATCAACGAAAACTGTTCTCATCAACTCTTCGCCGGTTTCGTCGTCCATCTCCTCGATCACTTTCTTCTGCATTCTCGCTTTTCTCGCTTTGATGATATCTTTCTGAGCTTTCTTACTCAACGGTTTCTCTTTCTTCGAGCTCGACTTTGGCGTCGGTGTCGCTTTCGACGGCGTACTTCTCGTCGACCTGCGTCTCGGCGTCTCTTCTTCTTCGGGCTCTTTATCGATAATCTCCGGACTTGGGGGTTCGCTATCTTCATCACTTTTCTTAATTTTCTTCACCGGCGTCGTCGCCGGCTCTTCCTCCTCTTCCTCTTCTTCATCATCGACAAACGCGCGTTTCCCACCTCGATTACGCCTTCCACCTCCTCCTAAATCATCCGAATCTGAATCGCCTTCTTCGTCTTCAATCATCGCATCCGCATTTGTCGCCATCGGCGCCTTCTTCTTAGGCGTCGGTGTTTTAGCCTTCTTCTTTTCCGGGGTTTTCTTCTTCGGCGTCACTTTCTTTTTCGCCGGTTCCTTTGGTTTTGCTACCGTCTTCTTCCCGGTGCCGCCAAACATGCTCGCGATGTTGCCGCTCTTCGGCCCGCCGCCGGCAGCCGGTTTCTTCGCCGCCGAGCCGGCAACCGGTTTCTTCTGTTCCGAGCCCGTCGTCGTCGTCGTCTTAGTCGCCGCAGAAACAAATTTCTTCCCTCTCGGTAACCTCTTTGCAATTTCCGACTTCTCAAACGTGCCGCATTTCAACGTCCAAGAGCCCGACTCCTCTTCTTCTTTCTCCGCGTCTAAAATAGCCTTCGTCTGTGCCTCTTCCTCGGAGACTAACTGTTCCAAGACGGATTCACCGTCCTCTTTCCTCTTCACCAAAGCGTACACGGCCACTTCATTCAACTCCTCATCGTTATTACAATCAAACTCCTCCCCTGCGTTCAAAACTCTCAACTCGACCCCTCTCTCGCTCGTGATCGCGTACACGCACGCGAGCGTCGTCGTCGTCTTCTCCTCCTCCTCTTCCTCCTCCCCAAAGATGTCCTTGTTTTTCGACTTTAAAATCGTCCACAGCAATCGCTTCCCGGCGCGCGCGGAGAGGGAAAATTTTCGGCACAACGTTCTGTACGTCACGCACGACCATTTCGGGGACTGTCGCTGAAGAAATCTCATCGCCTCGGACGCGAGGTCGGTCGGGTTCGAGAGAGATAACGGTTGTTCGCTGCTCATATCTCTCTCTTTATTTTAGTGCTTTTGTTGGTGCGTCTCGACTTTTTTGAATTTTTTTCCACGCGTGTGCATTTAGGGTTTTAAAAATCATCTCAATTTTGCACAAACAAAAGAACTTTTTCCTCAGAAGAAGAAGAAGAAGAAGAGATATGAGTGCAAACAACAACACGACCGCGGCGGATCGAGTGGAAAAAAAATCCATCGACGAAGCGATCGCCTCCTTCGCCATGCTGGTGCGATGCGTCTCGTCCTTTCGTTCTTTTTAGTTTGTTTTTTCTCCTTCTCTCCGAGAGCGCGTTGTTTTTTCGTTCCCGGTCGTAAGCGGGAAGAGAAGGCAACCGTTTTCTTTTTCTAACGACGACGATGAAATGATGACTTTTGTTTCTTCTTCTTCTTCTTCTCTTCGCGCGCGCACGCGCTGTGCGGACGCTGACCGCTCTCTCTTTCTCTCTCTTTTCATCTCTCTCTCCAAAATCGCGCGCGCGCGTTCAAAACGAAAATAAACAAAAACAACCGCAGGCGGCGACGTTCATGTTTAGCGCGTGCATCATCGTCTCTTTCCTCATTCAAAGATTCAACTGGACGTATTTACAACCGTCGGGAGCGTCTTTGTGCATCGGGATGATATCGGGAGCGATAATCAACGGAACCATGCACGATAAAGTCGATCGTTTGTTCATGTTTTCTCCAAACGCGTTCTTTTATGGGTTTTTACCTATTATCATATACTCCGCCGGATTGAACTTGCAACGGAAAAACTTCTTTCAAGATTTTTGGACGATATCGCTGTTCGCGTTTGTCGGGACGGTTATTAGCGCTTTCGTGTTTGGAATAGGGACGTGGTTTTTGACTTTAATAGGGATTATCTCGAAGAAACATTTAGGGTCGAACAGGTTTTTAGAGTGTTTGATGTACGGGACGTTGATATCGGCGACAGATCCGGTGGCGACGCTTAGCGTATTCGCCGACGTGAAGGCGCCTCCGCTGTTGTATAATTTAGTATTTGGCGAGTCGGTGTTGAATGATGCCGTAGCGGTGGTGCTATTTAGGACGCTCGAGAAGTTTTACTCCGTAGATTTCACCATTAAAACTTTTTTCACGGTGATAATTCAATTCGTAGGCGTGAGCATCGGGTCGATGACGATTGGGATTTTGTGCGCCTTGGTGTGCGCGTTTACGACGAAGCGGTTGGGTCTAAACGACCCGGGAGTAAACGTTGCCGCATCGTATAACGGCACCGCGTACACGTTCGCTTTGTTATTATTAGATGGATATTTCTCGTACGTTATCGCGGAAAACGTCGGGTGTTCTGGGATTATGAGCATCTTCTTCACCGGGATTGGTAACGCGCATTACTCGTACCACAACGTCGGCGCGGAGGCAAAAGTGGCGGTTTTTAAATCGTTCGAAGCGATTGCGTTTTTATCGGAAACGTTCGTTTTCGCGTACTTAGGTTTACAAGTCGCCACCGCGCCTCACGTTTTTGACGTCGGAATGATTTTGTTTGGATTTCCGTTGGCATTAGCCTCGCGATTTGCGAACATTTTCCCGTTGTCCAAAGTCGCCAACGAGGTGCGGTCGGAGAAGATTCCGGACAACATTCAAAAAATGCACGCAGCGTGTGGTTTACGCGGTGCGGTAGCGTATGCCTTAGCGTTGGCAATGCCTTCAACGAAACCAACGGAAAACGTGAGAGGATCACCGGCTATAGAAACCGCGACGTTGGTGATTTGCGTGATTTCCACGTTGGGCCTCGGCGGCGCGTGTTTACCTTTAATGCAAAAGTGGAAATTGCACGACCCGGACGACGTGAATCACTCAAACGCGTTCGATCGAGAAAATTGCGACGGAGACGACGACGATGCTAACGATCTAGTCATGAGAGCAGAAATGCGTGCGATTCAAGACGCGGAAAGAGCGGCGATGGGTGGCGGGTTCAATCACTGGTCTCGGAATTTTACAAAAGTGAAATACTTCTTCTTCGATACGTGGGATAAAGTGGAACACGGCTTCATGCGACCAACGTTTGGTGGGCGACCAATTGCTGGCAGTGGCAGTAGTGGTGGTGGTGGTAGTGGTGGTGGTAGTGGTGGCGTTGTTGGTGGTATTAGTGGCGGTGGAGGAAGGGCGGCGTTTACGAGGTTACAGAACGAGGACGAGGACGAGGATAATACGAATAATGCAAGCGACGGGAACAACAACGTCGAATTAGGAAACGTAGTCGCTATCGCCGCGGCGAACAAGTGAAAACAAAAACAAACTGTATGAGTATATAGAGCTTCAACATATATTGTATTAAATAATGACCAACTACCAATAAGCACTTAAGTTAAGATTACGTTTTTTTTCCTTCTCTCTTTTTTTTCCCGCGTGTTATTTATTTAGCATTCGCCGCACGCTCTCACGGTGACTTTTTTGCTCGTCTTACCGCTTTGCGAACCGACGGCTTCAATCGCCGACACCACGTCCATACCTTCGACAACTTTACCGAAAACGACGTGCTTCCCGTCCAACCATTGCGTCTCTCCCGTGCATAAGAAAAATTGCGAACCGTTCGTGTTCGGACCGGCGTTGGCCATGGACAACGTCCCCGGACCTTCGTGCTTCAACACAAAGTTTTCGTCTTCGAACTTGTTCCCGAAGATGGATTTACCCCCAGTCCCGTTTTGGTTGGTGAAATCACCGCCTTGGCACATAAAGCCCGGGATGACTCTGTGGAACGGAGACCCTTCGTATCCGAAACCGGCTTCGCCGGTGCACAAGGCGCGAAAGTTCTCGCACGTCTTCGGCGCGACGTCCCCTCTCAATTCCATAACAATTCTGCCGCTCGGCTCGCCGTCTAAATCAATTTCGAAGAAGCATTTGAATTTATCGTTGTATTTCACTTCCACTCGTTGCAAATCCATCAACTCGACTTCAAACTTCAACGTCTGCCCGGCTAACGGATGGTTCGCGTCCAACGCAATCTCGTCGTCCGTGATTTCCGTAATCGTCGCCGGCATACCTTGACCAACCATTAACTTCGCGCCAATCACGCACTCTGCTTCCCCGATTGCGTCCACCACGTCTTTCTTCGGCACTCTCAAAACGTTTTCCGGAGACACTTCCCCGTACGCCAACTCCGGCGGCAACACGAGCGTCTTCTGTTCGCCAACTTTCATCCCTAAAACGCCGTCGTCGAACCCTTTAATCATTTGACCTTGTCCGACAGTAAACGGTAACGGTTGACCGCGGTCTCGAGAAGAATCGAATTGGGACCCGTCCGACTCTAACGTGCCGACGTAGTGGATTTCCACCCGGTCGCCTTTGATGACTGCTTTATCTCCGCCGGCGGCCGACGATGCGAAAGTTCGCATCGCTCTTTTCGCGCCGCTGAACGACGACGACGAAGATTTAATCTTCGGGAGCAACGCGCGTGAGATTAACGATCGAGCGGAGAACATATGGTTTTCTTCGTGTTTGTGTTTGTGTGTTTGTGTTTGTTTGTAGCTTTCGATGCGGCAGTGGGTATTGCAGCCAGCGTGTAAATCTCTGGCGATTGGATTACGTGTCCAATTATCTTCTTCTTCTCGTCGAAAATATCCCCACAAACACACGCTTTGGATGAAAAACCTCTCGAGACTACGTCGTCGAAGGAAGAAGAAGCACGCGACGTTCGTTTGTTTTTCGGTTCAAGATACAAAAAAACTACTACATGTATACGTAATAATATTACACGCGCTATAAAAAGGGCTCTCTACTTGATGTACCGGTTCAAAAACCTCTTGTGAAAATCGCTTCGAATGGTATCGTTGACGAACCTCTTCTCCCGCTTCGGCTCGTCGCGGGCTTGGTTTCGAAAGACGGTGTCGTCGTCCCATCGGCGCTTTAAAGTGGCTGATTTCTTTTTCGCGCCGCCGGGTTCGTCGGAAGCCATTTCGTCTCGTAAAAGAGGATTGCCCATTTTTAATTCGTCTCTTTGTTCCATCTCTTCGAGCTGTTCGCGCTCGCGTTCTTTTCGTTCGTTTTCTAAAGCGCGTTGGGCTTTTATGCGTTCGAGTTCTTCCATCAACGCCGCCGCGTCGTCGTCGGAATCCGAATCGTCGTCGTCGGAATCCGAATTCCCGTCGTCTGAATCGTCACCGTCGCTGTTGTCTCCTTCATTCTCGGAATCGTCATCGTCCGCGTCCTCCGGGTTGGCTTGAAACGCGCTCGTCGTCGTCCCCGCCTCTATTCGCAATCTCTTGTTTCCTCCTCGATCTTCCTCCTCCTCCTCTTTTCCCTCTGCGCCCATAATCTGCCGCTCCATCTTCTTCTTCCGAAAATGCGCTCTCTCTTTCTCCAAAAGTTTCATCCTCATCGTCATCTTCCCCGCCGCCTCTCTCTCTCCTTCGCTTTCGGCGGTGCCGCTCAACAGCTTCTCCATCTCCTCTTCCTCTTTCGTTTTCCACCTCGTCTTCATCGTCAACATTCCCGGGTCGTCCAATTTCGAGCGCATCTTCGAAGGCGCGAAAACGCGAGCGCCGCCTTGCTCTTCGTGCCCGCGCGCGGTGAACCACGTCGCTCGGTGTGCCGTCGTCATTTTTCTCCTCTTATTCTAGTAGCGCGTGTTACTTTTTTGTATCGAACCGGAAAAGCGTGTTTTTGTGTGTTTGTGTCTTTGGGGAAATTGTGAATACGAAAGAATTTGCGGCTGATTTTGGACAAATCAAAGAAGAGGAAAAGAAAACCAAGAAAAAAAAAGCACACGCAACGACATTGGACATGCGAAAACTCCGAAAAAGAAGAAGAAGATACGCGCATCTATTATCCGTTTAAAAAATCATCCATCGTGCGCTTGGCCGCAGAGTTCGCTTTTGCACCGTTTCTCCTCCGAAAGTCTGATCAAAGCGCGAGCGTCGAGGGTCAGAGAGATTATTTCGCGAGAGGTTAAGAAGAGAATACATCTCGGCAGAATAAAATGAAAACGCCTAATTTTCTTTCTTTTTCTTTTTCTTTTTCTTTTTCTTTTTCGTTGTCGTTGTTGCTGCTAAAATATTGTTTGCGGTTACTGATGGCCGCGTGGTTGTTGCGAGAATACGTCGAACGCGCGAGCGAGGAGGACGAAGAAGAGAGAGCGCGTTCTGGTGGTGGTGGGATGATGGCGCTTGGATTGTTTTTGACGAGTGGCGTGGAAGCTTTGGTGAGAGCTAGCGCGAGTTTTAGAGAAGAGAAGAGGAAGAAGAGGAGGTGGTGCGATTCGTTCGTCTCTTTAGCCTTGATGAAGAGTAATAATACGATTCAGAAAATGGTAGATATTGCGAGAGCGATGTCGGGCAGAGAGAAGTTGAGCGTCGGTGAAATGCTTCTCAGCGCGAGTTTCATGGTCGCGTGCGCGGCAATTTTGGCAATTTACGCGAGCGAAAGGCAAACGTGGCCGGCAGTGTACGTTACCGCCATTTTAATGAATGAGATGTATGAGAGACGTTTCATGATTGAAGAATTTATCTCGAAGCATAGAAGAGGAAAATCTTGGCGTCAGTATGATGATGACGACGACGACGACGAGCAGCAAACGATTCCTAAAATTGGCGTCGGTGCATTCGCAGACGCGGGTGATAAAATTTACCTCGTAGGCAAATATCGCGACCAGCTTTTCGATCGGATTGTCGATGGCACTCATCAGATTATTCACCGACAAAAGTGCACAAGTAGCAACATCGGCCGTTATTTCCCTCCATCTTTTGCGGATCATCACATCCGAAAAGGAATGGTATCAACCGAGGGAACATGCCCACGCTTCTTGTGTTTCTTAAAGGAGGACACTTTAAACAACATCCTCGCGTTTACCAAAGAAGACGCCAACTGCGACGACTTGGATGAAGCTCCTAACGAAAGCACCTTAAGAAAAAAGATAGCGAACGGTCTGGCGTCTTTAATCATGACACCCGGTGAAACAACTACAACGACTTCGACGGGACTTTCGCCTTCAACGGAGAGAAAGAATAACACGATAAAGAAGGAGGAAAAAGAACTTCACATGGACAACGTCGGCGTAATGTTCAAAAGCACGCGAAAACGAAATAAAGAGACGACACTCTTGATCAATGATATTGGCGTAGGAAGAGCGTTCGTGTCTGGAAGACACTTTGTCTTTCTTAAAAACCCACCATCGATCGTTTCCGATGCAAATATAGCACGTTTTTTTGCCTCGAAAACGTGCGTGTATACCACGAACGATATCGCAATGTTGAAAAAACACACACGCGTTGTCTTTGCCAACAGACGAGACGGCGAAGTTTCGTATGTCGGAACGTTTGCTTCTCTACTAACACAAAAAAACTTTGGCAGCGAGCTCGCGAAATCTTTTCTTTCTCGAAAACCGGCGGAAAGAGAAGAGGATAGAGATGATGAGATGTACTCAGAACCCGTCGCAAAGATTGAAACCGGAGTTCATCGTCTACTTCGCTGTTTTCGCAAAGGCAACTGGTGTCCCACTGTGGGAACAATCGTGAATAGCGATAATCGAGCAACTCTTCTCGCGTTCTCTGCGATGATTGTATCGCTGATTTTGATCGCAGCGTTAAACGCAGAAAACGCATTCATCGATTCGACGGCATTCATCGTCTCAGTCTTCGCACCAATTTTTTTGTGCATCCTATTGGACTTAGCGTACACGAAGACGTGGATACAAAGCATCTTGATCGAACAAAAACATTTTTATAAAACGGTTGCTTTCGGTACAAAGATACATGTTGGGATTGAAGAGATTATTTACTCTGGATTTTCTTTTCGTTTTAAGGCAATTCTTTGCGACGTGGCGAATGAATACACGTTGGCGAACACTGCAATATTGCACGAACTCGTCGTAAAAACTGTCGTGATTCTTTCATTTATTGTGCTGATGGTTGCATCTCACTTCGCTTTCTTTGAAAGTGCAGAGTTTTCTTTCGAAAACAGCTCTGTTCGAGCGCATCGAGCGGCGTCAACTTTCTTAGCGCTCGTCGTTGCGCGAGACTCCCTGTGCTCTTTTCTCGAAAATCTGTCGAAAAATTCCGTTTTTACGCGTCGCGTCGCGAGGACGAGGAGTATATATGATGCGAGAAATATTGAGACGAAATATCCAAAGAAACTGCGCAGAACACGCTCGATGTTTTGAAGTAAAAGAATTATGCGTGTCTCTCTCTCTCTATCTTCTTTCAGATTAAAAACAAAGTTGATTTTGAAATGATGATCATTACTAGTATAGTATCACGTCGGCGAATCTCTTTAGTTCTCATCTGGCATTCCCATCAACGACGTGAACTCCAATGGGGTAAACTTTACACCGTCGCCTTTGTAGAATTTGTTTTGGTATTCCACCCAGTGCAAACGCAAGGCGTGCAAAAACGCACTCAAACTCTCCATGCCTAACAAGACGCCCAACGTTGCGCCTAACCACACGCCAAAGCCAATGACGATGGCAACTATAGATCCACTTTCAACTGCCGCCATGAGACATCGGTCCCAAAACACCGCCGAGAGCTGCGCGTGCGCTAAAGAAAGCGCCCAGAGACGCAAATAACTCGCCGTGTTAGAAATTGCACCTAGGACGAATTCAATCGTGTGGATCATTTGATGGACTAAAACATCCCCAAAATTGAATTCTCCATCGCCATGGCCGTGGTCGTCGCCGCTACTGTTATTATTATTATTGCTATTTCCACCGAGGGATCTTAACTCCTCCGAGCTGTTCACCTGTTGCATGCCGTTGCCGTCGTCTTCGTCCAAACGAACGTATGCGCCGCCTCTGTTTTTTTGTTCGTGTCTTCTCTTCAAAATGATTGGCTTCGGGAAGAGCATGATCGGCACCGAGACGAAACACGCAAACAAAATCAGCAGCTGCAATCCGCCTTGGCCTGGGAACATTTTGTTCTCCGGACATCCGGCGCTTCCTCCCGGTCCCTCGCCCATGCAATCGACGTTGCCGGGCGATAAGAACATGTAAATCATGACGTGGTACAAATCCGCGGTACACCCCGGCGTAATCCATTTCAAAATGATCAGAAACGAGAGGTATCCAAACAAACCGCCCAAAAAGACAACTTGAGGGATGAATTCGCAGTACACGGACAACCAATCGCCGTCTTTCAATTGGTTCAAAAGCGACATGAAGATCCCAACCATCATTTGCGTCACTCCTAACAAGATGGACATTTTCATCTTCAGCGAGTTCAAAAACGGAAGTTCCGATCGAGTTCCGTGCCAAACCGGATCGACACCAAACGGATACGCGGAATCATCTCGGGAGACTAAACCAGTGGTGTATTGCGAATCGCACGTGGTATCCTTCGTCGGATCAATCGGGTCGCAGACGTACTTTGACGCACCAAACATTTTCATCGGCACAGAAAAACACTCGTTATACAAAACGCCCGTGTACACGGAAAATGCTGCCATTAACAAAATACAATACCGTCCGTGGAAGACCATTCCGAAGATTTCACCCATGGGTTTTTGAGAGAGTTGTCTCTCCTTGACCACCATGTAGATTGCGAATGCGAGCATGATAATACCGTGGCCGAAGTCGCCAAACATAACGGCGAACAGAAACGGAAACGTCACGATCGTCATCACCGTTGGGTTAACCTCGCGATATCTCGCGACCCCGTACGCCTCGACGATTTCTTGAAACACGTTTGTCCACTTTGTAGTGCGGTAATACGTCGGCGGCGTTTGACCTTTGTGCGAGATGGACGCAAAAATGGTTCCGACGGATGCCGACGAGTTCCGGTTAGCAACTACCACCGCCTCGGCGACTCTGCTCTTCGCTGATGTTGGACACCAACCTTCGGCGACCAAGCACTTTCTCGTCACGTCGATTGAAAACATGTTCATCGCGTGATACGTCGCCTTTTCTCTTCTCACCAACGTAAACCAAAACCACAAATCTTTCGCAACTTTACTCAACGTTCGATCTCTGTGTCGTATGCTCGCCTCTAACGTCGACCGTAACTCGGTCAACCTTCCCGTACACTCCGCGTTCATTTGTCTCTGTCTGGTGAAGTCTTCCGGAAACGGGTACCTGTTCGCATTGAACCCTTCGCAAATTTTCACAATCTTATTCCTCGCCCTCTCGCCGGCGAAAAACACCACGTATACCGTTTTGAACGTCTTCTCCCCAGTCGTCGGCTCTTCCACGTGCCCTTCGATGTTTGCCAACTTCAAAAACACGTTCCCTCTCGTCGCGCGAAACAATACTCGCTCGAACGCGTGCACTTTCTCCGTATTAATAGTTCCCGTAATAAATCCCAACCTCGCGCTCGCCGCCACGCCGCCCATGGAAGCGTCGTTCCTCTCGATGTCGTGATCCGGATGATTTTGATCGATAAACGATCCAGTTCGTCGAGTCATTTGCGAAGACGTCCCACCTCCACCTAATCCTTCGTCGTCCATTTCGCTTCGAAACGAACTCGACAACAAACTCTCCTCGTCCTGTCTCGCGTTTTCTCTTCGCATCATCCGCAACGAATCTTCCTCGTCCTGGTGTCGATGCGCGTCCGACCGCGCTTCCTCAAAAAAACCGCCCGCTTTCTCTAAAACCAACTGCAATTCAACCAACTCTCCGTGCGACCGTCTCAGCTTTTCCGTGTTGGCGGATAATTGCGAGACTTCTTCCGATAAGACGTCCAGCGTGTGTTCGAGCTCGTCGATCGAAATGATTCCTCTATTGCTACTCGTCGTGCTCTCTCCTCCGAAACGCCCGTAATAATCCTCGTCATCCTCCGCACCTCCGCCTCCTTTCCTAATCGTAATCCCGGCTTTGTTCACGTTCTCGGTAAAAAACCTCAACTTCCTCAACATCTCGTCGCACCGTTTCACCTGGTTCGCGTACGTCTTCTGAAACGCCGATTTATCCTTGTTCAAATCTCGAAACGCGACTAAACCTACTCGGCCTAAGGTTTGCACCGTATCGTGCGCGGCTTCCGCTGGGATGATCAGCTGGACCAGTTCCATCTCTTCCGAGCGGAACAGGTCCATTTCGATCGCCATCCTCTTTTTCCTTTTTTGTAAAAAGAAAGAAGAGTAGTACGAGTAAGCTGAAGCTTTTAAAGTGTCGCGTTGGGGAAAAATGAACGTTCGAGAGGTTGCCTGTTGGATTTTTGCACGACCGGCCTACTTTAGGGTTTCACAAAAAGTCATCAACGAAACGAGCGCAAAGTCCGCACAAAAAACTATAAAACTTGGAAGAAGAAGACGACGACGAAGAAGAAGAAGTACTTTTTCTTCAAAGAGAGAGAGAGAGATTCAGAGAGAGAACGCGAATCACGTTTCACGCCCTCCCCTCGTTTTAAAATTTTACGTTCGTCTCTCTCTCGCGCGCGCAAGTGCGTAAAGTTTATAAGAGTTTAAGAGAGAAAAGAGAGAGAGATCCGGCGCGATCTCGTTTTGTAACGGCATCAAAAACGAGGGAAGAGAGAGAGAGAGAGTAAACACACACACGCAGAGCAAATAAACAGATAGAGAGAGATAAAAAGAAAGAAACATGGAAACGTACGACGCGGTCGGGGAGACAAACTTTAACCCGGAAAGTTATCACGGGAACACGAGGCAAAACGCGACGTGGTCTCCGTACGATAACAACGGAGGGACGGTGATGGCAGTCGCCGGGGAGGATTACGTGATTTGCGCGGCGGATACGCGGATGAGCACGGGGTATTCAATCATGACGAGACATTACACGAAAGTGGACGAGATGTCACCGAAAACGTTGATGGCGTCGGCTGGGTTTATGGCGGACGCGGCGACGCTGAAGAAGTTGTTGAAAGGGAGGTGCGATCAGTATCAGTTTGCGAATAATAAACCCATCGGGTGCGTGGCGTTTGCGCAGATGCTCTCGAATACGCTGTATATGCGAAGGTTTTTCCCGTATTACGCGTTTAACATCGTCGCTGGTTTAGATGCGGAAGGCAAAGGTGCGGTGTTTACGTACGATGCGGTCGGGAGTTACGAGAGGACGAATTATTCCTGTCAAGGGAGCGGGCAGCAGTTGATTATGCCGGTGTTGGATAACCAGTTGAAAGCGGTCAGTCCGTTGGTGTTGCCGGCGGTGAGTAGCGCGACGCCTTTGAGCGAGGAAGAGGCGATCGATTTGATTAAGGATTGTTTCGCCACGGCTGGGGAGAGAGATATCTATACCGGGGACGCGGTGGAATTATTTGTGATGAATAAAGATGGAATTAGGAAGGAGACGATGCCATTGAAGACGGATTAATAATGATAATACTGATAATAAAAAGAAGATTAGAGAGAGAGAGAGAGAGAGAGAGAGAAAGAGAGAATGTTTTTTATACTATAGCGAACAAACTTGTAAGTGCGTGCGGTACCCACTACGTAGCTTTTTTTCAACGTCCGTATTATGTTTGGAGTATTGTTTTTACAAGACGCCGAAAGAGTGGCGCGCGTTGTTTCGTATGTTTTCTAATTTTCCATCTTTGGATCTAATTATTTCTCTCTCTCTCTCTCTCTTTCTATGATATACTCAAGATATATGAATGTATGTATATATAAACCAACTCGAATCGATGTTGGGATTTTTAGAAGATGGTCGCAGTGAACAAGAAGACAGCCATGCCGACCATGGCCGCTCTACCGTTGACCATTTCAGCAGTCGGAGTGAACTTCTCGTCCAACTTGGCACCTTTGTAGACGCCCATGACGCCGTCCTTCAACGCAGACGGGAAGTAACCTTGCGGTTCAACGACCGGGACGATGGAGGCACCGGCGATGCCGGCAACCGTCAACGCGACCAAGATCGGGTGCGTGGAGATGCCCGTCAACACGTCCGCGTTGAACGTGTTCAACAACGCCAACACGAAGCCGATTTGCGCGCAGCGACCGTTGATCAATTCAGCGGTCGGCGTCCATCCAGATTGTCTGAACAAAGTCTCGCCGTACTTTTCGACGAACAAAGCTTCGCCCAAGGAAGTTTCCGTGGAACCCAAGAGTTCAAACGCCTTCGTCAATTCCGGGATGTCCATGTCCTTGATGAAGCCTGGAACCGGGGCGCCCCCGTCGGCCATGTCCATGATGTCTTCGAGCTCGCCCAAACCGAGTTCGCCGCCGGACATTTCTTGGTTCATTTGTTCCGCTCTCGTCTGTCGTGTAAAGATATAACAAAGAAGAATAATAAAAAGAAAGAGTCAGAGAAAGAGAGTGAGAGAGAGAGTTGAGAAATCCGAACCGCGAGGAGGAGTAAAAAAAAACCCTCCCCGACAGGAAACGCATCGGTTTCATCGCACGCGCTCGCGTCGTCGCGTCTCACCTCGACGAGCGAGGCGCATCATCATCGTCCAGAGAAACGCGAAGCAAAGAACACGCCATCTTCCGCGACACAAAAAGGGGAGAGTAATCATCAAAAAATGGATGACGTCTCTTCTGCTCGCGGTGCCGTCAAAAGAAGAAAAAAAAAAAGAAAAAGAGGATTGATTGATTACGCACGATGAAAGTCTTCTTGGATTGAACCTTCTTCGAAGAAGTCGTCGCTCTCAAGGAGGCGGTGGAAGTGGTAAAAGTCTTGGCGGTGGAGAACATTTTTATGCGCGTGGTTTGTGTTTTTGTTGTGTAGGTGTGATCTGTGCGTTACGTGAGTGAGGAAAGTTTGGAAAAGAAGAAAAAAAAGATTAGTGCCCTCGTGGCAAAAACGAGGATGCGAAATTTTGGCCACACAAAAAAGTGCCAAACACCCCACCAGCAAAGAACACACGTTTTTTATTGTTACGCATAAAATCGCACTCTGGCGGTTCGATTGATAATGATTAATTATTTATGTATTACAAAACTTTCAATCCTCCTCTTGTTCGTCTCACCTCTCGTTCCTTCGCTAGTACACCGATTAATAATGAATTTTAAATTGCATAAAAAGTTTCTTCTTCCTCTTCTTCTTTTGCGCGTTTTTACGCGGAGCTGCTACCGCGGGAAGCTCTGGCGCTCGATCTCGACTGCGATTTTTTCGCCTTCAAGAGAGACTCTTTTCTCGCCATTTCCTCCTTGATTCGATTTTTCAACTCTAACATCATCTGCTGGCGGTTTTGTTCCTTCTCCTCGGCGCTTTCCTCTGCGTGTTTAGATTCCTTTTGAATGACTTCGTTGATTTGGTCGTTTTTCATGCCGTTTCGTCGCATCGATCTGGCCCACATGCGTTTTCGGGCGACGGCGCAATCGTCCACGCCCGGGGTCGGGACGCCCGGTTCGCAGTTTTTGCAGCAGTTGTCCACGCCCGGGATATCCACGCCCGGGAGACACTTCGGGTCCGGGTTGCAGCCTTTCCATGGGTTTTGTTTCTTCTCTTCGCTGCTGCCCAACGCTTTAGCTTTCTGCTTCACCAAGGACGTGTCGGCGCAGCACGTATCGACACCTGGGATGGTACCACCTGGGATGCACTCAGGAGTAGTGTCGCAGGCCGCGTTGTCCGGGCAACACGTGTTCTTACCGAGGTCCGGAACGCCCGGTTGGCAGGACGGGTTCGCGTCGCAGTTACCTGGAGTACCGTCGTAATCCGGCGGAGGCGGCGGTTTGCAGCACGTGTCGATGCCCGGGAACTCAGAGCCAACTTGGCATTCCGGGTTCGGGTCGCAAACGTGGCAACAGTTGTTCACTCCTGGCTCTAAAGCACCAGCGATGCAAGTCGGGGACGGGTCGCACTCGCCTTGTTTGCAGCACGAGTCCACTCCCGGGGTCGGTACGCCCGCGACACACGTCGGCGTGGCGTCGCACGCCTTCATGAAGAGCGGCTTTCCCGTCGCCGGATCGATTGGGTTTTGGTTAACTAACGGTAAACCGGTCGCAGCATCGACGAGCGGCGCACCTGGAATCATTCTCGAAGCGGTACCCGTGCAGCAACCGATACCCGGAATTGGGACGCCGGCGACGCAGCCCGGGTTCGGGTTGCACGCTTGGCCGGTAACCGGATCAATTTGGTTCACCATTTGCGGTTGCGCGTTTTCAGCGGTAATGACAGCCGAAGCAATCGGATTGACGCCCGGGGCGAACGCACCCGGCAACGCGGATGGATCCACCGCTTGCGGAACGCCGATGTACTGGCCGGGAATTTGTTGTTGTTGTTGATAGAATTGCACTTGTTGTTCTTGGGTACCTACCGACGCTTGCGTGGACTCGCAGCATCCAATGCCCGGAATCGGGACACCAGCGACGCAATTCGGGTCCGTATTGCACGGCACGCCCGTAACCGGATCGATTTGTTGTTTAGTTTGCGCGTCGGCAATAATCAACGCCTTTTCGGCTTCGTTGCAGCAGCCGATGCCCGGAATCGGGACACCCGGGACGCATTCATCGGCGACGTTGCACTCCGGCAAGCCGTTCTCGCCAACTGGGCTGACTTGCGCATCTGGTTGCGCCACAGCGACGGTGCCAGCGGCGGCGGCGGCGGCGGCGTTGTATGTCCACGGTGCAGCTTGTAATTGTTGCTGGTACGCCGCGTACGGATCTTGTGCTTGTTGTTGTTGATTTTGTTGCGGTTGTTGTTGATACGGAAGCGCTGCGGCTGGCTGCGTCGTCACCGCACCAGCAATAGGATACTGGTACGGGTTCACCGGCACTTGTTGCGTCGGTGCGACATCCGCCGGTGTCAACGTCGCGGTTTCGCAACACCCGATGCCTGGATACGGCACGCCCGCGATGCATCCGATGATCGGGTTGCACTGCACGCCACTCTCCATATCCACTGGCCAACTCGCCGGCGGTTTCGACAAATCCATGTTCGTCGCTTGCGGAACAGCTGCTTGCGCGGCGCCACCATCCGCCGGCGTCGCGAACGGCTGCCCGGTTTGCGGGTCGATGGCCACCGCTTGCTCGGCTCCCGCCTCCGGCACGATGCCCGACGCGCCAAACTGCGCCGCTGCCGCCGCCATCGCCGCCTGTTGCTGCTGCACCGCCACCGCCTCTTGGTTCACCCACTGCGGATTGGCCGTCTCGAGCACGTTCGTCGATTGTTGCATCTCTTCTTGGACCGGAACCGGTTGCGCTTCCTCCTCCGCCGCCGGTTGTTCAACCACTTGTTCCGCGGCTCGAATTTCAGCGTACGCTGGTTCAACTTGCGTCGGCTCCTCCGTCGCGGGGACCGGTTGCGCTGCTTCCTCCACCGGCGCTGCTGCTTCTTCGTCTTCGAAAGGATCTGGCCACGCGTGGATGTCCATGGCGCCTAACAATCCTACCTCCGCGGTGTGGGCATGCTTCTTTTGAAGTCCCAACGACGACGACGACGCGGGTTTCGGGAGATTTTTCTTCTTCGCGAGCTCGCTGAAAGAGTGCGGCACAGCTCCTCCTAACGTCGCGAACGATGATTTCGACGTCTCCGACGATCGACCACCACCGGCAACGACGAGCGCGCCGACGGAGACGAACGCCAAGGCGCCCAAAGCGAGCGCTTTGCGGTTCAAAAAGTACGACGACGACGAAGAAGAAGAGGCCCCGGACGCGTCGTTGCCGATGATCGATTCTTCGTCTCTTCTTCGTCTGGTGTTGGAATCTACCAACAGCGCTTCTCGTTCGGTGGTGCCGTAGGAATCGCCGCGCGTGCCCCCCACGCTGCCCATCATCGTGTTCATGGCTTTTCTTTCTCTCTCTGTCTCGCTCTCTCTCTCTCTGTCTCTCTCTCTCTAAAGAAAGAACGAGCGCGCGCTTCGTGTTCTGAAGGAGAGCGGCCCGAAGCTTTCCGCGGCCTCGATTTTTTTTTCCTCTACGCGTACTAAACCCTAAATTTGACGCTCGATGATTTAGGGTTTATCATGTTTTTCATTTTTTTTGCCCTGTGCGCTCCTTCCTGTTTTAACCGCTTTTTTCTTTGTGGTTGTTTCCCAAAGAAAACTACTAAACAGAAAGTGTAGTAAACAACGATGATGCTTTCGACGACGAGTCCGCCGTCGCCGCCGTTGGGAACGACCAAGACGTCTTCGTTCGCGACCGGTTCTTTGAGAAGAAGAGGAGAAGGAGGGAGAAGATTTTCGCGTGATCTCTGTTTGAATGCTAATACTGTTACTAACGAGAGATGCGGTTTGGAGAAAAGGACGACGAGGACGAATTATTATCATCGTCAAAACCGCTCGACGCAGACGACGACGGCGCTTTCTTGCTGTCGATCTTCTCTCTCTCCGTCTCTTCGAACGACGGAAAAGAGAGCCCAAGGGTTACTTCGAACGAAGCAGAGAAGCGCTCGTTTCGTTCCCGCTCGAGCTGGCGGGACGTCCTTAGTGCCAGTCTCGGACCGAGTCGTGGCGTTTCTCCCGTACTTGCTTCCGTTGATATCCGGGCTGCGCTACTCGCGATACTTCTTCGCGGCGTTTCCGGCGGCGATAATCATGTTGCAACCGCTGTTACCGATCGTGAAGATAGTCGCCACGTTACCGCTTGGGAATTTGATTCCGTTTTTTGCCGCGTATTTAGGCGTAGCGAGGAACCAAAACTTGAGCAGGTTTTGTCGCTTTAACGGGATGCAAGCGATATTGTTGGACATCGTGTTGATATTTCCGGGGTTGTTGGAATCGTTGTTTTCGAGAGAGATTTTAGGCATAACTATTCCGTATTTCTTGTCGAAATGGATGTACAACGTTATTTGGGTAGGGTTGGTCGTCGCGTTCGCGTTGTGCGCCGTCGGATGCGCGACGGGGAGGTACGTGAATTTGCCAGTCGTGTCAGAGGCGGCAGAAGCTCAGATGCGCTAATATATCTATACAACATAAATTCCAGTGTGTAATTTGCATTATTAATCGTCGTCTTCAGAGTCAGGAACTTGATCGTCATCTTCTTCAGATTCAGATTCTTCTTGATATTCTTCTTCTTCTTCTTCTTCTTCTTCTTCCTCCTCCTCTGAGTCGTCAGAGATGACGACAACTTCATCTGCGAGCGACTTCCGTTTTTTCACTGGCTCTGCGGTTAGAGCGAGTTCTTCTTCTTCTTCTTCTTCTTCTTCTTCTTCTTCATCATCATCATCATCCTTTTCTTCATCGTCTTCTTCTTCATGTTTTTCTTCTTGTTTCTCCTCGCCCTTCTCGCAAGCCGTACAGAGCCATCCCGTCGGATGGCTCCTTTTCGTTGGTTTTTTACTCATCGGCGGATCGTTGCAAAACCAGTGGAATTTCTTCTCGCAACCGACACAAGGGATCATCTCTTTCTGCTCCGTCTTGTTGCCACAGTTGGCACAAGGGTCCGCGTCACCCTTTGGTTTGCGCGTATTCTTCCTCGTCATCGTTTTCTTTTCATTGGTCTTCTTGCTCTTGGGAGGAGGGTCAGCTGGTTCTTCTTCTTCCTCGTCGGTTTCTTCGTCCCCATCACTCTTTTCCTCCTCTTTCTCCTCCTCCTCGTCGTCACTAATCGCTACTTTGCGGCGCTTGGCTGATGACGACGTTTGTCTTCCGCTGGAGGGAGTCGGCGTATTTTTCTTCTTAGTGGCAGTAGTTTTCGTCTTCGCAATGCGCGTTTCCATTTCGTTTGAGCTCACATCTTTCAACGCTTTCGTCTTATTTTTTGTAGTGGCTCCTATTTCTTCTTCTTCTTCTTCTTCTTCTTCTTTTGCTTCCTTCTCATCGTCTTGAAGAGACGATGACGACGATAATGACGATGATGACGAACCGTCGCTGTCACTATCACTATCGCTATCATCTTCTTCCTCCTCTTTGTCTTTGTTTGAAACGGCGAGATTCTCCTTCCTTTTCTTCTCCGCCAACGCCAACGCTCTTTTTTGCATCTCTGCAATCTTCTCGCCGTCTACTTCGAGTGAAAAAACAAACGTCACGTCTTCCCCGGCTGCTTTGCGTAACTGCGCGTCCGGGACGTGCGACATGCGATAATGATGCGCCCAGGTGTTCAGTTTCGCTTCGTCAAAGTCCTCCAGTTGCTTTTCTTCGGGTAGAATGTCACAACCACCATCACCACTGCCACCCAGGTCGTCTTCGCTTGAAATGCTGCTGTGATTCATTGTCGTCGTATTCTCTTCAATCTTTCGATGAACGTCGGGGCATCGCGTACAATCGCACGTTCTATGAGTATCGCTCGGACACTCCACGTCCAAAGAAAACAACTGCTGCAAATCCTCCGTCGTCATCGACATTTGCTCTAAACCCGATCCTCGCCCATCGACGACACTCGTTAGCGCTTGCTTCGCCAATTGTCTCTGGAACACCTTCTCCTCGATCGTTCCAGAGGAAAGAAAGCGGTACTCATAGCACTTTTTCTTTTGACCGTCTCGCCAACATCTCGCCGCAGCTTGCTTATCGCTCGCCGGGTTCCAGTCCGGGTCAAATAACACCAACCGGTTTCCACCGACTAAGTTTATACCACAACCACCAGCTTTCGAGGAGAGCAGAAATACAAATTCGTTGTTCGTCAAGTCGTTGAAAGCGTTGACGAGTTTTTGTCTTTTGTTGATACTCGTCCCGCCGTCCAAGCGCAAGGACGGGTAGTTGTTTTGACGGCACAAAATCTCCACCAAATCCAGCGTTTGCGTGTAGTTCGAAATAATCACGATCCTATCGCTGGTCTCCGTACGTAATTGATGCAATAGTCGAGCTAAAACGGCGAACTTTCCGCCGTGCCATTCCCACCCCTCGCACATCTGCCCGCCCGCTCGACCGCCTCGTCCGGAGCCGCCGCCGTCGTACAAACCATGGAAATACGGCGTCAAATTATCGTCGATCGCGTTCCCACCTTCGGTTTTCCCGGCGTATTTCTTCTCCCGAATGGCATCAAAAATCAATTTCGGGTGATTGCACAGTTTCTTCAAAGCTGTGATGCACGCCAAAACTTCCAACTGTTTCCCAGTTTTCTGTGCGATTCTCGCCTTCTCGGATAACAAGTGTTCGTAAATCGATCTTTGCAACGGCGTCGTCTTACAACACACGATTTCAATCACTTTTGGTGGTAAGTGCTTGGTTAAAATCGTATTCGTTCTTCTCAAGATGAACTTGTTCACGATGACACTCAACATTTCGTTTCTTTCGTTCGCTTTTTGCAACTCAGCGTCCGTCGCGTATGGTTCTCTCCCTGCTAAAATTGGTCTCTCGTACTTCTTTGCGAATTCCTTCGGTGTACCTAAAATACCAGGGTTACAGAACGACACCATGCTATAAAACTCATCCAAATGGTTTTGCATCGGTGTTCCGGAAAGCATGATGCGTCGTTTACAGGCCATCTTTGCCAAAGCTTGATTCGTCAACGTCTCGCCGTTTTTCAATCTGTGCGCCTCGTCGCAAATGACCAACTGACACGAGCTTTCCGTAGTGAATCGTTCGTGGTATATCCGAAACGTTTCGTAGGATACGATCAAGACTTGTGATCTCGAGTGAGGCGCTAAAAACAGCTTCACCGAGCTTTCCGCGTCCGCTCTCGAGTCTCCGCAAATCGGCGTAGTCTTAACTTTACCTTTCAACCATTTTATGCACTCCGCATCCCAGTTCGCGACCAACGACGTCGGACACACGATAACCACTTTCTTCACCGTCGGTTGTTGGTCCTCCTCGATGCTCGTGTTCAACAACGTCCACATCAACGAAATAGCTTGCAATGTCTTCCCTAAACCCATATCGTCGGCTAAAATACAACCGGCACCTTCAAACCCGCGCAAACCCATCACGCACTCGTACAAAAATGAAACCCCTTCCCGTTGATGCGGTCGCAACCATCTCGTCAACATGTTGTCCACTTTCACCGGAGGTAGCAATTTACCTTCCTCTTGCCTTTGCTTATCCTCGTCTTGCCACAACACCAACTCTGAGACGCCTTCTGGGAGCACGATATCTTCCGCGTCTGCGCCGGTTGGGATAATTTTCGGCAACTCGGGCCGTTTCGTCGATCCAAACGGGATGAATATCTTACGAGCGAGAATCGCTCTTTGCAACGCAGCTGTTGTTCAAAAAGAAAGAGAGAGAAAGAGAGAGAGAGAGGAAAAAGACGTCAGAATTCTTTGCTTCTTGGAAGCTTGGAAAAGAGAGAGAGAGAGAGAAAGAAAGAGAGAAAGAACGAGAATTCTCATTTGGGTGCCCACTTTTGAATCCCCTTTCTTCTCTCTTTTCGCGCTCGGGGAACGAGAGAGAATCGTTCAAAAAAGAAAACGAAAACATAAGTCCGACGACCCGCGACTGCGCACCCGTTTGGACCGCCCCACCGGGCACTAACGGTTGAAAATGCCGTTTCAAAATAACCTCATCCGGCTCTGGTGGTTTTAAATTGCTCAAAACCGACGCGTATCGGATCGTTACCGTCCCATCTCGCAAGGCTTTTATGTTTTGTTCGCGGACAAAGTTTTGCTCCTGCGAGAGTGGAATTTGGTACGATTCATCGTCGTCGTCGTCGTCTGAATCTTCTTCTTCTTCTTCTTCTTCTCTCTCGTCAACCTCCATTTCTTCTTCCTCTTCTTCGCTCTCCGAAGAGGACATCGTGCGTTGTATTATCGCTTTTAAAAACGGCGCGCGCGCGTGTGCTTATTATTCGTGCGTGTGAAGCTTTTTCAAAAATCGACCGAAAGAAGAAAAAGAAGAGAGTGCGTGTGTGAGTGTTTTTCTTTTCTGGTAAACCCTAAACCCTAAATTTTTAGAACTCGAAAAAGCAAAGAAAAAGGGTCCCCGGATCTCTTCTCTCTCGCCCCACCGCATAGTAAGTAATACACACGCACGCGTCATCAAATATCACGTCATGCTCAGAAGACTGCTCCTCTCGTCGTCGCAAAAGCAGCGGCAAACTCATCAAAAGCTGTGCTGCTATTTCACGACGCAAACGCACCCGTTGCGAGAGCAGTTGAAAAAAACCACCGGTTTAGTCGGCCTCCCGGTGTTGAACAATCCCATCGAATCGTACGCCAAGTTGTGCGACGAAGTGCTCGAAAAAATCCAATTCGTCCCGGAAAACGCGGCGTATAGAACCGTCGTGGAGGAAATTTACAAGCACCGAAGAGAGGTGACGCTGAGCGGGAAGACCGTGTCGGAAATCGAAGAGACGATCGCGGCTGGGCAGATCGAAGAGTTAGCGGTGCAAGCGAAAGATGAGTTAGAGTTGATTCCGAAAATGAGAGAGTGGAAACCTTGGGAGTTTGAGCACACGATTGAAATCGAAAAGGAGGAGAATCCGACCGGAATCGAGAAGAATTAGAGAGAGAGAGAGAGAGAGAGAGAGAGAGAGAGAGATTATCATCGCGCAGTGCGCGTTTGTGTGTGTGTGTGTGTGTTTAGTAGCATTTTTGTAACATCATAGGAAACGTATTCATATCATAACAAGTATTTTAAAACAAAAGTGAGACGGAATCCGGAAAAAACCTCTTGGAGGGGGGAGAAAGTCAAAAAATACACGCGCAACGAATTAGTTTGACTCTTTTCTTTTCAAAAGCGGAAATGACGAATGACGACGCGACTCGCGAAGGAGGAAAAGGGGAAGAAGAAGAAGAACGAGAAGAAGACGAAGGAACGAAGGAAATCGCGATGATGCCTCGTTCCTCTCCTCTCGTCAACGAAGAAGAAGAAGAAGAAGAAGAACGACAACAACGCGCCGAAGTTGTTGAAAAGGAAAAGAAAAGCAAAAGAATAGCGGTGTATCTTCGATTGAAACCACCGCCGCTGGAGGCGAATTCTGGAGTGCGCGTGGAACACGGAGACGACGAGAACGGCGGTGCAACGAAGACGGTATCGTTCAAGTGCGACGACGATGTCGACGACGACGAAGACGACGGCGAAGAAGAGAAGACCAGCGTTGCTCGTGCGACGAGTAAAAAATACGCAAAGAGAGGAAGCAGTCAGATCTTTACGTTCTTCGATGAAATATTGGACGAAAACGCGTCACAGGAAGACACGTTCGATACGTGCGCGAGGAATGTCGTCATGAACTGTTTAGATGGCGTCAATGGGACGATATTCGCGTACGGACAAACCGGGTCTGGAAAGACGCATACGATCACCGGAGGGAACGACGGCGCATATGAAAATCGCGGTATCATTCCGAGGAGTTTAGAAACGGTGTTTCGAGAGATGGAGAAAAGGAAGAGGGAGGAAGAGGAGAAGAGTGGGAACAAAGTGGTCACGTTCGACGCGACGTGCGAGTACGTGGAGGTATATAACGAGCAAGCGTACGATTTGTTAGGGAGGGATGATTGGAACCAATCGTCTACGTTAGTGCGAGGAGGCGACGCGTCTTCTCCGGGAGAAGGCGAGGAGAATGCAGTTGATAATATCGACGATACCAACAATGGAAGTGACGATGAAGAAGAAATGTTTCACGCGTCACTAGATACCCGCAACAATCTCATCATCGATCCAGAACCATCGTCATCGAGAAACCATCATCATCAACAACAACAACAACAACATCAACTTCATTTACCTCGAGTCTATCTTCAAGAAGACGAAAAGAAAACGTTCCGATTAAAAGGCATATCCACGCACAGAATTCGCAGCGAAGAAGAGGCTATGAATTTACTCTTTGTCGGAGACGCGAATCGCGCAGTTGCTGAAACGCCGCTAAACTTAGCATCGAGTCGTTCCCATTGCGTCTTCACGATCACGATTGAGAAACGAACGTCCGGCGACGATACTCTGCAAAGAGCAAAGTTGAATATTGTCGATCTCGCCGGTTCCGAACGCGTTTCGAAAACAAAAATAGACGGTTCCGTGCTCACGGAAGCTAAACACATCAACTTGTCCTTGCACTTTCTCGAAAGAGTCATCGTAGCTTTGCAAGAGCAACAGAAGCTTCGGCGAAGGAAAAACGATGCCAACGCTACCTATCACGTGCCTTATCGGAACTCAGTCGTTACATCCATGCTTCGAGACTCGCTTGGAGGTAACTGCAATACCGTCATGATTGCGACGTGCTCGCACGACGAATCGCAATTAACTGAAAATGTGGCAACCTGTAGATTTGCCCAACGTGTATCGTGCGTCACCAACGAGTATCACGTAAACCAAGAAATCGTGCCCGAGTTGGTGATTAAACGTTTGCGAGCGGAGAACGCCCGTCTGATAGAAGAACTGAAAGCGCTGAAAGAAGCATACGCAAAGCTAGAGAGGAAAGTCTCGGTTGTAGGCGGTGATAATGATGATAATGACGATGATGATAATGATGGTAAAAGTGCGTGTTCGGAACCTCCTCCTGTTACTGCTGTATCCATTAAACGAAAAGAAGAAGAAGAAGAAGAAGAAGAAGAAGAAGGAGAGAAGGATGTCGATAACGAGGAAAATGACATTGATAGTGAAGACGCTGTCATGAACAACGTGTGCGAACAAAACCGGGCAGAGCATCCATGTCCCGCAAATCTTCCTCGCGCGGACGACTCCGAAGCCTCCTCCTCCGATTCCATCGATGACGACACAGAAAACTTCGACCTCGACTATCACCGCTCTCTCCTGTTCGACAAAAAGCTCGCCTTCTCCGCGTTCCTATCTTCGCCCTCTCCACACATCCACGCTCTTTCCGAATCGATAACCACCAACGAGCAAAAAAAATCCTCCACCCTGGCCGTCTCCACGCTCGTTCGCGAACGCGTCCTTCAACTCAAACTCGACTTTGCCAACCTCCGCCGATCCATTCAATCCACGCGAATACAAAAAGAAGCCTCGCGCTTAAACCCATCCTCCGAATTCTCCTTTTCCGAACGCGCGATTCACGAGCGCAAACTCCTCGAACAAATCAAAGCAAAGAAAAGCGAACACTCGAACGCGGTGAAAGAACTTCGCGAACTCAAAGGCGTCGTCGCCGTCGTGGCCAACTTGATCGAGAAAAGTCGTCTGGCATTGCGAGACGCGTTCGAAATATGGTTTCAAGACTTGGAAAGAAAGTGTAAACGAGTCGCTCTGAGAAGAGCCGAGGTGATTTTGCGCGAAGATGATGAAGAAGAAGTAGAAGTGTAGTTGAAACGCATCTCGCGTATTTTCACACAAAATCTAGAGAAAAAAAACGCACACGGGAACGAAATAGGTACGAAAAAAAAATGAGGGACGCGCTCGTCCCCGCCACCCCTCGCCCGCTCCCGCTCTTAAAGAAGAAGCTCGTCCGTCGGTCCTTATCGATCACCATCATCGGCACTTTGCTTTTCTTTTACGTGGACGCGTTGCAAAAGACGGAGAAATACGCGTGGATGCGACGGATGACATTTCGAGTCCCGTTACCTACCGCGAGTGCGAAGAAGGGAAGGAATCACTTACCGGTGAGCGGGACGCCGAAAAATCGCGAGGATTACGACGACGATGTTCTCAGTCATCGTTATCATAGCGAGAACAACGGCGAAGGGTGGGAGGATGGAGACGATAGAGATGGGAGTAATCGCGCTTTTGTGCCATTAGGAGAGTTGCGATTCGATGATGATGAAGCTGTCGAGAGAACCCCTCGCGAGAAGGAAGACGAAGACGAGGAAGAAGGACGACGCCAAAGTCCGCCAACGCCAAGTTTCCCGCCGCCACCGAACGTGTCGCCACCACCGGTGACGGTAGAGATGGAGCGGAAATTTCATAGCATCGCAAAAAGTAGAGTTCGAGTGGATAAGATGTCCTTCCCGACTGCGCCGGATGAGTTGATCGATATCGTCAATAGGATGGGCTTACATCGCGGCAGCGTGGTGGTGGTGTCGTTCGCAAACTCGCATCACATCGAGTTGGCGGTGAATTTTATCTTGTGGGCGAAAGCTATTGGGATGACGACGTTGATTGGTGCGTTGGACGACGACGCGTTTGAGGTTTTGAAGAAAACGGTCGGCGATGAATCGCACGCCGGCGAAGGGCAGGCATTTACCTATCGCGTGGACCATCACTTGGGAGCGCAAGGAAGTTCGCACGCCTCGCAGGACTGGAAGAATTTCGCAAAAATGCGCATTTCGCACGCGACGAGATTACTCGAGTTTGGATTCGATGTCGTCATGTCTGACGCTGACGTCGTTTGGTTGAAGAATCCAGAGGCGTATTTGAGATGCGAGAAGATGAGCGAAGAAGGGAAAGTGATTGAGAATTTATCGTTCGATATCGAGGGGTGTGAAGAGCTGAAAGCCGCAGACGTCATCGTGTCGAGCGATAATTTGTCGCCGACATCGGACGAGAGAGACGGTGGGAATTATGCCAGAGGAGGCGTCTTTAATACCGGGATTGTGTTTTTGAGACACACGAGAGGTGGGATTCAGTGGGCCAAGCAATGGAACGTGCACTTGAGCGCGACCGATGGAAGGTTTCATCGTTTAACCAGCGATCAACAGGTGTTCAACGCGATGGCCAGGAAAGAAAACGCTTGGCCAGGTTTGGAGGTGATGCGAATGGATGGGGCGCATAATACGCTCGGGCCCAAAGAGAACAAACGCGTGTTGGTCGCCGCGGAAGGCGATACCTTGTTGGGCGTGTTTCCAGTGGCTAAGTTTAATCCCGGTCATGTGTACATGGTACAAAAATTTCACGACAAGGAGAAGAAGACGCCATTTGCTGTACACGCGACGTACACTTTTGACGGGAGTTCCGGCGAGGCGAAAAAGTGGCGATTCATGGAAGCTGGACTTTGGCGCGTTCCCGAAAAAGAGCGAGAAGAAAAATTTATCACGTTTGATGCTTCCGCTCACTTGTGGGACGACGACGCCGTCGACGACCACGGCGCAATCTCCTCGCACGACACGCCTTCAATCACCGACCATCTCGTCGCTGGTTCCGGTCACATCAAAGCCTTAGCAAACGCCATGGCCGTTGCGGTTTCGTTGAAACGAACACTATTGATCCCACCGATGCCGTGTTGGTGCGATAAAGTCTGGGGCGGTCACGATAACATTTTCACTTTTCAGTGTCATTACCCGGGTAGTCGCGATAGCAACCACATTCCTGGCACGTGTCCTTTGGACCACTTCGTTTCGCCGTCGACACTCGCGCGAGAAGCAAAAGCGAACGGAGTAGACATCAGGCCTTTAGGTGCGGCACCCGAAAGCGTGAAAAACATGCGTGGCGAATTCCCAATCTTGAAAGTTGGCGGCGGCGGCGTCGACGGCGGAAAAGAAGAAGGACAACAGAGCGATTCTTCGTTCTCCATCCCGACGCACGCGACCGAACTGGAAATCTCAAAACTCACCGACCGATTACCGTTAATAATCAAACTAGAAACTACTCGAGACGCGTTCGGTGGTTTCACTGACCCCGCGAAGACGAAACGCTTCGAACAGTCCGTAAACGACCGCGGCTTATCCCCCGAACAGTGGTGTTCCGAGTGCCATCCTCAAGGGTGTAAAAATCTCATCCCAGCCGCGACCGTGGCGAAAGGATTTTTAAAGCCGGTGAGAGAAATACACGACCAGTTTTGCGCGAGCTTTGACAAAGCGGGGAAGTTTGAAGAAGAGCAAGAACACCATCAGCGATGAGATCCGATATCGAGAGAGAGAAAAAAACGAGAGAAACGGCGTTTAGAAGTAGAGAACGTAAAATACATTTTAGTAGTTAACGAGCAGCGTGTTGTTATTTATAATAGTGAATCGATAGCTTTTAGTCAACTGTGCGTGAGGCAACCATCTCACGTAAGATTTTTCTTAAAAAAAACGTCCAGCTCCCAAACATCCCCAGCGCGCGCGTTACTACTTCCCTTTACCACTACCAAAAAGCGAGCCAAACACAGATCCTCGCTCGCACTTGCACCTGTCCTCTTCTTTAACGCCGGCTAAGGCGGTTTCGATGTGCATTCCACATCCAGCCCTTTTTTTAAGAGAGAGAGAGATTTTCATTACGTGAGAAAAATGGAAAACCAGAGAGCTGAGACGTTGAGAAAACGCGAGGGACAAAAGTATAACCTACCAGGTTGGTTTGTCGCACTTAGAGCACTGCACTCGACGGCACATGTTTTCTTTCGTTGATTTATAAAGTATTTATCTCGTGCGTGGGTTTTCTTTCTCGCGCGTGGGGCAAGAGAAAAAGCGGTGAAATTTATGGCGGCATTTACAGTTACAATAGAAGCTAAAAAAAGTACACAATCAAGCGAGCGCGTTCGGTTGCGCGCGTATTGTCGTCATCATCCTCTCTCTCTCTCTCTCTCTCTGATCGGTCGCGCGCGTATCGTCGTTATCATCTATCCCTCTCTGTCTCTCTCTCACACACTCTCTCTCACTCATATGAACCCAAACATCTTCCCTTTCTTCTTCTCGTCAATCTTCCTCTTGCCTTGACTGGCAAGAAACCTCTCCGCCATCGCGTGCAACACAAACTCGATCGCCTCTTGCTCTTGCTTTTCGTTCAACATCGGCACGTCAATCTTCTCGTTTATCTTCGTCGCGGTCGCGTGGACCCACAGATCGACTTGCGTCTCGCCCGCCTCCGTCACGCCTTCGAAAAAAGCTTTCGTGCCCATCTTTTCCAACTGCCTCTCGATGGCATCCGCGATGACGTCTACAGCTTTCATGAATATGATTTGTTCCGTGGCTTCGTTTAGTATCGGAATATCGATCACCGCGTTGAGAAAAGACGCGAACACGAGTCTTTGACTCTTTGAAATCAAATGAAACGGAAGCTTCAACTCTTCCGTTTGCGAGTACAAATGGACGATATCTTTCTTGTGCATTTTAAGCAACTCCTTCTTCGATTTCCCGGCTTTCTTCGCGCGCAAAATCGCCGCGTGGCCTTCCTTGGAGTTTAAATATCGCTCGGTGATCTTTTCTTCTTTTGATTGGAATAAACCTCCCGCTCGAATAATCGTAGTACTCGTTGTTGTTTTCTTCCGCGTCAAAGGTTTCACCCGTAAAGGAGAAGAAGAGGAGAGGAAATTTCTTCTTCTTCCCGGGGAAAAAGATGTCGCGGTGGTGGTTGCATTCAGAGTAGTTGGTGCGAAGCGATGCATGATTGTGATGACGATACTGCTGCTGCTGCTGCTATTGATGATTGCGTCGGGGTTATTCACTGCTTAATCTCTCTCTCTCTCTCTCTCTCTCTCTCTCTCTCTCTTTGCGCGGAGTCGTTTGCGAGCATTTTCAGAAGAAAAGGTGAAGGTGTTGAACACCCCAAAGCAGCAATTTCTAAACCCTAAACCCTAAAAATCCCCTAAAACGAGGGTTTGAAAAATACGCGCAAAAAAAAAATCGATCGTCCTCCGACCGAACACCACCACGCTCTAACCGGTAGGTACTTCACGCGCACCTCGCGAAGATATGAGAGAGAAAGAAACAGAGGAGCGCGGAGGTGAAAAAGAAGAGAGAGTGGGAGATGACATCGCCAGGAGAATTACGGAGAGAGCGAGTGAAGAAAACCTAGAGCGGAAAGAAGAAGA